>Ga0316208_1000055_pt1 | contig 171613 bp, 169 predicted proteins | sample 3monopyrite_MG_FD_204944 | JGI IMG/M metagenome (GOLD analysis project Ga0316208, IMG submission 204944) | Microbial mat bacterial communities from mineral coupon in-situ incubated in ocean water Damariscotta River, Maine, United States -... | ecosystem: Environmental > Aquatic > Marine >... | reverse complement strand
CGAAACCCGACCCCAGGCCGGTCTGAGCACTCGGCTTCCGCTCGCCCCGTTCAGATCCGGCGCCGATACCGGAAAAAACAAACCCCGCCGAAAAATCGACGGGGTTTGTCAACAGTCTGAGGCCCCATCAATAAAGATGGGGCCTTTGATCGATTGTCGGGACCTGATTAATGCAGTTTTCCGTCGAGGTTTTTGATTGCACCATCGACCAGGGCGGTGGCCTTGGTGTCGGAAATGTTGTCCGTCAAAATTTGTTTGGTGGCTGCGATGGCGACATCCACGGCCAGGGTGCGGACATCGGCAATGGCCTGTGCTTCAGCCTGGGCAATGCGGTCTTGGGCGACCTGTTCGGCGCGCTTGAGGTTGGCATCAAGCTGTGCGGCGGCTTCCAGGCTCAGGCGTTGGGCCTCATCCCTGGCGGCGGCGACGATGTTTTCGGCTTCTTTTAACGCTTCGTGCTGCTTTTTTTCATAAGAGGCCAAAAGATCTTGTGCTTCTTCGCGAAGGCGGGTGGCTTCTTCGATTTGGTCATGGATTTTTTGCGACCGTTCATCCAGGGCCGCATTGGTTACTTTCAGTAACTTTTTGCCGAAGATGACAAAAAACAACACGAACGAAAGCCCGACAAAAAATTTTGTACTCACAAACGGGGCCGACGCCTGGGCGATGTCGCTTGCGGCTTGGGCTTCGCTGATCAGCATGTGCGTCTCTCCTTAGGACCGATCTTTGAGGGCGGCCTCAATGGCGGCGTTGACGGTGGCCGCGTCGGGAATCTCGCCAATCAGTTTTTTCACCGCACTTGCCGCGACATCGGTGGCGATAATGGTGATCCCCGATAGGGCCGCGTCGCGGGCCTTGAAAATAACCTGTTCTGTGGCGATAATCTTGCCTTGCAGATCGGCGTTCAAGGTTGATTGACGTTGGGCGGCTTCTGCGTTGGCTTCGTTCTTGACGGTGCGAATGGCGTCTTGCGCCTCGGCACGGGCATCAGACAAGGAGCGTTGGTGAGCTTCGCTCGCCGCATCGGCCTGGGATTTCAACTCTTCGGCTTTGGCAAGGTTGTCGTCGATCTTGATTTGACGTTCTTCCAAAACGTTGCCAATTTTCGGCAACGCAATTTTGGCCATCAAGGCATACAAAATTCCGAACGTCAAAGCCAGCCAGATAAGCTGCGATGAAAAGGTCGCGGTGTGCAATTGCGGCAGCCCACCAGACGCCAACGCGGGCGACGCAATCAGCGTGGCGGCAAAGCTTTTGACAATTGTCGAATTCACAATCCGCATGTGCGGGCTCCTGCCTGTTGGTTTGATATCAGGGTCTATGTGGAGGGCGGCGGGGTGATAGATGCACGCCCGCCGCCAAAATCACAAACCGGATTAGAAGACAAACAAGATCAGCATGGCGATAACCAGCGCATACAACGCCACCGCTTCAACCAGGGCAAAGCCCAGGATCGCACGGCCAAAGACTTTGCCTTCGCTCGCGGGGTTGCGGGCGATTGCGCTGATCAAGGATGCGAAGATGTTACCGATACCGACACCAACACCACCCAGGCCGATCACGGCCAGACCAGCACCAATCATTTTTGCGGCTTCGATTTCCATGGTTTATTTCCTTATACGCGTTCGTCAGAACAGAGGGTTTAAGTTAAGCGAGCTTCAAGGCCCTGCGCCGTGATGGCTTAGTGCAGGTGGATGGCGTCATGCAGATACAAACAGGTCAGAACGGCGAATACGTAAGCTTGCAAGAACGCAACCAAAAGTTCAAAGCCAATCATCAAGACATCGATCCCTAAGGGAAAGATGCCGGCGAAGCCCAGCGGGAGGATAAAGCCAGCGAACACCACCATCATGGTGTGACCGGCCATCATATTGGCAAATAGACGCACCGACAGGCTGACCGGACGCGAGAGATATGAAATGATCTCGATCGGGACCATCAGCGGCAACACCGCGACCGGCACGCCGGAAGGGACGAAGTAACTGAAAAATTTAAAGCCGTGGCGGACGATGGAGACCACCGTGATGATCAAAAACACCGCCATGGCCATGGCAAACGTAACGATGATCTGGCTGGTGACGGTGAAAGCAAAGGGGAACAGGCCGATCACGTTGGCGAACAAGATGAACATGAACAGGGAAAAGATAAATGGAAAGTATTTGCGCCCTTCCGATCCCACATTGTCGCGCAACAGCCCGGCGACAAATTCGTAGCTGAGTTCGGCGACCGATTGCCAGCGTCCCGGAACCAAAGCCCGGCGGCGCATCCCCAGCACCAAAAACAACGTGATGGAGACCACGGTGATCACCATAAAAGCCCCGGCATTGGTAAGCGAGGCATCGACACCGCCCAAACTGAGTTCAATCAGCGGTTTGACTTCAAATTGTTTGATGGGATTTGCCACGTCGTAAGTCCGCCTGATCCGGTTGCTGGTCGATCTTTAGTCTTTGGTTTCCTGGTCTCTGCGCCCATGTCTCGTGAGAACGCAGGAAAAACATCGCGTCTTGAAACCTGAAAGTTATCCTGAAATGGTCGATTTTCGGGCATTCCAAAATGCGCACCTTTCCTAACCGTCTTGACCCCCAAGGGCAAGCCCCGAGTGGGGCAAAAGAGGTGTTTTTGCTATTTTTTTTGGTCGTTGGGATCAAGGGGCGATCCGTGGGGGGCGTTTGTTCCGTCAAAAGCATCGGATTTTGTTGAATTTTCCTTCAAATCATCGCTCAAATCTTCGGCCATGCGCATGGCCGTATGATAAACATTTAAGATCCCGGCTGCTCCCCCCAGAAAAATGAAAATCACCATCATCCAGGGTTTGGTGCCCAAAAGTGTGTCCAAGCCCCAGCCAATCCCAACCCCGACCAGCAACGCGGAAATCATTTCGGCGCCAATGCGGAACGCCTGGCCCAGGCCTGAGGCTTCGCTGTTCAAGTCCGGCTCTTTGCGGGCGGTGCCCAGTTCAAGTTTCCGGGCCTCGCGCAAGCGCCGGGTCAAGGCATCCCCACGGTCCGTCAAATCTGACGGGGACGACGCCCGATCAGGAGGAGGACCAGAGCGGGGTCCAGAGGGGGGGTCCGTCATCACGGTCGCTTTCAATCCCGAAAAGGCGCAATCATCGCCGCGCCCGAAAAGGCGCAATCATCATCGCGGCCTGTCTTTGCCCCCGAACACCATCAGCCCGTGGGCCGGAAACGGGGGCATCATAGCCATGTGTCGAGGCCTGTCAAGCCCGTCAAGTATGTACATAAGCAACTGATAATACAGTGTATATTAGTGTATTCTTAAGTAAGTGACACGGGTTCACGGCGACTCGTTGAATTTTTCGGCCTGTTGCAGGTCGACACTGACCAATTGGCTGATGCCGCGTTCGGACATGGTGACACCAAACAAGCGGTCCATGCGCGCCATGGTCATGCGGTGATGGGTGATGATCATGAACCGCGTGGTTCCGGTGGCGGCGATTTCTTCCAGCAAGGTGCAGAACCGATCCACATTGGCGTCATCCAGGGGCGCGTCAACCTCATCGAGCACGCAAATCGGGGCCGGATTGGTCATAAACACCGCAAACAACAGTGCCGTCGCGGTCAAGGCCTGTTCGCCACCTGACAGCAACGACAACACCTGCATGCGCTTGCCCGGCGGGCTGGCGAGAATTTCCAATCCCGATTCGAGTGGGTCGTCGGCTTCGATCAGCTTCAGGTGGGCCTGACCGCCGCCAAACAGGCGCACGAACAGTTCCTGGAAATGTTTGTCCACCTCGCGGAACGACGTCAGCAGCCGTTCGCGGCCTTCGCGGTTTAACTCGTTGATGCCGCGATGCAATTTTTCGATTGCTTCGATCAGATCGGTGCGTTCGTTTTGCAGGGTTTCGATCTGTTCGCCCATTTCGTTGGCTTCGTCTTCGGCGCGCAGGTTGACCGGGCCCATGGTGTCGCGTTCCCGGGTCAGGCGTTCGACCTTGCGTTCCATGGCGTCTTCTGCGGGCAGGGCGGTGGCGGGGTCGTATTCGGCCACCGCGGCCAAATCGTCGGGGCCGCAATCGAGTTTTTCTTGAACCCGTTCGCCAATGGACGCACAAGCCTGTTTGCCTTGTTCCACCGCCCCTTCGACGCGCACCCGGGTTTCGCGGGCCTGGGCGAGATGGCCTTCGGCCTCGCGCAGCGCTTTGTCGGTCTCGGCCAATTGGCTTTCGGCTTCGGCCAGTTGATCGGCGGCGGCTTTGCGTTTGGTGTTTGCGGCGTCGATAAAATCCAACAACCGGGTGCGCTTTTGTTCGATTTCTTCCGGCCGCTGTACCAGTTCTTCCAATTCGGCGCGGACCTGTTCGGTGCGCTCTTGCAGGTCGGCAATGCGCTGCGTCGCGCCTTCGCGGCGCGCCGTCCACGAAGCCAGTTCGCGGTCAATATCGGCCTGACGCCGGGCGCGGTCTTCGGCGTTGCGCTTCAGTCCGGCAAAAATGCCTTGGCGTTCAACTTGAACGGTGCGCTTGTCGGCGAGGTCTTCGCGGACCGCCATGACCCGTTCGCGGGTGGCATCGGTGTCGGGCAGTTGGGCCCGTTCACGTTGCGATTCGGCACAAGCTTCGCGGGCATCGGAAATGTCGCGTTCAAGGGTTGCGATGTCGCCGACCACGGCGTCCAGTTTGGAATTTTGTTCAGTGATCTGGTTGCGGATGGCGGCCACCTGGTCGCGGGCCTGATTGTGGGCGGCTTCGCGTTCGCGCAAGGCGTGGCGGGCGGCGCGTTCGGCTTCGCGGGCGTCGGTTGCGGCTTCGCGGGCGTTGAGGGCCTGGGCCTCGGCTTCGTCAACCTGGTCTTGCGCGTGCGCCAATTGATCGCGGACCTCTTTGAGGCGGTTGAGCTGTTCCAGGCGCACCGCAGCCGCGGTTTCGGCACCTTCGGCGATGGTGTAGCCGTCCCACCGCCACAACCCGCCGTCGCGGCTGACCAGACGTTGGCCTTGATGCAGTTGCGGGGCCAGTCGTGCGCCCATGGCGGCATCTTCGACCACCCCGACCTGGCTTAAACGACGGGCCAGGGCGTGGGGGGCCTGGGTCACATCGCCCAGCGCCTGCGCGCCCTCGGGCAGGGCCGGGGCATCGACCAGTGGCTCCTGGTCAATCCAGTGAACCGGGGCGGCGGGGTCGGTGGAACCGTCCAGCTCTTCGCCCAGCGCCGCGCCCAGGGCGGCTTCAAACCCGGCCTCGACCGCAATGACGTCGAGCACCGGCGGCCACATTTCCGCTGTGCCGGTTTCCAGAATTTTGGACAAGGCTTGCTCTTCGGCTTCCAGGCGCGACAGCGCGACGCGCAGGTCCTGGAGCCGTTGGTTGACCTGCTCGGCGGTTTGCTGGCTGGTGGCGGCGCTGGTCTCGCTGTTGGCCAGATGTTCGGCGGCGGCGGAAATCGCCTCCTGGGCCGCGGCCAAAGCATCTTCGGCGCTGCCCAACCCGTCGGTTTCAGACCTCATCCGGTCGAGGTCCTTGCGGGTGTCGTTGCGTTCGCGCAAACGGTGCGACAATTGGTCGATGCGGGTTTCCAGATCTTGCACGGAACGGCTGAGGCTGGCGCGCTGGGCTTCATCTGCGGCCAGTTGATCGGTCATTTCGGTGTGCATGTCTTCCAGCGCGGTGACCTTGGTACTGGCTTCGTCGAAGGCCATTTGGGCGTTTTCGATCAACGCGCCTTCGTCGTTTTGGGTTTCTTCGATATCGGATTGTTCGTGTTTGAGACGTTGTGTCGCATCGTTCGCATCGTCGGCCAAATTGCGTTCGCGGACAATGTCGTGGCTGACCTGCTCAAGACGGTGAATACGGTCCAGGCGGGCGTCTTCAATGCGCTTGACGTCTTCGTCCAGGGCGTCGCGGGCCAACGACAGACGCTGCAATTGGGCACCGGCTTCGGCCTCGCCTTGACGCAGGGCGGGCACAATCTCGGCGGCATTCACCTGGGTGGTGGTGGCGGCGGCCACCTGGGCGGTCAGTTGGGCGACGATCTGTTCGGCTTCTTTCAGGGTGTCGCGGTTGCCCTCCAGATCATCAAGGGCGCGGATCCAGCGGACGTGGAACAGCATCGCTTCGGCTTTGCGGATGTGGTCGGATAAATTGCGATAACGGGTCGCCTGGCGGGCTTGTTTTTTCAGGCTTTGCAGTTGCCCTTCCAGGGTAATCAAGATGTCGTCCAGGCGCGACAGGTTGTTTTCCGCGCCGCGCAGACGCAACTCGGCCTCATGGCGGCGCGAATGCAAGCCGGTGATGCCGGCGGCTTCTTCCAGCAACACCCGGCGATCGGACGGTTTGGCGGAGATGACCTGACCGATTTTTCCCTGGCTGACCAGGGCGGTGGAGCGCGAACCGGATGCGGCGTCGGCGAACAGCAACTGCACGTCTTTGGCGCGGACATCCTTGCCGTTGACTCTATAGTTGGAGCCACGCGCGCGTTCGATTTTGCGCGCCACCTCCAGGTCTTCGGCATCGTTGAACATCGCGGGCGCGATGCGCATGGAATTGTCCAGATGTAAAACCACTTCGGCGACATTGCGCGCGGGGCGATTGGAACTGCCGCCAAAAATCACGTCGTCCATGGCGTTGCCGCGCATTTGTTTGGCTGAGGTTTCACCCATCACCCACTTGAGGGCTTCGACCAGATTGGACTTGCCGCAACCATTGGGGCCGACCACACCGGTCAGACCGGGCTCGATTTTGAGCTCGGTCGGATCGACGAAGGATTTAAACCCCGTAAGTCTCAGTCTGGTAAAGCGCAGCACGCCTGTGGTGTCCCGATATCGTTGAAGCGGTTAACCGATCATGGATGTGATCAGTCGGTTCCTTGAACGCCTTTGGCGGCCAAGGCCTGGTCCAGTTTGATTTTGAAATCCGCGTAGGGCAGGGTGCCCTCGATTTTTTCTCCTTCCAGGATGAAGGTCGGGGTCGAATTGATGTCAAACTGCTGTTGCGCCGCGGCGGCGGTTTTTTGGATGCCTTGGGCCAGTTCATCGCTTTGCAGGCACTGGTTGACGTCTTCACTGCTGAGACCGGAAAACCGGGCAATGGTCATCAACACATCGCGCGGCTGATCGGCCTGAGCCCACGTGTCTTGGGTTTGGAACAAACGGTCATACAATTCAAAATGACGCTCACGCCCCGAGCACCGCGCAATCATGGCTGCGGCAAAGGCCAAATTATCCAGCGGAAAATCGTGGAACACAATCCGCACCTTGCCGGTATCGACGTAGTTTTTCTTGATGTCTGGCAAGGTTTCGGCGTGAAACCGGGCGCAGTGGGGGCAGGTCAAAGAGGCAAACTCATTCAGCGTCACCGGCGCGTCGGGCGCGCCGATGCTGCGTTCGCTCAACGCATCCTCGATCGAGACGATTTCCGCCCGCGCGTCGTTTAAACCGATGACACCGGACAAAGCGATCATACTCAATAATGCAAAGGCTCTTAAAGCCGATGTTTTGACGGCAAATATAGACATTTAAAGCTCCTGAACCACTAGATATTGGTGAATATAGGCCACTGTGCGCCCCGGCTCAAGCAGGCCTTGGTGCTTCGGCGGAACAAATTGTGGATAACTGCGCCCCGCAGAGTTCGCCCTCAAGAGTTCGCCCTGGATGTTTAATCGTCGCCCTTATCGCGCCGACGGATAGAGGTGCCGAGACGCATCAGGGCTTTCTGGATGTCGGGATCTTCGACCATCGCCACGGTTTTGGCCAGTTGGCGGGTTTGTGCCGGGTTGAGGGGCGGGGGAGCCTGGCGATCACGCCCGGCGGGCGTACCGCGCTGCGCGGGGAGGGGGCCTTGGAACAGGCGGATGCGATCAATGGCTTTGTAGCCAAAAAAGCTGTTGACGCGTTCCACCACCTGGGGTTCCTGGTGTTGCAGTTGGGTGGCGAACGCGCCGCTGTCGGCTTTCAAGTGCAAGGTGCCGCCGGTGGCCCCGTCGCGTGAAAAGACGATTTTTTGCGGCTGGCAGTGGTGGGCCATTTGCGCCCCGACAATATCGGGCCACTGGGTTATCAGCGCCCCATGGGTAAAACCGTTTTTGCCCAGCAGCCCCTTGGTCAGGCGATCTACGGCGCGGCCCAGGGGGTTGGCTTTGCGGGTGCGAAAATCACTCGGCACAATAGCGCGCGGGGCCTTTGGCGCGCGCGCAGGTTTTTTTTGGGTTGGGCGTGAACGCGGGGATTTGACCATCGTGCGCATATGGTAAAGTGGGATGCGCGCCAACACAACCGTGCCCCAATACCGGCCCCCACAAATCCATGGACGTTTGATGACCGACCTTTCTCCTCGCACCCTCGCCGATCAAGTGTTGCGCTGGTTTGACGCCTCGGGACGTACCGACTTGCCGTGGCGCGATGCGCCCAGCGGTCAGCGCGATCCGTACCGGGTGTGGTTGTCGGAAATCATGTTGCAGCAAACCACCTGTCGGGCGGTGATGGGCTATTTTGAAAAATTCACCCGTTTGTGGCCGGATGTCAAAGCATTGGCGGCGGCCGACAGCGATGACGTGATGCGTGCGTGGGCGGGTCTGGGGTATTACGCCCGGGCCCGCAACATGATCAAATGTGCGCGGATCATCGCGTTTGAACGCCAAGGGGTGTTTCCCACGGATGAGCGCGATCTTTTGGAATTGCCGGGCATCGGCCCGTATAGTGCCGCGGCGATCAGCGCGATTGCCTTCCACGGGCCAAGCGCCCCGGTGGACGGCAACGTGATCCGGGTGTTGAGCCGCCTGTACGCGATCAAGGCGGTGATGCCGGCCAACAAGGGTCTGGTGGGTGAATATGCGGCGAAAATGCTGCCCCAAGGGCACAGCGGGACGTTTGCTGAAGCTTTGATGGATCTCGGCGCAACCGTGTGCAAACCCAAAAAACCAGATTGTCCGCTGTGCCCGTGGCAGGGCTCGTGCCGCGCCCGCACCTTGGCGCAGGGCACGGGACAAGCCATTGACTTTCCACGCAAAGCACCGAAAAAAGACAAACCCGCGCGCACCGGGTGGGTCTTTTGGGTGCAACGCAACGACGGCCAAGTGTTGTTGGAACGACGCCCCGACACGGGCCTTTTGGGGGGCATGACCGGGTTTCCCACCAGCGCGTGGCAGGGGGCTGAAATATCGCCGCAACGAGCCTTTGACGCTCAAGGGTATGGCGGCACCTGGCAGGTTTTGGATCAATCCGTGCGCCATACCTTTACCCATTTTCATCTGCATTTGGGGGTGATTAAGGTGGACTGGGTCGAGGGCCGCCAAACGGGTTTTTGGTGCCCCCTGGACGAGGTTCGCAGCCACGCCTTGCCGAGCGTGATGCGAAAAGTTGTAAAAGTGGTAGAATAATTCGTGTGAAGGGCGAAGAACCCTTTGAATATGCCCTGAGGATTCCCATATAGCAAAGGGCAAAGGGGTTGTTATGGGTCATAAATCACGCGTATTGCTTGTTGAAGACATGGTGCCTTTGGCGCAGATGTATGAGGCCTTCCTGGCCGATCAACCTTATCATTTGAACCATGTGGAAACCGGTCAGGAGGCGCTGGCGGTGTTGGCCGACAGCCCCCCTGATGTGGTGTTGTTGGACCTGATGCTGCCCGACATGGATGGCTTGAGTATTCTGGAACACATTTCAAATGAAAAAATGTCCTGCGCGGTGGTGGTGATCACGGCCAATGCGTCGTTGGACACGGTGATCGAGGCGATGCGGCTGGGCGCGCTGGATTATCTGGTCAAACCGTTCAATGAAGAGCGTTTGCAAGTGACCTTGCAAAATGTTGTCGCACGTCGGCAACTCAGCCAAATCGTCGCAACCTACCGCAATGACATTGATCGCCATAACTATCAGGGTTTTATCGGCTCATCCCTGGTCATGCAGCGGGTTTACCGCATCATTGACAGTGCGGCGGGGTCCAGGGCAACGGTGTTCATCACCGGGGAAAGCGGCACCGGTAAAGAAGTCTGTGCGGAGGCCATTCACCGTCAAAGCCCCCGGGCGGACAAGCCGATCGTGGCGTTGAATTGCAGTGCCATCCCGAAAGATTTGATGGAAAGTGAAATATTCGGCCACGTCAAAGGGGCGTTTACCGGTGCGGTGGCGGACCGCGAGGGGGCGGCGTTGCGGGCGGCGGGGGGGACGTTGTTTTTGGATGAAATTTGCGAAATGGACCTCAGCCTGCAAAGCAAGCTGTTGCGTTTTATCCAGAGCGGTAATTTTCAAAGGGTCGGATCCAACAAGACCGAAAACGCGGATATTCGCTTTGTTTGCGCCACCAACAAGGACCCCGTGGTGGAGGTGGCCGAAGGCCGTTTTCGCGAAGATTTATTTTACCGTTTGCACGTGATTCCGGTCCACATGCCGGCCCTCAAAGACCGCGATGACGATGTCTTGTTCATCGCGGATAAATTGCTGGTTGAGACGGCCGCGGAAGAAGGCAAAGCGTTCAAGGCTTTTGATGAGCGGGTGCGGGCGGTGTTTGAGAGTTATTCCTGGCCCGGCAATGTGCGCCAGTTGCAAAATGTGGTGCGCAATATCGTGGTGCTTAATGATGGCGAGGTGGTCGACAGCGCCATGCTGCCGCCGCCCCTGGACCAGGTGGGGCCAGAGTTTAAATCCGAACCGGTGTTGATCGCCGATACCCCGGTGTCCTCGCTGTTGGCGATGCCCTTAAAGACAGTTCCTGACTTTTTCCCGACCACCGCAGACAACTTGCGCCCACTTGAAGAAATGGAACGCCGCATCATTGAACACGCGGTTAAGTTGTGTGGCGGAAACGTGCCCAGGGCCGCGTCCCATCTGGGCATCAGTGCGTCAACGATTTATCGCAAGCGCAACAGTTGGGACACCGGTCTGGATCGTTCTGCGTGATCAGTCGTCGTAAGAAATCAAGGCCTCAAACGGGGCGTCGATTTTGGCGCGGCCATTTAAAAACGTCAGTTCAATGATCGCCGCCGTGCCAACCACGTCACCGCCGACTTTTTTGCACAAATCAATGGTCGCATTGAGGGTCCCGCCGGTGGCCAGAAGGTCATCTAAAATTACCACGCGTTGACCGGGATGGATGGCGTCATCCTGGATTTCGATGGTGTCGCTGCCGTATTCCAGATCATAGCTGTGCGACACCAGGCCGCCGGGCAATTTCCCGGGCTTGCGCGCCATCACGAAGCCACAGCCCAATTTCAACGCCAAGGGGGCGGCGACCAGAAACCCGCGCGATTCGATGCCCACCAAAATGTCTGGCTGATACACCCCGATCATCCGCGCCATGCGCCCCATGGCGACCTGCCAGGCGTCGGCGTTGGCCAATAGGGTGGAAATGTCGTAAAACAAAATTCCGGGCTTGGGGAAATCGGGGATGCCACGGATGTATTGTTTGATGTCCATGTGTGAAGAGGCCTTTTGTCGAAAATGATGCGGGTGGCGGTGGATTGACATGGTCTGATTTTCTTCAACTCAACACCCCGCCCTGGGCGGGCATTTTTGTCTTTGGCAAACCATCTGGTGATCATACGCGTGGCGCGGCTTAAGGGTCAACGGGGCAAGGGTTAACGCGATAAGGGGGAACGCGACAAGGGGGAACGCGACAAGGGGGAACGCGACAAGGGGGAACGCGATAAGGGGTAACGCGACAAGGGTCAAAGAGAAAGCCCCGTTTATAAAACGGGGCTTTCAACATGGGGCTCAAGAAACAAGCCGAAAGGCTTATTGTTCTTTGAGGAAACCGATGATTTCGTCGCGGTCGGCTTTCTTTTTAAGCTTAAGCGACATCGCGGTGCGTTTGCCGATGAATTTTTTCGGGTTGGTGAGCCATGCATCCAAGTTGGCTTCATCCCAGACAAAGTCGGCATCCTTCAGACCCTTGTATTTTTTGAAGTCGGTGGAGCCAGCCTTGCGCCCGAACACACCAGCCAGCGACGGGCCGATTTTGTTTTTTCCAGGGGACAGGGAATGACAGGCCGCGCATTTCTTTTTAAAGGTTTTTTCGCCTTTGCTGCTGGCCAGAGCAGAACCGCTTGAAACGGCGATGGCAACAGCGACGCCCAGCGCCAGAATCTTCGAGGTGTTCATGTTTTGCATCTCCAACTGAATTTGGTTTGAAGCGTTTTTTTGTATAAGGCTTTCACTTTTTAGCGCATCCGCCCCCATGTTGGCAAGCTTTTGCAATCGGCGCAACACGCGATACGGTTTGCACTATACGGAAAAAACCGGGGATTGACCAGAACCTCACTCAAGCTGGTTGATTTCGCGCCAAATGGCATAGTCCTGGTGAAATTTTTGCTGAGAGTCCCAGACTTTCGCGAAACCAGGGTCTTTTGTGACCAGTTCACGGGCCACGCTTTTCCAGGTGTCGCGCAGGACTTGTAAAATATCGCCCGGCCAACGGCGCACCTGAACGCCTTGCAGGGTTAATTCTTTCAACGCGTTAAATTGTTGGGCATCGGACAAAGCCAGGGCATAGCGCACATTATCGCCGCACACCGTGTCGATGGCGGTGCGCTCGGCGGGGCTCATGTTGGTCCACGTTTGCGCGTTGATGGTCAGGGAAAACAACGTCACGGGTTGGCGCCAGCCGGGAAAATAATAGTTTCGCGCAAACTTTTGAAAGCCCAACGGGGCGTCGATACTGGGCAGGGCGTATTCGACTCCGTCCAACTGGCCTTGTTCAAATTGGAACAAAATTTCATCGACATTAAGGTTTTTAACCGTGACGCCGAGCTTGTTCAGCACCATCGCCCCCAGTCCCTGCGCGCGGATGGTGAGGCCGTTGAAATCGTCCACCCGGCGCACCGGGTCGCGGTACCAGCCCGACGACAGCGGTGCCAAAGCCCCGCACAAGGTGCCGTGCAACCCGGATTTTTTCCATATTTCGTCAAACAGGTCCCGCCCGCCGCCCTGGTAAAACCATGCCAGATATTCGTTGGCACCGGGGCCAAAGGGCACGGCACTGAACAGTTCTAAAGCGGGCTGGTTTTGGGCCCATTGGCCGGGGGGTGCAAACACCGCGTCCACGGTGCCCGATTTGACCGCATCAAGGGTATCGGGGGTGTTAACCAGGGTGCCGGGGTCATATACGGTGACGTTCAACCGACCACCGCTGGCGACCGGTAAAATCGTCTGCAAACGCAGCGCGATGGCTCCCAAAATCGGCGTTTTGGCCGGATACAGGCTGATCACCCGTAAACGTTTTGCGGGCGTGGTCAAAGCGGTACGGGCTGTTGTCGGAAGGCGGGGCGAGATGGTGCCGGGGGCCAGATTCAAGGCCTCCGCCCCGGTCACGCGGGGGTCGTTTTCGGGGCGTGACCCGGGGGAATGGCGGGCACTTTCCAGGCCGGGCGCGACCACGGTGGTGCCCACCATCACGCCGACGACGATGCCAATCACGATGCCGGTGATGGTGTTGCGCATGTACGGCTTGCCCCCAACCGAAGGGTTTTCAACGATGTTAACCGTGTGCCCATTTAAAATCTGGGTCAAGATAGCAGTGCCGTGAGGGGTGGGGAAGGGGAAACTCCAAGGCCGGGACGGGGCGCGCCATGTGGCTTGTTTTCCCGCCGATATGGGGGCACTGTTAAGGCCACATAGGGAAATAAATATGCCCAAACTTGCCCCTGATCGCGGTTTGCTGGGTCGGGAGCGCCAATTGCAACAGGCCCATGACGTTTTGGTCGGTTTGCACGGCGCACACAGTGAAACCGTGGCTGTGATCGACGCCCGCCTGAAACAGGTGCGCGAACAGACGCGGGCGTCGCAAATTGACCGGACGGACCAGGAGTCTCACACCGGAAATATCCTGGAAGTCTGGGGGGCACCGAAAAATACCGACAGTTCCGTGCTGGGTTACGGTGGGTTACGGTGACAGTTTACTTTACTCAAACGATAGGGGGACATGACCGGTTTTCCCCTTGGAAAGATCGGATCGTGTCCCCCACCGCGCGAATTTTCACAAATTAATAAATATTGCGTCACCTCTTTATTTTTCTGAGTAAAGTAAACTGTCCCCGTAATCCACAAATTAATAAATATTGCGTCACCTCTTTATTTTTCTGAGTAAAGTAAACTGTCCCCGTAATCAGTTTTGTGGAAAATGCTTGCGGGTATTGTTTGCGAATGCGACCAGTGACAACATCACCGGTACCTCAACCAACACACCAACAACCGTCGCAAGGGCTGCACCTGAATTTAGCCCAAACAGGCTGATCGCCACAGCGACGGCGAGTTCAAAAAAATTAGATGTCCCGATCATCGCACAAGGAGCAGCAATCTTGAATGGGACCCTCATGAACCAGGCCGCAGCATAAGCAACAGCAAAGATGCCATAAGATTGTAACAAAAGAGGTATAGCGATCAGGACGATGAGAAGCGGTTGTGACAGGATCATACTGCCCTGAAAGCCGAATAGCAGCACAACCGTAGCTAAAAGACCAACAATGGAATACGGTTTTAGCTTGGCGGTAAAGATGGAAACTGCCGCGGTATTGCGTCTCTTATTCATGATTATCCAGCGCGTAGATATGCCAGCAAGTAGTGGCACTACGATATAAAGGACAACAGAAAGGACGAGCGTATCCCATGGCACAGGAATATTGGTCACACCGAGTAGCAAGGCCACGATGGGGGCGTATGCAAAGATCATTATCAGATCATTCACGCTGACCTGAACAAGGGTGTAGTTTGCATCACCGCGTGTGAGTTGTGACCAGACAAAAACCATGGCTGTACAGGGCGCAGCACCAAGTAAGATGAGTCCGGCAATGTAAGAATCGGCATCGCCTTCCGACATGAAGCCCACGAATAGGTATTTGAAAAACAACACGCCAAGAGCCGCCATGGTAAAGGGCTTGATTAACCAATTGACCACGAGCGTGATCATCAGGCCCTTTGGCTGGTCGGCAACATGAGTGATGCTGCTAAAATCAACCGAGATCATCATCGGATAGACCATTGCCCAGATAAGAACAGCTACAACCAGATTGACATGGGCATATTCTAAGTTGGCGAGTACCTCAAAAAGACCAGGGGAAATTTGCCCCAATAAAATACCGAGGAAAATGGATAGCACGACCCATAGGGAAAGCCATTTTTCAAAAACGCCGATAACAGGAGAATCTATAGTTTTGTCGTTCATTGATCTCTCAATCCGCACAGGTAATTTCGTCAATGATCGGTTGGCAAATTTTTGAATTACCACCGCAACAATCTTCCATCAGGAATGCAAGCAGACCGCGCATGACTTCAAAATCCACAAAATAGCGAATCGTTCGTCCATGGCGCTCATTGCGTACAAGGCCTGCATTCAATAGAACAGTGAGGTTGGCTGACATGGTGTTTTGACGAACATTCAGCCTGTCGCCAATCTCGCCAGATAACGCCCCTTCCTTGCCCGCCTTCACAAGAAGGCGAAACACATCGAGTCGAGTTTGCTGGTTTAAAGCAGAAAAGGCTGCGAGCGCATCTAAATCATCCATATATCATGAATAATTGATATTTTTAATTTAGTCAAGATTTAACGCCAGCGAGCATTGATCAAAACCCATGCGCCCATTTTTTTTAACCGATAGATATAATTTTCCATGGCACGAGGCATTTCGCTACGAAGTGATTACAACGGTGGTGATCTACGCACATTGTCGCGATCTTCATCTGTCGCGAAACAGGCGCGGCGGTTGTTAGTGTCCGTCCAGAAAGTTCTTGAATCATTAGAGTCAGTGACGTGAGACCCGAGTTCCCTCCAGTTATGGGGCACGCTTATAGCGATGTGCCACGGAGGTGCTTGGCCTCAGTATTGGTACCTATGTGGTACCTAAAAATCAGGGCAAGAAAAAACCCCCAGGTTTCCCTGGGGGTTTCAGTCTGGTCGGAGTGAGAGGATTCGAACCTCCGGCCCCTGCCTCCCGAAGACAGTGCTCTACCAGGCTGAGCTACACTCCGATAATGTCGATGCTCGTTTGGAGGCGCTTGTATAGCGCCGTGGGGGGGGCAATACAAGGCTCAATGAGCGCGTTCAATGCAAAAATCAATAATGTCCAACAGCGCCGTTTTGATGTCGCTTTGGGGGAAAATGCCCAGTGCGTCGCGGGCGATGGCCCCGTAGTGGCGGGCGCGTTCGACCGTGTCGCTCAGGGCCCGGTGGCGTTCCAGGTATTCCAGGGCGTGTTCGAGGTCGCCGTCGGTTTGCTCCAGGTCTTCCATGGTGCGCCGCCAAAAGACGCGCTCTTCGGCGTTGCCACGGGCAATCGCCAGAACCACCGGCAGGGTGATTTTGCCGTCGCGGAAATCATCGCCCACGGCTTTGCCCAAGCTTTCCTGGCGGGCGGTGAAGTCCAATACGTCGTCAATCAGCTGGAACGCGATGCCAAGGTTGAGACCATAAGCGCGAAATGCATCTTGTTCGCGCAAGGGCCGTTTGGCGATGGCCGGTCCCAGTTCGGCCGCGGCGGCGAACAGTTCGGCGGTTTTGGCCTGGATCACCTCCATATACGCGCTTTCGCTGGTTTCGGTGTCGTTGGCGGTGACCAATTGCAGCACCTCGCCTTCGGCCAAAACCGACGAGCCCTGGGACAAAATTCGCAACACTTCCAAGTCGCCGTCTTCGACCATCAGGGCGAACGAGCGGGTAAAAAGAAAATCACCGACCAGCACGCTGGCCTTGTTGTCCCACAACGCATTGGCGGACGCTTTGCCCCGGCGCAAATCGCTTTCGTCAACCACATCGTCGTGCAACAACGTCGCGGTGTGGATAAATTCGATGCAAGCCGACAGCAAGACGTGGCGATCCCCCTGGTAGCCGCACATTCGCGCCGCGGCCAGCGTCAGCATCGGGCGTAACCGTTTGCCGCCCGCAGCGATGATGTGCCCGGCCAGTTGCGGAATCAGCGATACCGGACTGTGCATCCGCTCAACAATGGCGATATTGGCGGCCTTCAGGTCGTCGGCGACCAACAGAGCCAAACGCTCCAACGGCGCATTTTTTTTGCGCTCTTCATCTAAGTTTACGACAACGCCCAAAGCGTTTCTCCCAAGATATGGTGTGCTGTACAATCATGCAGTCATAAAGTGTGGGCTGGGGGTGTTTTGCGTGCCCTTGCAGCCGTTTTGCAGTAGTGTTGACGCTTATAAGAGGGGTCGGATCGGTCAGGGTCAAGCGTCATGGGTGATTTTAAGGGATTTGCGGGAGCAAGGGAATGTTATGTTTGAACTTGTGCGGACCAACGACCCGGTGCTGATTTCGTGGCTGCAGGCGCAATTGGCGGATGCCGGGATCGAGGCTGTGGTGCTCGATGAGCATATGAGTGTTATGGATGGATCCATCCCGGCGATTGCGCGCCGTGTCATGGTGGCGGACAAAGACCGACGTGAAGCCCAAATTATTATGGAGCTCGCGGACCGAATTGCTTCGGGGGAGGGGTGATGGCCTGGGCAGAACTCCTCGACAGCACCGAAGATTCGATCCTCGACGGTCGGGTGATTTTGTATCAGCCTTGCGATGGATACCGGGCCGCGGTCGATCCGGTGTTGCTGGCCGCCGCGGTGCGCGCCGAAGCGGGGGACCGGGCACTGGATTTGGGCTGTGGGGCGGGTGCGGCGATGCTGTGTCTGGCGGCGCGCTGTGAAGGTGTCGAGGTCGACGGGCTGGAAGTGCAAACGGATCTGGTTGATTTGGCGGCGCGCAATATCATCGCCAATGGTTTTGAACGCCGGCTCCAGGCGGTGGCGGGTGATTTGCTCAACCCGCCCGCCCAACTGGAACGGGAATCGTACGCCCATGTGTTTGCCAATCCCCCGTATATGAACGGTCATCACGGCAACCCGCCGCCCAATCCGTCCAAGAAAATCGCCCACGTCGAAGGGTCCGCAAATTTGGAAAACTGGGTCACCACGGCGCTGTCGTTTTGTCGCCGCAAAGGCACGGTGACCTTTATTCAGCGCACCGACCGACTGGCGGAATTGCTGGTCTTGCTGAACGGACGGGCCGGGGAAATCACCGTGTTCCCGCTATGGCCCAGGGAAAATGAAAATTCCCACCGGGTGATCGTGCGCGCACGCAAAGCCATCAAATCGCCGATGCAGTTGATGGGCGGCTTGACGCTCCACAACAATGACGGCAGTTACACCCCCGCCGCCGACCGGGCGTTGAAGGGCGGGGAATTGCGTTTGCGAAGCTGAAGTTCAAGGAAGGGTTTGACCCGCACCCACCGCCCCCTTACAAGGGTCTCTATGTTTGGCTTCAGCGTGTTTAAAATTATCTTCACCGTGGTGATCGTTTACGTGGTGTGGAACGCCTTTAAGGTGTTTGCGCGGATGCAAGACCAGCGCGGCGACCGGGCGCGGGTCAACCGCAAAAAACCGGCCCCGCCGCCGCCCGCCCATGGCCCCGCCCACGGTGGCGCCGAAGATATGGTCGAATGTGCGACCTGTGGGGCGTATGTGACCCGGGGGACGAAAGCGTGCGGGCGTGACAATTGCCCTTTTTCAGGCTGAAACGTTGACCTTTCACGCACCCCCAGCCGTGTCGGCCCCCCTTGACCTTTGGTTTCGCCTAAGGGTATCTTCGCTGCACTGCAGCATTGTTCGTTCCGTTTTTAAGTCTTAAGGTTTTGATCAAATGACCGGTGTGCCCGCGCCCAACCCTGAAACGTGTTTTCAGAACCTGATTTTAAAATTGCAAAGCTTTTGGGCGGGGCACGGTTGCGTCATTTTGCAGCCTCACGACCAAGAGGTCGGCGCGGGGACGTTTCATCCCGCGACCACGTTGCGCGCGCTGGGACCAAAGCCCTGGAAAGCGGCTTATGTGCAGCCTACGCGCCGCCCGACCGATGGCCGTTATGGGGAAAACCCCAACCGCTTGCAGCACTATTATCAGTTTCAGGCGATGTTGAAACCGTCGCCGCCCAACAGCCAGGATTTGTATCTCGACAGCCTCAAGGCGTTGGGCATCGACAGTGCCGAACACGATATCCGGTTCGTTGAAGACGATTGGGAAAGCCCCACCCTGGGCGCGTGGGGACTGGGGTGGGAAGTGTGGTGCGATGGCATGGAAGTCAGCCAGTTCACCTATTTTCAACAGGTCGGCGGGCTGGAATGCAACCCGGTCGCGGTGGAATTGACCTACGGCCTGGAACGTCTTGCCATGTACATTCAGGGCGTGGAAAACGTCTATGATCTGGATTGGAACGGGGCCGGGGTGCGTTATGGCGATGTGTTCTTGCGCACCGAACAAGAGCAATCGGCGTTCAATTTCGAACACGCCAACACCGACCATCTGGTGCGCCAGTTTGTCGATGCCGAGGACACCTGCCGGGCCTTGTTGAAATTGGACCGACCGTTGGCGCTGCCCGCCTATGAACAGTGCATTCGCGCCAGTCATGTTTTTAACCTTTTGGATGCGCGCGGGGTCATTTCGGTGACCGAACGCCAGGCCTATATCGGCCGGGTGCGGGCGTTGTCCAAGGGCTGCTGCGAAGCCTGGTTGGCGGGTGAGGAGGCGCAATAATGGCTGAACTTCTGCTGGAACTGTTGAGCGAAGAAATCCCCGCCCGCATGCAAGCGCGCGCCGCGGCGGATTTAAAACGGCTGCTTGAAGACGGCTTGAAAAAAGCCGGATTGGCGTGGCGTAAATCCGACGCCTTCGTGACCCCGCGCCGCTTGACGGTGGTGGTCGACGGTTTGCCCGCCACCCAACCCGACGTCAGCGATGAACGCAAAGGCCCCCAGGTCGGCGCGCCCGAACAGGCCGTGAGCGGGTTTTTGCGCTCCTTGGGCGGCGTGACCCTGGACGATTGCGAACAGCGTGAAATCAAGGGCAAGACATTTTATATCGCCCGAATTGAGAAAAAAGGCGGTCCCACAACAGACGTGTTGGGCGGGGTTTTGAGCGCGGCCGTCAACGCGTTGCCGTGGCCGAAATCGATGCGCTGGGGATCCGGACAAAAACGCTGGGTGCGGCCCTTGCACAACATCCTGGCGCTGTTTGACGGCGCGGTGGTGGCGTTTGATTATGCCGACGTCCAGGCCAATGGGCGCACCGCCGGGCACCGCTTTTTAAACCCGGAGACGTTTACGGTGCGCGATTTCGCCGATTACCGCAGCCACTTGGCGGCGGCCCACGTGATGCTGTGCCCCAGCGAACGGCGCGCGGAAATTCTCAATCAAGTCAACGTACTGGCGGCGGATGCGGGGTTGAAACTGAAGGTCGATGACGGTCTGTTGGCCGAGGTCGCAGGCCTGGTGGAATGGCCGGTGGTGTTGATGGGCACCATTGACGCGGCGTTTATGGATCTGCCGGCGGAAGTTTTGTCCGACACCATGCGCACGCACCAAAAATATTTTTCCCTGCTGAACCCCGATGACAGTTTGGCGGCGCATTTTATCGTGGTGTCGAACCAGGTCGCGTCCGACGGTGGCGCGGCGATTGTTGCGGGCAATGAACGGGTGTTGCGGGCGCGCCTGTCCGATGCGCAATTTTTCTGGGACCAGGACCGCAAAATCAGTTTGGCCGCCCGGGCACCCAAGCTGGCCGATATCGTGTTCCACGCCAGGCTGGGCACGGTCGCCGATAAGGTTGCGCGGATGGTCACGCTGGCGGGGGCCCTGGCCGGGGAGGTCGGTGCCGATAAAGGCCAGGCGGAAACCGCAGCCAGGTTGTGTAAATGCGATCTGGTCACCGGGATGGTGTCGGAAATTCCCGAAGTCCAGGGCGTGATCGGGCGGTATTATGCGTTGAACGACGGTCATGGGGAGGCCATCGCCAACGCCATCGCCGATCACTATTCCCCGCAAGGCCCGGGCGATGCCACGCCCACCGCACCGGTCTCGGTGGCGGTGGCGCTGGCTGACAAGCTGGACACCCTGGTGGGTTTTTGGACCATCGACGAAAAACCAACCGGATCGAAAGACCCGTTTGCGCTGCGCCGCGCCGCGCTGGGCGTGATCCGTTTGATCCTGGAAAACAATTTACGTTTGCCGCTGGCCAAGGTGATTTCAAACGCGGGCGGCGACGCTGTCAAAGCCGATTTGTTGAGCTTTTTTGCCGACCGTTTAAAGGTCCATTTGAAGGGCGAAGGGGTGCGTCACGATTTGATCGACGCGGTGTTCGCGCTGGATGGGGAAGACGACTTTGTGCGGCTGTTGGCCCGGGTCGATGCGCTGGGCGTGTTGGTGGGCTCTGACGATGGGGCGAATTTGTTGGCGGCGCACAAACGCGCCAGCAACATTTTGCGCATCGAACAAAAAAAAGACGCCCGCAGCTATCCGCCCACCCCGGATGAAAAGGTGTTTGTCGAAGACCGCGAACGCGACTTGTTCCAGGCGCTCAATCGTGCCGCCACCGCCAGCAGGGCGTTGACGGCGGATGAAAAATTTGCCGACGCGATGGCCACGCTGGCAACCTTGCGGGCCCCATTGGATGCTTTTTTCGACCACGTGATGGTCAATGCCGATGATCAAAATGTTCGTGCAAACCGCTTGATGCTGTTGTCGCAAATTCAAAGCGTCATGGGCGAAATCGCGGATTTTTCCAAAATAGAAGGCTGACGGAGTTTAAGCGTATGCCACAAGACCAAGCCCCCCAAAAGTGGACGTACGCCTTTGGCGGCGGAAAGGCCGAAGGCCGGGCCGATATGCGCAATTTGCTGGGCGGCAAAGGGGCCAACCTGCATGAAATGAGCGCCATCGGCATGAGTGTTCCGCCCGGCTTCACCCTCACCACCGAGGTTTGCACCCACGTCACCACCCATGACGGTGCTTATCCCGATGCCCTCGCCGACCAGGTGACGGATGCCTTGGCGCAACTGGAAACCATTATGGGCGCGCCGTTTGGTGGCGGGGCCGGGAATGAGGACGCCGACCGGGTGTTGTTGTTGTCGGTGCGTTCGGGGGCCCGCGCGTCGATGCCGGGGATGATGGACACGGTTTTGAATTTGGGCCTGAACGACCGTGCGGTGGAAGTTTTGGCACGCGAAACCGGCGATGCACGATTTGCCTACGACAGTTATCGGCGCTTTGTGCAGATGTTTGGCGATGTGGTGTTGGGGGTGGATCATTTCCATTTCGAAGACCTGTTGGAAGACTACAAAATTGATCACGACCTCAAACTGGACACCGACCTCAGCGCGGACGATTGGAAAGTGCTGTTGCCGATGTTCATCGACACCATCGAAAAACAAATCGGCAAACCGTTCCCCCAGGATCCCCGCGATCAATTGTGGGCGGCGGTCGGTGCGGTGTTTAAAAGCTGGACCAACAAACGCGCCGAAACGTATCGCCGTTTGCACGACATTCCGGCCAGTTGGGGCACCGCGGTGAACGTCCAGGCGATGGTCTTCGGCAACATGGGCGACGACAGCGCAACGGGCGTGTGTTTCACCCGCAATCCGTCCACCGGGGAAAATTTGTTTTACGGTGAATATCTGGTCAACGCCCAGGGCGAAGACGTGGTGGCGGGCATTCGCACCCCGCAACCGTTGTCGTATGCGGAACAAAAAACCACCCAATCGGCGCTGCCCAGCCTGGAAGAAACCATGCCGGATCTGTACGCCGAACTGGACCAGGTGCGCCACAAGCTGGAACGTCATTACGCCGACATGCAAGATCTGGAATTCACCATCCAAAAGGGAAAATTGTGGATTTTGCAGACCCGTGGCGGGAAACGCACCACCAGGGCGGCGCTGAAAATCGCCGTCGACATGGTGGGCGAAGGCTTGATCGATCGCGCCGAAGCGATCCGTCGGATTGAACCGGCGCAACTTGATCAATTGCTGCACCCGAGCCTGGACCCGGACGCCCCGCGCGACATCATCGGCCAGGGTTTGCCGGCGTCACCGGGGGCCGCGTTTGGCAAATTGGTGTTCACCTCCAAAGATGCGGAAACGTGGGTGGAACGTGGCGAAGCGGTGATTTTGGCGCGGGTTGAAACCTCGCCCGAAGACATCGGCGGGATGCACATTTCCGAAGGCATTTTGACCACCCGGGGCGGTATGACATCCCATGCCGCGGTGGTGGCGCGGGGCATGGGCAAGCCGTGCGTGTCGGGAATTGGCGGTATCGTCGTGGATGTAAAGGGTAAAACCCTGACCGCCCTGGGCGAGGTTCTGCACGAAGGCGACCTGGTCACCGTGGACGGCTCCGCCGGCCAGGTGATCCGTGGCCACGTGGCCACGGTACAGCCCGAATTGAGCGGCGATTTCGCCACCTTGATGAGCTGGGCGGATGAGGTCCGCACCCTCGGCGTGCGGGCCAACGCGGAAACCCTGGTTGACGCCCAGGCGGCGCGCGACTTTGGTGCCGAAGGGATCGGTTTGGTGCGCACCGAGCACATGTTTTTTGATCCCGATCGCTTGATCCACATGCGGGAAATGATTTTGGCCGACGGGGTTGATGCGAGGCGCCGGGCGCTGGATAAATTGTTGGCCTATCAGCGCCAGGACTTTATGGATGTGTTGCGCGTTATGGACGGTTTCGCGGTGACTATTCGCCTGTTGGACCCGCCGCTGCATGAATTTTTGCCGCAACGCGCATCCGACATCGAAGCGGTCGCCAAGGCCCTGAACGTAACCCGGGAAATGGTCGAACAGCGTGCCCGGGACCTGCACGAATTCAACCCGATGCTGGGCCACCGGGGCTGTCGGTTGGCGATCACCTATCCGGAAATCTACGACATGCAGGCGCGGGCTATTTTCGAAGCCGCCGCCAGTTTGGCCAAGGACGGTGTCGACGTCCGCCCCGAAGTGATGATCCCGCTGGTGTCGGACCGCGCCGAATTCGCCCTCTTGAAAGACCAGGTGGTGGCCATCGCCGATGAGGTTTTGAAAAACGCCGGGGTTCGGGTGGACTACACCGTCGGCACCATGATCGAATTGCCGCGCGCCGCCTTGCAAGCGGGTGAAATCGCCAGGGATGCGGAATTTTTCAGCTTTGGCACCAACGATTTAACCCAGACCACCTATGGCTTGTCTCGTGACGATGCCGGGGCGTTCTTGCAGGCGTACCGGGAAAAGGGCCTGATGGACAACGACCCGTTCGTCACCATCGACCAAACCGGGGTCGGGGAATTGATCAAAATCGCCGTCGAACGGGGGCGGGGGACGCGTCCGGGGATGAAAATGGGCATTTGCGGGGAACATGGCGGGGATCCGGATTCGGTGCGGTTTTGCCACCGGATAGGCCTGGATTATGTGTCGTGTTCGCCGTATCGGGTGCCGATTGCGCGTCTGGCTGCGGCCCATGCGGCGTTGGATGTCGAAGCCGACAGCACCGCTTAAAGCCCGGATCATCATATACCCAGGCGCTCAGACGCGTTTCACATAGATGGTGAATTCATCCAGCGGGTAATCGTCGATGACCTCGACCTCGGGCGACAGGCTCAGGGCAAAGCGGATGAAGTCGCCCCGGTCCCCATAGTACAGCGCGGTGGGGTCGCGTTGGGCGGGCTTGTCGGGTTGTGCCGCGCGGTCCAGCATGTTGAAGGCCAGCGTCTTGGTGGTTTTTGCCCACAACCGTTGCAAACTGGTTTTGACGTAAGGTTCCCAAACGTCGGCGCGGGCACCAAAATGCATGTTGTAGGTGCCCGATACAAACGAATAGTCCGCCGTTTGGGTGGCGATGGGGCTTTCGATAAACTGGGCGTGGGGGGTGCTGTGACGGGGATGGCGGGCCTGGGCCTGTTTGATCATGGGTGGCGAAATGTCATAGCCAAAGTACTGCCCCTGATCGAGGACCGCCTGATCGACCAGCAGATCGAACAGCGCGCCGTAGCCACAGCCCAAATCGTTGATGGTGATCGGTTGGTCCAGATCATGGGTGGGGATCGCTTGCAGCAACACTTCATAGCGCAACACCTGGCCGTCGGGGTCTTTCCAAAAGACCCCGTTGGCCACCGGACCGCACTGTTCAACCCGGTAAGAATAAGCCGCCGCGATGAGGTTGAGCAATTGCCCGATGTCTTGCGGCGGGGCGTTGGTCATGGGCTCAGGTCTCGGTGGGGTCTTGGGCGGGGTCTTGGGCGGGGCCTTGGTTTTGGAACCGCACCCAGGCGGGAATGTGCGGGGTCAGGGTGGCGTCGCCGCAGCTGAACGTCACCGTATCGGTGAGTTTATCAAGGCGCACCAGTGCCAGGCCTAAATTCCCGGAACTGCTTTTCATTTCCCCGGCGTTGCGCGCGTCAACGATCAAATCGGTGCCCGGCGGCGGGGCGGGGCCATCGATGGTGACCGGCAACAGGCGTTTTTTCACCAGACCGCGATAGCGGGTGCGGGCGGTTAGCTCTTGACCCATGAAGCAGCCTTTGTCGAAGTCCACCCCGGCCAGTTCCTCGAAACCGTTTTCCAGCAACAGCGCTTTGTTCGGGGTCATGTCGCGCCACCCATCGCCCAGGCCCAAACGCAGGCGACGTTGTTCATAGGCGACAAGGTCCCCCGCAACCAGGTCCCCCGCAACCAGGCCCAATGCGGGTAAAACGGCCGCAGAAGCGTTGGGCAATACCGCCCGGCAGCCCATCTCAAGCACGCGCGGATCGGCAAACAACACCCCCCCGTCCAAGGCCCTGGCTTGACCCCGGTCGGTAAAGTCCAGATTGTCGAGGATGGAGAAAACATCGAAATCGGCGCTGATGTCCGACAGTTCAACGGCGCTGCGCAGCTTGTACAAGGTGAGCTTTTTAAGAAACCCGGCCAATTGGTCTGCGGCACAGTCGAGCACCACCGCACCGTCCAGGTCGAAAGCGAAAAAATCGTACTGGAACTTGCCTTGCGGGCTGAGAAAAGCGCCGTAAACGGCCTGGCTTGCGTGGACCCGGTTCATGTCCTGGGACACCAGACCTTGCAGATAGGCGCGTGCGTCCGGGCCGGAAATTTTAATCAGGCCGCGCCCGGGCAGGGGCGTGAAGGTTTTATCGCTCATGTTTCAGAAACCCATGTTGGAGAGGATGCAAGAATAGCCAAAAGGTGGGGTATCGGTGCGCAAATGGCAAGGCCCCTAGGCATTTCGCGCCAGGCCCCGTATAAGAACGTCTAACCTTGGCTGCACATGAGGATTTTTCGTGACGCGGATTTTGTTTATCACGTCCAACCGACTGGGCGACGCGGTGTTGTCCACGGGGATCCTGGCGCACCTGTTGGCGGCGTATCCGGGGGCGCGCACCCGGGTGGTGTGCGGCCCGGTTGCGGCGGGCCTGTTTGCCGGGGTGCCGGGCCTGGAACGGGTGATCGAACTGCCCAAACGCAAACATAGCCTGCATTGGTGGACCATGTGGTGGGCGTGTATCGGGGTTTTTTGGGATGTGGTGGTGGACCTGCGCAATGCACCGTTAAGTTACGCGCTGGCGGCCAAACGGCAAATTCATTTGGGCAAGGCGAATAAGAAATTCGGCCACCGGGTCGAAGCCCTGGGGTCGCTGCTGGGGCGCGCCCAAAACCCGCCCGCGCCGACGCTGTGGACCACGCCTGAGGCGGAGGCCGCGGCAAACGCGATGATCCCCCCCGGTGCCCCGGTGTTGATGGTGGGGCCGAGTGCGAACTGGATCGGAAAAATTTGGGATCCACAGCGTTTCGTCGATTTGGCTTTCCGCTTGACCGGTCCACGGGGGATCTTGCCCGGTGCCAGGATCGCGGTGTTGGCGCACCGCAGCGAACAGCATCTGGCCCGCCCGGTGCTGGACGCGTTGCCGGCGGACCGCAGGCTGGACCTGATTGGGGAAACGCCGTTGGCGACGGTGGCGGCGGTCTTGCGGCGCGCGGCGTTCTACGTCGGCAATGATTCCGGCTTGATGCACATGGCGGCGGCGGCGGGGGTGCCGACACTGGGTTTGTTTGGCCCGTCGCGGGAACAACACTATGGTCCTTGGGGGCCTGTGGCGGCGGCGGTGCGCGGTGATAAAAAATATGACGATGTGTTCCCGGACGATTACGATTACCGCAACACGCCGTCGTTGATGGGCGACCTGAGCGTGGATCAAGCCGCCCGGGCGGCAAAAGATTTATGGAGCCGCGTCGCGTGAACGAAGTTACCGCAAAACCCCAAACCGTGACCGCCCTGGTGGTGGCGCACAACGAACAAGATCATCTGGCGGCGTGTCTGGACACCTTGGCGTTTGCCGATGAAATCGTGGTGGTGTTGGACAAATGCACGGACGGTTCCAGGGCCATCGCGGCTGGCTACACCGACAAGCTGATCGCAGGCAGTTGGGAAATCGAAGGCCCGCGCCGCCACGCGGGGATCGAGGCGTGTGGCGGGGACTGGATTTTAGAGGTCGACGCCGATGAACGGGTGTCGGACGCCTTGGCGGCGGAAATTCGCGCTCAGATTCAAACCGCGCCGTATGGTTATTTCCTCATTCCCTATGACAATTACGTGGGGGATCACCTGGTGCGGTATGGCTGGGGGGCGTCGTGGGGGGTCAGCGCCACGGTGCGCCTGTACGCCCGGGGGGCCAAGCTGTGGGGCGCCCAGCGGATCCATCCGGGGGTGGAATTGAAGGGCGAACGGATGTGGTTGAAAAACCGCATGATCCACTACGTTGATCGCGATATTTCCGACATGATACAGCGCCTGGATCGCTATTCCACCGCGCGCGCCAAGGATTTACGGGCGTCGGGAAAAATCGGCTCTTTGGCCAACAACGTGCGGCGATTGTTTTCCCGGTTCTTCAAATGCTACATTGGCCGCAAGGGCTACCGCGAAGGGCTGTACGGATTTTTAATCGCCCTGATGGCGGGTTTGTTTCCGTTGCTGTCGTATATCAAAGCCAGGTTGGAGGGCAAATCATGAGGGTTCTTCAGGTCATGGCCGGAGCACCGTTTGGCGGGGCGGAGGCTTTTTTCGTCCGCCTGGTGATCGGTTTGCACAAGGCCGGTCTGGACCAGCGCGTGGTGATGCGGCGCAACGAACCGCGCGCCCAGGCGTTTCGAAATGTGGGGATCGAACCGCTGGAATTGAGCTTTGGCGGGCGTTTTGATTTCACCACCGCGCGCCAAATCAAACGGCAATTGCGCGAATTTCGTCCCCATGTGGTGTTGAGCTGGATGAACCGCGCCACCTCGAAATTGCCCAAACAGCGCCCGGCGGATCTCGATTACGTGCTGGCGGCGCGCATGGGGGGGTATTACAACCTCAAATATTATCGCAATTGCGATCATTTGGTGGGCAACACCGAGGACATTTGCGACTACCTGGAAAAACAGCACTGGCCGGTGGACAAAACCCACTATCTGCCCAATTTCGTGGCCGCCGATCGCCGCCCCGCGGCCCCGCGCAGGGCTCTGCATATTCCCGAACGGGCGAAGATGATTTTGGCCTTGGGGCGGTTGCACACCAACAAGGCGTTTGATGTTTTAATTCGCGCCTTGGCCGGGGTGCCCGATGCCTATTTGGTGATCGCGGGCGAAGGCCCCGAACACGACGCGTTGGCGGCATTGGCGCTGGAACTGGGGGTGCGCCCGCGCATCCGCATGCTGGGCTGGCGCGAAGACGTACCCGAATTGATGGCCGCGTGCGATGTGTTTGTCTGTCCGTCGCGCCATGAACCGCTGGGCAATGTGGTGATCGAAGGCTGGGCGCAAAGCCGCCCGGTGGTGGCCACCGCCAGCCAGGGTCCGGTGGCGTTGATCAACGATGGGGTGGATGGCTATTTGACCCCCGTCGATGATGCCCCGGCGTTGGCGCAAACCCTGAAACGGGTGCTGCAAGACGATTTGGGAGCCGCCACCGTGGCAGCGGCCGGGCGGGTGCGCTATGAACGCGATTTTACCGAAGGCAAAGTGGTGCAACGCTATCTGGACTTTTTTCAAGAGATTGCAAACTGATGTGTGGCATTGCGGGGTTGGTCGGATTTTGCGGGGATGACCCCCAAAATACCGGCAAACTCGATGCCATCATGGATCATTTCGCCCAAGCGTTGGCGCACCGGGGACCGGATGGTGAGGGGCGTTATCGCCGTCATTCCTGCCTTTTGGTGCACACCCGTTTGGCGATTGTCGATGTGGCGGGGGGCGCGCAACCGTTTGTCAGCCGCGCCGGGCAAGAGGACGAAATCGCCCTGATCGCGAACGGGGAAATTTATAACGATCCGGTGCTGCGCCAAAAGATGCCCGGTACCGATTTTGCGACCCTGTCCGATTGCGAACCGGCGCTGCATTTATACCGTGATTTGGGTCTTGATTATGTCGATCAGCTGCGCGGCATGTATGCCATCGCGATCTGGGATGAGGCCCGTGAACGGCTGGTGTTGAGCCGCGATCCGTTTGGCATCAAAACCTTGTATTACGCCCCGACCCCGTCGGGCTTTGCGTTTGCGTCCGAACCGGCTGCCCTGCTTGGCGGTTCATTCGTCGGCGCGGTGCTCAATGAACGCAAACGCGATGAATTGCTGCAATTGCAATTCACAACCGGCACCGAAACCGCGTTTGCGGGCATCCACAAGGTTGCGCCGGGGGAAACCATTGTGGTGGAAAAGGGTGCGATTGTCGCGCGCCGCCACCGCCCGGCGGTGCCGCAAGAGGGGCCTCGCGCGCAATCGCGAACGGCGGCGCTGACGCAGTTGGACAGTGTTCTCAATGACACGGTCGAGGTCCATCAACGCGCCGATGTGCCGTATGGGATGTTTTTGTCCGGCGGGATTGATTCGACCGTTCTTCTGGCCATGATGAACCGCCTGAACGACCGCCCCGTGATGGCCTTTACGGCGGGGTTTTCCGGTACCGATGTGCCCGACGAACGGGCCCACGCCCGTGCCCTGGCCAAGGCGCAAAACGCCGATCATATCGAAGTCGAATTTGGGGAACGGGATTTTTGGTCTGAATTGCCGGCGATCGTGCGCCACATGGATGATCCGGTGGCGGATTACGCGCTGTTGCCGACCTGGAAATTGGCCCAAACCGCCCATCGTGAGGGCATCAAGGTGGTGTTGAGCGGCGAAGGCGGGGACGAACTGTTCGCCGGCTATGGGCGCTACCGGAGCGCCAAACGGTGGCTGTTTGCCAAGGACATGTACCGCACGGGGATTTTGGACGGCCTTGGGGTGTTGCGCACAGAAGACCCCGCACGGGCCTGGCGGGCGGGCATCGCGCAGGCGGAAATCAGCACCCGTGTGGCCGGGCAAAGCCGCCTTCAAGGTGCTCAGGCGGTGGATATTTCCACGTGGCTGGCGGGGGATTTGCTGCCCAAAATAGACCGCATGTTGATGGCCCATGGCGTTGAAGGCCGGGTGCCGTTTTTAGACCCAAAGCTGGCTGAATTTGCCTTCACTTTGCCCGATCGGTTTAAAATTCGCCGGGGCCTCGGAAAATTCTTGTTGCGCGATTGGTTGTCGACGGCATTGCCCGGGGCGCGACCGTTTGCGAAAAAACGTGGCTTTACGGTCCCGGTGGGCGCATGGATCGCGGGCCAGGGGGGGCGGGCGGGCGACGCCGTTGCCCGCCAGGAGGCGATTTTGCAAATTTGCAAGCCCGATGTGGTCAAGGATTTGTTCGCCGGTTCGGTTGGCCGTTTGGGTGGGCGGGCGGGAAAAGCCGCATGGACGCTGTTGTTTTATGCCCTGTGGCACAAAATTCATGTGCAAAACGTCCCCGCAGAGGGCGATGTTTTTGACGTCTTGGGGAGTTGAAGGGCTTCCCAAGCGGGCCACTTGTTGGCAAGGTTATTCACCCAATGGCAAATGGAGCCCGTCTGTGAACACCTTAACTTTGCGCCGACCCGATGATTGGCACGTGCATTTGCGCGACGGCGCGATGATGAAAGCGGTTTTGCCGTACACCGCCGATACCTTTGGCCGGGCCATCGTGATGCCCAATTTGGCCGTCCCGGTGACCACCCGGGCGGACGCGGTGGCGTACCGCGAACGCATTTTGCGGGCTTTGCCAGACGGTGCGGATTTTCAGCCCTTGATGACCGCCTATTTGACCGACAACACCGACCCGGACGATTTGGCCCGGGGGGCTGGCGACGGCGTGTTTGCGGCGGCCAAGCTGTATCCGGCGGGCGCAACCACCAATTCGGCCAGCGGTGTGACCGATATCAGACATCTGGATGCGGTTTTTGAACGGATGGAAAAGCTTGCCATGCCGTTGCTTATTCATGGCGAGGTGACCGATCCCAAAATTGATATTTTCGATCGCGAAGAGGTCTTTATTCAGCGCATTTTGATCCCGCTTTTGCAGCGTTTTCAAGGCCTGAAAGTGGTGTTTGAGCACATCACCACCTCAACTGCGGTGGATTTTGTGCGCAGCCAGGCCCCCCGGGCCGGGGCGGCCCCCCGGGTCGGGGCGACCTCCCGGGTCGGGGCGACCCCCCGGGTCGGGGCGACCATCACGGTGCATCATTTGATGATCAACCGCACCGACCTGTTTCAGGGCGGTATCCGCCCGCACCTCTATTGTCTGCCGGTCGCCAAACGCGAACAGCACCGTTTGGCGTTGCGCGAAGCCGCGACTTCGGGCGAAGGGCAATTTTTCCTGGGCACCGACACCGCGCCCCATGGGGTGGACGCCAAACAATCGGCGTGCGGGTGTGCGGGCATTTTTTCCGCCCCTGCGGCGCTGGAACTGTATGCCCAGGTGTTTGACGAAGAACACGCCCTGGACCGTTTGGAAGCATTCGCCAGCTTGAACGGCGCGGCTTTTTATGGCGTGGACGCTCATAGCCAAACCCTCACGTTAAGCCGTGAACCGTGGACCGTACCCGATGCCATTGCGGTCGACCCCAATGTCAATGTGACGCCGTTCATGGCCGGGGAAACGATCCCCTGGCGGATCATGCGCTAATTTTTTCTTTTGATGGAGACCTCCCGATGACTTCTGAGACGCAATTTCTGGCTTTGCTTTTGGACCAAGACGGCGACGGCAAAGTGTCCGGTGGGCTGCAAACCCTGGACAACGACCGCTTGGCGGACGCCGACACCACGGTGGCGGTGAAATATTCGTCGCTCAATTACAAAGACGGGATGATCATGAACGGCATCGGCAAACTGGTGCGCACCTATCCGCATGTGCCGGGGGTGGATTTCGTCGGTGTGGTGGAAAGCTGCACGTCGGGAAAATTTCAACCCGGTGACGAAGTGATTTGCACCGGCTGGCGGGTTGGTGAGGCGTGGTGGGGCGGATTTGCCACCCGCGCGCGGGTTAAATCGGACTGGTTGGTGGCGGTGCCGGACGGTTTAAGCTTGATCCAGACCATGGCCTTGGGCACGGCGGGTTTGACCGCGATGTTGGCGTTGATGGCGTTGGAAGACCACGGCCTGACCCCCGACCAGGACGGTGAGGTGTTGGTCACCGGGGCTGCCGGTGGGGTGGGCAGCGTGTGCGTCGCGCTGTTGGCACATTTGGGCTACCGGGTGGCGGCGGGCACCGGGCGGGACGCCAGCCACGATTATTTGCGCGATTTGGGCGCGACCAGCCTCATCAGCCGCGATGAATTGCAAACCGCACCGCGCGGTCCGTTGTCCCGGGCGCGCTGGTCGGGCGCGATTGACAACGTCGGCGGGGCCATTTTGGGCAACCTTTTGGGGGCGTTAAATCCCACCGCCAGTTGTGCGGCGGTGGGCAATGCGGCGGGGGTCTCTTTTGCAGCGTCGGTGTTGCCGTTTTTGTTGCGCGGGGTGAACTTATTGGGCATTGACAGCGTCAACTGTCCCACCGAACGGCGGATTGTGGCGTGGCGGCGTCTGGCCACCGACTTGCCCTTGGCGAAACTGGATGCGGTTGCCCATGTGCATCCGCTGGGCGATTTGTTGGTGCTGGGCGACGCGATCTTAAAAGGCCAGGTTCAAGGCCGCGCGGTGATCGACGTGAACGCTTAACCCGCAATTGCTCTAATCTTCGAAATCGCCTTGCTCGGCACGGCTGTGACAGGCCTGGCAATTGGCCCAGGACTTGGCTTTTTTGAAGGCTTTTGAGGTGGCCGCCTTGCGGTGTTCGCTTTTGAACCAGCGCTGCTGGGAAATGCGCAAGGCTTTGGGGTTGCCGCGTCCGGCGTTTTTGGTGAGATAGGCGGTGATGCGGGCGCGGCTGGCGTCGTCCAGGCTGGCGTCTTCGCCAAAGTGGTTGGGCAGGTCGTTCATGATCGCGGTCCAGGATTGTTTGGGCAACAGTCCCGCCGGATAGGCCATGTGGCAGTCACCGCATTCTTTTGAGGTGAGCGGGTCTTGAACGCTGAACCGTGCACCGTCGTCCGATGCCCGGGCCTGGCCGATGGGGAGCAGGGTCGGGGAGGCGAAAGCAACGCTTGCGAGCACGCCCAACACGACGATGGGGCGGGCGCGGTTTGATTTTAGTCGGGACATTGGAGTTCTCCGTCAAGAGGCCTGGATGAACGAGCTGGGAAGTGTTGGGGAACTATGACCAAACCAGTCTGAAGGGCCTCTGAAGTTGGCATTCAGGTTGGGTTCAGATGCTGAGACGCTAATCGAAACAAAGCCGCACGTCGGTCTTGACGGGGTGGTGCGGATGCCTTAATTACGGCGCTACCCGTATGGCTGGGTAGCTCAGCTGGTTAGAGCGCGGCACTCATAATGCCGAGGTCGGCAGTTCAAGTCTGCCTCCAGCTACCAATAAGAAGCCCCGTAGCATATTGATGCTGCGGGGCTTTTTGGATCCTGTCACGGGCCACATGGTCATTTCCGGTAAAATCAACATCTGGCCCATGACAAAAGCGACAATTGTGACAAAAGGTCTGCACAACGCTTGTCATATGGCGAAAGTGTTTTCCGACACCATTCATGCCTGAACGCGGGGGATCGCATGGAGCTGGAGGACGGCATTCGTTGCGCTAAAACGGGAGCATCCTTGCAATTTCAAGGCGTATATGCGAAAACTAATTATGAAGAAATTGGGCTCACGACATTAGTTAAGGTGAGCGCAAATAAAGATTAAGCAATGCAAGTAACCATAAGTTGATAATAAAGGTCACTCGAGGATGCGCCTTATTTATCATTTATGTTGCTTGCGTTTACTTATATGTGGAGTAATTCAGAGGAGTAATACCGTGAACTTTACCAGGTTTTTCTTTATTTCGGCATTTTTTGCGATTCTCGCGTTGCCCGCAGCAGCAGCCGGCAATTGCGGCCGCGTCACCATCGCCGACATGAACTGGAACTCAGCGTCCCTGATCGCCAACATTGACAGCTTCATCCTGGCCAAGGGCTATGGCTGCGACGCAGAACTGGTGCCCGGCGATACCATGCCGACCGGCACGTCAATGGTGGAAAAGGGCGAGCCTGATATCGCGCCGGAGCTTTGGAACAACGCGCTGAAGGACGCCATCGACAAGGGTGTCGCTGAAAAACGCCTGCGGGTGGCTGGTAAATCGTTGAGCGACGGCGGCGAGGAGGGCTTCTGGGTGCCTCAGTACCTGGTCGACAAGAACCCGAGCCTGGCCACCATTGCCGGCATCAAGGCCAACGCCAAAATGTTCGAGCATCCCGAAGATCCGGACAAATCCGGCTTCTACACCTGCCCGGCAGGCTGGAACTGCCAGATTTCGGCGGGCAACCTGTTCAAGGCGTTGAACCTGGCAGACGACGGCTTCGAGCTGGTCGATCCGGGCTCAGGCGCGGGTTTGTCGGGCACCATCGCCAAGGCGTTCGCGCGCGAAGAACCGTGGTTCGGTTATTACTGGGCACCGACTGCGGTGCTGGGGAAGTACAAGATGGTCAAGGTCGACTTCGGCACCGGTGCGGATGAGAACGAATTCATGACCTGCACGTCGAGTGCCGAATGCGAAAACCCCAAGGTGACCATGTATCCGCCCACTCTGGTCCAGACCGTGACCACCGAAGGCTTTGCCACCCGCGCACCTGAGGCTTACGACTATCTGGTCAAGCGCAGCTTCAAGAATGCCCAGTTGAACGAGCTTCTGGCGTGGATGGAAGACAATCAGGCCGACGGCAACATTGCCATGGAGCATTTCCTCAAGAACTATGAAAGCACCTGGACGCCGTGGGTGTCCGCCGAGGTGGCCGGCAAGGTTAAAAAGGCCTTGGCTGGCATGTAACCCCTCCGCCCCGCCCCGCCCCGTCCCTGCCGATGGCGGGGGCGGGGGTGCTCCCCCCATCGGCACATTTCCCAAACTGGAGTTCGATATGGCCGCCGAAAGCTGGCTGACCAAGTTTCCCGAAATGGAGCGCGCCGACCTGGTCGCGATCCGCAAGGGGCTCGATGCCGCCTACCGCGATTTTTCCCGCGCCTGGGGCGAGACCATCGAGGCCCTGTTCGATCCGTTGTTATATTTTTTAGTGTGGTTTGAAAAGCTGTTGCTGGCGTCACCCTGGTGGCTGGTGCTTGCCGTCGTGATCGCGCTGGTTTACAGCGCCAGCCGGTCGTGGAAGCTGTCGCTGGGCGTGGCCGTGGCGTTCGTGCTGATCGGTTATTTCGGCATGTGGGACAACACCATGCGGACCATGAGCATCATTACGGTCTGCACCCTGCTTGCCATCGTGCTCGGCATTCCCATCGGCATCCTCATGGCGCGGTCGGATAAAATGCGCGCTATAGTCACGCCGATCCTCGACATCATGCAGACCATGCCGGCCTTCGTGTACCTGATTCCGGTGGTGATGCTGCTCGGCATCGGCAAAGTGCCGGGCGTGATCGCGGTGGTAATCTACGCCATTCCCCCGGTCATCCGCTTGACCAATTTAGGCATTCGTCTGGTCGACAAGGAAGTGCTGGAAGCCGCCGTCGCCTATGGTGCGACGCCGTGGCAGCGACTGTGGGGGGTGCAGATGCCGCTGGCCATGCCGACCATCATGGCGGGAATTAACCAGACCATCATGATGGCGCTGTCGATGGTGGTGATCGCGTCGATGATCGGGGTTAAGGGCCTGGGTCAGCCGGTGCTGAAATCCATCACCAATCAATATTTCACCATGGGCCTGTTCAACGGGCTGGCCATAGTCGCCCTTGCGATCACGTTCGACCGCGTGTCGCAGGCTTACGCACGGCGCACCCAGCGTCATATGGAGGGCCGCGAAGATGCCTGATAACAATGGTGCTCCGCTGATTGAAATCAGGGGCCTCTACAAAGTCTTCGGCAACACCCCGGCCCCGGCGATGGAAATGGTGCAAGACGGCGTCTCAAAGAACGACATCCTCGCCGCCACCGGGCACACGGTCGGCCTCAAGAACATCAACCTGGACATCCACAAGGGCAACATCTTCGTCATCATGGGGCTGTCGGGGTCCGGCAAATCGACCCTGATCCGCCACTTCAACCGCTTAATCGAGCCGACCGCGGGCAGCATCACGGTGGATGGCGTGGACGTCATGAGCCTCGAGGTGAAGGCGCTCGAAGCGTTCCGCCGCAACAAGATGTCGATGGTGTTTCAGCACTTCGGCCTGATGCCGCACCGCACCGTCATCGAAAACGTCGGCTACGGCCTGATGGTGCAGGGCATGGCCAGGGCCGCGCGCACCGAAAAGGCGTCCGAGTGGCTCGATGCGGTCGGGCTCGGCGGTTATGAGGCGCAATACCCGTCCCAATTGTCCGGCGGCCAGCAGCAGCGCGTCGGCCTGGCCCGGGCGCTGTGCACGGACACCGATATTTTGTTGATGGACGAGGCGTTCTCAGCCCTCGACCCCTTGATCCGCAGCGAAATGCAGGACCAGCTGATCGAGTTGCAGGAGAAATTGCACAAGACCATCATCTTCATTACCCACGATCTGGACGAAGCGTTGCGCATCGGCGACACCATTGCGATTCTGAAAGACGGCGAATTGTCCCAGGTCGGCAAGCCGGAAGAGATCCTGCTCAACCCCGCCGACGATTATGTCGAGGCCTTCGTGCGCGACGTCAACCGCGCTCGGGTGCTGACCGCCGACGTCGTCATGCAGCCGCCGGCCTGCCGCCTGACGACGGAAAATCTGAACGAAGCGCTCAAGCAAATGCGCGGCGAGGGCAAAGATTACGGCTACGTCTTCGATGACGACGACTACCAGGGCATCGTGACGCGCGAAGTGATAGAGGTCGAAATCCTGAAGCCCGGCGCGCACGCCGATCTGAGCGAGCTGGCCGAGAACATGCCGACCGTTCAGCCCGATACGTCGCTGGAGGAAATCTTGCCGACATCGCTCGAACAACCCTATCCGGTGCCGGTGGTGTGCGACGAGGGCGACTTCCACGGCGTGGTGTCGCGCCAGACGATGATCTCGGTTCTCACGGAGAATAATGAGGAGGAGAAAAACTCCTCTGCCGCCGCATAAGAACTGGCTATGTCTGCTCTTCCTTTCCTGAAGGCCAGAAAACACCAAAACAGCAATCATATGGACACGCCATAATAGATTATTGTTGAGTATTTATTTGGCATGATTGTATTTTGATGTTAGCGTCAAACTGTTCGATTTGCGCCAGGCCGCACATTTCCGGTTGTGCTTGATGCATCGGGTTTGCCAACGAATGAGGTGATTGATTGGGTGTTGAGAAAACACATTTTTGGAAAGAGCAAGGCCTTTATGGGGTCGAGTTGATGACCGCATCGCTTCAAAGCCATGACTATAGCCCGCATGTTCATGATGGCTTTGTGTTGGCTGTGACCGAGGAAGGCTCGTCGTGGTTTAACAGCCGGGGCGTGAGGGAATTTGCAGCCACAGATCGAGTTCTGATTTTTAATCCGGACGAGCCCCATTCCGGGAACATGAAGGATTGCACGCATTGGAATTACAGGGCTTTTTACATTAATTGGGAAGCCGTTTGTCATTTGTGTGAAGATATTGAAATCCAACCGAAAGACTTTCCATATTTCTTGACCAATGTAATTGATGATCCGTGCCTCTCCAATACCTTACGGTTAGCACACTCATTTATACAAAACAGCTTAAATATTTATGATAGCAAAGTTGTCTTTATTGAAGCCCTGGATAGATTATTTAGCTATGGGGTCAAAAAGAAAAATTTAGATATTTTTGCGTTAGGTGGGGATAGTCAAAAAAAAATATCTTATATTTCGGAATTCATTAAGGAAAACTGTGACAAAAATCTAAGTATTACATGTTTGGCTAAAGAATGCGGCATGCCTGCCTACAGCTTGATGCGGAATTTCAAGAAAAGACGCGGCCTTACCGTTCATGCCTATTTGATGCAGTGCCGGCTCCATAAGGCGCGCGCCCTTCTCAGGGACGGCGTAAGTATCGCTGAGGCGGGTTATCAGTCGGGCTTTTATGATCAGAGCAAATTGACAAAATATTTTAAGAGTTCATATGCAATAACCCCCAAAAAATATCAACAATCTGTCTGTCCCTTTCCAACGGCAGGTTCGCTTCAGTCAAAGCAATAGAAACTCAGAAATCCTCACGCACCGTCCAGCTAAGAAACGGCATGTCTGGACAGCCCTCTCACGGGGTGCGCCAGCATGAATGAATGGCTGTCAATTTTAGACAACTATTTGTCGCAAAGTGGCTATAAGAAGCCTTGCCCTCGGCCTTATGATCCCCCAAGCGAATATTTCCTATGGCCAAATGGGGGGGCACATGAACACGCTGTCATCTACAGCCCAAGACTTTACCTTTGCCACCAGCTTTGACGATGAGGTTGCCAATGGGGGGGATCTCATTGGGACGATGGACGTTTCAGACGCAAACGCTTCTCGGCGCATCGTCATCGCAGAATTTCCCGATATCGAACATGCAAAACAATTTTTCCACTCTGAATCCGATGGCGAAGCCCGGAAGTTGCGTTTGAACGCTGCAGAAATGGTGCTTTTTGCGGTTGAGGGGTTTGAAGAAAAATGACCCAGGCTTCGACGATACGCTCAGAAAAATTGAATAGCATCGTTGCATTCTTTTGTCTGATGGGGGGGGCTGCTGCCTTGGCTTATGGCGGCGTTTTCGTGCGGGAAAGTGAACTGCCACCAACCGCCAGCGCCGTTTATCGTGTTTTGTTGGCCGCGCCAATTTTTTTTCTTCTTGCCAAATATCACTCTTCGTCTGACGCTCGCCAGGTCGATAATGATCTCATTAAAAAATTTATCGGGGTCGGTTGTATATTTGCAGGAAATTTATCCCTCTACCATTGGTCAATTAACTATACGACGCTCGCCAACTCGAATTTGCTGGCAAACTTGGCCCCAATTTTTGTCGTCATATATATGCGGTTCATTCTTGGCATCCATTTCACGAAAGGCTTCCTGTTCGCCATTGGCGTCACAATTGCGGGGGCTCTGGTGTTGCTGGGAGCTCGCGTTAATGGCGATGATGCCTATACGTTGGGCAACCTGTTTGGTATCGCGTCGGGGGCATTTTACGGCTTCTATCTATTTTATCTGGGCCGCATACGCGCACTTGCAGACACAAACATCATCATGGCCTGGAGCTGCATCGGAACATTGATCGTGTTGCTTCCGCTGACCTATTTATTGGGCGAGCCCCTTGTTCCAGATACGGTTAATGGTTGGATCACATTGGGGCTGCTCGCTCTTGTCTCACATGTCGCGGGACAAGGACTTATTGCATATGCGTTAGCCCACCTGTCGACGGCGGTGTCATCTTTGACGTTGGTGCTGCAGGTTGTTTTTTCAACCTTGTTCGGCTGGGCTCTGGTTGGGGAACTTCCTCTTGCGCTGGAGTTTATCGGCGGTGTCGTCATCATCATGGGGGTCTTGGCCGGCAGACGCTTTGCATCTTGAGCCACAACAGTTTTGGTGAGGTTATATGTTTGATAGTAAATATTTTGAAGACCATGAACAGTTGTCTTTTTTTTATGACAAGGTGACAGGCCTGAAAGCTGTTATTGCCCTGCATAATACTGAGAATGGTCCTGCCATTGGCGGTTGTCGGATGTGGCCGCACGTCTCAATGGAAAATGCAATTGATGATGCTATGCGTTTGTCGCGGGGCATGACATATAAAGCGGCCATTTCAGGATTGCCGTTAGGTGGTGCCAAAGCCGTTATTATTGGGGACGCCCAATGTGACAAAAGCCCGCAATTGCTACAAGCGATGGGGCGTGCCGTTGATACCTTGAACGGACGTTACATTATTGCAGAGGATGTTGGTACGACGGTTGCGGATATGGCTGAGATTCGAAAAACAACTCGTCATGTCGTGGGGTTGCCAGTTTCGTTGGGGGGGAGTGGAGACCCGTCATCGGGGTTACGGTGACGGTTACGGTGACAGTTTACTTTACTCAAACGATAGGGGGACATGACCGGTTTTCCCCTTGGAAAGATCGGATCGTGTTCCCCACCGCGCGCATTTTCACAAATTAATAAATATTGCGTCACCTCTTTATTTTTCTGAGTAAAGTAAACTGTCCCCGTAATACCCCGTAATACCCGTAATACTGTCCCCGTAATACTGAGTAAAGTAAACTGTCCCCGTAATACCCGTAATAGTCCCCGTAATACCATGGCCATGCGGTCGGCGCTGGCCGGTTTGTAGCCAGCTTTGGGCAGCGCATTGCGGCGCAGCTCACGGCTAATGGTGGACGGAGATCGCCCCAGACGGGCGGCGATCCGGCGACGAGATATACCGTCTGCATGCAGACGGTATATCTCACATCTCTCATTCAGTTCGATGTGACTGTAAATCTGTTCCATTGCATCCCCAGCATAGCTGGGTGTTGCACTTGGGTTCTGAATCTATCCGACGCCAGAGAGCGCAAGACATCAAACATGGCTGCGCCGCCCGTAAAATCCGATCACGATGAGAAGCACCGCACCTGCGGTGTAGACGAGCAGCATCCAGTTCGGCAGGTAGAACGTCATATAGACGTTCCAGCCGATCAGATCGAGGCTCTTGGTCACGAGCGAGGGTGTTCCGGTCAGCGAGCCGCCCAGTGTGCCGGTGATGGTCACCACAGCCGCGCCGATTGTGGCCAGCGCGAAGGTCGACCAGCGCTGCGCCCCTTCGAACAGGAAGCGCCGGTAGCGATAACCCATCACCCCCATCACCGTCCAGTAGGACAGTGTCCAGGTCGCCAGCATGATGTGGTTGCGGCCCAGGGGCGACTGGGTGATCGCCGACCACGGATAGATCGCAAGCCCCAATCCGTAGGCGACGAAACCGGCTAGCGAGCCTAGAAAGATCAGTGGCCAGACGGCCTTTTGCAGCCGCACAGCCAGCTCGGAGTCCGAGAAGGTGCGGAACAGGATAAACAGATAGGCAGTTAGCCACAGCGCAACGGGAAAGTGGACCACCAGAATGTGATAGACGGCCATGATCAGTTTTCCTTCCGGGTCATGATAAGGTTGATGTTGATGCCAAGCGCCACGATCAGGCCCAAGCTGGCCAGAAGGGTCCACAGCCATTGCCGCACGATCTGGTCGGCAAACTCAACTTCGACCCCGTATAGAGCAAGTTGTTTTGGGTTGTGACGGAAAGCCACCGGCACGCGCTCAGCAATTTTGTCAGCACCGGGATGCTGTTTGGGATCGGTCAGGCGCGGCCAGCTAACCTGGCCAGGATAAAACATCTCGATCTCGGTCCAGGGTTGGTCCCAGGTCGGCGTTTCGCCCTGGAACTTGGCGGCGACAAGTTGTGCGTCTTTGCCAAGACCCAGCGACATCGGTAGGGATACATAGTGCCAGCGCATCGTCGACGCGTTTCGGAACACTGCGAAGGCCAGATCATAGGAACCGCCGTCACGGAAGATTTTATCGTCGAGCGTGTTGCCAGTGTCCATCTTGCGGACCAACGTCACGTCCCAATAGCCGTCCTTCCAGCGCGCCGCGGCGGATTGCACAACATCGGCGCGCGAGTCGCTCTCGGCGCGCAGCACCCGGCGTGGGATCGTGTCGCCATTCTTCCACGCGATATTGGGGTCGAAGGGCGCAGCCGTGTCGGGGCTCAGGTAGTAGATATCACCGAAGCCATACTTTCCGCCGACGACATCAGCGAAGTTGAGCGCCGTCTTGCCGGTGCGCGCCGGGTCGAACATGAACTTCGGTTGGTTGGTTGTCTTGTCCCAGTTGGTGAAATAAGGGCCTGTGCCCTTGTCACCGCTACGCTCTTCGGCGACATATCCGTCATCACCGAGCGCGACCGGGTTTGACCGGTTTGAACGCCACTGCCAGAGGTCAAGGAAATAGCCGGCCTTGCGTAGTGTTGCCAGATCGCTCTCGGGTTTTACGGTGTCGAAGTTGTTGGCATCGGTCCGCGTCGCGGGCAGGTATTTCGTCCGCTCCTCGTCGGTTTCGGGCGTGCCGGTAAAGGTTGTCAGCCCGTCGCCGATGGTTATGTATCCACCATAGCGGCTGAACAGTGGCACCGAGCCGTCGTCGATCATCATCGAAACGCGGTCCTCGGTCAGAAAATCGGGATCTGGTCCGATCCCTTCGCCGGCGCGTTTGACCCATTCTCCATCTTGAAAGACCAGCACGTCGTGGAAAATGCTCGGCCGCTCCACCGGCCAGCGATAGCGGAAATAGATGCTTTCGCCGTCATAGGCCGCCTTGACCTGAAGGCGGGTGGTTAGTTCTTTGGGGATCACGATGTTACGCTCCGGATCATCCTTGATGATTCCAGTGCCATGCGTTGACCAGCCAAGAACAAGCAAGCCACCGAAGATCGTGACGGACAATGCGAGATACCATTTTCTCATGTTTAGGCTTCCTTATTTCGCAGAGGGTTGTGGGAGACAATTTTGGACGGGTCGGAATAGTTCCTGCATGATGGTCACTCCTTAAATCTTGGCCGAGCGCAATCTGAGAGCGTTGCCGACTACCGATAGGGACGACAGGCTCATCGCCGCCGCCGCGAAAATCGGTGAAATCAGAATGCCGAGGAAGGGATAGAGGACACCCGCCGCCACCGGAACGCCGGCGGCGTTGTAGACCAGCGCGAAGAACAGGTTCTGCCTGATGTTGCGCATGGTCGCCCGCGACAGCCGGCGCGCCCGCACGATGCCATTGAGATCACCCTTGACCAGCGTAAAGCCCGCGCTCTCGATGGCGACGTCGGCGCCAGTGCCCATGGCGATGCCGACATCCGCCTGGGCGAGGGCGGGTGCGTCGTTGACGCCGTCACCGGCCATCGCGACCTTCCTGCCCCGGGCCTGTAATTCCGTGATGATGCGCGCCTTATCCTCGGGCATTACGTCGGCGCGAATTTCATCGATTCCGAGTTTCGCGGCCACCGCCTTTGCCGTGCGCTCATTGTCGCCGGTCGCCATGATGATGTGAAACCCTTCCGCGTGTAAGGCCTTCAAGGCGTCGGGCGTCGTCTCCTTCACTGGATCGGCGACGGAAACGAGACCGGCGATTTCCGAGCCGATGGTGACGAACATGACCGTTTCGCCCTCGTCGCGCCGGGCATTGGCGGTCTCGGCGAGCCGGCCGCCGTCGAGGCCCATCTCGGCCATCATCTTGGCGTTTCCGAGCGCCACCGGTTTACCATCGACGACGCCTTTGACGCCCATGCCGGTGACGGCCTCGAAGTCGTCGGCCTTGACAAGGGCAACGCCGCGTTCCTCGGCGCCGGTGACGATCGCCTCCGCCAGGGGGTGTTCCGAACCGCGCTCCAGACTTGCCGCCAAGCGAAGCACTTCGGTTTCATCATGGCCGGTTTCCGGAAGCACCGCGACGAGCTTGGGCTTGCCGACGGTCAGGGTGCCGGTTTTGTCGACGATCAGCGTATCGACCTTGGCGAAAAGCTCGAGCGCCTCGGCATTTTTAATGAGCACGCCCACTTGCGCCCCTCGGCCCGTCGCCGTCATGATCGACATGGGAGTGGCCAGGCCCAGCGCGCAGGGGCAGGCGATGATCAGCACGGCAACAGCCGACACCAAGGCGTAGGCCAGCGCCGGCGACGGCCCCCAGACCGACCAGGCGATGAAGGATAGGATGGCGATGGCGATGACGGCCGGAACGAACATGCCGGCCACGGAGTCGGCCAGCTTCTGAATCGGCGCGCGGCTACGCTGGGCGTTCGCGACCATTTCGACGATCTGGCTGAGCATGGTGTCGGCGCCGACACGTTCGGCCTCGATTATCAGACTGCCGGTTCCGTTGATGGTGGCCCCGGTAACCTTGTCGTCTTCAACCTTTTCGACCGGAACCGATTCGCCGGAAATCATCGACTCGTCGATCGAGGAACGGCCCTCGACCACGACGCCGTCGACCGGCACCTTGTCGCCCGGACGCACGCGCAAACGGTCGCCGACCTTAACCTCTTCCAGCGGGATTTCCTCTTCCCGCTCATCGGCGCGGATCACGCGGGCGGTCTTGGGCGCCAGATCAATCAGGGCCCGGATCGCCGATCCCGTACGCTCGCGCGCGCCAAGCTCCATCATCTGACCGAGCAGGACCAGAACGACAATCACCGCCCCGGCTTCAAAATAGACACCGACATTGCCTTCCGCATCACGAAAACCGTCCGGAAAAATCCCGGGCGCAAGCACTGCGACGATGCTGAACAGATAGGCCGCGCCGACGCCCATGCCGATAAGCGTGAACATGTTCAGGCTGCGGTTGGTCACGGACTTGACGCCGCGCTCGAAAAACGGCCAACCGGACCAAAGAATAACCGGCGTGCCCAGGATCAGTTCGATCCAAAGTGTGACCCGCTCGCCGAAGATTTCACGAACGGAACCGAACCCCAGATAGGGACCCATTGTAAACACAAGAAGCGGAATCGTCAGTACGGCGCCAAGCCAGAAACGGCGTTTGAAATCGATAAGCTCGGGATTGGGTCCGTCATCTTCTGCGGGGACCCCCATCGGTTCGAGCGCCATGCCGCATTTCGGGCAGTCGCCCGGCCCGTCCTGGATGATTTCCGGGTGCATCGGGCAGGTGTATTGGGTTCCCTTCGGCAGGTCCTCGCTCTGTTTCTTGTGCGCCCCGGAAATATAATGTTCGGGATCGGCGGCGAACTTGTCATGGCACTTCGCGGAACAAAAGTGATAGGTCTCGCCATCGTGCTCCTGCTTCGGCTTGTCCGCGTTCAACGGCACGGTCATTTTGCAAACCGGGTCAGTGGTCGTTGCAGTATCTGTGATTGCTTCTGTGTGAGCGTGGTGGCTATGGTCGGAATGGTGATGATGGTTCATTTATTCTGCCTTTCTGGGTTCGATTATGACAACGTGCTGGGCCTACCGAGAAAGGCCTTGGTATACATATAGACGCAGGACATGCGTTTTCATTACAGGCCCGCGTTGTTGAGCGAAATCACACGCGGATTCAGGCCGTTGAGGGTTTGTCGGGTGTGTTTTCTGAGGGCGGAAAGCGTCAGGGTCCAAGTGAATCCGAGATTAAGGACCTGCATGCCAAAATCGGGAGGTTAGCAGTGGAGAACGATTTTTTAGCGCAAGGGCTGAAACGATGAGCCCGAAGGCCGTATAGCGTGCAAATAAATTTGCCTTAAATGAATAAACTTGGCGCGTAAGCAAAAAAAATTGCCGTAAACGTGCATCTGGGGTAAGTTGGTTGCTATCGGGGCGGGGGAAGCAAGTGAATTTGCAGCAACACCCGGTTGTAATTTTATTGCTAGAGGAGGACAGCTAAATGCGTTTAACCAAAATGTTTAAGTCGCTCGCCATCGCGGTGGGGATGATCGGTATGTTGGCAGGTGGCCAAGCGAGCGCTGCGGAAAAATTGATCGTAGCGACCGACACGGCGTTCGTGCCGTTCGAATTTGAAAAAAATGGCAAGTACGTCGGTTTCGATATCGATATGTGGGATGCCGTCGCAAAGCGTATGGGCGTTGAATATGAAATTCGCCCCATGGATTTCAACGGCATTATCCCGGCACTCCAGACGGGAAATGTTGATGCCGCAATTGCGGGCATCACGATCAAGTCCAAGCGCGAAAAAGTTATCGACTTCTCATATCCGTACTATGACAGCGGTGTGTTGATGATGGTCAGAGCCGAAAATTCCGAGGTGCGTGGCCCAAAAGATCTGGCGGGTAAAGTTTTGGCCGTGAAACAGGGCACTGCTGCGGCTGATTTCGCCGACACCCTTGGTGCAAAAGAAGTCCGGAAGTTTCCGAACATCGATAATGCGTATCTTGAATTGCGCGCGGGCCGCGCTGACGTTGCCATGCATGACACGCCGAACGTCTTATATTACATCAAAACCGCCGGCAACGGTGAAGTGAAGGCTGTCGGCAACAGCATGGACGCACAGTCCTACGGCATCGGCTTCCCGCAGGGCAGTAAACTGCGTGACAAGGTGAACGTAGCGTTGCTTGAGATCATCGAAGACGGCACCCTTGCGACAATCTATCGCAAGTGGTTCGGTACGAACCCGCAGTAAGCTTCAAGTTGGGCGGAAGGGCCAACGGCCTTTCCGCCATTTTTTTCGGGAAACATCGCAATGAATTTCGAATTTCAAGTCATTATCGACGCGATGCCATCGCTGCTGGAGGGTGCCCGATTGACGATGTTGATAACCGTTATCGGTCTGATTGGCGGCATGATCCTTGGCGGTGTTGCCGGTGCGGCCCGTGCCTACGGAAACCGCTACATCAACATAACGGCGATGGGATATATCGGCATAATTCGTGGAACGCCGATTGTTGTCCAGGTGATGTTTATCTATTTTGCCCTGCCTCTGGTTGCCGACATCCGGATTGAGGCGCTGTATGCTGCGATTATCGCGATTGTCATTAATTCCGGTGCCTATATGGCGGAAATCGTGCGCGGCAGCCTGCTGTCGATCAACAAGGGTTATATTGAAGCCGCCTTTGCCCTGGGCGTTAGCCGCTGGGATGTGTTTCGCGACATCATTGGACCGCTGGCCTTTCGGCGCCTGATCCCGCCGCTGGGAAATCAGTTCATCATCAGTCTTAAGGATACCTCGCTGTTCATGGTCATTGGCGTGGCCGAACTGACCCGCCAGGGACAAGAGGTGATGGCCAGTAACTTTAGAGCGGTGGAGGTGTGGTCCACCGTAGCGGTGCTTTACTTGGTCATGACCACCGGGATCGCCGTGATATTGCGCATCATTGAAAAGAGGATGAAAATTCTATGAGTTTGGTCGAATTCAAGAATGTCTCTAAAGCGTTTGGTGATCTGACCGTTCTCGAAGATTTGAATTTCTTGGTGGACAAGGGCGAGATCGTTTTTATCGTTGGGCCGTCCGGCTCAGGCAAGTCAACGTTGCTGCGCTGTATCAACGGGCTGGAACAGATTAGCGCCGGGTCTCTCTGCGTCGAAGGACAGGATGTTGCGGATAAAAACACAAATATCCGGGAAATTCGCCGTGAAGCCGGGATGGTGTTTCAACAGTTTAATTTGTTTCCTCATATGACAGCTATGGAAAATGTTTGCTACGGCGTGCGAAGGTCGCGAGGGGCCAGCCGCAATGAGGCGCAACGTGTTGCCCAAGAGATGTTGGAACGGGTTGGGCTGTCGGATCGATCCCATCACTTTCCAAGCGAACTTTCTGGTGGTCAGCAGCAGCGTGTGGCCATTGCGCGCGCGCTCGCCGTCAATCCAGACTTGATGCTATTTGACGAGCCGACATCCGCGCTTGATCCCGAACTGCGCCACGAAGTTCTTAAGGTGATCCAGGACTTGGCCGCAGGTGGCATGACCATGATCATCGTCACCCATGAAATGAGTTTCGCGCGCCGCATCGGTACGCGGCTGATCTTCATGGACAATGGACGGATAGCCGAAGATGGCAATCCGGATGCGCTGATGAGCAACCCACCCAATCCGCGTTTTTCCGACTTCCTGGCGCACATTTCGTGATCGGCGAGCGGCCATGCGCGTCCTGACGCTCACGGGTGATTCCTACACCATAGGCCGTCGCATGGGCGAAGTATCGAAAGCCATATTTCGCGACTACATCATGCAAAGCGATGGTTTTCGGCGATTGCTTCCATGGCGCGACGGTGCGTGGCTGGATTCAGTCGCGGCCATGTCGCGGACGCGCCTGCCCAAAGTCTGGCGGGAATTGGAAGGTTTGGCCGCAGGGTGCGAACAAGATATCCGCGACGTGCTGTTGTGGAACACGCGCGGGGATATCATGCCGACGGGTCCGGAAGGCTGTAGTTCCATCGCGGTTAAACGTAAAGGGGACGTGATTTTGAGCCACAACGAAGATGGCGACCCCGCGTTGCGCGATACCTGTTTTATCGTCGATGCTCAGTTAACGGATGGGCCGCGCTTTGTGGCATTCGCTTATCCGGGCTCAATCCCCGGTCACACGCTGGCAGTCAACAGCTTTGGGTTGGCGTATACGGTTAATAATATTCGACTTCAGGAACAGGCGGTTGGTTTGCCCAGAATGTTGACTTCGCGGGCCTTGTTGGAAACAGCGTCCAGCCGGGACTTCATCGCCGTGCTGCGTCGCGAACAGCGTGCAGGCGGGTTCCATTACATGGTTGCTGATTGCCAGCTGCAGGCCCTTTATTCGGTGGAAGCCCCATGGCAAGGGGTGGAGGCCGAGGAGATTTTAGATATCGGCGTTCACGCGAACCACCTTGTGTCGCCCGGTTTTGCAAAGGTGAAGCAGCTGATTACGCAATCCTCTCGCGCCCGCCAAGAACGGCTGGAGGTTCTCTCCGCCGTATTGGGTCACCATCCGTGTGAGGAGGATATCTTACGTATCCTCAGTGATCGCGAAAATGCCGCGCTGCCCATCTACCGTAATGCGCCGGACGACCCAGACATGGAGAACACGCTTTCCACTTGTATCTTCAGGTTGACGCCAGAAGGGATCGACACATCGATCCGCACGGCCCCGGATGGTCCTCGTGTTTATGAGGCCTTCCTTCCACTCGTTTGATCCCCTAATCTGCGCCATTGCCGACAATCTCACGGAGCCACCAGACCCATGGCCAAGCGGTCCCGTCAAATCGATCCCGCACCTCCAAAATCCCTGAAGGCATTGAGGGGCGTTTTGGAGGCGGAGATCAAAGTGTCCGGCAAGGGACGTTTGGGGCCGCGCACCCTGGAGCTATTGACGGCTTTGCTGGATAACCCTGAACAAGTCTCGTTACACGGGATTACCCAGCTGGCGGCCCTTCAGGGCGTCAACGCATCGACCCTAACCCGGCTTGCGCATCGGCTTGGCTTTTCAGGCTTTAAAGAATTTCAAAAATTGTTCCGCCGCGAGATCGTGCAGTCCAGTCGCTTTTACAGCTCACAGGCGGCCCGCCTCCACAGCTTGCATGACGAGACATTGCCCCGCCGGGACGATAAGGCAGCTTCTCAACGGGCGGTCAGCGATAGTGAAATTAATAATTTGCTTGTGACCATTGAGGGGCTGGACACAAAGGTGCTCGAGGACGTGGCCACGTGTCTGTCCAAGGCCCGGCGGGTCTACATTATCGGCTTGCGGGGCTGTTACGCGGCGGCACATTATTTTGGCTATTATTTAAGTTTTTTGCGCCCCGATGTCATTGCCCTCGGCGGGCCAGGGTTCACCTTGGCAGAGGACTTGTCCGACATTGGAGCAGATGATGTTTTTGTCGCAATTACCTTCCACCCCGAGACGCGCCAAACATTGGAGTGCTGCGAGATCGCACGGCAAATGGGCGCGACGGTGGTGACGGCCAGCAACAGTGTGGCATCCCCCATACGCGCATTTGGTCACCATAACTTTACGGTTCAGTCCGATGGGCCATTTTTCTTTAATCCGGTGGCGGCCCTGTTTTTCCTGGTTGAGGCCTTGATCGCTCAGGTCGCCGACAATATGGGCGGCGAAGAGATCCGCATGCTGAAACAGCGCGAGGCGATTTTTACCAAGCTGGGAATTGAGTAAATTTCGGTGTGATCGGTGCTTTATCCCGGTCCGGATCAAAGCGGGATGTCTTTTACGTCGAGCAGTTTCGACAGGTTTTCGGCCCGGTCGAAATACAATCGGGCGCTGGCGTGGAGTGGTGCGGTCAGGCCTTTTTTGCCCATCTCGGCGGGCATCAGGGTGAAAAATGCCGGGTGCGAAAATTTGAAATTGGAGAATTGGTTGAACAGGGACTGGACCATCTCTTCGACCACCTTGTCGGGGGTGTCGGACGAGGTCACCAAAGTGGCGGTGACGCCGAAGGTGCGCACCTTGGACGGGGTGTCTTTGTAGGTGCCGGCGGGAATGGTCATGGTGCTGTAATATGGATATTTCTTGATCAACCGGTCGATTTCAGGGCCGCTCACGTTGAGTAACCGGACGTCACAGGCGTTGGTGGTTTCTTTCAACGCAGAGTTGGGGTGGCCGACGGTGCGCACCACGGCGTCGATTTGGTTGTTGCACAGTGCCGCGGATTGTTGCGCCGAGGGGAGCCCGCTGACCTTGGCGAAACTGTCCCGGGTCCAGCCCTTGGCCCGCATAATCACTTTCATCGTGGTGCGTTGGCCTGAACCCGGGGTGCCGATGTCGATCCGTTTTCCGACCAAATCGTCAAATTTTAAGATATCTGAACCTTGGCGCACAACGACGGTGAACGGTTCGGGATGCAGCGACAGCACCGCGCGCAGTTTGGGGTCCGGGCCGAGGTCGCGAAAGGGGCCATAGCCTTTTAAGGCATAAAACTGAATGTCTGATTGCACGATGCCAAACGTCAACAGTCCGGCACGAATATTTTTAATGCTGGCGGTCGATCCGACGGTGTTTTGGGCACGGCACTGGAAGCCGTGTCGGGTCTTTTTTTGATTGATGAATTTACACAAAGCCACCCCAGCGGCCTTGTTCACTCCGTCGCGGGGCCCGGTACCGATGGAGATTTTGAAGGGCGGGGGCTGGGTCCAGCCGGGGTTGGGCCAGGTGACGAGTGAGGTAAGCACCATAATGGCGACGACAAAAACAGCAATACGTGTTTGTGAAACAAGCGCCCTTATGGTCACGTCAACTTTCCTCTATAAAAAAAACCCGGTGATCTTTGACGATGTCGGGGCGCATGTCACGAACAAGTTGTTTATTCAGGATTTTTTCGTTTGCCGTTTGGCGGTCTGAACGGTGGTTTCCAACGCGTTTAGAAACGCGGAACGGTCGGCTTTGGAATACGGGCGGGGGCCACCGGTGATCTGTCCTTGTTCGCGCAAGTTGGCCATTAATTCGCGATTGGCCAGCGCCATGCCGATGCTGTTTTCACTGAACGTCTCGCCATTTGGCTTGATCGCCAAGGCCCCGTTTTCCAGGCACCTGGCCGCAAGGGGAATGTCATTGGTGACACACACGTCCGCCGGGCCGATGTGGTCGGCGATCCAATCGTCGGCGGCGTCCGGCCCGGAGGCGACGATCACCAGTTCCACCAGGGGGTTTTGGCTGGGGCGAATGCCGCCATCGCTGACCATGAAGGTGCGCAGGTTGTGGCGGGTTGCGACGCGCGCGGTTTCGTCTTTGACCGGACAGGCGTCGGCGTCGATATAGATGTTGACCATGAAGAGCCTAACGGTTGTTCTCGATGTGAATATAACCGACAATACATGCCTTCGTGGCGACGCAACAGGACCGGTTGACGTGAACAGAATCAATGACCACCCCCCTGAGGGGGCGAAACAGGCCGTCGGCACGTCGGATCCCCTGGTCCCGGACCCCGACCCGGCCAACCCGCCCCTGGATGAAACCGGCCACCCCAACGCCGAACAGCGCGCCGATTTCGTCGTGAAACGGCTGGAACAGTTCATCCGCGAAGGCCGGACCTTGGCCGAAGGCATGTCCTTGCGCCAATGGCAAGATATGGCCAGATTTGAAATTTCCAGTGCCATAACGGCGGCGGAAACCGCGGCCCGCGATGATGATCAGGTGACCCGGCGGGTGATGTTCTCCATTGCATCGGCGTTGGTTACGGTGGGCTTTTGGGGGACCTTGTTTTCGTTTGATAAGGCCCCTTACCTGGTGGTGGCGGTGGTTTTCAGCTTGACCGGATTGGTCACCTTGGCGATTGTCGGGGAATGGCGGTTGATGAAATATTTTCGGCGTCATCAGGCGCGCAAACGGCAAAAATCCTTGCGTCGCATCGAAGACTTAACCCGTCGTATCAAGCGCATGGAAAAAGAACTGGAAAAAGAATCCGATGCCTTGCGCGATAAACTCAAAGATCAAATCAAAGCCAAACGGGCAGAACTGTCCCAACCTTGAACTTTGCCCTTAACTTGTGAGCCCTGTCCCGTGCCCCGACCTTCGAACGGATATGCTTTTTTCACCGCTCAATTGCGCTTTGCGGCGCGCAAAGTCGACCGCAGCGCGCCCGCTGTTGATCATGTCATGGAGGGGTTGTCGGACATCGCCGACCAAATCGACGCCCATGGCGGGTTTCGTCTGGATCCGGCACAGGTGCCAGGGGTGGCCCGTGGATTGGCCGGGGTCGCGGGGTTTTTGCAACAACACATCCTGGCGGAAGTGATCGCGGACAAAAACATCGTGGGTGAACGCCAGGTGCGCTGGACCATTGACACCGCGATGGCGCTGATGACCACGCTGATGACGCGGGCGCAAATGCAGACGACCGATGCCACCCTGGACCGGGTTGGGGAGCAGGCGGACAAGATGGACTTCGATTTCACCATGCCTGCGGCCCCGAATTTTCCCCCGTGATGGGGTGGGGGGCAAACGGGGCAGCCCTTCACAAAAATTCAACATATCCGCGATACGGTCTATATCTGTTCGCGGGGGCGTTTAATGCGGGTAGGGTAGCGTATGGTTGATACGGCGTGCCGGACGGGGGACCATGCCCAAGGCACCAAATGAGATCAAGGGAAGGACTTTGAATGATGACGAACCCAACATTGACGGATATCAAAGGCATTGGCCCGGCGGTGGCGCAAAAGCTTCAGGCGCAAGGCGTTACGGTGGAAAAATTGTCCACCATGACGGCGCAACAATTGACGGCGGTGCCGGGCATTGGTTTGGTCTCGGCCAAGGCTATGATCGCCTCTGCCAAGACGATGGTCGTCTCGGCTCAGGCGCTGTTGGCCGGACCGGTGCCAAAAGGCGGCGCAGTGGAGGCGGTGAAAAAAACCACAACCTCAAAAGCCCCCAAAAAAGACGCCAAGAAGTCTGACAAAAAATCAGCTAAAAAGGCCGCCAAGAAAGCCGTGAAAAAGGCTGCAAAAAAGGCCTCAAAAAAATCATCAAAAAAGAAGAAAAAATCTTCAGCCAAAAAATAACGACTTCACATTCGCCCCTTTCTTCGCTCGGGAAAATCAAACATACTCACTCATGCTTAACCCCTTGTGGGGGCCCCTTGGGGTGCCTTTTTAAAAATGGGGACCATTTGACGTGAAATCATGTGACGATTGCCCCGGTTCCGTGAAATGCACCAGCGTTCACCTGCATCCCATCCTGGTGCGCGTGTATGATCTGTACGCGGGCGGCATGCACGATAAATTTGAGATTTTGTTTTCCCTCAGCGACGCCGATGAACAGGCGCTGGAATTGTGCAACGCGCAGATCTCGCGCGATTGCTGGACCAAGGCGGCCTTGTGGGCCATCGCCGAAGTGGTTGCCCGGATCGGGACCGATCAAGGCATGTCCGGTCAGGGCGTGCCCGATGATGCGGAACAACAGGTATATGAGACCGTGCGAACGGCCTCGGCGGCCTTTGCCCCGTTTCCCTGGTCCCTGGCAGAGTTGGTCAGTCAGGCTCCGGATCTTTACGACTGGATCCACCAACGATGCCAGACGGATGAGCTGTGTGAACGTATTTCCAAACGATCCTTCATGAAGGCGTGTCGCGATATTGCCCACGCCCGGGGAGGTTTTTGATCAAAGGAGCCCGAGGGATGAGCCCTGTATCGGCAAATCGAACGCTAAAAAACCTGACATTGGTGCCGGGGATTGAGGCCTTGGTGGACGACATGACCCGTTGGCGGCGCGATATCCATGCGCACCCCGAAACGGCCTTTGAAGAAACCCGCACCGCGTCGTTGGTGGCGGAAAAATTGCGCTCGTTCGGCCTGGAGGTACACACCGGGCTGGCCGAAACCGGGGTGGTCGGGGTTCTGACCAATGGCACCGGGCCATCGGTGGGCTTGCGCGCGGATATGGACGCTTTGTTTATCGACGAACGAACCGGGTTGGAATATGCCTCCGTCCATCCCGGAAAAATGCACGCTTGCGGCCATGATGGTCACACCGCCATGCTGTTGGGCGCGGCTAAATTTCTCGCCCAAACGCGGGCCTTTCAGGGCACCGTGGTGTTTATCTTTCAACCCGCCGAAGAGGGTGAAGGCGGGGCCAGACGGATGGTCGACGAAGGGCTGTTCGACCAGTTCCCGGTATCCGGTGTGTACGGCTTGCACAATTGGCCGGGGATGAAGGTGGGCACCTTTGCGGTCACGGCCGGGCCGATGATGGCGGCCTATGATGCCTTTGAAGTCGAAATCACCGGGGTCGGCGCGCATGGCGGGATGCCCCATTTGGGGGTCGATCCGGTGGTGGTTGCCGCCCAGGTGGTCAACGCGTGGCAAACCATCGTCAGCCGCACCGTAGATCCTCAAGATGCCGCGGTGCTGTCGGTGACCCAACTCACCGCGGGCCATGCCTTTAACGTGATCCCCGAAACGGTCCAGTTAAAAGGGGCGGTGCGAAGTTTTAACGAACAGGTCCGAAAACGGGTGTGGGCGCAATTGGAACAGGTGGGTGCGGGGGTGTGCAGAGGATTTGGCGCGGGTTTTGTGTTGCGCCGCCATGGCAGTTATCCGCCAACCGTCAACACCCCGACCGAGGCCGGATTGGCAGCCCTGGCCGCATGCCAGGTGGTGGGACAGCGCAATGTTGACCACCATCCGATCCCCAGTATGGGGGCAGAAGATTTTGCGTATATGTTGAGCGGGCGACCGGGATGCTATGTGTGGATGGGCAACGACCCGGACCCGGGCATGGACCCGGACCCGGGCATGGACCCGGACCCGGGCATGGACCCGGACCCGGGCATGGACCCGCCCCCGGGCATGGACCCACCCCAATCCGGGGACCCAACCCGATCCATGGGACACGCGGCGGGCTGTATGCTGCACAATGACAGGTATGATTTTAACGATGACGCATTGGCAATCGGTGCCAGCTATTGGGTGGCACTGGTGGACAACGTCCTCGCAACGTCCTAGCGCTCATGGGCGTTGTTCGCGCTTGAGCGTGGTGGACAACTGGTTGCGCAAAATACGCCCTTCGAGGCGGGTGTCGGTGGCGACCAGGGTGACGTCAAGATTGGCCGTGGTGTCTTTGACGGATCTCCGACTGGTCAGGTCCAGGCGGACCTCATCGGGGGTCCACCAACTGAACTGGCAGTCGCGTTGATCACTGGCGATGGCCCGGTTGCACTCAGATGTGGCTGGCGCGCCGTAGCGCTTGGCAATGGTCGCGATATAGGATTCTTCGCTGGTGTCTTCGATGATGCGGTTTTGGCGACTTTTGTAGGCGATTTGGTCGGCACCGTCTTGGCCGTACCAGACCAGATAACGTCCGTCGTCTTCGCTGAACGACACCATGATCGAGCCATTTTTCGATGTGGTTTGCAGCGCGCCGGGTTGACGGGCGCGCAGAACGTCGATGGTGGTTCCGAGCTTTTCCATACCCCAATTTTTCTGTGCAGCGTCACGCGTCTTCGCCAGGGAAAAAAATGACGCCAGATCAAGTCCCGGTTTCGGAATTAATTTCAAGGCGACAAAACTGCCCAGCAAAGCCAGGCTGAACACACACAAGGCGACCAGCAGTGAAACATCCTTGTCGCGGTGACGACGTTTGGATTTGGGCTTGGGTTTGGGGTAAAGAACGTCATCGCCATAGTTGTAATCAGCGGCGTCCGTGTGGATTTTGGGTTCGTTGCGCACCATGTTCCAGGTCCTCAGATCATCTCGACGGGGGGCTGATGGGGCACCTTACACGGTTGGTGGGTTGGGACCTGTGTCGAGGGTCACATGGGCTGGTTTTTATATTAACCCGGAAATGCTCTAGGCGGGGCGCGCGGGACGCAATCCACGCACGCTGTTGCCCACATGGATGGCGTCGGCGGTGTCAAGGTCGGTGCGGTGCAGAACCCTTTCAACGGCCCGTCCGGTGTCGATTAACTCTGCGCGCAAGGTGCCCGCCAACAGCCCCGAAGACACCGGCGGGGTTAACAATTGACCGTTTTTCTCGACAAACACGTTGCTGATCGAACCTTCGGTCAATTCGCCGTCGCCATTGAAAAACACCACCTCATCGCACCGGGTTCGGGCCTGTTGGCGGGCGCGTTCCGCGTCCAGGGACGCGCGGTTGGTGGTTTTGTGATAGACGAAGGGGTCTTCGGGATCAATCACAAGCTCTGAAATGGTGAAGCGCACGGGGAGGGTCCTGGCAGGGGTTTCAATGGCTTGAGACTGACTGGTGAGGGTTCCGTCGGGGCCAAGCCGCAAGCGGACCTTGAGGGCCGCTGGGGCCGGGGTGGGGATTGCCTGGTCCAGGTTGCGGCGCACCGCAGTTTCGTCATAGGGATAGCAAAAATACCGGGCGCTGGATTGAAGGCGGGCCAAATGGCGCGCCAACCGCACATATCCGTGCTGCGGTTCCCACAACAGGGTTTCCAAAAGATCGAACGGTTTTTGCGGCGCGGTGAGAAAACGCGCCTTGAGGTGGCATTCCAGCCATTCCTGTTCGGGGTCGGAATCATAGACAATGCCACTGCCGATGCCCATTTCGCCGCCACCGTCGGCGAGGACGAGGGTGCGAATAGCGACGTTGAACCGAACCTTGCCGGGTGTGGCTTCACCCACGGTTGTTCCCGGTGACGCGTACCCGATCGCGCCGGTGTAGACCCCGCGCGGTTCGGTTTCCAGGTCGCGGATGATCTCTTGGGCCTTGATTTTCGGGGCCCCGGTTACCGAACCGCATGGAAACAGGGCGTTTGTGATGTCGCAAAAGGTGGTTCCCTGAACCAGCGTGGCTTCGATTCCGGAGGTGAGTTGATGCAAGGTCGGGTAGGTTTCGACGCTGAACAGGTCGGTGACCGTGACAGAGCCCAGCCGGGCGATGCGCCCCAAATCGTTGCGCAACAGATCGACGATCATCAGGTTTTCGGCCCTGGATTTCTCATCATGGCAAAGCCAGTCCATGCGGGCCTGGTCGTGCATGGGATTGGCGGCGCGCGCCGCGGTGCCTTTCATCGGACGGGTGCGGACGGTGGCGGCACTGCACTCGACAAACAATTCCGGCGACAGGGATAAAATGTGGCGTTCGCCGGTGGCGATCAGGGCACCGTAACGGGCGCGCTGCTGTCGGCGCAGATGGGCGTAAAGCGATAACGCGCTGCCGGAAAAATCGAACCTCTGCTTGAAGGTGTGGTTGATTTGGTACACGTCGCCGGCGCGAATGCGCGCGCGAATGTGCTCCACCTGGGCGATGTAATCGTCGTGCGCCAAGGTCGTGCGCATGGGGCCGACGTGGTGGGGGTGTTGCGCCCACGCGTCAAAAGACCCGGGATCCAGAATGTGCGGGGCATCGAACACCCCCATCCAGATCAGTTCCCCCGTTTGTGCGCGGTCCATCCCGGCGGCCAGCCGGGGTTCCAGCGCAGAGCCCAGTTCGTAAGCCATATAGCCGGCAACGTGGTGGCCGGCGGCCAGCGCGTGGTCAATTTGCGCCAAAACCAGGGCGACCTCTTGGGGGTGCTGACAGGTCAAAACTTTCAACGGATCGGTGAACACAATTGCGCCGCCGCCGGCCGTGGTAGATGAACGGGCATCGTCAATCAGGACGTAGGGTGGTTGAGGCCGTATTGGCTTGGTGTCGTGCGTTTCCATAAAGCCCCCTTAACAAGATTGCGCGGTCCGTGCAACCTTGGTCGAAGTTGCCGGTTATCGAACGTGGGTGCAGTTGCGGCCGGCTTCTTTCGCCGCATACATGGCTTCGTCCACGCGCGCCAAAACATCGACCTCCGTGTCATTGGGGGTCACTTGGGTGACGCCGACGCTGACGGTGACATGACGGTCGGGGCGCTGGAGAAAAAAGGCTTCCGCGTGCATGGCGGCGCGGATCGTGTCACCCAATCGCAGGGCGTCTTCGACACGGCAATTGGCGGCTAAAATGGTAAATTCTTCGCCGCCCCAACGACATAGCAAATCGCTTTCGCGGGTTTTTTCCTTCAAGATCTCTCCGGTGCGGCGGATCACTTCATCGCCCGTCAAATGGCCCATTTGATCGTTGATGTCTTTAAAATGATCAATGTCCAACATCAGCACGGAAACCGCCCGTTGATCGCGCTTGTGGCGTTGAAGAGCCTGGGCAAGAGACAAATCGAAATATTCGCGGTTGTACAACCCGGTCAGTTTGTCGGTGATGGCCATACCTTCCAAACGACGCTGAAAGATGTTGATGGTGTAGGCAATCAGTAAAATGGTCAGGGAAATTACCATCGGGGCAATCAGCAAGCTGCGGACAAAGCCTTGTTTGATGGATCGCGACGCTTGGGATTCGGGTAATTCGATAAACAGCGTCCATTTTAGCTCTGGAATGTAACGGGTGGTGAGCATGATGTTGTCAGGGATGGACGTATAGGTGAAAGAACTGTCGGCTTGGGATAAAATTTGGTCGGCGATCTTGTTCAACCCGGGGGTCTCGCGAATGTTCACCCGACCGGAAATGCTTTTGTCGGAGGCAATCTGGATCAGGCCGTTTTGATCGGCGAAATAAATTTTTCGGTTAAATTTCGTTTGGTAGCGTTGGAGCAAATCCGTGACCGTATCCAATCCCAATCCGATTCCGGTTACCCCCAGGAAAGTCCCGTTTTTGTCCACCACGCGATAGTTGATAAACAGGGTGTAGGTGTTGTTGTCTTGCTGATCCAAATCAATATTGATCGCGTAAGGTTCGGCCATGTCGCGGGCGGCGTAAAACCACGCATCGCGGGGATTGGTTTCACTTAATGTCCGAGTGGTGTTTGAAAAATGGTAATAACGATTGCTCTTGGCTGAAATAAAGTATGCGGTGGTGGCGTCATATGTGTCGCGGATGCGGGCTAAATATTCACTGACGCGTTGGCGGTCAAGCTCACCTTCCAATACCCAGTTTTGCAAAAACGTATTGTTGGCCATCTGCGAAGAGATAAAAACAGGGCGCAGCAAATCAGTTTGAATTGCGGAATAAATATTGTTGCTGGAAAGCGGCAGTTCGCCTTCCAAAACGGTGCTGCGCAGGACCTCTTTGGAAACCTCATAGTTCAGGGCGTTGGTCGCAACAAAACCAGCCAGCAAAATCAGTGTGACCAGGGCAATAAGCTTTGTGCGCAGTGATACCAAGCTCATTGTGTGAGCATCTGCGCGGTGTTGGTTTGGTGAATTGTCACGATAGATTCCTGACTTTTTGCTGGCATTATCCTAGACTACCGACGTCCCGTTGTGAACAGGCTGGCGCGGCGTTGAAAGAGCGAAGCTTATATTTTTCCGCCCATTGAGGAGGCGAAAAAGACGCCCGGGCTTGCTATAACGGGCGATGATCCGAAAAATATAAGGTGAGGGCCGTCATGACCAACATACCGATCACCCGTGATCAACAATCGCGCTGGGCGCACATCAAACTGTTGTCTTTGGATGTCGACGGGGTGATGACCGATGGCGGCTTGTATTACACCGATGAAGGGGTCCAGTTTCGTAAATTCAATGTGAAAGACGGCCTCGGCATCAAGCGGCTTATCGGGGCGGGGGTGGTGGTGTGTATCATTTCGGCCAGCACAGCGACCTCGACCCTGTCGCGGGCCGAACATTTGGGCATTGAGCATGTGCGCATCGGTTCGGCGGACAAATTGGCCGATCTGCATGAGATCGCTTCAAAATTGGGCATCGGCGTGCAACAGGTCGCACATATGGGCGACGATTTGACCGATGTTGCGGTGATGAAAGCCGTCGGCGTGGCCTTGACGGTGGCGGATGCGGTTCCCGAAGTGATTGCGGTGGCCGATTATGTCACCCAAAAAGGCGGCGGTTGCGGTGCGGTGCGCGAAATTTGCGATCTGATCGTGGCCGCGCACAACGACGCTTAATCGCCTTGTCCGGACCACCGTTCGACCCGGTCGTGTTCGATGCCAACCAGGTCGAGGGCGCGCCCGACCGTGTGGCGCACCATGTCGGCGATGGATTGGGGCTGGGCGTAAAACGCCGGCATCGGCGGCATGATGTGACAGCCCAGATCGGCGGCGCGGCTCATCAGCTCCAAATGGCCCTTGTGCAGGGGGGTTTCGCGCACCATCAACACCACCGGGCGGCGTTCTTTCAGGCACACATCGGCGGCCCGGATCATCAAATTGTGTGAAAAAGATCCGGCAATTCCCGATAAGGTCTTGATCGAACAGGGCGCGACGATCATCGCGTGGGCCTTGAACGATCCACTGGCGACGGCGGCCCCGACATCTTTGTTGGGATAGGTGCGGGTTGCCAGGGCCTTGATGTCGTCGTAGCTGAGGTCGGTTTCCAAGGTCAGCGCACGAACGCCCGTTTCGGTGATGATCAGATGCGCGGGCACGTCCAAATCGCGGCACGCGCGCAAGGTTTCCACGCCCAGTGTCGCGCCGGTCGCGCCGGTGATGCCGACGATCAGGGGGGGGGAAGAAGTATGTGTCATCATGGTGCGGATCATGGGCTTTCGCGCCGCATGTGTCCAGGGCAATTGCGGGTTCATATGAACCCGCAATTGCCCTGGGGCCTGGGTCTGGAAATGTTGGCTGCGATGTAATAGCGTATCGCCACATCAGCGATAGCGGTGCGAAGATAAAAGGATAGGGGCGTGAAATCCATCATGGTCAATATTGTGTTGGGGGGCGTGGGGATCTACGCCACGATGGTGGTGGTGATATACGGGTTTCAGCGCTCGCTTCTTTACTTTCCCACCCTGTCTAAAGCGTCGCGGATCAGCAGCAGGGTACCCGATATGCAAGAAATCGTGTTCACCACCGAAGACGGACTGCAATTGTTTGCGTGGTACCGCAAAACCACCGTTTCGGGTTTGCCGACGGTGGTGATTTTTCACGGCAACGCGGGCTCGCTGGCTGATCGGGGGGACAAGGCGCGGGTGTTCCTGGACCAGGGGTATGGGGTCATGTTGGTGGAATATCGGGGCTATGGCGGCAACCCGGGCACACCGACGGAAAGCGGTTTGATGGCGGATGGGCGGGCGGCTCTGGCGGCGCTGGCCGGGTTTGGAGTTGGGGGCCGGGACGTGGTGCTGTATGGCGAATCGCTGGGCAGTGGGGTGGCCACGGCGATGGCTCTGGAAGCCCGGCAAAACGCGGCCCCGGTTGCCGCCCTGGTTCTGGAAGCCCCCTTTACATCGACCGTCGATGTGGCGATGGGGCGTTACCCTTTTTTGCCGGTGCGGTGGTTGATGAAAGACAAGTACGACTCACTCTCGCGCATGGCGGAGGTGAAGGTTCCGGTGCTGGTTGTTCATGGCGAAAAAGACCACACCGTGCCGGTGGCCTTGGGTAAAAAACTGTTTGCCGCCGCCAATCAACCGAAGGAAAGCGTGTGGGTAAAGGACGCCGATCATAGCGATCTTTACCAATACGGTGTGGGCGCGCGGGTGCTGGAGTTTCTTGCGCGCACCACCGCAAAAGGGCCACAACCTCAAGGTGTTGTGCCCGGCAAATAGGACTCGCACAATGGCTGTGAAGTTGAGTATACTGTAAGGTATAACAACGGCCTTTTGCAGAAGCGTTCGGTATCCGTTGGTTCAAACAAATGATATTTGCGGTCATGAGCCCAGAATGGGTTGGTTGTGGTCGGGGTTTTTTTGCGTTTAAGTCTTTGAGTGTCAAGGGCTTTTCGGGTGTGCGCGTTTCATCTCACCCGGTGCGAGAAAGGACGAAGACCGGTTATGGCGCTTTCCGCCAGACCTCTTGGGGCGCCCTCAGGGCCCAATATATCTTCCGCGCATATGTCCGCGGGGGGACGGAATGTTGCGTCCGTCGCGTTCGGGCCCATCGATGAAATCAGTCCCAAGGCGGAGGTCTACGCCGACGCCAATTACAGTTTCGGAGGCTTTTCCAATTGGGCCGAAACCGGCGATGACACCGCGCAACCGCCAGCCAATGCATCGGGAAATTTTGACACCCCGTCGGCGACATTTGTGTATTTGGTCAGCCAGCGCCAACGCGATGGCGATTTGAATATGCCCGGCGGCCTTACCGATGGCGCCGGTTTGCAAAATATTCTCGACACGGCCATTCGCGCTTACGAAGGCAGTGCGAACGTGGTCGCCAATACAGCGCAAAAGCGCGGCACAAGCTTCTCCGTCGTCCTGTAAACCCCCGCCTAGATTGTGCCCCCGCCTTGATTCCTGTGAAATCGACGATCTCCACCCGGAAGATCGGAACAGCGGCCAATGGGGCGGACGGAAATGGCGAACTGTCGGCGGTGAATGTGGGCGCGGCCTTCGCCAATCGGAGAGGCCTGAGCCGCGAGGCGGGCGGGGCATTTCGTGCCACTGATGCTTCTGGCGAGGCGCTCTACCAACCGGGGGCAACGGGGCAACGGGGGCCATCCAAGGTGCTGCGCTGGAATTATCGAGCACCGATTTGCGTTAACGAATTGAGCGTCATATCGTGATAAAATTCGGGACGTTTTGGCCCGGAAAGATACGATATGAGTTTTGCTGTAAATTCAACTTTTGACGTCGCGATTTGGTTTGCCGACCAGGCGCTCAATGAAAATGAATACCTGCAGCCGATGAAAATGCATCGTTTGCTGTATTTGGCTCAGGCGTTTTATGCCCTCGCTTATGACGGCAAAAAACTGATGCCGGCGGTGTTCGTCGCCGATGAACAAGGTCCCATTGAACCGACCATTTACCACGCTTTTTCACGCGGGCGTCCCGATATCGACGTGGAATTGTTTCTGCCCACCGATGTGGAGGTGTTTTTGTCCAGCATCTGGCGGCGCTTTGGGCACCTGAAACCCGATCAACTGTCACGCCTCACCACGACCAACACCGCCTATTCACTGGCGTTGCGCAAGGGCAAACGGGTGGAAATTTCTCTCGATGCCATGATTGCGGCGTTTAAGGCGGAGACCGGGAAAAAACCCTCGAACGTGGCCAAACATTTCCGCGATGCCGATGGCCAGCGCGTCATGCGGACACAAACCGGCGCGCCGGTTAAGGTCAAGTCGTGGACGCCGGGACGTAAAAATTAGCGCCCGGCGGGGGCGGTCATAAAAACAGGTACAACACCAGATAAGCGAACAGCACCACCACCACCCAAAACATCATCACCCCGGCGGGTGTGGTGCGCGCCAACAACCCCTTGGGATTGTGGTGGTGGGACGCCAAATCAATCACCGAATTGACCACGTTGTTGCGCACCCACATATAGCCCGCGATCAACCTGGAGGTGGTCTGGGATAGGCTTTGCGCCGTTTCCACCGCCAGCTTGCGATAGAACCAGTCAAAGTCCAAGGTGATGGTCATGGTGCGCTTCATCAACGGCAACAACACAAAAAACGCCAGACCCGCATACAAAAGCAACTGCAAAATTTCGTAAACATGGGCCTTGGTGTAAGGCTTGTAATCGGGCACGTAAGGCAGCAGGGCATAGAGAAACTGCGGCTGCATGCCAATCCAGATGGACAGCACGGCAAGCAACCCCATCGCGGCTTTCATGTTCCACGGCGGGTCTTTGGGACGCAGGCCGCTGTCTTTTTGGAAAAACACAAACCACGGGAATTTAATCCCGGCGTGTAAAAACACTCCGGCGCTGGCGGCCACCAGAGCGAACCACACGAACATTAAATTACCGTCATAGGCCGCCTGGCTGGTCATGGATTTGGATACGAAACCGCTGGTCCACGGGAAACTGGAAATCGACAGCGCGCCGACGATGCCAGCCAACGTGGTGAACGGCATGGACTGGAACAACCCACCCAGATCGGTGCACTTGCGTTTGCCCCCGGTCATGTACATCACCGACCCGGCGCTCATCAACAGCAATGCCTTATAGATGATGTGGGTGAAGGCGTGCGCGGCCGCGCCGTTGATGGCCATTTCGGTGCCAATGCCCGCCCCGACCAGCATGAAACCCACCTGGTTGATAATTGAATAGGACAAAATCCGTCGCATGTCGTTTTCCAACAAAGCGTAGATGATGCCGTAAAAGATCATGTAGATGCCGACCCAGATCAGGATTTGTTCCCCGGCAAAGCCCACCAGTAATACATAGACGGCGGTTTTGGTGGTGAAGGCGGACAAAAATGCCGTGCCCGACCAACTGGCTTCGGGGTAGGCGTCGGGCAACCATGCCGACAGGGGCGGGGCACCGGTGTTGATCAAAAACCCGATCAGGATCATCCACGTGGCAAAGCTATTGGCCTGCATCAAAACAAAATCGATCGACCCGGTTTCCTGGATGTAGGCGATGATGCCGACCAGCAAAATCAACCCGCCAAACAGGTGCACCAGTGAATAACGCAGCGCCGCGCGCCCGGCGTCCGGCGTGCGCCCCGACCACACCACCATGGTCGAGCCAATGGCCATCAGTTCCCAATACAAAAACACCGTGATCAGGTCGCCCGCCAACGCCACGCCCACGGCGCTGCCCGCATAGACGAACGCGGCACTGAGTTCGAGGACGTGTTTTTGGTTCAGTGCAAACAGCCCCCCGGCAAACGCCATGATGGCGAACACCGTGGCAAACAGCCGCGACAGCTTGGAGCCTTCAACCCATTGCAATTGATAATCCAGGAACGAGGCCGTTAACTGAACCCCGTCGCCAACCTGCCAAATGGCCCACAAGGTGATCAGCGGCAAGGCCAAGGTCAAGGCGCTGCGCGCCCAACCGTGCGCCATGGGCACTAAAAAAGCGCCTAAAATCAAAATGAGGGACGGGGACACCAAGACGTTCCCTGTCATGGACAGAACGTCATTTATCATAGTAGGTGTCCTTTTTGCTCAAACCCAGCCCCAGCAGCTTGGCAAACACGACCATGGCGACACAGGTGACAAAGCCATACCATGAATAAAATCCAATCGTGCCTTCGAGGGTGAACTTATCGTAGGTGTAGATGGTGGTGCCCAGCCAAGTGACAAACGCCAGCATCGCCAGCCCGCCAAGCCACAACAGTTTGATGGTCATCGGCCGCACCAGCCAGTGCATCGGTTCGCCATTGATGTCGAGCAACGGCGGCTTGACCGCCGTATCCGTTGCTGGCGCGGTTGTGGGCGGGGCTTTTGGGGTGTCGGTCATGATTTAGCCTCCCACCAATGCGCGGCCCAGGGCGAGGGGCACATCGGGGTAGAAAAACAGCACCAAAGTCCCCAATGCGGTGAAGCTCAACGCCACCACCATCGCCACCGGGGCTTCGCCGTGGCGGTCATATTTGTGGTTGGGATCGGATGGGTCGCGGGCTTTTTGGTCTTTGAAAAAAGCGGCGTAAACGATGGGCAGGAAATATCCGGCGTTGAGCAATGTTGAGGCAATGATCACCAAAATGGCGAAACCGTTCCCGGCATCCAGCGCGCCGGACAAAATATACCACTTGGAAATGAAGCCGACGGTCGGCGGTAAGCCGATCATCGACAGCGCCCCAATGCCAAACGCCGCCATGGTGAACGGCATGCGTTTGCCGATGCCGTCCAGTTGGCTGACTTCGGTTTTGTGCGCGGCGGTGTAAATGGACCCGGCGGCGAAAAACAAGGTGATCTTGCCAAACGCGTGGGCGGCGATGTGCAGCACCGCGCCGGCGATGGAAATTGGGGCCAGAATGGCGGTGGCGAGGATCACGTAGCTCAACTGGCTGACGGTTGAATAGGCCAGACGGCGTTTCAGGTTGTCCTGGCGCAGCGCAATGATGGACGCGGAAATAATCGTGAACCCGGCGACATATAACAGCCAATTGTCGCCGTCGGCCACGGTCAGAAGATCGATGCCAAAGATATAGACAATCACCTTCACCACCGAAAACACCCCCGCCTTGACCACCGCGACGGCGTGCAGCAGGGCACTGACCGGGGTCGGGGCGACCATGGCTGCGGGCAGCCAGCGGTGGGTCGGCATCAACGCCGCCTTGCCGATGCCGAACATGTACAAGAACATCAATACCGCCAGTTCGGGGCCTTCAACCTTGCCGGCCAGGATCCCGCCATCGGTGAAATCCAGCGTTCCGGTGAGGTTGTAAGTCCACAACATGGCAAGAAACAGGAACCCGATGCTGGTGGACATCAAAACGCCCATATACACCCGCCCGCCCTGCACCGCGGCCGGGGTGCCCGCATGGGTCACCAGTGGATAGGTGGAAATGGTCAGGACCTCGTAAAACACAAACAAGGTCAGCACATTGCCCGCATAAGCAATGCCCACGGCGGCGGAAATGGCAATGGTGAAGCAGACGTAAAAGCGGGTCTGGTTGGTTTCGTTGTTTTTGCGCATGTAGCCGATTGAATAGACCGTGTTGACGATCCACAATCCCGACGCGATCAGGGCGAACAACTGGCCCAACGGTTCCACCGTCAAGGTCATGGCCAGGCCGGGCAGCATTTCGAACATATCGACGGAGGGCTGCGCGCCCGCCAGGACTTCCGGGGTCAGAGAGGCCACCAGCACAAATTCAAGCCCCGCCGTGAGCAACGATGCGATTTCGCGCAAATTGCGATTGCGTTCCCCCAGCCACATGACCGCCACCCCGCCGATCAGCGGCAGTATGACGGCCAATTGAATGGTTTGGGCTTCGCTGATGAAATTAAACAGCATCTTACAGCCCCCCCATCAAGCGTTGCGCGGCGGTTTGGGCCACGTTCAGGGTAAAGGTGGCGTTGGTGCCGAAGTACAGCACCGCGAGGGCCAAAATCCACGTGGGCAGCAACATACTGAGCGGTGCCTCGACCCGGGTGGTGATTTTGGGTTCGCGCAGGTAGGCCACCTCAAAGACCCGCCACACATACATCACCGCCAGCAAACTGGACAACAAAATCAACGCCGCCAACGGCCACATGTCCAGTTCCAGGGCCGCCGACACCAATTGCCATTTGCTGATAAAACCGGGCGTCAACGGGACGCCAATCAAGCCCAACCCGGCGACCACAAACGCCCCCATGGTGTACGGCATGCGTTTGCCGATGCCTTCCAGGTCTTTCAAGGTCACCGCGCCGGTGGCATGGATCACCGCGCCAATGGCCATGAAGGCGGTGCCTTTCATCAGGGCGTGGTTGAACATGTGGATGATCGCCCCGGTCAGTCCGGCCTCGCTGGCCAAGGCAAAGCCCAACACGATGTAGCCGACCTGGGCAATGGACGAATAGGCCAACATGCGTTTGACGTTTTGTTGCCAAATGGCGCTGAGGCTGGCCAAAAACATCGCCGCGATGGCCATTGTGATGAGAATCGGTTGCAGGGGAAAGGCGGCGAACAAATCGACTTCGCCAAACACCGTGAACAAGATCCGCAACAGCACATAAGCCGACACCTTGGTCGCGGTTGCGGCCAAAAAGGCCGACACTGCGCTGGGCGCAAAGGTATAGGCGTTGGGCAGCCAGAAATGCAGCGGAAACAGCGCCAGTTTCAAACTGATGCCGACACTTAAAAACGCCAGCGCCGCCGCCACCGTGCGGGTGTCGATCACCGCCGGCATGATGGTTCTCAGACCGGTGAAGTTCAAGGTGCCGGTCATTTGGTACATCAAGCCGACGCCGATGATGTAAAACGTGGCCCCGATGGTGCCCATGATCAAATAGCGAAACGCGGCGGTCAGCGCGCGGCGGTCTTGCCCCAGTGAGATCAGCACATAGCTGGACAGGCTGGAAATTTCCAGGAAAACAAACAGGTTGAAGGCATCGCCGGTGACGGTGATGCCCAGCAAGCCGGACAGGTTCAACATCATCATGGCGTAAAACAAATAAATGCGGTCGCGGCGAATTTCGCGTTCGATGCTGCGTTTGGCGTAAGGCATCACCACCGCCCCAATCGCGGCGACGATCAAGACCACAAATGCGCCCAGCAGGTCGAGGCGGTATTCAATTCCCCACGGCGCATCCCAACCGCCGATGCGGTAGACCGCTTCGCCTTGGTCCAGCACCCCAATCAGCAGCTTCACGGCGATCGCGAACACGCCCCAGGCCACGGCGGTGGCCATCGCCCACGCCCCGGCGGGGCTGCGCACCAAAACACACAGCGGGGCCGCCAACAACGGCACCACGACCAACAAAATCAGCCATGGATCAGACATTTCGGCTCCGCTCATGCGATTTCCTCCTCATCGTGTTCGATGACTTGGATTTCGTCTTCTTCAATGGTCTCAAAACTGTGGTGAATGCGGACCACCAATGCCAACGCCAACGCCGTGGTGGCGATCCCGACGACAATCGCGGTGAGGATCAGCACATGGGGCAGGGGGTTGGAATAGGTTTCGATGCCGTCTTTTAAAATCGGCGCGGAGCCCCCGCTCACTTTGCCCATGGAGATATAAAAAACAAACACCGCAACTTGAAAAATGTTCAGTCCGACGACTTTTTTGATCAGGTTGTGTTGAGCGATGACGGTGTAAAACCCGGCCATCATCAAGACAATCACAACCCAATAATTGACCAGCCCGAGAAGGTCGGTGAAGGTGTCCCAATTGGTCATGTCACCGCCCATCCGCATTTCTGTTGCCCTTGCGGAACGGCACCGTGGCGCTCTCATGACCGGCAAAGGTGTAAAAAATTGTGATCATGGCGCTGGCCACGGTCAGGCCGACGCCGAATTCAATCACATAAATGCCCAGGTGCTGGCCGCTCATGCGGGTTGCGCCCAAAACGCCGTAATCCAAAAATTCGCCGCCTTGCAACAGCGCCACCACCCCGGTGCCACCGTAAATCAAGACCCCCAGCGCCAATAAAGAGCGGCTGACCGCCGCCGGGATCACCCGACGCGCCATGCGCACGCCAAAAATCAACGCATATAAAATAAAGGCTACGGCAAAGATCACCCCGGCCTGGAAACCGCCCCCGGGGCCGAAGTCGCCATGGAACTGGACATACAGGGCAAACAGTAAAATCAGCGGGATCAGCAACTTGGCGACCACCCGCAGCAGGGTTTTGTCGACCATCATGGCGTGGGGTCCCCCGAACCGTCGGGTTCCTGGGCGGGTGGGTCGTCGCGGCGGCGACGAAACGCGGCGGGCTGAGACAGCGTTTCGGAGTTTCGGGGGGCGGGTTTGGACCGCCCGATGATGATCAGCACGCCGATCGCAGCGGTGAACACCACCGCCGTTTCGCCGAGGGTGTCAAAGCCCCGGTAACTGGCCAAAACCGAAGTGACGATGTTGGGCGGGCCGACTTCTCCGGCGGATTTTTCGATGTAGCGGTTGGCCACGTTCAGGTTGATCGGGGCGTTGGCGTCGCCATAACGCGGCATATCAAAGGTGCCGTAAATAAGGACGCCGCCGGTGACGAACACCAAAACAAGCGCCAGGGCCGACGGCTTTTTGCGGCCCTTTTCCCTGGTGGTGGTCAGCGACAAGGTGCCAAGCATAAACACCGTCGAGATCCCCGCGCCGACGGCGGCTTCGGTAAAGGCGACGTCAACCGCATCCATCACCACGTAGAGTGCCGCGGCAAACAGGGAATAGATGCCCGACAACATAACCACGGCAAACAGGTCGCGCAGCCACACCAGCCAAAATGCGGTGACGGCCATGAACAAAAGCAAGGCGATGAGGATCACGTGTTCGATGGTTTTGCCTCCGCTTTCGATTTTTCGATTTCTTTGAGTTCTTCCATGGAGGGGCCGGGGTTGACCCCGCCGTGGATCGCGGCCCGGGCCAAGGCAAAGGTTGAGGTCGGGGACGTGAAAATCACAAACACCAAAATCAGGACCAACTTTAAGACCTGGATGGGTTCGCTCGTTTGAAACATCAAGCCCACCAAGATCATCATGATGCCCAATGTATCGACCATTCCGGCACCGTGCATGCGTGAAAAAACATCCGGTAAACGAACGAGTCCCAGTGCCCCGACAAGGGCGAAAAAAGATCCGGAAACAATGAAAAACCAACTCAGCCAGTCGGCCACGATCAAGGTTCCGATTTGACTGTTCAACAGGGCGGATACGCTGCTCAGGTCCACCATCACACGTCCCCCTCATCCGAACCACCCAACGGATGGCCGAGGCCCTGGAATTTGACGTACTTGCTGACCGCGATGGTGCCGATGAAGTTGATCAGCGCATAGAGCAAGGCAATGTCGAGAAAATCAGGACGTCCGTCCAAAAAACCATAGACTGAAATCAGCACCACGGTGAGGGTTCCGGTGATATTGATGGCCAAAATGCGATCAAATACGGTCGGCCCAATCAGGGCGCGGACCATGCTCAAGGCCATCGCCAACAAAACCGCGATTGCGCCGACATCAAACATGGACGGCTCAAACATAGACAGGCTCATAGGGTTGGTTCCTGTTTGGGGGCGGGTTTGAGCGGGCCTTCCATGGCGGCGCAGCGGCGGTCCATATTCAGGCTTTCGACGCCTTCGCGGGCATCATGGGTCAAGGCGTGCACTTCAAACACGTTTTCGTTCGCCATGGCGATGGTGACGGTGCCGGGGGTTAAGGTGATGGAATTGGCATAAGCAACAAGGCCGACTTCACTGCGTTGCGTGGCGGTGGTTTTGAAAATATGCGGTTGGATGTTCATGCGTGGGCTGAGGATGATTTTCGCCACGGACATGTTGGCTTTGATGATTTCAAAAGCCAGCCACGGGAAATAAAGCAATCCGCGCAGACCGAGATGAATGGGATGACCTTCGTGGTCAACCACATCCATGCGGTGGGAGATCCACACCGTCAGCACCACCGAGGCCACGCCCAGGCTCAACAATAAGGGAACAAACATGCCCGACAATGCCAGCCACAAGATGGCCAGGGCGGTGCCCAGTGATATGGCGTGCAGCACGATGATTGGCTCCCCAAAAAAACTTTCTTCACAGACGGGAGAATAGGTGCGACGCTGCGGTGACGCAAGCTTGATCGGGCTGTTATCGGGTAGATTTCCGCAGAACGAGATATTCTTTATTTTTTAATCGGGGTACGTTCCCTCGCATACGGTATGGTTCCTGGTTATGAATTCTTTTTTCTTCAGATTTTTTCTCTTGTCTTTCGCGGCCTTCGCGATGGTTTATTTTGTGCGCGGCTCCGGTGGTCAGGCTTCTAACGCTCAGGCCGGGCAAGACCCCGCGCCGGTCGCGTTTTCCAGCCAGCCGATGGACATCGTTACCACTGGGGGGAAAAGCTATCGTTTTCGGGTTGAGTTGGCGTTGACCCCGGCACAACAACGGCGCGGGCTGATGTTTCGCAAAACCCTGGCACCGGACGCCGGGATGTTGTTCGACTACAACCCGCCCCGTCCCATCACCATGTGGATGAAGAACACCGTTCTGTCATTGGATATGCTGTTTTTTGATGCCAGCGGGCGCATCTCGGGAATCGTGGCGCGGACCACGCCGTATTCACAAGACCTGATCACGGTGCGGGGCTTGACCCGTTATGTGCTTGAAGTTCCTGCCGGAACGGCGGAACGGCTGGGGCTGGGCATTGGCGATAAATTGCTAAGGCGCTGAGGCGCGCGGCAAACTTCAGGCATCAATCTTGTTCAGGCATCAATCTTGTTCAGGCATCGATCTTGTTCAGGCATCGATCCTGGGCAGCGATCTTGATCGGGCCGATAGGGAGAAAGGTTGGCGGTGCCATTTGGCTGTAGCCCTTGTCGGTGTACATGTTGCGGTCGGCCATGCCGATCAACTGGTCCCCATTGGTGCCGTGGTCCGGATAAACCGCTAAGCCAATGCTGACGCCGACGGAAATGGCTTTTTGCTCAAAGGTTGTCGGGACTTTGATTTCACGTTTGAGTTTGTGCACCACGTCGGTGATGATGTCGATGTCTTTGATGTTGGTGAGGATGGCGACGAATTCATCGCCGCCAAAGCGTGCCACGGTGTCCGATCCGCGCAACAGTGTCACCAGTCGTTTTGCCGTGGTTTTGAGGATGTGATCCCCCGCATCGTGGCCCAGGCGGTCGTTCACCGCCTTGAAATTGTCCAGGTCGATAAAAAGCACCGCCAGTTTTTCCTTTTGGCGGTGGGCGTTGGCCATGGCGCGTTCCAGCCGGTCAAAGAATAAATTGCGGTTGGGAATGTTGGTCAGGGTGTCGTGGGTGGCCATGTGTTTGATCTGTGCTTCGGCGCGATCACGGCGCACAATGTAGCGATACAAGGTATAGGTGGGGGCCAGCAGGGCGAGGACGGCAAAAACGACGATGGTGTAAATAAACGCCATATGATTTTGCAGCATGGCGCTGGACATGCCCCCTCCCGCGAAGACGTGCCCGTCGTCTTTAAAGCCAAATTGCCATACGAACGCCAACAGCGCGATCAACAGCGTCACTTTGAGCGAAAACACCGCAGCCTGTAGGCCCGGGTGGTTCTTGGAATTGAAGTCCCTCAGCATATTCATATGTTGGCCGTTACAAAACCGCCTCACCCCAGTTGTTGTGAACAGTGCGCCTTGTCCACAGGTTCTTTTGCCTATAGGTGGTGTTAATTATCACCTTATCCCCCATAGACAGTGGTCCGGGTCAGCCGCTTTTACAATACGAAGAATGTGTAAGGGGGGCGGTCTAAATAGCTTAGATTGGGGGGCCGTGGTTCAAATTAAGGTTTCAAAGATTCGGGCTTCACCTCCCCCTCAATACAGCCGGTGACGGAATAGCCAGGCCGCGGCGGGCAAGGTCAACGCGGCGATCAGCGCCAACGGCCACAGGCTTTCGACCGCGAGGTTCCACCCCATGTCTTTCAAAAACAGACCGCGCACGAGAACCAGGAAATGACGCACGGGGTTGGCCTGGGTGGCGATTTGCAGCCATTCGGGCATGTTCTCAATGGGGGTGGCGAAGCCCGACAGCAATATGGCGGGGACCATGAACAAAAATGTTCCGAGAATGGCCTGTTGCTGGGTCTGCACCAGGGCAGAAATGAACAGCCCGATGCCGATCACGGCTGACAGATAAACGAACAGGGCCAGATAGAAAAGAGCCAACGAACTGGTAAAGGGAATGTCGAAAGCCCAGATCGCGGCGATTAAGATCACCGTGCCTTCGACCATGCCGATCAGCAGGGCGGGCGCGGTTTTCCCGGCCATGATCTGGACCGGGGTCAGCGGGGTGACGAGCAATTGTTCGAAGGTGCCGAATTCACGCTCGCGCGCCACCGAAAGGGTGGTGACGACGAGCCCGACCAGGAGAGTCAAGATGGCAACCAGTCCCGGCACAATGGCCCATTGACTGAACAGGTTAGGATTGAACCAGGCCCGCGCCACCAGCACCGTGGGCGGGGCCTCCAGGCCTCGCGCGGCGCTCCATTCGGCATTGAAGTTTGCGACGATTTCGCCGACGTAGCTCTGTACGATCAGCGCGGCGTTGGACCGCCGACCATCCAGGATCATCTGCACCCGGGCGGATTTTCCCGCCAACAGCCGTTCGGAAAAGTCCGGGCCGATGTGCAGCACCGCCAAGGCCTCGCGCCCGTCCACGACGGTGGCGATTTCGCTTTCGTCCTCCAGGCGCAAGAGATGCGTGAAGGTGGGCGAACCCTCGAACCGGGCGAGCAATTCGCGCGACTGCCGGGTGCGGTCCTGGTCCAGCACGCCAAGGGTGACGTTGCGGACTTCCTGGGTGGCGGCAAAGGCGAAGATGAACAACTGTACCAGCGGCGGCACGATCAGCACCATGCGGCTGCGCTTGTCCCGCCACACGGCCAGAAGTTCCTTGCGGATCAGGGTGAGAATGCGGGCGGACATCATATCGATCCTCAATCCAGGCGTTTGCGGGTGCGCCGGGCGGTCAAACCCAGAAACACGGTTGCGATGGCCACCATGCCCAGAATGTTGGGCCACAGAACGGCCCCCACCGTCCCGGTGAGGAATAACGTCTGTAGGCAGGCGACGAAATAACGCGCGGGCACCAGATAGGTGATCCATTGCACCACGGTCGGCATCGAGGAGATTTCAAACACGAACCCCGACAGGATGAATGCCGGCAGGAAGGCGGCGATCAGTGCGACCTGGCCCGCGACAAATTGATTGCGGGCGATGGTGGAGATAAACAGGCCCATGGACAACGCCGCAGCCAGAAACACCGCCGAGACGCCGGTGAGGGCGAGGAGCGAACCGCGCAAAGGCACTTCAAACAGCATCGTGGCCATCGCCACCGACAAGGCCATGGACCCCAACCCCAAAACAAAATAGGGAATCAGCTTGCCCGCCAGCAACTCGACCACCGTCGCCGGGGTGCTCATCAACGCCTCCATGGTGCCGCGTTCCCATTCGCGCGCCACCACCAGGGCGGTGAGCAGGGTGCCGATCAGCGTCATGATGATGGCGACCAGTCCCGGCACGAGGAAGTTCCGCGAAGCGACCTCGGGGTTGTACCACACCCGTGTCTCCAGGGTGACGGGCGCGGTCAGCGGACGTCCGCGCACCATGGCCTCATGGGCGAGCCAGGTTTGCCACACCCCCTGGACGTACCCCTTGACCAGGGCACCGGTGTTGGGATCGGAACCGTCGACGATCACCTGGATCGGTGCCGTTTGTCCCTGCAGCGCGCGCACGTTGAGATCGGCGGGGACCACGACGATGCCTTTGTATTGGCCCGCGACCAATCCGTATTCCAGATCGGCGCGGTGGCGTGCCACATCAACGCGGAAATAACGGGAGTTCGAAAAGGCGTCGAGCAGACTTTGGGTGTCCGGCGTGGCGCGTTCCACCACCACGCCAAGGCGAACGTTGGTGGCGTCTAGCGACACCCCGTAGCCGAACAGCAACAGCAGAACCACCGGCATGACGAAGGCGATGGCGATGGACGAGGGATCGCGCACCACCTGCAGGAATTCCTTGCGGATCAGGGCGCGTAGGCGGCGCATCATGAGGTGGCCTCGGTGCGTTTGTTGTCGGCGTGGGTGTGGTTTTCGACCAGATGGATGAAGGCGTCTTCCATCGTCGGATCAGCCTGCCCGGCACGGCGCACCCGCGCCTTCAAGGCTTCGGGCGATCCCTCGGCGATCAGTGCGCCGGCGTGGATCAGGCCTAAGCGATCGCAGTATTCTGCCTCGTCGAGAAAGTGGGTGGTGACCAGGATTGTCATACCGGCCCCGGCCATCGCGTTGATGTGCGCCCAGAATTCCCGGCGCGTCAGAGGATCGACGCCGGAGGTGGGTTCGTCGAGGAACAAGATCGACGGCCCGTGCATCATCGCACAGGCCAGCGCCAGGCGCTGTTTAAAGCCCAGCGGCAGGGCCTCTGCGTTGCCGCGAAGATAAGGCTGCAGCGAAAAGGCCTCGACCATGCGTCTGATGATTTCGCGTTTCGCCGTGCCACGCAGCCCATATATTCCGGCGAAAAATTCCAGATTTTGGGCGACGCTGAGCATGCCGTAGAGGGAAAACTTCTGTGACATGTAGCCGATCCGCTGACGCGCGGTGGGGCCGGCGGTGGCGAGATCGATGCCCGTCACCCGCGCCGCGCCCGCGCTGGGCGGCAACAGCCCGCAGAGCATTTTGAAGGTTGTCGATTTGCCCGCTCCGTTGGGGCCAAGCAAACCGTAAATTTCGCCGCGCCGGACGCGAAAGCCGACATGATCGACGGCGGTGAAGTCGCCGAACTGGCGGCTCAGGTCGAGCGCCTCGACCATCGCCTGTGCGTCGACGTTCAGCGGCGTCGCGCTTTGCGGCAACTGGGGCAACTGGGGCAGCGGGGCTTGGTCTGGGGGACGCAACAGGGCGCAAAAGGCGTCCTCGAAACGCGGCGCAACGGGCTCCACGCTTGCCGCGGGTCCGGCTTCCAGCGTTTCGGGCGCGGGCGGCGCGGCGTCTTCGGCCAGCACCAGGCGCACCGCGTCGCCCTGGATCAACGCATCGATCACTCCGGGTTGATCGGCGGCGCGGTCGCGCACTCGGCGGCGGTCGCCGCCGATGTTGCGAACGGCGAACGTGCGTCCCGCCACCGTTGTCGTCAGCTCACTGGGCGGACCATCGTACAGCACCCGTCCCGCGTCCATCAACAGAACCGACTGGCATCGCTCGGCTTCATCCAGATAGGCGGTGCTCAACACCACGCCCAGTCCCTGATCCACCAGATCGTAGACCATCGACCAAAGCTCGCGGCGCGATATGGGATCGACGCCAGCGCTGGGTTCGTCCAGCAACAGCAAACGGGGACGGCTGAGCAGCGCGCAGGCCAGGCCTAACTTTTGCTTCATGCCGCCGGACAAGCGGCCCGCCAGGCGCGCCGTGAATGGCTCCAATGCGGTGAAGTGCAACAGGCGCGCGAACTTGTCTGCGCGTGCCCCGGCCTCGACACCGTGAAGGTCGGCGTACAGCGCCAGGTTTTCCGCCACCGTGAGATCTTCATACAGGCCGAACTGCTGGGGCATGTAACCGATGCGCTCATGCACCGCCGCCGCCTCCGCGCCGGGGTCGAAACCATCGACCGTGATCTTGCCCCGGTCGGGCAGCAACAACCCGGCCATCAGGCGCATCAAGGTGCTCTTGCCCGCGCCGTCCGGTCCCACCAATCCCGTCACCTGAGCGGGCGCGATCACCGCCGAAACCCCATCGACGGCGTTCACCGCACCGAAGCGGCGGGTGACATTGTTCAATGTGGCGAGGTCCGGTGTGGTGGGGGCGGCGGCCATCGAAGTGTCTCCGAAGCGGTTTCAGGGCCGGGTGGGCAGCGTCACCGTGACCGGCATGCCTTGACGCAGGCTGTCGTCGGGATTGTTCACCACGATCCGCAAGCGATAGACCAGGCTGGTGCGCAGGCTTGGCGTTTCCACCGCTTTGGGGGTGAATTCGGCGACCGGGGAGACAAAGCCGATCTGCCCGACATAAACCTTGTCCGGGGTTGAATCGGTGCGCACCTCGACGGCGGTCCCGGGCACCGCAAGACCAAGATCAGGCTCGCCAACGTAGGCGCGCACCCACACCGGCGTGGTCAGCGCGATGGTATAGACCAAGGTGCCAGGGGCGATCATCGCGCCGGGTTCGCGTATCCGTGTTTGTACGACCCCATCTGCGGGCGCGGTCAATTCGGCATCGTTCAAGCGTCGCCCGGCCAGGGACAACAAAGCCCGTTCCCCTTCAAGCTGGGCGAAGGCGGCGCGGATGTCTTCTTCGCGGGGGCCCGACAGCGCCAGGTCGAGCGCGTCTTGAGTCTGAGCGAGTTGCGCCTCGGCTTGTTTGAGCGCCGCTTCGGCGTCGTCCAGGCGCTGTTGGGAGGCAACGTCGCGCCGCGCCAGTTCCTGTTGACGGGTGAAGGTTGCGCGCGCGTTGGTCACGGCGGCGCGGCGTTCGGCCACCAGGCCCTGGGCCTGGGCGATTTCCTCGGCGCGGCTGCCCGACACCAGTTTGTCGACGACCGCTTGCTGTACGGCGACACGCGCGCTGGCGAGGGCCATCTGGTCGCGCAAGTAATCGTCGTTGAGGCGGGCCAGGGCCTGACCGCTCGTCACGGTGTCGCCTTCTTCGACCAACATCTCTTGAAGTCGCCCTTCGACGCGGAAGGACGCATCGGCTGTGCGGATATCCACGTTGCCAGACAGCACCAGCGCGCCCGGGTGGTTCGCTTCGTAGACGTTCCACAGCCAAAAGCCACCGCCGAGCAGGATGAGCGTCAGGACGGCGAGAATTTTCTTTGCGGTCATGGCGTGGGGTCCAGATCATTGATAAATTTTTAGCACAAAGATAATGCCATGGCCGTGAACCATGCGCCAGAGACCTGTCATCGCCATATCCGGCGCAGACGTCGAGGCCGTCGCCTGGCGCGGTGTGACAAAAAAACGGCGGCATGGCTTCTGAGAACGGGGGCTCCATCAACATTGGGTTGGTGTTTTGGCTCTTTACCTGAAACGTGGTATACTACAGCGGTGGTTTGTTGTTATGACCTCGTTCAGTGACGGAAAATGGAAAGGAGCGTGTTATGACGGATATGGATTTTGTGACGGGTCGCTATATCGGTCCCGAAGACCTTGAGGAACACGACCCGAAACACCCCAAAATCAAACCTCACTCCCCGATCGTCTTGTTGGTTATTGTCGGCGCGGTTGCGTTGATGGCGGCGATGTCGATGATGTTTATCGTGGCGTCCAGGGTCGCAGTGTTTTAAGCACCCGTGTCCTGGGCACCCGTGTCGTTTGCACCTGGATGCAAGGGCTGGCGTTTTTTGCCGGACGGAAGGTTTGTGCTTGAGGGAATTAGGATCATGCCCCGAAGCCCGAAAATTCGCCCCCTTTATGGGAGCGCAGTTCATCACAATTGCAGTGTAACGCGGACGACCGAGGGTTCTTGCGGGACATTGGATTTCTCAAACCCCAAAAAAACGCACATTTTAAGCATGGTCGAGTTTTCGCGCAGCACATCGCCGTAAATTTCCCGCAGGCCGCGGTTGCGGCAATAGTCGATAATTTTGCGCATCAACAAGATCCCCAGCCCCATGCCGGTCATGTCGTGATGGACGATCACGGCGTATTCGGCGCGTTCGTTGTCCGGGTCCGACGCAATTCGCACCACGCCGTAAATGATCGATTTTCCGGCGATGCCCGGTTCGGCCAGGATCAGCGCCATTTCACGGTCATAGTCGAGCTGCGTGAAGCGCGCCGCCATGAAATGCGACAAGGTTTTGAGCGGGGCGAAGAAGCGCAGTCTGATTTCTTCCGGCGTCAGCGTGGCGAAGGTTTCTTGCAGGGCGGGCTCGTCTTCGGGGCGCACCGGCCTGAGCAACAGCGCCCGGCCGTCGCCGAGCGGGATTGTTTCCTCCAACTCTTTCGGGTACGGGCGGATGGCGAGGCGCGCGGCGGCGGGGGTGGCGGTTTTCTCGACGCGAATGCGGGCGTCCAGGGCGACAACCCCATAGGCGTCGGCCAGCAGGGGATTGATGTCGAGTTCCGCCACATCCGCCAGATCTGCAACCAGATGCGAGACCTTGATCAGGGTCAGCGCTACGGCCTCCAGGTTCACCGGAGGGTGCCCCCGGTAACCTTTCAGTTGGCGGTAAATGCGGGTGCGCGACATCGCTTCACGCGCCAAACGCATGTTCAGGGGTGGCAGGGCCAGCGCCTTATCGTCCACAATTTCGACGGCGGTGCCGCCGTGGCCGAACAAGATTACCGGTCCGAACTGGGCGTCACTGACCATGCCGACGATCAATTCATAAGCGCCCGGGCGGTGGATCATGGGTTGAACGGAAAAGCCATCGATGCGGGCGTCGGGCAAGGCCTTGGCGATGCTGTCTTGCATTGCGACCGCGGCGTCCCTCACCGCCGTCGGGCCATGCAGGTCGAGTGCCACGCCGCCGACATCCGACTTGTGGGTGATGTCGGGGGAAAGGATTTTGAGCGTCACCGCTCCGCCGATTTCCGCCGCTTTGCTGGCGGCGTCCTCGGGCGTCGCCGCGATGCGGGTGTGGCTTACGGGAATGCCATAGGCGGACAGCACCGCCTTGGCTTGCGGCTCGGTCAGCCAGGCGCGGCCAGCTTCAAGCGCCGCGTCGATGACGGCCTTGGCGGCAGGCGTGTCGGGGCTAAACTCCTCCGGCTCCGACGGTGGGGTCTCCATCAGCAGCTCTTGATTGCGGCGATGGTTGGCCATGTGCATAAAACCGCGCACCGCTTGTTCGGGGGTCTCATAGCTGGGAATACGATTTTCGGCGAACAGGTGGCGCGATTCCATGGCCGCGCCATCGCCAACCCAACTGGTCAGGACCGCCAGCGCTTTGCGACCCGCCAGATGGTCGATCACGGCCTTGGCCGCGTCCGTGGACGAAGCGACTGCGGTGGGGCAATTGATGACCAGTACGGCATCCGCGCCGCGCTCATTCAACAAAATATCCAGGGCGTCGCCATAGCGCGCACCCGGCGCGTCGCCAACGATGTCGACCGGATTGGCGTGCGACCACGTTTCCGGCAGGCAGGCGTCGAGGGCGTTGAGCGTCTCGGTGGACAGTTCCGCCAATTTCCCGCCTTCGTCAATAAGGGCGTCGGTGGCGAGCACGCCGAGGCCGCCGCCATTGCTCAGAATGGCGAGCCGCTCACCCTTGACCGGGCTGGCCAGTCCCAGGGTTTCGACCGCGTCGAACAATTCGTCCAGGGTGCGCACGCGCAACAGGCCGGCGCGGCGAAACGCGATGTCGTAGACGGCGTCCGCGCCGGCCAGCGCGCCGGTGTGCGAGGTCGCGGCCCGCGCCCCCTCGGCGTGGCGGCCCGCTTTGACGACGATGACGGGTTTCATGCGCGCGGCGGCGCGCGCCGCCGACATGAATTTGCGCGCGTCCCTGACGGCCTCGATGTACAGCAAGATGGCATGGGTCTTGCGGTCATTGGCGAGGGTGTCGAGCATGTCGCCAAAATCGACATCGGCGACGTCGCCCAGCGACACCAGGTGCGAAAAACCGATCCCCCGGCTGGTGGCCCAGTCGACCACCGAGGTGACGATGGCACCTGACTGGGCGATAAAAGCGAGGTGGCCCTTGAGCGGCGCGATGTGGCTGAAACTGGCGTTGAGGCCGATGCCAGGAACCATCACGCCGAGGCAGTTGGGACCGACAATCCTGAGCATTTGCGGGCGGGCCGCCTCGCGCATGGCCTGTTGCAATTTTGCGCCGTGCGCATCGCGGCTTTCGCCAAATCCGGCGGTGATGACGACGGCGGCCTTGACGCCGCGCTGGGCGGCCTCGGTGATCAATTGGGGAACGGTTTCAGGCGGGGTGGCGATCACCGCGAGATCGGGCGTCATCGGCAGGGCGGCGATGTCGGCGTAAGTCGCCACACCCTCGATCGCCGTGTGCCTGGGGTTGACCGGCATGATGGGGCCGTCGAAACCACCCCGGAACAGATTGCGGGCGAGGACCGCGCCGACCGAACCGGGGGTCTTGCTGGCCCCGATCAAGGCCACTGATTTCGGGTTAAAGAGGAAGTCCAGGTTGCGGATCGTCATCGGGGAGCTCCCTTGCGTGCGCGCCCATCGTGCGCGCCCTTGAACATACGAAAGAAACGGGCATAGGGCCACCGCTCACATCTCTCCATGGTCTTAAAAGTGCCGGATAAAAAAAGGTTTTGCCCAGGTGTCGCACGGTCTTCAGCAAACGGCGCGCGATCAGGTCATCGACCCGTTCCCATGTTTTTCTGTTTTTAGACCCGCCGCCGCGAAGCGTTTTTTTAGACCCATGCTCATCCTGAGCGGGTCGTCCAGTGATATGGAGGCAAGTTTAAACCGTCTGGGTTTGTCTGTGAAAGGGCGTTATGATGTGTCGGAGCAGCATTTGTGGAGATGGTGGTCATGCCCCGGCCTGACATTGCATCTGTGATTGTGAAAAACCCCAACGACATGTCCGGCACCAGCACGCCGTTTTCGTGGCAACAAGCGGGCCGCGAGCTTGACGGCCTGCCCGGCGGCGGCCTCAACATCGCGCACGAGGCCGTGGACCGGCACGCGATGGGGTTTGAGCGCGACAGGGTGGCGCTGCGCTTCATCGCGAAGGACGAAATGGCCAAGGGCGGGGCGGTCCATGATGTAACTTACGCCCAACTCACTGAGCAAACCAATCGCTTCGCCAACGTGTTGCGTGCCTTGGACGTCGCCCAGGGGGAGCGGGTCTTCACCCTCGCCGGGCGCATTCCCGAACTCTACACCGTCGCCCTGGGGACGTTGAAAAACGGCAACATGTTCTGCCCGCTGTTTTCTGCCTTTGGTCCCGAGCCGATTGAGGCTCGTCTCGGTATTGGCGGGGCCAAGGTTCTGGTCACCACCGCCGCGCTCTATCGGCGCAAGGTGGCCGGATTGCGCGCCGCGCTGCCGGGCCTGGAGCATGTCTTGATTGTCGGCGATGAAACGCCGCCGTTCGGTACGTTGAGCCTCGCCGTTTTGATGGCCGCCGCCAGCGCGGACGGGCGATGTGAGCCCACCGCGCCGGACGACCCGGCGTTGCTGCATTTCACCAGCGCCACCACCGGCCCGCCCAAGGGCGTGGTGCATGTTCACGGCGCGGTTCTCGCTCATCTGGTTACGGCCCGTATGGCGTTGGACCTGCGTCCCGGCGATATGTTCTGGTGCACCGCCGATCCCGGCTGGGTCACCGGCACGTCTTACGGCATCATCGCGCCGCTGGTGCTGGGCGCGACCGTGATCGTCGACGCGGCGGAGTTCGACGCCGCGCGCTGGTACCAGATCCTTGAAAAGCAAAAGGTCACCGTGTGGTACACCGCGCCGACGGCGATCCGCATGCTGATGAAGGCCGGGGCGAATTTGGCGCGCGGCTTTGACCTTTCCGCCCTGCGCTTTCTGGCCAGCGTCGGCGAACCCTTGAACCCACAAGCGGTGCTGTGGGGGCGCGACGTTCTGGGGCACCCGTTTCACGACAACTGGTGGCAGACCGAAACCGGCGCGATCATGATCGCCAACACCGCCGCCATGGACATCAAACCCGGTGCGATGGGCCAGCCGCTGCCGGGCATCACGGCGGGCATCGTGCGCCGTCTGCTGGGTGGCGGCGTCGAGGAAATCACCGCCCCCGATACCATCGGTGAGCTGGCCGTGCGCACGGGCTGGCCATCCATGTTCCGTGCTTATGTGGGCGCGGCGGTGCGCTATCGCGAGTGTTTCGCCGATGGTTGGTATCTGAGCGGAGACCTCGCGCGGCGTGACGATGACGGCTATTACTGGTTCGTCGGCCGCGCCGACGACATGATCAAGTCCGCGGGCCATCTCATTGGCCCGTTCGAGGTGGAAAGCGCCTTGATGGAACATCCCGCCGTGGCCGAAGCGGGCGTCATCGGTAAACCCGACCCGGTGGCGATGGAGGTGGTGAAGGCTTTCGTCGCTCTCAAGCCCGGCTACGCGGCGAACGACGCGTTGCGCCGCGAACTGCTCGGCCACGCCCGCCAGCGCCTCGGCGCGGCGGTGGCCCCGCGCGAAATCGAATTCAGCGCCGACCTGCCCAAGACCCGTAGCGGCAAGATCATGCGCCGATTGCTCAAGGCCCGCGAACTTGGCCTGCCCGAAGGCGACCTTTCGACCCTGGAGGGCGGGGCATGAATTCCCTGGCGGACCGGGCGGCGGTGAGGGAGACTGGGGCGTTCCATGATTGCCCGACGTTAAAGGAGGCCAATGCGCCATGACCGACGACGACATCAAGAAAGCGGCCCTGGCTGTGCTGGCCGAGATCGCGCCGGAGATCAAAACCGACGAGATTGATCCGGAGGTCAATTTCCGCGACCAGTTCGATTTCGATTCCATGGATTTTCTCAATTTCGCCTTGGGTCTGGGCCAGCGCATTGGGGTCGAAATTCCCGAGCCCGACTATCCCAAACTGTCCAGCCTGAACGGTTGTATCGCCTATCTCGCGCCCAGGTTGGCGGGCAACTGAGCGAAAGACGGGTCATGGTGACAAGGAGAAGTCGATGCCAATCGCGGTGATTTCACATCCGGCCTGCCGCCTCCATGATATGGGCGACGACCATCCCGAGCGCCCGGCCCGGCTGGATGCCATTGAGGATCAACTGATCAGTTCCGGGCTGTCGTTCGTGCTCCATCGCCGCGATGCGCCCCGGGTGGCGCGCGAAGACCTGGAACGGGTGCATGACCCCGCTTATATAGAGCGGGTTTTTGCCACGTCGCCAGGCACCGGCGCGGTTCACCTCGACGGCGACACGATCATGACGCCCCACACCCTGGAGGCCGCCTTGCGCGCCGCCGGGGCCGTTGTCCAGGGCGTGGATATGGTGATGGGCGGAGAGGCCAGCGCCGTGTTCTGCGCGGTGCGTCCGCCCGGTCATCACGCCGAACGGGGTCGTGCCATGGGCTTTTGCCTCTTTAACAACGTGGCGGTTGGCGCGGTCTATGCCCTGGATGTCAGGGGGCTGGAGCGGGTGGCGATCGTCGATTTCGACGTTCATCACGGCAACGGCACCGAGGACATCTTCAAAGACGATCCACGGGTGCTGTTCTGTTCGAGTTTTCAGCACCCCTTCTACCCCCACTCGGGCGCGGATACGGACAACCCGCATATCCTCAATTTGCCCTTTGCGGCGGGCACGGACGGGGCTGTCTTTCGCGAGCGGGTGGAGACGGAATGGCTGCCCGCGATTGAGCGTTTCGCGCCGCAACTGATCTTGATTTCGGCCGGGTTCGACGGCCATGTTGAAGACGACATCGCGGACCTGCGTTTGCGCGAACCAGACTACGCCTGGATCACGGCGCGCCTGAAAGATATCGCCACGCGCCACGCCGGGGGACGCATCGTTTGCGTTCTGGAGGGCGGCTACGCGCTCAGCGCCCTCGGTCGCAGCGTCGTTGCGCACCTGAAGGCCTTTCTGGAGACCACGGCTTAACCCGTTGGCTGAGCTTGCGAGGGGCCAGCCCTGGCGTCCAGGTCTGAATTCATGAGCCTCATTCGTCCCGGCATCGCCGCCCGAAATCAGAGAATTAAGATGTTCAAGCCCGGTCATTTCAAGCCCGGTCATTAATGGTCACTTCACCGCAGTGTTAAAGTCCATAAGACCTTTCCCCGATATAACCCCGGCACGAAGCGCTAAAAATGTCAAACCCTTGAGGGGGGTGGGCATTGGCGGCAGCGTGAGGTCCTTGCCAACGACATGGTTGTCATGATGGGCACATTGGTTCACCATGAACAAGTTGTACTTTACCGTTCGGCGGGGTGGGTAGATGGATGCGAACAGAGGCTTTTTTGCACAGGGATGGAAACGCAAACTCTTGATCCTTCCGCCAATTCTGGTTGGTGTTGCGGCGATTGTTCTGGCACCATTGATTAAAAGCAAACCTCAAGAAACTGAGGTCATTGAACGCGCCGCCAAGGTGCGCGCCATCACCGTGTCCAGGCTGGCCGTGGCACCGCGCGCCATCGGTTACGGTACGGTGAAGCCCGCGCGCACATGGGAAGCCGTCGCCGAAGTCGCGGGGCAGGTGGAGTGGGTTTCCGACGCTTTGAAGAACGGTCGCACGGTTCAGTCCGGCGCGGAAATGCTGCGCATCGAGGACGTGAACTACCGCTTGGTCCTGGCGCAGATCGAGGCGCAGTTGGAAGCTTCAGACGTCAAAGATAAAACCACCCGCGCCAGTTTAGTGATCGCCGAAAAAGATTTGAAAATTCTGCGAGACGATTACAACCGCAAGAAGGGTCTTGCGGCAAAAGGCGCGGTCTCAAAAACGGCGGTCGAAGCGGCGCAGCGCCAAAAGCTCAATGGCGAGACGCAGGTGCAGAACCAAAGAAACGTCATCGAATTGAATACCGTCGAGCGTCAGGTCCTGGTCGCGCAAAAGGCCAGCGCCGAACTTGACTTGCAACGCACCCACATGGTCGCGCCGTTCGATGTGCGCATCACGGACGTCAACATTGGCGAAGCCCAATTTGCCAATAAAGGACAGTTGCTGTTCGCCGCGGACGGGCTGCAGGTCGCGGAAATCGAGGCCCGGTTTCCCATCGGCATCCTGCGCCCGTTGATTACGGGGGCGCTGAGTACCGGGGTCCCTCCAGGTGACGGTGTTATGGGGCTTGGCGCGGTGGTGCGACTGCGCACGGCCACGCACACGGTGGAATGGCCGGCGCGCATTGATCGGGTGTCCGGCGTGATCGACCCACAAACGCAAAGCCTTGGCGTGGTGGTCACCATTTTCCGGGCCACCGCTCAGGCGCAACCGGGAAAGCGCCCACCTTTGTTCCGCAATACTTTTGTCGAAGTGGAACTGAACTCTCCCCCGATGGCGGGGCAGATCGTGGTGCCGCGTGCGGCATTGCACAATGGCCAGGTTTACGTGGTGGACGATGACAGCCGCCTGGATGTGCGCAAGGTCGAAGTCGCCTTCGCGCAGGGGAACTATGCCGTCTTGAAAAAAGGCGTCATACCCGGTGAACGCATTGTGACCTCCGATCTGGTGAGCGCCATCAAGGGTATGCTGCTTGATCCTCAAGAGGACAAAAAGACCAAAAAACGGATGGTCATTGAAGCCACCGGTAAGGAGCCGCAGAAGTGATCCGCTATTTTGCAAATCACCCCACCGCGGCGAACATGTTGATGATCGCCGTGGCGGTTTTGGGCTTGGCGACGCTGCCAAAATTGCAGCGTGATACCTTTCCGCTGATCCCGGCGACCGAGGTCGAAATTCGCGCCAACTACCCTGGTGCAACCCCGGCCGATGTCGAAGATGCCATTTGCCAGCGCATCGAAGATGCGCTCGACAGCGTCTCCGGCCTGATCGAGGTGCGTTGCGACGCCCGCGAAAACATTGCCATATCGGTTGCCAAAATGCGCGAAGGCGGCGATATGGTGGCGTTCTTTAACGATGTGAAGGCACAAGTAGAAGCCATCACATCGTTCCCCGCCAGGGTTGAAAAACCTTCCGTCGTTGTGCTTGAACGCACCGCCTCGGTTGCCAGCATCGCCATCACGGGGGATATGTCGCCCGAAGGGCTCAAGGCCTATGCGAACACAGTAAAGGACCGTCTCAAACAAAACCGACAAATCGCCCAGGTCGTTATCAGGGGCTTCTCGGACCAGGACGTGGCTATTCAATTGTCGGCGGAGGTCCTACAGCGCTACGGGTTGAGCGTCTCCGATGTGCAGGCCGCGATTGAACGCCAAAGCCTGGACGTGCCAGCGGGGACCATGCAAACCCGGGGCGGCGATTTGATCGTACGCTTCAGCGAACAACGCACCACCCCCTCCGAGTTTGCAAATCTGATTGTCGTCTCCGGAAAAACCGGTGGCCGTATCCGCCTTGGTGATATTGCGGATGTGCGTACCGTTTTCGACCGGCCCGAAGAAAAGACGTTGTTCAATGGTCAACGTGCCGCATTGTTGGATATTTCCAAGACCTATGATCAAGACAGCCTGCGCGTTATGGACGCCATCCAGGAAAGCCTCGTGCGGGAACGCCAGCTTGCGCCGCGCGGCATTCGCCTGGAGATCAGTTCCGATGTCACCAGCAACATCCGTGATCGACTGCGTATTTTGGCCAGCAATGGCGCGCAAGGTTTGGTGCTGGTGTTTCTGACCATGTGGCTGTTTTTCTCGTTTCGTTTCAGCTTCTGGGTCACCATGGGGCTGCCCGTTTCCTTCCTTGGCGCGGTGTACGCCATGCATGCGCTGGGCTATTCGCTCAACATGATGACCATGGTGGGACTGTTGGTCGCCATCGGCTTGTTGATGGATGACGCCATCGTGATCTCGGAAAATGTCGCCGCGCATCGTCGCCGGGGGAAGTCCGCGCTCGATGCCGCCATTGATGGCACCCGTCAGGTTATGCCGGGCGTGTTGGCGTCGTTTTTAACCACCGCCATGGTGGTGGGGCCACTGGCGTTTATGGCCGGTAAGATGGGGGCGGTGCTGAAGTATCTGCCCGCCGTTTTGATGATTACCCTGATCATCAGTCTGGTCGAGGCCTTTCTGATTTTACCATCGCACCTGCGTCACTCCATGAAGGATATGGACAGGGCTAAGCGCAGCGGAATTCAGGCTTGGTTCGACGTGCGTTTTGCGCGCTTGCGCGATGATTTTTTCGCCCCGAAGATCGCCCAGGTGATCCGTCGCCCATACCTGTCCCTGGGTGTGATGATCAGCTTGGTCATGGTGTCCTATGCGACCATCCCGGCAGGCATTCTCAAGTACCAGGCGTTTCCAAACCTGGAAAGCGACGTCATCCAGTCGCGCATCTTGTTACCCCAAGGCACCCCCCTGGAGCGCACCGAGGAAGTCGTCGCCCAGGTGGTGGACTCCCTGCACCAGTTGGATGATGAATTTTCCACCCGCCAGTCCGGTGACCGGCGCATGGTGAAAAACATCACGGTTCTTTTTAATTCCAACATTGATGCCTTTGAAAGCGGGCCGCACCTGGCCACCGTCAGCGCCGACCTGCTGCGCGCCGAAGAACGCGAAGGCACGGTTGATGAAATGCTGGGCCGTTGGCGCGAATTGACGGGTGCCGTGCCCGACGTCATTGCCCTGAAGTTTACCGACAAGGAACGCGGAGTCGCCGGCAAGGCCATCGACCTGCGTCTTCAAGGCAACAATCTGGAGGTTTTGAAAAAGGCATCTTTGGACCTTCAAGCCTTTCTCGGCAAGTTCCGTGGGATCGCGGACCTGTCCGATGACCTGCGTCCGGGCAAACCGGAACTGAATATTCGTATGAAGGAATCCGCCGGTGTTTTCGGCATGACCGCGGCGAGCGTCGCGGGCGAAATTCGTGCGGCCTTGCATGGCGGCACCGCGATGGAGGTGCTGTCCAACGCCGAGGCCTATGACATCACCATCCGCTTGGCCGACGGTGATCGCAACAGCATCGAAGACCTGCGGTATCTGAAAATCCGCGCGCCCGATGGCGGTTTGATACCGCTGAGCGCCGTGGCGGAAATTGAAGAATCGCGTGGCTTCGCTCGTATCCACCGCGTCAACGGACAACGCACCATTACAGTTCAAGGCGCGCTCGATACCAAACTTGCCAACGCCCGTGAAATCATGGGCATGGTGAAGAAGTTTTTCGTCCCGGAACTCAAGAAGAATTATCCGGGCATCCGCTTTGCCTCCCAAGGTGAGGACAAGGATACCGCCGACACCGGTAGCTCCCTGCAAACCAACCTGTTGGTCGGGCTGGTCGGCGTCTTCTTGATCTTGACGTTCCAGTTCCGCAACTACGTCCAGCCGTTCGCCGTAATCTTGGCCATCCCCATGGGACTGATCGGTGTGGTGTGGGGGCACTTAGGCCTGGGCCTGGACCTCACTATGCCCAGTCTGGTCGGGTTCGCGACCCTGGCCGGCGTGGTGGTCAACGACAACATCTTGCTGGTGACGTTCATCAAGGAAAGGCTTAGACAAGGGGTGGGCGTCATCGAGGCTACGCAAGAGGCGGCACGCGACCGCTTCCGCCCCATCATGATCACGTCGCTCACCACCATCGCGGGGCTGTTGCCGCTGCTGACAGAAACCAGCACCCAGGCGCAATTGCTGATCCCGCTGGTCGCCAGCCTGGCGTTCGGGCTGTTGACGGCGACCTTGTCGTCGCTGTTCCTCGTACCGACGTTCTTCGTCATATTGGACGACCTCGGCCTTCTCGCTATCGAGAAGAGCGAGGTGGCGGAAAATGACACCGCAGCTGCCTGAGTGCGGGTGTTGACGTCTCGGCCCAAGGGGGCGAGCGACCCGTACTAAAGCCCGTATTGCTCGCGCGCGAACCTGGCAAGTCCCGCCCTCTCAAGCTTGCTCATGGGTGCCAGGAAGGTGACATGGATCACGCCGGGATTGCGGCCAATCTCAATGGCACCGGTGATGGTGGCGCGGTTTCTGATTTCCGCAATGCTCATATCCAACAAATCCGCCGCGCGCTGCAGGCCATTGTCGGTGGCCGCGTTGAGATCGGGCCCGGTGCCGATAACCGAAATGGGTGCCGAATCCTCCACCGCGTCGAGCCCCCATTCCCGGGCAAGGTGCTCCGCCCTGGCCTTCTCGCTTTCGCTAAAGGGCCGGGCCAGGGGCGGCAGGTCTTCGACCACGGGGAACAGCACCGGGCCATCCAGGGAGCGCCCTTTTACGAGCTCGACTTGCAGCGTTACGCTGCCGGCGACGTCCATGGTGTGTCCGGCGATCTCACCGTCACCCTGCAGGGCGTGCATGTCCCCCATATAAATGCCAGCCCCCGCGACCTTGACCGGAACGATAAGAATAGCGCCCGGCCTGACCGCGTCGATATCCATGTGCCCGTCGGTGCGGTGTTCGGCGAGTTGCTCCGCCGTGATGGCGTATGGGTGCGGCGCGCCGACGAGGAAGGGGCCGAAATCCCCGGCGTTGTGCGAGTCCGGCATGGGTATCGACGGGGTCGAGCCCAACTGCCCCATGAAGGGACGCATGCGCACCATCACGCCCGCCATGTCGGACGCGGCGAAGGTGAGAATGGGGTGCTGTACGGAATTGTCGGGCAGGGCCGCATAGTGCGCGGCGTTGGCGGCGATTTTTTCCGCAGCCTCCTTCGCCATCGTCAGGCCGACGCTGCGCGTGTCATCGAACACAACCGTATATCCGTGCACGAACTGGAACGGCGTCACCGGGTTGCCACAGCCATCGCAGATGACGGACCGCGGGCCGATACCCTCGACATGCGTTTGCGGCCACAGCTTGTCGCAGGTGGGGCAGCGTGCCGCCACATAAGGGTCGCCAAGAAAATAGCCTTCCGGCGAGGTGTCGTGGCCCGAGGCGGTGGCGATCGACGTCACCGATACATCGCGGATGCGCAAGGCCACCGCATCGCCGGGCATGGCACCATCCACATAGACCGGCTGGGTGACTTCGTGACCGCCGCGCAGCCTTGGGGTAATCATCGGTCCCCAGCAGCCTGGCGCGGTGTTGGCGATAATCGTGCCGCCATCTTCGACCGGACCCAGCATCGGCTGGCCGGGATCGAGAATGCCGTTGGTGAACGTCTGGACGATGACGTTGCGCCGGGCTTGGGCTTTGGCCTGTTCAATGCGCTTTTTGGCTAATGCCATGGTGGGCCTCCCTTCGGACTTTGAAGTCTGTGACGAACCGGGACGAACGGGCGCTACCGTTCGGAACGCGACGTGCGGGTCGCGCGGAGCTGTGGGCATAACGCCCATGATGCCCTCTCGAATGGGCCTTAATGATAGCCGAAAATGGCGGATCAGGGAACGACGAAATACTTTTCCGGCGACGTGGGCTGGGAAGCTCGAACGCCAACACAGGACCAATTTGAGCTCGTATACCGCTGCGTTTGAGCTGTGAGGTGCGGGTTGAAAATTCGTGCCTGAGCAGAGTACAGTTACGGACAGGATTTGTGCGGACACCGGGCCCGTTGCGTTCGGAGCCTGTGGCGTTGGTATATAAAAACGACACCCAGTCCTAAAAGGAGCGCAACCGTGCGGCGGCGTCAGATTGCGGACGATATGACCTTCTCGGCGCTGGCGTGGGGTGCCTGGCGGTTGCTGGATGCGGCGCATTTGAGGGGGCCACAGGACCTCTTGCGTTTGATTGAATCCTTTCTTGAACTCGGTATCACCACCGTTGACCATGCCGACATCTATGGCGGATACGCCTGCGAGGCGGTCTTCGGCGCGGCGCTGGCACGGGATCCCGGCCTGCGCGCGCGGATGGAGATCGTCACCAAATGTGACATCGCGGCCCCCGCCCCGGCGCGGCCCGCCAACCGGATCAAGCATTACGACACCTCCGCCGGATATATCATCGCTGCGGCCGAGGCCTCACTCGGCAATCTCGGTATCGAACAGATCGACGTGTTGCTGCTGCACCGCCCCGATCCGCTGATGGACGCCGACGACGTGGCCGAGGCCTTCACCCGGTTGCGGGCGGACGGCAAGGTGCGCCATTTCGGTGTTTCCAACTTCACGCCTTGCCAGTTCGACCTGTTGCAAAGCCGACTTGACGCCCCGCTGGTGACGAACCAGGTGGAATGCTCGGTCCTCGCCGGAGACGCGATAAGCGACGGCACGCTGGACCAGATGCAACGCCTGCGCCGTGTGCCGATGTTGTGGTCGCCCCTGGGCCGGCTGTTTACCGACGAAGACGATCAGATCCGCCGGGTGCGCGCCGCATTGGCTGCGGTCGCTCGGCGCACCGCCATTGTCGATCTCGCCACCGTGGCGACGGCCTGGCTGTTCAGGCTGCCCAGCAATCCGGTGGTGATCTCCGGGTCCATGCAAACGGTGCATCTGGCGAGCATGGCGGCGGCAACGGAGCTGGTGCTCGAGCGCCAGGACTGGTTCCAGATCTATGAGGCCCTGCGCGACGAGCCGGTCCCTTGAAGAGCCGGGGTTTCGTCTCCCGCGAAAGTCTGTGACTCTTGTTTGCGGTCCCAAAGTCTGCGACAATTCTCTTGATATGAGAATAAGTTTTCAGCCCTGCACGGATTCATTTTTTTTCGGGAGAAAGCGCATGTCTTACAAGTCTTACAGGAAAATTTTATCGGCCGCCGTCGCGGCGGGTGCTCTTTTGTTGGCTGCGCAGGCGCACGCCGAGCCGCAAGTGGAAGTGTTGCACTGGTGGACCTCGGGCGGCGAAGCCAAGGCGGTCAAGGCGCTGAAGGAAGAATTCGAGGCCAATGGGGGCACCTGGGTTGATTCGCCGATTGCCGGCGGCGGCGGCGATGCCGCCATGACCGCGCTCAGGGCCCGCGCCATGGCCGGAAATCCGCCGACCGCAGCCCAGGTCAAAGGGCCGAGCATTCAGGAATGGGCCGCCGAAGGTCTCCTCGGTGACCTGACCGATGTGGCCAAGGCCGAAAACTGGGCCGACGTTTTGCCGCCGCTGTTGCAAGATGTCATGAAATACAAGGGCCGTTATGTGGCGGTGCCGGTCAATATTCACCGGGTCGACTGGATTTGGGCCAACCCGGCGGTGCTGGCTAAGGTTGGCGTCACGGCGGTGCCGAAAACCTGGGACGAATTCAACCAGGTCGCCGACAAGTTGCAGGCCGCGGGCATCACCCCGCTCGCCCACGGTGGACAGCCGTGGCAGGACGCCACGGTGTTCGAAGTCGCCCTGCTGGGTGTCGGCGGTGCCGATTTCTACCAAAAAACCATGGTCGATCTGGATGACGCGGCGTTGCGCAGCGACACCATGGTCAAGGTCTTCGACCAGATGCGCAAGCTGCGCGGTTATGTCGATCCGAACTTCCCGGGCCGCGACTGGAACCTGGCCACCGCCATGGTGATGAACGGCGAGGCCGCTTTCCAGATCATGGGTGACTGGGCCAAGGGCGAGTTCCTTGCTGCCGACAAGGTGCCCGGCAAGGACTTCCTCTGCGCACCGGCACCGGGCGACGGCTACCTGCTCAACACCGACAGCTTCATCATGTTCGACGTCAAGGGCAAGGACGCCCTGGCCGGGCAACGCCTGATGGCCAAACTGGTTATGGCGCCCAGGTTTCAGGAAACCTTCAACCTGTACAAGGGCTCCATCCCGGTCCGTCTGGGCATGGATATGTCCAGGTTCGATCAGTGCGCCCAGCGTTCGTCGAGCGATCTGGTGGCGACCATCAAGGCTGACACCCTCAGGCCCAGCATGGCCCACAAGATGGCGGTGCCCGACCGTGTGGTCGGTGCCATCACCGACGTGGTGACCGCGCATTTCAACTCCGACATGTCGTCAAGGGCTGCGGCCACCCGTCTGGCCGATTCCGTGGCAGCGGCGAAATAACCGACGCGTTTCAGTCGGCAACGGCTGACGGCGGGCCGGATGGTGTTCCGGCCCGCCACATGGGTTTTTGAATTAACGCCAACAGAGCGGGTGCAAGCCATGCCAGCGATTTTCAAATGGTTGGACCGCCAGCTTCCCAAGATTGCCATCGCGCCGTCCTTCGCCGCGGCGCTGCTTTTTGTCTACGGCTTCATCGCCTGGACCGGCTATATCTCGCTCACCTCGTCGCGGATGTTTCCGCGCTACGATTTCGAGGGGTTGCACCAGTACGTGCGGCTGTTCAACAATCCCCGCTGGATGGTCGCGCTCGAAAATCTTGCCGTGTTCGGCGGGCTGTTCATCCTGTTTTGCCTTCTGGTCGGCATTGTGCTGGCCATCTTGCTGGATCAACATATCCGCGCCGAGGGGGCCATCCGCACCATCATCCTCTACCCCATGGCGCTGTCGTTCATCGTCACCGGCACCGCGTGGAAATGGATTCTCAATCCCGGCCTGGGCATCGAACGGGTGGTGCAGTCGTGGGGCTTTGAGAACTTCACCTTTGACTGGCTGGTCAACCCGGAGACCGCGATTTACACGGTGGTCATCGCCGGGGTGTGGCAATCGTCCGGGTTCGTCATGGCGTTGTTTTTGGCGGGCATTCGCGGTTTTGACCAGGATGTCGTCAAAGCCGCGTATATGGACGGAGCCAGTCTGACGCGGATCTATCTGAGCATCATCTTGCCGTCGCTGCGCGCGGTGTTTCTCAGTGCCATCGTGGTTCTCGCCCATCTCGCCATCAAAAGCTTCGATCTGGTGATCGCCCTGACCGGGGGCGGACCGGGCTATGCCTCCGACCTGCCGGCCACCTTCATGTACACCATGGCTTTCCAGCGCAGCGAACTGGGCAACGCCGCGGCGAGCGCGGTCATTATGCTGATGACCGTGATGGCCATCATCGTGCCTTATCTTTATTCGGAACTGAGGAAAAAAGGCCATGACTGACGGACATGCCCGCCTGCCCGGTCACGGGGGCTCCAATTTCAGGGCGATGCTGCTGCGCGCCATTCTGTACGGGTTGCTGGCGCTGTTTGCTTTCTATTATCTGCTGCCCCTGGTGGTGATGATCAGCACGTCGTTGAAAAGCCTTGAGGAAATTCGCACCGGCTCGCTGGTCAGCCTACCCGAGGCGGTGACCTTCGATGCATGGGCAAAGGCCTGGAACAGCGCCTGCGTCGGGGTCTCGTGCAATGGCCTCAAGCCTTATTTCATAAATTCCCTGCTGATGGTGGTGCCGGCGGTCCTGATCTCGACCTTGCTCGGTGCCATCAATGGCTATGCCCTGACCAAGTGGCGTTTTGCGGGTGCCAACCTGATCTTCACCCTGATGCTGTTCGGCTCTTTCATTCCCTTTCAGGTGATTTTGCTGCCGATGGCCCGGGTTCTCGGTCTGTTGGGATTGGCGGGAAGTATCTACGGCCTCATCCTGGTGCATGTGGTTTACGGCCTGGCCTTCACCACCTTGTTTTTTCGCAACTTCTTTGTCTCGGTTCCCGATGAACTGGTCCGTGCGGCGACCATCGACGGTGCCGGGTTCTTTCGCATCTTCTTCTCGATCATGCTGCCGATGGCGGTCCCCATTATCGTGGTTACCGTGATCTGGCAGTTTACCCAGATTTACAACGACTTTCTTTTCGGGGTGTCGTTCACGGTGAGTGCCGGCGTGCCGGTGACCGTGGCGCTGAACAATCTGGTCGCCACCTCGACCGGCGTGAAGGAATACAATCTGGATATGGCGGCGGCTATCCTCACCGCCCTGCCGACCTTGCTGGTCTATGTGGTGGCGGGAAAATACTTCATCCGTGGCCTTTCGGCCGGCGCGGTCAAGGGATAGGGACGAAACATGGCCACGCTTCACATTCGCAATGTCTTCAAGCGCTTTGGACCGACCGAGGTCTTGAAAGGCATCACGCTCGACGTGGCCGACGGCGAGTTTCTGGTTCTGGTCGGGCCGTCGGGGTGCGGCAAATCGACGTTGCTGAATTTGATCGCCGGCCTGGAAACCATATCTGAGGGCGATATCCTCATCGATGACGCGGTGGTCAACGACGTCCACCCCAAAGACCGCGACATCGCCATGGTGTTTCAGTCCTATGCCCTCTATCCGACCATGACGGTGCGCCGCAACATCACCTTTGGCTTAAAAATCCGCGGCGTCCCCAAGGCCGAGCGCGAGACCATGGTGCGCGATGTCGCCGAGATGTTGCAGATCGGCCAGCTTCTGGACCGTAAACCGGCGCAACTTTCGGGCGGTCAGCGTCAGCGCGTCGCCATGGGGCGGGCCCTGGTGCGCGATCCGGCAATTTTTTTGTTCGACGAGCCCCTGTCCAATCTGGACGCCAAGCTCCGCGTCGAAATGCGTCACGAGATCAAGAGCCTGCACAAAACGCTCGGGCGGACCGTCGTCTACGTCACCCACGACCAGGTCGAGGCGATGACGCTGGCGACCCGCATCGCCGTGATGCATCTAGGCATCATCCAGCAATACGGCACCGCCGACGAGATTTACAACCAACCGGCCAACCTGTTCGTCGCCGGCTTCATGGGATCACAGCCGATGAATTTCATCGAAGGAACCTTGGGGACCGACGCCGGAAAGTTTTGGGTGACGGTCAGCAAGGGCGAGGCCGAGGGGCTCAATATTTTCCTGGTCGATCCCGATCCGGCATGGCGCGCGCGGGAGGGCCGTGCGGTTATTCTCGGTCTGCGGCCGGAACGGATCCGCCCGGTGCGCGACGGCGAGGAGACCGCCAACGACATCAGTTGCATTGTGCAAAGGACGGTCGATGTGGTCGAACCGACGGGGGCGGATACCATGGTTTTCTTTTCCCTCGGTGGCGAGACGGTGTCGGCGCGGGCGCGGCCCCAGGACGAGGTGGCGGTGGGCAAGGCCATCCGCTTCCGCTTCGGCATGCGCGGGGCGTGTTTGTTTGATCCTGAAAGCGGCCACCGTCTTTGACGCGCCGCCGCGTGCCTGGAACCGACAGAGGAGAATTGGCATGGCCGAACCAACGAGAGCCCGCGTTTCAGGGCGACGTCTGCGGCTTGGGATGGTCGGCGGCGGAAAGGCGGGTGCCATCGGGGCCGTGCATCGCATCGCGGCACGTCTGGACGACCACTATGATCTGGTCGCCGGCGCGCTTTCCCAGGACCCGGCGTGGGCGAGGACGTTCGCCGCCCAATTGCACATTGCCCCCGACCGGGCCTACGGCGACTTCGTCGAAATGGCCCGCCGTGAATCGGGGCGCGACGACGCCATCGACGTGGTGGCGATCGTCACCCCCAACCACCTGCATCATCCGGTGGCCACGGCATTTCTTAACGCGGGTATTCATGTCATTTGCGACAAGCCGATGACCAATACCGTAGAGGATGCCCGCGATCTGGTCGCTTTGGTCCGGCAGACGGGGCTGGTGTTCTGCCTGACCCACAACTACACCGGCTATCCGATGGTGCGCCAGGCCCGTGCCATGATCAAAGCCGGCGACATCGGGGCCGTGCGCGTGGTGCAGGTCGACTATCCCCAATGCGCGCTGAGCCTGCGGCCGGAAGAGACCGCTCGCCAGCAAGCCCTTTGGCGCAACGATCCCGCCCAAGCCGGGCCCGGGGGCTGCGTCGGTGACATTGGCAGCCATGCCTTCAACCTGGCGAGCTATGTCACCGGTTTGGAATTGCAAGAACTGTGCGCCGATCTGAGCGCCTTCGTCCCCGGTTCCAGGCTCGACGACAACGCCCACATCTTGTTGCGTTACAAGGGTGGGGCGCGGGGCATGCTGTGGTCGAGCAAGGTGGCGGTCGGCAATGAAAATGCGCTCAAAATCAGCGTTTATGGCGACCAGGGTGGGCTGGAATGGGCCCAGGAGCAGCCCAACCACCTGCACTTTACCCCGTTGGGCGAACCGGCGCGGTTGCTCACCCGCGCCGGCGCGCAAAGTGGCGCGGCGGCGGCCTGGGCGAGCCGGGTGCCCGCTGGCCATCCCGAGGGCTATCTGGAAGGCTTCGCCAGTCTCTACCTGGATGTCGCCGAAGTGATCCGGGCGCGATTGGAGGGGCGAAATCCCGCGCCGCTGGCGACCCGCTTCCCGAGCGTCGAGGATGGCGCGCGCGCGATTAAATTCATTACCGCCGCCGCCCTGTCCAGCAGCCAGGGCGGCACCTGGGTCAACACCGAACTGTCGCTGTGAGACAAAAAGGAGAAGCACAATGAACTTTGATGCATTGGCCGCGACGGCCCAAAAAATGGTCGCCGACAACAGAGGGTTGTTGGCGATTGACGAGAGCGCCGGCACCATCAAGAAGCGGTTCGACACCATCGGCGTGGACTCCACCGAAGAGAACCGCCGCGATTACCGCGCCAACCTCATGCGCGCGGAGGGCCTGGGCAGTTTCATCGGCGGGGTGATCGTGTTCGACGAAACCCTGCGCCAGTCGGCGGCGGACGGCACCAGGATCATCGACTTGATCAAGGCACAAGGGATCGTGCCCGGTATCAAGGTCGACAAGGGCACCAGGCCCCTGGCCGGATTTTCCGGGGAAACCGCGACGGACGGTCTGGAGGGGCTGGCCGCACGGGTGGACGAATATGTGGGCCTTGGTGCCGAGTTCGCGAAATGGCGCGCGGTGATCCACATCGGCGACGGCTATCCCACGCCCACCGGCATCGCGGCCAATGCCCATGGCTTGGCCCGCTACGCGCGGATCTGCCAGGAAGGCGGCTTGGTGCCGGTGGTCGAACCCGAAGTCCTGATGGACGGCGACCACGACATCGACACCTGCCAACGCGTCACCGAGGCCACCCTGGACGCGGTCTTCGCGGCGCTCAAGGCCCATGGCGTGGCGCTGGAAGGGATGATCCTCAAGCCCAACATGGTGATCGCCGGTTCCGGCTGCCCGACCCGGGCGGGTGCGGAGGAAATCGCGGCCAGGACCGTGGCGAGCCTGCGCCGTTGCGTGCCCGCAGCGATGCCGGGGATCACCTTCTTGTCGGGCGGGCAGAGCGAAGTGGAGGCGACGGTCAACTTGAACGCGATGAATGCCAGGTTCGCTCCCAACCCGTGGAAACTCAGTTTTTCCTATGGCCGCGCCTTGCAGGCCAGCGCCCTCAAAGCGTGGGGCGGTCAGGCGGAAAACGAAGCCGCCGCGCGCGATGCCCTGTTGCAACGCGCGCGCTTCAACAGCCAGGCCTGCGCCGGGACCTATACGGGAGAGGGACCGGCCTGAGCCTGGCCAAAGGGCTAAGGCTGGCCAGGGAGCCGTCCACGCCGACAGGTGCATCTACTCACCCGCCGTCCTCGCGGTGGCGCTTGTAAAAATTGATCAGACCGTTGGTGGAGCAGTCGTGAGTGCCCGCCGCGCTGTCGTCCGACAGTTCCGGAAGGATTTCCTGGGCCAGGGTCTTGCCCAGTTCCACCCCCCACTGATCGAAGGAATTCACGTTCCAGATGATGCCCTGGGTGAAGATTTTGTGCTCATAGAGGGCGACCAGCGTACCCAGGGTTTTCGGATCGAGCTTGCGAAACAAAATTGTATTGCTGGGCTTGTTGCCCTTGAAGACCTTGTGGGGGAGCAGGGCCTCCAGACTTTTGCCTTCTCGTCCCTGGGCTTTGAGTTCTGCGCGCGCCTCCGCTTCGGTCTTGCCTTTCATCAGGGCTTCGCTCTGGGCGAAGAAGTTGGCGAGCAGGATTTGGTAGTGATGGCCGGTTGGATTGGGAACCTCGACCGGAGCCAGAAAGTCCGCCGGTACCAACATGGTGCCCTGGTGAAGGTGCTGGAAAAAGGCATGCTGGCCATCGCAACCGGGCATGCCCCAAATGATCGGGCAGGTCGCATGGCTGACCGCCGTGCCGTCGCGGGCGACCGACTTGCCGTTGCTTTCCATTTCGGCCTGTTGAAGATAGGTGATGAAATGCTCCAGGTGGTGGCCATACGGCAGCACGGCGTGGCTCTGCGCGGAAAAGAAATTGGTGTACCACACGCCCAACAACGCCATCACAACGGGCATGTTTTTCTCCACGGGCGTATGGCGGAAATGGAGGTCCATTTCATGTGCGCCGCTGAGCAATTCGGTGAAGCGGTCCATGCCGATGGCCAGCGCGATGGGCAGGCCCGTCGACGACCACAGTGAATAACGTCCCCCCACCCAGTCCCAGGATTCAAAGATGTTATCCGCGCCGATGCCAAATTCGACGGCGGCGGGAACATTGCTGGACACCGCGACGAAGTGCTTGGCGACGTCCGCCTCATTGGCGCTTTTGCCCAGGAACCATTGGCGTGCCGCATGGGCGTTGGTCAGCGTCTCCTGGGTGGTGAACGTTTTCGACGAAATGATGAACAGGGTGTTTTCCGGCGACAGACCCGCCAGGGTTTCGCCGATGTGCGTGCCGTCAATGTTCGACACGAAATGCATATTGAGGCCGGGGTCTACGTAGGGCGTCAGCGCTTCGCACACCATCATCGGCCCTAAGTTCGAGCCGCCGATACCGATGTTGACGATGTCGGTTATGCGTTTGCCGGTATGGCCAGTCCAGGTGCCGCCGCGCACCTGGTCGCTGAAGGTGCGCATGCGCGCAAGCACACCGAGCACCTGGGGCATGACATCGACGCCATCGACTTTGATCGGGTGGTCGGACACGTTGCGCAACGCCACATGCAGGGCGGCGCGGTCCTCGCTGGTGTTGATCTTCTCGCCGTTGAACATGCGCTCACGCCAGCCCTCGACATCGGCGGCGCGGGCAAGGTCGAACAGCAGCCGCATGGTCTTCCCGGTGATGCGGTTTTTCGAATAATCGAGAAGGAACTCGTCGATTTGCAGGGAGAATTTTTTGAACCGCTCCGGGTCCTGGGCGAACAGATCGCGCATGTGACGCGACGTCATTTCCAGCTGATGGTCCTGCAACGCCTTCCACGGGGGTGATTGAAACAGGGGGGTCATGACGGTTTTGGCTCAGGTCGGGGCAAGGCTTGGGGCAAGGTTTCGCGGTCGAGAATATCGCTCAAGCCAAGAAGCGCCGGATAGGGGTGGGTGATCACATAGGTCGGAATGTCGGCCAGGTATGCGCAAAACCGGCCCTTGGCCTCGAACCGTTGGCGAAACCCGGAACGGACAAAAGCGTCACCGAGCTTGGCGACGATGCCGCCCGCGATGTAGATCCCGCCGCGCGCGCCCAGGGACAAGGCCAGGTCGGCGGCCACCGTGCCCAACATGGCGCAGAACATTTCCACCGCCTTGCCGCACGGTGAGGCGGGGCTGGCCAGTCCTTGGGTGCTGACCTGTTCGGGCGTGAGGGGTTCCACCGCCGCGCCGTCGAGCGCGGCCACGGTCTGGTAAAGATTGACCAGGCCGGGTCCGGACAGCGTGCGCTCGGCCGAAACATGGCCGAAACGCTGGCGCAGTGCCCCGATCACCCGCGCCTCTTGCTCATCAGCGGCGGCGAGGGTGACGTGCCCGCCCTCGGTCTCCAGGGCGATACCGCCGCCATCCGCTGGAATCAGCGCGGACACCCCCAACCCGGTACCCGGCCCGACGACGCCAATCGGCGCGCCGCCCCGGGCCGCGCCGCCGCCGACCTGGCGTCGGTCCTCGCTTGAAAGATGGGGCGCGGCGAGGGCGATGGCGGCGAAATCGTTGATCACGTCGAGGCTGTCGAAGCCAAGCTGGCGGCGCAGTTCATCAATCGAAAAGGTCCAGTCCATGTTGGTCATCCGCACCCGCTCGCCGGTGACCGGACAGGCGATGGCGAACGCCCCGCGCCGGGCCGGAATCCTGGCGGGGGCGGTGTTCAGATAGGCGCGCGCGGCGGACAGAAAATCCGGGTAATCGGCGCTTGCGAACGCCGCGACGTGATGAAACCTTCCCCCGGCATCGGTGAGGGCGAAGCGCACGTTGGTGCCGCCGATGTCGGCGATCAGGGCGGAATGTTGGGCGGCTGTGTGGGTCGGTTTATGTGTCATAAGGTGCATTTTGAAGAGCGTTGATAAAATTGTCGCGCCATTTGGCGAGGTTGTTTTTTCTCAAGACCTCCCGCATGGTGCGCCAGCGGTCCTTACGTTCATCGAGGGGCATCTCGAGCCCCCGGGCGATGGCGTCTGCAACACGGTCGTGGTCGAACGGATTGACGATCAACGCCGCGTCCAGTTCCCGCGCCGCACCGGCGAAGCGCGACAGCACCAACACCCCAGGGTCGTCCGGGTTCTGCGACGCGACATATTCCTTGGCGACCAGGTTCATGCCGTCGCGCAACGGCGTAACCAGGCCAACGCAACTGGTGCGGTAAAAGGCGGCGAGTTGGGTGTGGTTGAAGCTGCGGTTCATGTAATTGATGGGAAGCCAGTCGTATTCGGCGAAGCGCCCGTTGATGTGCCCGGACAAACATTCGAGCTCGGCGCGGATTTCCTTGTATTCCACAACCTCGGACCTGGACGGCGGCGCGATCTGGATCAACGAGATGTGATGGTGGTAATCAGGATACCTTTCCAGCAGCCGTTCGAACGAGCGGAAACGCTCGACGATGCCCTTGCTGTAGTCCAGCCGGTCGACGCCGAGAATCCAGCCGCGGTTGCCGGGATGTTTGCGCAGGCGTTTGTACCAGGTGCTGTTGGGGGCCTGGCTGGCGTAATTTTCGAACTCGACATCGTTGATGCTGATGGGGAATACCTCCGCGCGCAACGTCCGCCCAAAGGCACGCACCAGGTTGTCGCCGCGAATTTCGCCCTTGGCCTCGCAAACGATGTAGTCGTGAAAGGCCCTGAGGTCGTTGTGCGTCTGAAAGCCGAGCACGTCGTAAGCGCACAGCGCCTTCACCAGGTCGTGGTGCCTTGGCAAGGTGGTCAGCACCTCAAGCTCCGGAAACGGAATGTGCAGGAAAAACCCCAATGGCCGCTTGATGCCCGCCTCACGCAAGCGCTCGCCAAGGGGGATCAAATGGTAGTCATGGACCCAGATCTGGTCGCCACGCTTAAGCAGGGGCAGCAGCTTTTCGCAAAACAGTGCGTTGACCTCCTGGTAGGCCTCAAAATCGTCGCGCGAGAAGGCCGTAAGGTCGAGACGGTAATGGCACAGCGGCCACAGCACCCGGTTGGCGAAACCGTTGTAGTAGCGGTTGTAGTGGTTGCGCTGGAGATCGATGGTGGCGAAGGTGACGTTGCCCTCCGCTGTTATTTTCGCCTTGGTGGAGGTTTGTTTGCCGACCTTGCCGCTCCACCCGAACCAGATGCCGCCGTTTTCGCGCAGCGCGTCCCTGAGGGCAACCGCCAGCCCACCGATGGACGTCTTGCTCCTGGTCGGAGCAGCCACCCGGTTTGAAATGACGATGAGACGGCTCAAAAGGCTTCCTTCCAACTTTTGCTCAATTGCATGGCCGAATTGATGATGCCGACCATCGAGTAGGACTGAGGAAAATTGCCCCACAACTCACCGGTGTCCGGGTTGATGTCTTCGGACAGCAAGCCAACGTGATTTCTGCAGTTTAGAATATTCTCGAACAGGGCGCAGGCTTCTTCTCGTTTGCCGAGTGCCGCCAGGGCGTCGATATACCAAAACGTACAGACATTGAAAGCCACCTCCGGCTCCCCGAAATCGTCTTTCGACACGTAACGGTAAAGGTGGTTGCCGTGCCTGAGCTTGGTGCCGATGGCCTCTACGGTGTTGGCGAAGCGTGGGTCCGACGGCAACATGAACCCCAGCTCCAGCATTAACAACAGGCTGCCGTCCACATCGCTTCCGCCCCAGCTTTCGACAAAGGTGCCGAGTTCTTCATTGAAGGTGTTTGCGACGATTTTTTTATGCATGTGGTTGGCCTTTTCGCGCCAGTAAATCATCCGATCATCTTCGCCAATGCGTTCCGCAATCTTGGCCAGACGGTCAATGCTGGCCCAGCAGACCACGCTGGAATGGGTGTGCACCTTGGCCATGGTCCGAAATTCCCACAGGCCGGCATCGGGTTTGTCATAGAGATCGAGGCATTTCCCCCCGACCCGTTCCAGCATCCGGAACAGATCAATGTCGCCCGGTCGGGTCAGACGTTCGTCGAAAAAGACCTGGGTGGATGCCAAAATGACGCTGCCATAGACATCGTTTTGGATGTGCTCAAAGGCCTGGTTCCCCTTACGCACCGGTCCCATGTTGCGATAACCGCTCAAGTTGGGGACGATTTCCTCGGTCAGTTCTGATTCCAGGGTGATGCCGTAAACCGGTTGCAGGTGTCCGTCTTCGCTACTGGCGACGATGTTGGTGATATAATTAAGGTACTGCTCCATGGTCGCCGTGGCGCCCAGGCGGTTCAGCGCCTGCACCACGAAGTAGCTGTCGCGCAGCCAACAAAAGCGGTAATCCCAGTTGCGTTGGCTATGGGGGGATTCGGGGATGGAGGTCGTCAACGCCGCGATGATCGCCCCGCTTTCCTCGAAGCTGCACAGCTTCAAGGTGATGGCCGCGCGGATCACCGCCTTTTGCCACTCGAAGGGAATGGAGAGAAAGCGCGACCATTCATGCCAATAGTCGATCGTTTTCTCCAAGAACTCCCGGCCCACTTCGACAATGGGGGTGGTGAGCGGGTCATCGGGGCCGAGCAGGATGGTGATGGGTTCCTCGAGCACGAACGCGGCCTCCTTAAGCACGTAGGAGACGGGCGCGTTGGTGGTGCATCTCAGGGTGAGATCCGGCGCAACGTAGCGGATATGGTTGCTGCCGCGTGTCGTTTTGGGCCACGCCCGGCCATAGCCGCAGGCCGGGCGCAGACGGACGCGGATGCGCGGATAACCCGAAACCGGTCGCACCAGCCGCACCATCTGCATCGGCCTGAACATCCGCCCGAGGTGCTTAAAGCGGGGCGCGAAATCTGTGATTTCAATGGCACCGCCTTCGTCGTCGTAGAGCGTCGTCACCAGAACTGCGGTGTTGTGGAGATAGCTTTGCTCGGCCTTGACCTGACCTTCGAGCACGATATCGAAAAACCCGAACGCGGTGTTTATATCGTTGTCGTTGTCGTTGTCATTGAGCAAGCTGCAGAATACGGGATCGTCCTGGAAATGGGGCAGGCACGCCCACACCAATCGCCCATTCCGGTTAATGAGGCCACCGTACGTGCAGTTGCCGATGACGGCGAGGTCCAGATTGCTCACGTGTCCGTCTCCCCTGTTATGATGTTCGCGAACCAAGGTGCCTGGCAACCACGGCCAGCCAGTCCAGAAGATGGCCAACGTCCCGGACCCTGTAGCGGGCGCGGGTTGCCGCCGCAAGACCGACATGAATGGTATGACCACCAAGCCGATTGACGACCGCGAAGGCGTCCTCGTCGGTTACGTCGTCGCCGACATAAACGGGGCACCGTCCGGCAAACGGTTCGCGGGCCATAAAGGCTTCGATGACCTGGCCCTTGTCGGTGTGCGCGGGCTTGATCTCGAACACCATCTTGCCAGCCAGCAGGCTGTAGCCTTCGCCCCACGTCCCGATCAGCTCCTCGACCTGGGCGCGGGCGTGGCTCTCGAGTTCAGGCACCAGCCGGTAGTGCAGCGCCAGCGCCGGGCCCTTGTCCTCGAACACCAGGCCGGGATGCGCAGAGACGAAATCGCCAAGCGCCGTCTGCATGCGCCCGAAACCCTCGGTCGGCGGGGGCGGGCGGCGGACCTCGCCGCTGCCAAAGCGCATTTCCAGACCATGAAGCCCCGCGGCGGGCAGCCGCAACGGCGAGAACAGCTGGTCGATGCGATCAAGGGCGCGGCCGCTGACCAGCGCCAGCGCGCCGCCGGTCGCTTCATGCAAGGCCTGCAGCACGGCCAGCACCTTTTTGCCGACAATTACGCCATCCGGCGTGGGCGCGATCTCAAGAAGTGTGCCATCGATATCGAAGAACAGCCCCCAATCCGCATGGGGCGTGGGAAGTTCGCTATTGGGCGTCATCGCGTTGCTCCCAGTTACCGATCCCTATTCTATCGCCATATACTGTTCCTCCAGTGTGACATTACGCCGCGCATAAATCCATGTATTGCGAAAATTATGTATTTGTCATGTGCATTGGCTGCGGCTGTTGTGACATTTCCGCTGCGGCTGTGGTAGGCTTGAGACCGGTAAATGCACCGCAATGGACTCACCGGTTTGGGGAGGTCTCATGACCGCCAATCGAAGCCCACAGATCATTCCAGAGCAGGACTTTGACGCGGTCATCTTCGATATGGACGGGGTCGTTACCGACACGGCCAAGATCCATGCCATGGCATGGAAGGCGATTTTCGATGAATTCTTGCGCCACCACGCGGAGCGTAAGCACGAACGGTTCCGCCCTTTCGAAATCGACACCGATTACCGTCTTTACGTCGACGGCATCTCGCGTATGGACGGGGTGCGTGGTTTTCTCGGTTCGCGCAGCATCATCATTCCCGACGGCACGCCCGAGGACCCGCCCGGGCTTGAGACGGCTTGCGCGCTTGGCAACAAGAAGAACGACTATTTCCTGGAAGCCCTGGGGAAGGAAGGGGCAAAGGTCTTCGGTGCAACGGTTGATTTTATCCGTGCGATCAGGGACCGGGGCTGGAAGACCGCCATTATCTCATCGAGCAAGAGCTGCGCGAGCATCATGGGGTCCGTCGGTCTGAGCGACCTGTTCAACAGTCGGGTTGACGGCCATGAAATCGAGCGCCTCAACATTCGCGGCAAGCCCGATCCCGGTATTTTCCGCGAGGCGGCATTCCGCCTCGGTGTTCAACCCAACCGTTGCATCGTTGTCGAGGACGCCGTCCTCGGCGTCCAGGCCGGGCGCAACGGTAATTTCGGCCTGGTCATCGGCATCGACCGCACGGGGCATGCCGATGATCTCAAAAAAGCCGGTGCCGACATCGTCGTTCAAGGTTTGGACGAACTGGCGCTTGGCCACGTCGAGGCCCTGGCCCGCTCGGCGTCGTCCTGGGCCCTGGTGTTCAATGGCTTCGAGCCGGAGCGCGAAGGGGTGCGCGAAGCCCTCTGTACCTTGGGAAATGGTTACTTCGCCACCCGTGGCGCGGTCGCCGAGGCCGAGGCCGATGACGTTCATTATCCGGGCACCTATATCGCCGGGGGATACAACCGCCTCACCACCGAAATCGCGGGCCGCGAAGTGGAAAACGAGGACCTGGTCAACTGTCCGAACTGGTTGCCCATCAAAATTCGTCCCGAAGGTGGGGACTGGTTCAATGTTCTGGCGGTGGAACTGCTCTCCTACCGTCAGATTCTCGATCTGAAAACGGGAACCCTGCAGCGCATTATCCGCTACCGCGATCACGAGGGCCGCATCACGTTTATCTCCTCTCGACGTTTTATCAGTATGGCCGACCCCCACCTTGCGGTGCAGGACGTCACGGTGATTGCGGAAAACTGGTCGGGGCGGCTGCAGGTGCGTTCGGCCATTGACGGTGAGGTCATCAACAGCGGCGTGGAACGATACCGGCAGCTTAAAGGCAAGCACCTCACCACCCTGGAAACGGATGCCATCGGTGACGACGTCATGTATCTGGTGACGGAGACAAACCAATCTCACATCCGCATCGCCCAGGCGGCGCGGACGCGAATTTATCGCGATGGCGACCGCCTGGCGGTGGACAGAAAGACCCGCGAGTTGACGCAACAGGTGGTGCAGGACCTGGTGTTCGATGTTGACGTCGGCCACCCGGTCACAGTGCAAAAAATCGCCGCCTTGTACACATCCCGCGACCCCGCCATTTCCGATCCGGGACTGGAGGCGCGGCTGGCGCTTCATCCCGATGTGAAGGTTTACAACCTCTATGAGGCGCACACCCAGGCGTGGAACAGGTTGTGGAATGTTTGCGCCATCACCATCGAAAACGGGGTTGGTGCCGAACGGATCCTGCGCCTGCACATTTTTCACCTGCTGCAGACCATGTCTTTTAACACCATCGACCTCGATGTCGGCGTCCCGGCCCGGGGCATCCATGGCGAGGGTTACCGGGGGCATATTTTTTGGGACGAAATGTTCATCTGCCCATTTTTCAGCGTGAGCATTCCGCAAATCACCCGGTCGATCCTGATGTATCGCTACCGCAGACTCCCCGAAGCCCGCCGGGCGGCGCGCGCTGCGGGATATGGGGGGGCGATGTACCCCTGGCAGAGTGGTGCCAACGGACGTGAGGAGAGCCAGCACCTTCACCTCAACCCACGCTCGGGACGGTGGTTCGCTGATAACAGCCCCCTGCAGCGTCACGTCAATGCGGCGATTGTCTATAATGCCTGGAAGTTTTACCAGGCGACCGAAGACTTGGAGTTCTTGTCCGGTTTCGGCGCGGAGATGGTCCTGGAAATCGCGCGATTTTGGGGCAGCATCGCCACCTATAACGAGGCCGAGGATCGTTATGAGATCCTTGGTGTGATGGGTCCGGACGAATACTCAGATGGCTACCCGGATGCCGACACCCCGGGCATTGACAACAATGCGTACACCAATGTGATGGCGGTGTGGGTGCTGAAAACGGCGCTTGAGGTGCTCGATTTGTTGCGGACGGAACGCCGCCGCGAACTTTGCGCCCAACTCGGCCTGGGTGAGGGGGAAATCGCGCTGTGGGACCGGATCAGCCGCAAAATGAAACTGGTTTTTCACGGCGACGGTATCCTCAGCCAATACGAAGGCTATGGCGACCTGGAGGAACTCAATTGGCGGGCTTACCAGGACAAGTATGGCGACATTCGTCGGCTGGACCGCTTGCTTGAGGCGGAAGGCGACGACCCCAATCGCTACAAGGCGTCCAAGCAGGCCGATGTTTTGATGCTGATCTATCTGTTTTCGGTTGATGAATTGCGCGAGCTGTTCCAACGACTTGGCTATCCCTTTGATGACGAGATGATCCCCCGAAACATCGCCTATTACAGCCAGCGTACCTCAAACGGATCAAGCCTCAGCCAGGTCGTGAACGCGTGGGTGCTGGCGCGCACCGATCGCGAAGGGTCGTGGAAACTGTTCCGCGAGGCGTTGGAAAACGACATCGCAGATAAGCCGGGCGGAACCACCGCCGAAGGCATTCACTTAGGGGCCATGGCCGGAACCGTCGATTTGCTGAAACGTGGCTATGGCGGGGTGGAGCTCAGGGAAGACGCACTGTGCCTCAATCCGTGTCTGCCTATAAACCTGGCGCGGCTGCGCTTTCCCGTCATTTACCGGGGCCACCGTGTCGACCTCGACATCAACTGCAGCGCGGTGACGGTCACCACCAGCAAGGGCAGCGCCAAGCCGATCAACGTCAATTTCCGCGGCGAGTTTCATCGCTTCAAGGCGGGGGAGAGCAAGACCTTCGTGCTTGAGAGCGACGCGCTCCGCGGCGCAAGGCCGTCCGCGCTACAGGGCCTCTGAAATCAGCGCGAACGTCGGCTATGGGGGGGGCACAATTTGAGTTCCCTCAATCCCCGCCACCAGGTGGGGGATGACACCTAAAACGGTAACGTTTCGTTTATTTCGATTGTGCGTTTCGTTTGTTTCGATTAGAATTGCACGAAGAGGTGCATCCGCAGAATATGCGTATCACCGAATCAAAAAGTTCAGGTTTGGCTGGTTATCCAGGGGAATAGTGTCATGAACGCGATTGGAGAGCGAGATTTAACCATACCAACAGAAGACGAAAGATCGATGGCCCGTAGGGCATCGCAATCGATTGTTACTCACATCCGCAAAATTAAGGATGGTGAGGTTCTGCGCCTACAATTCGAAGGCGAAGAAGACCCAATCGAAATGCCTGCGCTGGCCTTGCGCTTGTTGAATAAGGTGTTGTTGGAAATGGCCAAGGGTAACGCGATTACCATGATCCCTGTGCATGCTGAACTAACGACCCAAGACGCTGCCGCAATCCTCAATGTTTCGCGTCCCCATTTGATTAAGTTGCTGAAAAGAAACGAAATAAAATTCCATCATGCGGGCACGCATCGACGCATTCATGCGGCTGATCTCAAGAAATATATCGACAAGCGTGACGCCGAAAGGCAAGAGGGAATGGCAGAACTGGCAAAGTTGGCTCAAGAGGATGGATTAGGGTACTAAATGGCCCGTTTTGCTGCTGTCCTGGATGCCTGTGTTTTATACCCGGCCCCGATACGGGATGCGCTGCTTGGTCTCGCATCCCGTTCTTTCTATCGGCCCATGTGGACAAGCCAGATTCACGACGAATGGATCAGGAATCTTCTGAAGAACCGGGGTGATTTGACGGAAGCACAGTTGCATCGCACCCGCGATCAAATGGACCGGATATTCGAGGAGGCTCTCATCACAGATTATGAATGCCTAATCGACGCAATTAAATTGCCTGATCTGGGTGATCGGCACGTTGTCGCGGCGGCAATCCGTGGTGGTGCCGATGCTATCGTTACCTTCAACACCAAAGACTTTCCTGAAGAGACATTGGATACACACAATATTGAGGTGATCCATCCCGATGACTTCATTCGTTATCAATTTGATCTGGACCCGTCACGCTTTCTGAAATCCATTCGTGACCAGCGTTCCCGTTTGAAGGCACCGCCATATTCCCAAGATGAAATGATCTCTATTTTTGAAGAGGGTGGGCTTATCGTGACTGCTGATATATTGCGTGAATACGTTGATGAGTTTTGATTACTTGCCACCTGCACCCGAACAGGCTACACAATGCGCGTCGAGCCGCTCTGCGGTTTGATATATGACTTTACCACTGTTTGCCCCGCGCATATTTCGGAGAAATAGCCAAAGGTAGATCGTGCTAAGTCATTGAAATATAAGTGTCGGGGAGTGGCGCAGCCTGGTAGCGCATCTGGTTTGGGACCAGAGGGTCGCAGGTTCAAATCCTGTCTCCCCGACCATTTCCACCCCGTTCGGTCACGGCGACGGCGGAACGTGGCAAGCGTTTGTTTGATGAACAATTGAGCGGATCTGGGGATTTTAAAATGGCCACCGCGCGCATTTATCGTCCGGCGAAAAACGCCATGCAGTCTGGCAAGGCCCGCACCCGGAAATGGGTTTTGGAATTTGAACCCGGTGAAGCCAAAACCCAAGACCCGTTGATGGGCTGGTGTGGATCGGGCGACACCCGGGCCCAGGTTCGGTTGTCTTTCCCCAGCCAGGATGAGGCGGTTGCCTATGCGGCGCGGGCAGGTTTGGTGGCCGAGGTGACGGCGCCGCATGAAGCTCAAAAAAGACCCAAGTCCTATGCCGCCCGTTTTGCCACGGACCGGGTGCGCTAGGGATCTCCGACTGAGGACATGAATGGATGATTTTGTGGCACCTCCGCCACGATGCTCCCGTAGCTCAACTGGATAGAGCAGCGGACTTTGATCAAGGAGTGCACGGTGGGAAACCATCGCTGTAGATCCGGCCAAATTCGGGGAAACCTCTGTTGTGTAAACGTGGCAATCCCGAGCCAAGCCCCAAAGAACATGCCTTGGGGAAGGTGTAGAGGCCAGACGGTCGGGGCCTACGTCACCGGTCCATGGTGATACGGTCAAGGGATGGTCCAGACCCCAAACGTGTTTAACGGCGACGAAAGTCGTGGTGGGTAAGCTAATCCGCAGGTTGCGCGTTCGAGTCGCGCCGGGAGCACCACTTTTGTCCGCAGATTTTTACCCCCGCCCCGCATGGGACCGGCGGGCAAAGTCTGCGGGCTCACCCATCTGGGGGATAGCCAGAAATATTCTGATTTGATATTGTCTGATAAACCTGTGGCGGGGTTGTTTTGGTATATGGCGGAGACATCATGAGTCGCATTTTGATTATTGACGATGATAAATTCGTCCGCACGTCCATTCGCGCCGTTCTCGAATGCGCGGGCCATGAGGTCAGTGATGTCGGTGATGCCGACAGCGGGATCGACCAACAGCGTCAAGATCCGTTTGATGTGGTTATCGTGGACTTGGTGATGCCCCAAAAAGAAGGCCTGGAAACGATCCGGGAACTCAAACAAGACTTTCCAGATTTGCCCATCGTGGCCATTTCGGGGGGTGGGGTGATCGTCAAAAAAAGCTTCATCCAGGCGGCGACTGTGTTCGGCGCGACCACCACGTTGGAAAAGCCGTTTGGCGGCGAACAGCTTCTGAACGCGATTGAAACGGCTATGCGCAGTGTTTCAGAACCACCGGCCGTCGCGCATATATGAGCTTTGAAAATTTTATAGCTGGATCTGCTCGGGCAGAGACCGGGTGTTGCGCTCAGGTGATGGGTGCTTTGGCAGCAGCGCAGGCCCCGCAGGCCCCGCAGGCCTCGCAAGCCTCGCAGGCCTCGCAGGCCTCGCAGGCCTCGCAGGCCTAGTGCGAGTCTTTATCCATAAATTTTTCCAGCCAGTGAATGTCGTAATCACCGTTGATGATGTCTTGGGCGGCGACCAATTTTTGGTGCAGGGGAATGGTTGTTTTCAGCCCGTCGATGACGTATTCGGACAACGCCCGGCGCAATCGCATCAGGCATTCGTTGCGGGTGGTGCCGTGGACGATCAGTTTGGCGATCATGGAATCGTAGTGCGGCGGCACGATGTAGCCGGTGTACAGACCGCTATCGACGCGCACGCCGAGGCCGCCGGGGGCATGGTAAATGCCGACCTTGCCCGGGCACGGCATGAAGGTTTCGGGGTCTTCGGCGTTGATCCGGCATTCGATGGCGTGGCCGAAAAATGGAATGTCTTCCTGGCTGTAGCCCAAGGGAGCGCCGGCGGCGATGCGGATCATTTCCCGCACCAAATCCAGCCGTGTGATCATTTCGGTGACCGGGTGTTCAACTTGCAGGCGGGTGTTCATTTCGATGAAATAAAATTCACCGTCCTCAAACAAAAATTCGATGGTTCCGACCGACCTGTAGCCGATTTTTTTCACCGCATCGGCGGCGATTTTACCAATTTTTTCGCGCTGTTCCTTGTTCAGTGCGGGGGATGGGGCTTCTTCGAGAACCTTTTGGTGGCGCCGTTGCAAGGAACAATCGCGTTCACCCAAATGAACCACGTTGCCGTGGTGGTCGGCCAAAATTTGAATTTCAATGTGACGCGGTTTGGTCAGGAATTTTTCGATGTAGACTTCACCGTTGCCAAAGGCTTTTTCGGCTTCGGAACGCGCGGAGCGATATGCCAGTTCCAGATCATCCGCTGTTGGGGCCATTTTCATGCCGCGTCCGCCGCCCCCGGCGGTGGCTTTGATGATCACCGGATAGCCGATGTCAGCGGCGATCTTGATGGCTTCCTCATAGGTCCCAACACCGCCGTCGGAGCCGGTAACCACGGGAATGCCGGCTTTTTTCACCGCCTCCTTGGCGGCGATTTTATCGCCCATCAAGGTGATGTGTTCGGCGGTCGGGCCGATGAAGGTAAAGCCGTGTTCTTCGACCATGGCGGCGAAGTCGGCGTTTTCGGACAAAAATCCGTAACCGGGATGAATGGCGTCGGCCCCGGAAATTTGTGCGGCTGACAAAATCGCGGCGATGTTTAAATAGCTGTCTTTGGCCGCCGGCGGACCGATGCACACCGCTTCATCGGCCAGACGCACATGCATGGCGCTTTCGTCGGCGGTGGAGTGCACGGCGACGGTGCGGATGCCCATTTCATGGCAAGCGCGCAAAATACGCAGGGCGATTTCGCCTCGGTTGGCGATCAGGACTTTGTCAAACATGGATGCTTGCCTTGCCGCTTATTCGATGATGAGAAGGGGTTCGCCGAATTCGACCGGTGCGCCACTTTCCACGAGGATGTTTTTGACCGTGCCGCTGCGCGGGGCCTTGATTTGATTGAAGACTTTCATGGCTTCGATCAGGAACACCACCTGGCCTTCGGTCACCTGGTCGCCGACGTTGATAAAAGGCGTCGCACCCGGTTCGGCGGCGGTGTAAGCCACCCCAACCATAGGCGACGTCACCACCCCGGGGTGATCGGCGTGGGATGGTGGCGCGTCGGGGGTCGCGCTGGTTGTGATCGGGGCCGGGCCTGGGGCGGTCGCGGCTACCGCCACGGTGGCGCGCGCCACACGCACGGTGAAATCATCTTGACCGATTTCGATTTCGGTCAGGCCGGTTTCGTCCATCAGGCCCGCGAGGTTGCGGATCAGGTCATCATCGACGTCAATTTTTTTGCTCATGAGCGATAGGGTCTCACTTGTTGGTCAACAGGCGTGCAGCGTACTCGAGCGCCATTTCGTAGCCAAAGCCGCCAAAGCCACAAATCATACCTTGGGCGACCTTGGAAACATAGGACTGATGGCGAAAGTCTTCGCGTTGGTGAATATTGGACAGGTGCACTTCGATCACCGGCAGGTTCACCGCTTTCAGGGCGTCCAGCAACGCCACCGAGGTGTGGGTGAACGCGGCCGCATTGACGATCAAAACATCAAAGTTATCGCGGGCTTGCTGAACCCAGTCGACCAGTTGTCCTTCGGTGTTGGTTTGGCGAAATTCGATTTTCAGGCCTAAGCCCGTGGCGCGCGCGCGGCACGTGTCTTCGATGCTGGACAGCGTTTCGACGCCGTACACACCGGGCTCACGCGTGCCCAAGAGATTGAGGTTCGGTCCATTGAGGACCAGCACCTTGCCAGACATGTTAAATTTTCCCAAACCAACGTACACTCGGTGATTACAATATGAGCGGTTTATAGCACGCGCATTCCCTTGTGGAATAGGGACTTTGGCCTATGCTACAACGCTCATCACCAAAGATCGGCGGAAACGGCGACAAATTTGATCAATATTTAAGAAGGGCCGATGGAAATGCGTCTGACCATCAATGGCGAATCCCAAGATTTCGCCGCATCACTGAGCGTAAATGAGTTGTTGGGCCGAATCGGTCTTGACCCGGCCCACGTGGCGGTCGAACGCAATGGGGAAATTGTCTCCAAGTCAACTTACGCCGAGGCCGCGTTGGGGGATGGCGATACGTTGGAAATTGTTCATTTCATCGGCGGCGGCGCGCCGGACAGCTCTGTCATGGATCCGGTTGCCAAGGCGGACTGTTTCGAAGTCGCGGGACGTCGTTTTTGGTCGCGCCTGTTGGTGGGCACGGGAAAGTATAAGGATTTTGAAGAAACCAAACGGGCGATTGAAGCGTCGGGGGCCGAAATCGTCACTGTGGCGGTGCGCCGGGTGAATGTGTCCAATGCCAGTGAACCGATGCTGACCGATTACGTGAGCCCAAAAACTTACACATACCTGCCCAACACGGCGTTTTGTTACACCGCGGACGAAGCCGTGCGCACGTTGCGTTTGGCGCGTGAGGCGGGGGGCTGGGATTTGGTGAAGCTGGAGGTTCTGGGCGACCAAAAAACCTTATATCCAAACATGCCCGAAACCTTGAAAGCGGCGAAGACCCTCGTTGCGGAAGGCTTTAAGGTCATGGTGTACTGCGCCGATGATCCCATTCAGGCCAAAATTTTGGAAGACATCGGCTGCGTTGCAATCATGCCGTTGGCAGCGCCCATCGGATCGGGGTTGGGCATTCAAAACCCGGTCGGCATCCGCATGATTATCGAACAGGCCACCGTCCCGGTTTTGGTTGACGCGGGCGTGGGCACGGCGTCGGATGCGGCGGTGGCGATGGAACTGGGCTGTGACGGGGTGTTGATGAACACCGCCATTGCCGAGGCCAGGGACCCGATCAAAATGGCCCGGGCGATGAAAATGGCGGTTGAAGCGGGGCGTTTGGCTTATCTGTCGGGACGGATGGCGAAAAAACTATATGCAGACCCCAGTTCGCCGCTGGGGGGGCTGATTTAGGTTATTTGTTTCTATTAAAGATTGAAAAATGTCTGGTAGTTTGTTACTTGGTGCGTGTGGCTGGGCCGAGGGTGTTTGGTGCGTTTTGGGGATGGAGAGGGTATCGTGGAAACAGACATACCGCCAACGGCGCAGGAGCGCCCGATTATCGTCTTGCCGCAGGACATTTTGGATGGCATCAGCGGCATCGAACGGGCGATTGCGCAACAAACCGACTGGTTTAAGTCGTGGCATGAACAGGTGGTGGTGAACCATGACACCACCGGGTTTGTGGTCAACGGCGTGGCCGATATTCCTTTAGGTGCCTGGTATGCCAGTGCGAATTCCAAGGCGTTTCGCTCCAACACCGGGTTTTTAGAGTTGGGTGAACGGTTGCAAGAGTTGGTTGGCCAAGTGCAGGTGTTCTTAACCGAAAACCCCGGCGACGAACCCCATCCGGTCGATGATTACACCCATTTTATGAACAGCTTGCTGGATTTGAACGACCGGGTTCAACACCTGCAAAACGATGCGTGGCGGGGACTGACCAAGGTCGACCCCCTGACCGGGGTGCGCAATCGCCACGATATGATGGTGGACCTGGATAATGAGCGCGAACGCGCCCGGCGCACCAGCCAGGCGTGTTCGGTGGCGATGGTTGATCTGGATCATTTTAAAAACGTCAACGATACCTACGGTCACGTGGTCGGCGACACGGTGTTGCGCCATGTCTCGACGTTGATCGGCGAACTTCTGCGGCCCTATGACATGGTTTATCGCTATGGTGGGGAAGAATTTTTGTTGTGTTTGCCCAATACCGACCTCGACACCGCGGTGATGGTTTTGGAACGGCTGCGCGAAAAAATCGCGTGCACCAAGGTCCCTTATGGGACCGAAGGCAAAGAGTTGTCGATTACCGCGTCCTTTGGCGTGGCGGCAATCGACACCGTCGAACACATTGTCAAAACCATCGAACGGGCGGATTTGGCGCTGTATGACGCCAAGAAAACCAGTCGCAACGCGGTGCGGGCCTGGCGGGCGGACGGAAATTTTCAAAAATAATGGCCGGTTGTGATGGCCTTGCAAAAATGGCCTTGCAAAAAAGTCCGGACCGGAAATCAGCCCCAAGTGGTCTGGTTTGTCATCGGGGTGGGGGTGTTTGTCGATAGGGGCTTTCGCGTTGCAAACCCGTGCGTTCATGATTTACGGCGCGGCGCTCGTGGTCCAAAAATTGGGCCACGGCGCTGCGAAAGTCGGGGTCGGGAATAAAGTGCGCGGAATGGGTCAGCACCGGAAGATAGCCACGGGCAATTTTATGCTCCCCCTGGGCCCCGGCTTCGACCCGCGCCAGCCCCAATTCGATGGCCGCCTCGATGGCCTGATGGTAACAGACCTCGAAATGCAGGTGCCGGACCTCTTCAAGGCACCCCCAATAGCGGCCATAGAGGGCATCGCTGCCGATCAAATTGAGCGCCCCGGCGATGAGGCTATCGTCGCGCCACGCCATCACCAACAAAACCCGCTCAGACATGCGTTCGCCGAGCAGCTGGAAGAACTCCCGGTTGAGATACGCCTGCCCCCATTTGCGGGTGCTGGTGTCGTGGTAAAAGGCGTACAGAGCGTCCCAATGGCCGGGTAAAATAGCGTCACCGCGCAATCGTTTGATGGTGATGCGGCCATTGTCGGTGGCGGTGCGGCGTTCTTTTTTCAGCGCTTTGCGCTTGCGCGAAGTCAATTGGCCCAGAAAGTCGTCATAATTTTCGTAATCGCGGTTGGGCCAGTGGTATTGCAAGCCCACCCGCATCAGGTATCGGGCCTGTTGAAATACCGGGACGTCGGCGGCGGGAATGAAATTGGCATGCAAGCTGGATAACCCGGCTTGTTGTGCGGCCCCGGCCATGGCGTTGACCAAATGTTGTTTGATAATTTGGCGCTGCGGGGCGGTTTGATCGGCACGCACCAGCAGGCGGGGGCCTGAAACCGGGGTGAACGGCACCGCTGAGACCAATTTGGGATAATAGCGGCCCCCGGCGCGTTCAAAAGCCTCCGCCCAGCCCCAATCGAACACGTATTCGCCCTTGGAATGGGATTTCAGATACAGCGGTGCCGCCGCCGCCAAGGTGCCGTCAGGGGCCTTGATCACGATGTGGCGTGCGGACCAGCCGGTGGCGTCACTCACGCACCCGGCGTCTTCCAGGCTGGACAAAAAGTCATGGCACACAAACGGATTGTCCGGCCCCGCACAGCGATCCCACTGGCGGGCGGGAACGTCACTGAGACGTTCGAGCACCGATATGTCGGGTCTGTCGGGGGCGTTGGGACCGCCAGTCATGGGGGCGCGCCTAGGCGATCTCGAACAGGCCTTCGACTTCGACCGCGACGCCCAGCGGCAGGGTGTTGACGCCGACCGCGGCCCGGGCGTGTTTGCCCTTGTCGCCAAACACCGCCGCCATCAGGTCCGAGGCACCGTTGATGACTTTGGGTTGGTCGGTGAAATCGGCGGTGCAATTGACAAAGCCGCCTAACCGCACCACTTGGGTAACCCGGTCCAGATCACCGTTACAGGCGGCCTTGAGTTGTGCGATCAGGTTGAGACCGCATAATTTCGCGGCATCGTAGCCCTGTTCGGTGGTGAGGTCGTCACCGATCCGTCCGATATATTTCAAAACCCCGTTTTCCAGCGTGATCTGACCGGAAATCACCACCAAATTTCCGCTTTGAACAAACGGAACGTAGTTGGCGGCGGGGGCGGCGGCTTCGGGCAGAGCCAGGCCAAGTTCGGCCAGGCGGGTTTCAATGGCGGACATGGGGACCTCGGATTATGAATGAAAAAAACCAGCCCCACCTTACCATAGCTGGAGGCCGCCACAAGGTGCCCGGAAGGCTTTCGAGACGTTTTGGGAGAGACGACCTGGGCGGTATAGTGCAAAAAGATTACAACGAAAGAGCACTAAACATCGTTGCAAAAATTCCTATATATCAAGGGGAACGTGCAGGGTAAGGACGGGTTATGCCACATATTTTAGTCGTTGATGATGATGATGATATTCGAATTTGGTTGGAAACAGTTCTGGAAACAAAGGGTTATGAGGTAACGGGTGTGGCAAGCCCGAAAACTGTGGTGCGTCAATTGCTGGGCGGTGACGTTGATTTGGTGATGATTGATTATCACATGCCCGAACAGGATGGCTTGTCGCTGCTGCGTGAATTGCACAGCATGCACATCACCACCCCCAGCATCATGCTGACCTTTGACGCTTCTCAGGGGGTGGCGGTGGAATGCTTTCGCAACGGCGCGGTGGATTTTATCTCCAAGCCGATTGATCCCGATTATCTGGGCATTATTGTCGAACGGGCCTTGAGTGGCTACGCGAGCAGCCTTAAAAACATGGCCTACAGAACGCTGGGCTATGTGCAGCACAAAGAGGGCTGTTCGTATTTTGAAAATTTGCAAACCTGCACGTGTGGCTTGCGCTCCGTGATCGAAACGATCCAGGATTTTTAGGGATCCTTTGTCCCGCCACCCGGCGGCCGCCAACAAAAAACCCGCCGAGTGGCGGGTCTTTCATTTGAAACGATCGGCGTGTTTAGAAGCCTTCACGTTCCAGGCGCTTGCGCTCCATTTTACGAGCACGCGAGACGGCCTCGGCCTTTTCGCGTGCGCGTTTTTCGGAGGGCTTTTCAAAGTGCTTGCGAAGCTTCAGCTCACGGAAAATACCTTCCCGTTGCATTTTCTTCTTGAGCACTTTCAGCGCCTGATCAACGTTGTTATCACGAACGACAACTTGCACGTTAATCACATCCTTTCAAGTTTGAGTTTCATCCCCGAAACACGTCCCTAAGGACTTGCGTCGGAGAGGCTTCCGCACCACAGTGGACGAAAACGCGCGTGTTTTAGCACACGCGTACATATATGTGAAGTGTAGAGAAAAATCCCAGGGGTTTAAATTTATGGCCATCTTGAAAATTGCCCGCATGGGCCACCCGGTGTTGAAGCTCACCGCGGTTGGTGTCGCGGATCCAACCGACCGCAAAATCGTCGCCCTGGTTGATGACATGATTGCCACCATGCAAGATGCCAGCGGGACCGGATTGGCCGCGCCGCAGGTCCATGTACCGTTGCGGGTGGTGGTTTTCAAGGTCCACCCCAATCGCGCTGAAGATGGTGAGGACGGGGTGCCTTTGACGGTGTTGATTAACCCGGAAATTGAACCGTTAAGCGATGAAAAATCCCTGGGGTGGGAAGGCTGTTTGTCGCTGCCCGACATGATGGGTGAGGTGGCGCGCTTTACCCACATTCGATATTGGGCGTATGATCTAAACGGTCACCGTTTTGAACGCGAAGCCCACGGCTATCACGCCCGGGTTGTGCAGCACGAATGCGATCACCTCGATGGCATTTTGTATCCATATCGAATTGAAAATATGGACTATTTTGGGTTCAACCAGGAATTATCCCGGTCCCTGTCCGATGCGCAAGATGATGAACACGATGGGTAAGGTACACATAACCCCTTAACCTTTTTAGCAGGAACTTTTGACCATGAGCGTTGCTCAAAAAATGTCCCGTGAGGAAAAAAAAGACGCCATTGTGGTGGCCGCAGCCGCCCATGTGGCGTTCGATGGCTGGGGTGAGGCGGCGCTGGCTGCGGGGGCCGGGGATATTGGCTTTGACGCCAGGATCGCCAAACGATTGTTTCCCGAAGGCGCGGTGGACGCGGTGCGCCATTTTGCGACACTATCGGACCGGGCGATGGTCGAGGCCATGGAAAACGCGGACCTGGACGCAATGCGGGTGCATGATCGGGTGATCTTTGGGGTTCGGGCACGATTGGAATTTTTGACCCCCCACCGCGAAGCGGTGCGCGGCGGTTTGTCTGTGTTGGCCAGTCCGCTGCACGCTTTTTTGCTGGCGAGGATCACCCACGCCACGGTGGATCATATCTGGTATATGGCCGGGGACCGATCTGCGGATTTCAATTATTACACCAAGCGCGCGATGTTGGCGGCGGTGTACGGGCCGACGGTGTTGTATTGGCTCAACGACGGCTCGGATGGTTTTGCCGACACGTGGGATTTTTTGGCCCGGCGCATCGACGATGTGTTGAAAATTCCGCCGCTCAAGGCCAGGCTGATTGAGCGTTTGGGGGATGTTTTCAAATCCGGACCCTGTCGATTTAACAACGACCTGCAGATGCGCCCCTGATTTAAACGACGAGAGAGCCTGCGATGACAAAGGAGCCGCCGATGACCGCCCCCAGTCCCGTTTCCGCCCCTCCCCTCCCCCCGCTCGGGGTGGCCATGGCCGATCATTTCGTGACCTGTTCGCGGTTGGGGCGCTATTTGACGTTTCAGGGTGATGGCCGGTTTTTGATCACCGATGATTTTGCTGCGGGCACGGTGCGAATTCCGAAAGATGCCCAGGCCATGGCGGCAATTTGTTCCAAAGATGATCTGGTGGCGCGCGCCGCGATGTTTCCGTTGGCGCACCGCGCGGCCCGTTTTGACGATGCGCGCCGCGAAGCCTTTGAAGAACTGTTTGAACTGATTGAACGCCAAAGCCTGTCGCCAAGGGTGCGCGAAGGGGCCGGGGCGGTGTTGCAGGCGGGCTTTCGCGAACACCGAATCCGCGATTTGGAAGCGGTTTTGGGCGATGATTTGAATCCGGCGCGGGCGCGCTATCGGGATTTCCTCGACATGGTGCGCGCCATGATCGAAGGGCGGGTGTCCAGCGGCACGTTTTTGGATGATTTTGTCGATTTTACCAAATCGGTCGCCGGGCGTTTGGATTTTGGCATTTACAGTTATTGCCTGGACCGCATCTTTGCCACGGCGTTGATCCCGCTGCAGGTGAAAAAAATGGTTGCGGTTGAGGTGTTGCGTTTTCCCGCGCTGGTACGCCGGGAATTGATCTCCAACGCGTTGGCCAACGCCGGCGTGGATCGGCCCTGCAAAGACTTTATTCGCCACGCGGTGGCGTTGCATTTGGACAAAAACCAGGCGGTGGAAATCGAGTTGTTGGAAGCGGTTAAAACACGCCGTATTTCCACCGCAGATATCGAAAAAAGCCTTAGCCGCGCCAGCACCGCGGCGGCCTACAGCGGCATCAGCGGACGGGCCTAATGGCTGTTTGCATCAAACGGCCAGACCCTTTCCGGGTTCATATACCCCATCAGAGTGATCAATATTAACCCGGAAAGGGTCTAGCCCTGTGGCTGGGATCCTTTGGCATACAGCGTATTGATGTGGCCCATTTTGCGCCCGGGGCGGGGATCGCCCTTGCCGTACAGATGGAGCTTGTTGTCGGGGTCACCCAGGTGGCGCGGCCAGTCGAGTGCATCGCCACCCAATAAATTGTGCATCACCGCATCGCTGTGACGTTCCGTGGTGCCCAACGGCAGGTTGGCCACGGCCCGGACAAGTTGTTCAAACTGGCTTGTTTTGCAGCCGTCCTGGGTCCAATGGCCGGAATTGTGGGGTCGTGGGGCCATTTCGTTGACCAGAACCTGATCATCGTGGGTGATAAATAATTCGACCGCTAAAAGTCCCACCAAATCCATCGCGGCGGTTAGCTTTTGGCCAATTTCCAGGGCCTGTTTGGTGAGTATTTCACTGATTTGGGCGGGTGCGATGGTGACGTCCAAAACGCCGTTTTTATGGCGGTTTTCGACCACATCAAAGGACGCCATGGTGCCGTCCGGGCGGCGGGCGGTGATGACCGAAACCTCCATCCGAAAATCGACAAAGCCTTCTAAAATCGCGGGCAAAGAGGCGGCTCCACCGCTCAGGTCGTGCCACGCGGCGGTGGGGTCGGTGCCCGGGTGGATGCGCACCTGGCCCTTGCCGTCATATCCCAGTCGGGTGGTTTTCAGCACCGCCGGGGCGCCGATCACGGCGATGGCGTCGGCCAGTTCGGCGGCATTTTCAACCGCTTGCCAAGGTGCGGTTTGAATCCCTGATCCCCGACAAAAGGTTTTTTCGAGGACCCGGTCCTGGCACACCGCCAGGCATTCCCAATGGGGCCGTACCGGGACCAGTTGGCTGAGGTGGCGGACCGTTTCGGCGGGCACGTTTTCAAATTCGAACGTCACCACATCGACGCTTTGGCCAAACGCCTCGACGGCGTCCTGGTCGTCATAGGCGGCGGTGGTGACTTGGGTGCTGACGTGGGTTGCGGGACTGTCGGCTTCGGGGGTGAAAACATGCACGCGGTAGCCCAGTTCGGCGGCGGCAACGGCGGTCATGCGGCCCAACTGGCCGCCGCCGATGATGCCGATGGTGGAACCGGGCTTGATGGGGCGGTCGGTGGCGCTGTGGTTCACGAAGAAGGGTCCGTTCCATCGGTCGGTTCAAGGGCGACGGCGGCGCTTTGGGCGCTGCGCCAATGGTCGAGTTTGGCGGCGACTGCGGGATCGTTCAGGGCGACAATAGAGGCCGCGAACAGGCCTGCGTTGATGGCTCCGGGCTTGCCGATGGCCAAGGTCCCGACCGGCACGCCGCCGGGCATTTGCACGATCGACAATAACGAATCCATGCCTTTTAGGGCCTTGCTTTCGATTGGCACCCCCAACACCGGCAGGGGGGTCATGGCTGCGGTCATGCCGGGCAAATGGGCCGCACCACCGGCACCGGCGATGATCACCTGAAGGCCGCGCCCCTGGGCTGCGTGGGCGTAGCTGACCAAACGATCCGGGGTGCGGTGCGCGGAGACGATTTTGGTTTCATACGCGACCCCCAAAGCGTCCAGGGTTTGGGCGGTGTTTTTCATGATCGGCCAGTCCGATTGACTGCCCATGATGATGCCGACTGCGGGACGGGATGAAGGGCGCGATGGGGTCATGGGAAGGCTCCGACAGCGGGCCGATGTGCCCATTGAGAAAGCGGGCAATTATAGGCATCCGCTCATCCCAGGCAAGGATTTTGCTGATCGGCGATTCGCGCCCTCGATCAGGTGTCGAGGTGAGTTTCTGTGATCGGTTTCCACTGCAGCGTATAATTGTGATAATTTGCAGGCTTGGGGAGGCGATGGGAACGGATCAATGGCAGACAACAATGTCGGACCGGCGGCACCGATTGTGTCGGTGCGCTCCGGTCGCAATCGATTGGCGCAAGAAGATCGCGAATTGCAGGCCGCCAAGCGCGAACGCAAGCGCAAGAACCCGGCGGACCATGGGGCCGGTGACGGCGGTCGTGGTGACGAAGGGGCTGCCCGGGGTGGCGGCCATGATGATATTGCCGATAATGTGAGCGTGCTGGGAATTCCCGGGGAAGAAATGACCGTGAATGTGCGCCGCGCCCTGGACACCTTGCTGGCGGAAATCAACCGGCTGCGCACGGACTTGTCGCGCGCCAAAGGCCATGAAGCGTATCTGGAACAACAGGCCGACATTGATCGGGTGTTGCAGGTGATGCGCCGCCGGGCGTTCATGACGCGGTTGGCGTTGGCGGTGCGCCGGGTCGAAGAAGAACAGGTTGAATTTTCTTTTTTATATATCCAGATTACCAACGCCGCAGCCGTGCGGGGCGAATTTGGCCACGGGGCGCTGGAAAGTTTAATGGTTCAGGCGGCCACCGTGCTGCGCGAAGGGACGGAACCGGGCGATGTGGTGGGCAGTCTGGAAAATTTTGATTTTGGCCTGATTTTACCGGGCACACCATCTGCGCAAGGTGCCGCGAAAGCGGCGCGCCTGGTGGCGATGCTGGGCGGGCGCAGTTTCGCCTGGCAAGGCCAGACGTTGAACGTCCAGGCCCGCATCGGCGAAGCTGTGATTAGTGCCGGCGACGCCAGCGAACAGGTGGTGCAGCGCGCCAAAGACCATATGACCGCACAGGGGTAACCCTGTTTTTGGATCGGCCTAGGATTTTTCCAGTGCGCGTTCCACAAAGTCCAGCCGGTCCTGGCCCCAAAACAGTTCGTTGTTCAAAACATAGGTGGGGTAGCCAAAGACCCCCCGGGCGATGGCCGCTTGGGTGGTGGCGGTGAACGCGGCGTCGAAAGGGGCGGCGGCGGAGGCGCTCAACAAGGCCTCACCGTCAAGCCCGCAGTTGGTGGCTAAGGTGGTCAGGGTCGCGGCGTCGCTAATGTTTAAGTCATCTGTCCACACGGCTTTGAATATCGCACTCACCAACGGACCGGGATTCAGACCGGCGTCTTGCACGGCCAAAATTAATTTAGAGGCCGGAGCCTCGGGGGTGGGAAAATGTTTGGGGTTGAGGGTCAGGGGAACGGACAGGCGCTTGCGCCACCGTTCCAGTTCCACCAGGCGGTAATCTTTGCGGTGTTGGGCGCGGTCTTTCAGCAATTGCCCGCCGGTGGCCGGGAACAGGTCGGGGGAACTGAGCGGGTGATACGTTACGGTGGCGTTGAACCGTTGTGCCAGATTTTGAAACCGCTGATCGCCGAGGTAGGCCCAAGGTGACATAACGGAAAAATAGTAGTCAATGGCGGGGGGTGTTTGCATGTGGGGAGCTCCAAAATTCAGGGGGAGGATTTTAAGCAATGATGTCGGGAATCGAGCCGCTTTTCAACCGGGCGATCTGATCTTTGAGCAAAAGTTTGCGTTTTTTCAGGCGTTGCAACTGCAAACGGTTGGGTGCCGGGTCTTGGGACAGTTGAACAATCACGTCGTCAAGGTCGCGGTGTTCGGACCGGAGGTGTTCCAGTTGAATGTGGTCATCATCGGGGGGGGTGATCATGGGCGTTCCGTCAAAATGTTCATCACCTTAGCACACGTGGGATCGGTTTTTGCAACCCTACACGCGTGCGCGTATAATCGTCCCGCATGCCGCCGTGGGCCTTTACAGGCCCCTTTGCGGTGTTGTAACATTATTGCAGTAAATCATCTTAATTATGGGAGAAATTCCAATGGCATTGGAGAACAGGATAGATTCGCTCAAAAACCGTCATGGCGAACTGGAACACGCCCTCACGATGGAAACGGCCCGGCCGTTACCCGATGAGGTCGAAATTCACGCCCTGAAAAAAGAAAAATTGCGAATAAAAGACGAATTGGAAAGTCTGACCCGCCATTGATGTCCCCGTTATCGGTGTCATGGGTTCGCAAGAGCCCGTGAAGCGTAAATGTAAAGCCGGCCTTCCACACGAAGGCCGGCTTTTTTTTACGCGTCATGTCGGATTCAAGGCGTTGGAGATTTCGCGCAGCTTGAATTTTTGGACTTTCCCGGTTGAGGTTTTGGGCAGGTCCTGGAACACCACCACCGTCGGGCATTTGAAGTGGGCCAGATTGGCACGACAAAATGACATGATGTCTTCGGGCGTCACGGTGCCCTTGGCGGCGGGCTTCAGTTCCACGAACGCACATGGGGTTTCGCCCCATTTGGCATCGGACTTGGCGACCACGGCGGCGGCGAACACCGCGTCGTGGTTGTTCAGGGTGTCTTCGACCTCGATTGATGAAATGTTTTCCCCGCCCGATATGATGATGTCTTTGGAACGATCTTTCAGCTTGATGTAATGGTCCGCTTGCATCACGCCCAGATCGCCGGAATGAAACCACCCGCCGCGAAACGCTTCGGCGGTGGTGGTGGGGTTTTTGAGGTAGCCCTTCATCACAATGTTGCCCTGAAACATGGTTTCGCCCATGGTCTCACCATCGTTGGGAACCGGGGTCATGGTTTGCGGGTCGAGGATGTCGAGACCCTGAAGTACATGGTATGGCACCCCCTGGCGGCTTTTCTTCAGGGTTTGCTGGTCCGGGGACAAGGCATCCCATTGGGGATTCCACGCACATTGCACGGCGGGCCCATAGGTTTCGGTGAGGCCGTAAACGTGGGTGACGTTAAAGCCCGCACGTTGCATGTTTTGCAAGGTGGAGGCGGGCGGCGGCGCGGCGGCGACCATCACTTCGACGGGGTGATCAAAGGCGCGTTTTTCGCCTTCGGTGGCGTCGATGACAAAGTTCAAAACAATCGGCGCGCCGCAGAAGTGACTGGCTTTTTCATCGGCGATGGCGGCGTAAATGGTCGCGGCACTGACCCGGCGCAGGCACAAACTGGTGCCCGCGTTGGCGGCCAACGACCACGCAAAGCACCAGCCGTTGCAATGAAACATCGGCAGGGTCCACAAATAGCGGGGGTGATGGCCCATGTTCCAACCGACCACGTTGCTGAGCGCGTTCAGGTAGGCACCGCGGTGGTGATAAACCACGCCCTTGGGGTTGCCGGTGGTACCCGATGTGTAATTGAGCGCGATGGCATCCCACTCATCACCCGGCAAGCGCCATTCAAAGTCGGCGTCGGCGGTGTCCAAAAACGCCTCGAAATCCATTTCACCAAGTTTTTCTCCGGGCGCGTCCCCCTGATCGTCATCGACGTCGATGACCACAATATCGTCGCGCCCAAGCCGTGCCAGAGCGTCTTTGACGATGGGGGAAAATTCGGTGTCGGTGATGAGAATTTTGGCTTCGCCGTGGTTCAAAATAAAGGCGATGTTGTCCGCGTCCAGGCGGTAGTTCAGTGCGTTCAATACCGCGCCGGTGACCGGGACGCCAAAGTGGCACTCAAACATTTCCGGGATGTTGGGCAGCATCACCGCGACCGTGTCGCCCTTGCCGATGCCGCGTTTTGTCAGTGCCGAGGCAAGCCGTTTGACACGCGCAAAGGTTTCACGCCACGTGTAACGGCGGTGACCATGAACGACACTTTCCAAATCCGGATAGGTGCGTGCGGTGCGCTGTAAAAACGACAGCGGACTTAATGGCTGGTGGTTGGCGGGTGTTTTGCCAAGGCCTTGTTCGTAGATATTTGCACCCGTGGTCATGGATTGCCTCCTTGCGTTTCGAAATCCAGGGTTAGTTTGGCACAATGCTGCATTGCAAAACATAGTCTTTTGCAGCAAAATTCCATGGAGGCCATGAACGCATGAACCCATAAACGGTGCCCGTGTGGCCCATAACACCAGGCTGACAGGGAACAAAAAATGTCCAATCCATATGAAGTCGCGCATGCGCGTTCGCTGAGTGATCCCAACGGGTTTTGGGGAGAGGTTGCCCAATCCATGGATTGGGTGAAGCCTTGGGATGTGGTTTTGGACGACAGCAATCCACCGTTTTACCGCTGGTTCAAAGGGGCCGAGTGCAACACATGTTACAATGCCCTGGACCGCCATGTGGACCAGGGACGGGGCGATCAGGCGGCGTTGATTTACGACAGTCCGATGACCGCAAACACCTGTACCACCTATACCTACAGCCAGCTTTTAGACGAGGTGGCGCGGTTCGCCGGGGTGTTGCGCGCCCACGGCGTGGGCCGCGGCGACCGGGTGATTATTTATATGCCGATGATTGCGCATGCGGCCATTGCGATGCTGGCGGTGGCGCGCCTGGGCGCGGTGCATTCGGTGGTGTTTGGCGGTTTTGCCGCGGCGGAACTGGCAACCCGTATCGATGACGCCAAACCCAAGGCGATTGTCGCCGCGTCATGCGGTTTGGAGCCGGGCCGGACCATTGCCTACAAACCTTTGTTGGACCGTGCGGTGGACCTCAGCGCGCACAAGCCCGAGGCCTGCATTGTCTGGCAACGCCCGGAATGTGTGGCGGATTTATCGCGCCCGGGCGATGTCGATTGGGCCGAAGCCTTGCGCACCGCAGAACCCGCCGAATGCGTCACCGTCAAGGCCACCGATCCATTGTATATTTTGTATACGTCGGGAACCACCGGGGTGCCCAAGGGGATCGTGCGCGATAACGGTGGGCACATGGTGGCCTTGAATTACACCATGCAAGCGATTTACGACGTCCAGCCGGGCGATGTGTATTGGGCTGCCTCGGATGTCGGCTGGGTGGTTGGGCACAGCTATATTGTTTACGCGCCGTTGCTGCACGGCTGCACCACGGTGATGTATGAAGGCAAGCCCGTCGGCACCCCCGATGCGGGAGCTTTTTGGCGGGTGATTGCAGATCACAAGGTTAAGGTTCTGTTCACCGCACCGACCGCGTTTCGCGCCATAAAACGCGACGATCCGGATGCCACGTTGATGAAAAAATACGATATTAGCAGCCTTAAAGCGCTGTATCTGGCCGGGGAACGGACCGATCCCGATACTTTGGCGTGGGCACAAGAAATTCTTGGGGTCCCGGTGATTGACCATTGGTGGCAAACCGAAACCGGATGGGCGATTGCGGCGAACTGCTTAGGCCTGCATCCCCTGGCGATAAAACCCGGATCGCCGACCAAGGCCGCGCCGGGCTGGAATATCCAGGTGCTGGCCGATGACGGCCACCCGGTGGAACCGGGCACCATTGGTTCCATTTGCTGTAAATTGCCGTTGCCGCCGGGCACCTTGCCGACCTTGTGGAATGCCGACGCGCGCTACCGTGAAGCCTATTTGGATGACTTTCCGGGCTATTACAAAACCGGCGACGCGGGATATATCGACGAAGACGGCTACGTGTTTGTGATGTCGCGCACCGACGATATCATCAATGTCGCCGGGCACCGGTTGTCCACCGGGGCGATGGAAGAAGTCCTGTCGGCCCATCCCGACGTCGCGGAATGTGCGGTGATGGGGGTGGCCGATGCGCTGAAAGGCCAATTGCCGTTGGGCTTGCTGGTGTTGAAAACAGGCGTCCAGCGCGCCCCGGCGGAAATCGTCAAGGACGTGGTGCAAATGGTTCGCGATCAGATTGGCCCGGTGGCGGCGTTTAAAACCGCCACCGTGGTGGAACGCTTGCCGAAAACCCGTTCGGGAAAAATTCTCCGCGGCACCATGCAGCGCATTGCCGATGGGATTGATTTTAAAATGCCCGCGACCATTGATGATCCGGCCATTTTGGACGAGATCAAAACCGCCCTGCAAGAGATCGGCTACAGCGTGCCACGGTGAGGGGCTGGGGGGTTAGTCGCCATTTTTGGGGTCATCTGGGTTGCTTGCCCCAAAGACGCTTTCCACGGTGTGTTGGGCTTCGGGTTCGGATTTGGGCCCGGGTGCCATGGTTGGCATCGTCGGCTCGGGCGCGTAACCGCTCGGTTCGGGCGCAGCCTCGGCGGCGGGAACATGGGTGGTTCCGGCCTTGGCGCGGGCGATGGCGACGGCTTTTTCCAGATCCGCTTCGACGCACAACCCCATGCCCACCGGACTTTGCGGTTTGATGTTGTTGATGTTCCAATGGGACCGTTCGCGCACGGACTTGATGGTTGGCTTGGTGGTGCCGACCAACCGGGAAATTTGCGCATCGGTCAGTTCGGGGTGATGTTTCAATAACCAGGCGATGGCATCGGGACGGTCTTGGCGTTTGGAGACCGGCGTGTAACGGGCACCTTTGCCACGCGCCTTGGGGGTGGGCAGGGTGGCTTTGGCCATTTTCAACGTGGCGCTTGCGTCGGCCTGGCAGCGCTCAATCTCAGCCCGGGTCAATTCGCCCGATGCGATCGGATCGGCACCTTGCATGCCCACCGCAACTTCGGCGTCGGCAATGGCCTGGACTTCGAGTTCGTGCAGGCCGACGAACTCGGAGATCTGATCAAACGAAAGGGCGGTGTTTTCAACGAGCCACACGGCCGTCGCCTTAGGCATCAAAGGCTTCGCCATTTTGGTATTCCTTATCCATAAAACGGGTTCAACCCCCAATGAAGGGGGCTGAGTACGCCCTGTTTATCGCAAAAAACCAGACGGGTAAACCGTTTCGCTAAGAATTTACAGTGTTTCCATGGGGGGCGGTCTCGCCCACGGTGAGAATGATTTTTCCGATGTGATCGCTCGATTGCATCAGGTCATGGGCCTGGGCGGCCTTTTCCAGGGGGAAACTTTGATAAACCACGGGCTTGATGGTCTTTTTTTCCAGCAACGGCCAAATGGTCGAACGCAAGTCGCGGGCGATGGCGGCCTTGAAATCGGCGGGCCGTGCCCGCAGGGTGGACCCGGTTATGGTCAGGCCCTTGAGCATCACCGTCATCAGATTCAATTCAACCTTGGCCCTATGTAAAAACGCAATGTTCACGAGGCGTCCGTTCGGTGCCAGGGATTTGATGTTGCGCGCGACATAATCGCCGCCAACCATGTCGAGGATCACGTCGACCCCGGGAACATCCGGGTCCAGGCCGCCAAACGCACGGGCCATCGGGACGAAATCATCGTCGCTGTAATTGATCGCCTGATGCGCGCCCAAATCCAGACACGCGTGGCATTTTTCGGCGGTGCGGGCGGTGGTGATCACCCGCATGCCGAGGTTCCGGGCGATTTGAATGGCGGTGGTGCCGATCCCGCTGGTGCCACCGTGAACCAATAGACTTTCACCGGCCTTGAGGTGCGCGCGGCCAAATAAATTGCTCCACACCGTGAAAAAGGTTTCCGGCAAGGATGCGGCTTCGACCATGGTCAAGCCATCGGGGATGGGCAGGCACGATCCGGCATCGGCGATCACGTAGTGCGCGTACCCGCCCCCAGAGAGCAACGCGGTGACCCGTTCACCGACCTGCCATGAGGTGACGGCGGTGCCGATGGCGACGATTTCACCGGCGGCCTCCAGGCCCAAAATATCGCTGGCCCCGGGGGGCGGTGGGTAAAGGCCGTCACGCTGCAACAAATCGGCCCGGTTCAGGCCTGCGGCCGCAACCTTGATCAGAACCTCGGTTGCGCCGGGCGTGGGGACCGGGCAGGTGATCATGGTTAAGGCGTGGCTGTCGCAAACGCCAACGGCGGGCATGGTTTGAGGGACTGGTTTGTGCATAATATGGTTCCTCGTTCGGACCGATGTCCGGTCAGTATGATCATTGGGAACGCAATGGCAAGCAGGAGCCAAACATGGACAGCGACGATATCGACCTCAGGGCGCAGACGAACACCGCAAGGCAAACCGGGAAAAACCTGGAAGATATGTCGATCGAGTCCATCGGCGCATATATTGCGGTTTTGAAAAATGAAATCAGCCGTGCCGAAGCCGCGATTGAGGCCAAGAAAATCGCCCGTTCCGGGGCCGATGCGGTGTTTAAGCGCTGACCGGCCCAAGGTTTAGGCTGGGCGTGAATTTTTTCAGAATTTTGGCGCAAGCCCGCTTGACCTGATCCATTTGCATGATAAAGTCTCCTTCATAAAAATGAGATCGCGAGTTTAACAGGGCTCGTATCGCTTCGAAAGGGCTGCCGTAAAGGCGGCCCTTTCTCGTTGTCGGGGTTTGTCGGCGGGGACCGTTTGACAAGCCATCGACCGATGCCGCAAAAGACACCGGTCGATGGTTATCATTCGGACCTGTCCTTAAGCGGCTTTATGGCCCAGGAACCTGGATTTGAACGGCGAAGATTTGATGGAAATTTTCCGGGGCTTTAAGGCCTCGGGCACTTCGCGCACCAGTTCGATGTGCAGCAGTCCGTTGTCAATCCCGGCACTTTTGACCTGCAAATGATCGGCCAGTTCAAAACGGCGTTCGAACGCGCGGGTGGCGATCCCGTGGTGCAGGTAGGCGACCGGATTTTCGCTCCCCTCGACGCGGCCACGGATGGTCAACTGGCTTTCTTGTGCGGTGATTTCCAGGTCGTCGCCTGAAAATCCCGCCACCGCCATGGTGATGCGGTAGGTGTCTTCGTCCAACGCTTCAATGTTGTAGGGCGGATACGTGCTGGCGGTTTCGTCCAGCTGTGACATGGATTCAAGCTGACGCTGAACCCGGTCAAAGCCAACCGCGAAACGATTAAGGGGGGTAAGATCAAAGGTACGCATAACTGTTCTCCTTGTGTGAGCAACAATGTCTGTGAAATGTCCCACTGATTGGCGACATTTCGGCGATAAGCGCATCCGAGGCACCGGTTTTCAGGCATGGAAACCCGCTTGGCGGCATTTCCACGGCGTCACGGGATGCATGTTTGATTTAGGTTTGGGGGGCCGGGCGCGCAAGGGCTTGAGCGATTTTTTTTGAGACAGTCTGAGCCCGGGTATTAGCGCGTGGGCGGCGTTTGGGATTGGGTTTGGGGTGTGACTGTAGCCGATGCCGCTTGATCTGATGCCGCTTGATCTGGCGCGGATTGGCCGGGCATCGGTTTGCCGCTGGCCGCCCGATACATTTGTTCCAGTTGCGGACGTTCCGTTTCGGCGGCGGCATTCACGGTGGCAATGTCGATTTTATCGTCCCAGACCAATTCCTGGAGGTACACCGGTCCGTCGATGCCTTTCAGATAATAAGGCCCGCGTTTTACAAATCGCCAGTTGCCGCCTTTGGACAGGCCGTAAACGGTGTCGGAAACAAAGATTTGATCGGCCTTGGCCTTGTCGACGATGCGCGCCGCCATCTGCACGGTGACGCCGTAAAGGTCTTTTTCCTCCACCACCACCCGACCGGCGTTGATGCCGATTTTGACCTTAAGGGGAATTTCTGGGCCTTGCTGGTTGTGCAGTTCGATCATCATCTGCATTTGCTGGGTGGACAACAGGCTGTCGGTGATTTTTTCAAAAGACGCCATGATCCCATCGCCGGTGTGCTTGATTTCATGGCCACCGGTTTTGGCCAATGCATCGCGGACCACACGGTTGTGGGCGCGAACCACCTCCTGGGCGGCCAGATTGCCTTTTTCGTGGGTCATGGCGGTGGAGCCAACGATGTCGGTGAACATCACCACCACTTCTTTTTCCGGGTCCTCGGGGGCTTTGGGCTTGTTCCATTCGTGCAAGTACCCGTCCAATGACTTGGCGGATTCTTTGTCACCGGTAATGAATTTTCCCATGGTCTGGCGTCCCGATTGGAACATTCCCATGTAACGGGCGTCTTGCAACAGATAATCTTCGTAGCGGTTGGCAAAGGATTCGGCGTGTTCCGGTTTGAGGCCCATCACGCCAAGGCTGGCGGCCAAAATGGCGGCGACGCTTTCGGAATCCAGATTGCGCGCGCTGCCCAGGCTTTCTGCGGCCCCGGCCAGAAACAGGTTCACGCCAAACCGGTTGTAGTTGTCCAGTTTGCGCCGTTCGGCCGGAATTGAGCGCACCGCTTCGCCGAAGAAGCCCATTAAAACGGCCTTTTGTGCTTCGGCGACGGGCGACAGGTTGGAAAAATCGCCGTCGTTGTTGTCGTCGTCTTGGTCTTTTTCCGGGTCTTGTGGTTCGGGGTCTTGTTCCGGTTCGTCCTCGGGCGCTTGTTCTCGGGCTTCGTCCTCGGCTTTTTTCTTCAGCTCTTCTTCGACCTGTTTTTTGCGTTCGGCTTGCTCTTCCCGGGAAAGCTTGTCTTGCTTGCGCTGGGACGCGGTGTCTGCGTCGGCTTTTCGTTTGGCTTGGGATGCGGCCCGCACGGCGGCCCGCGCCTGGCGCTTGGCCTTGTCGTGCTGGCGGCGTTTTAAGGCGTCCAGTTTATCGCCGCGCATAAAGGTCATATAGGTCGCGATCACGGAGAGCAAAAACGTAATGAGCGCGGTCCCGATCATGATGTTGGAGCGCATCACCCCGTACATCTTGATCCCGGCAATTTTTGTGTAGGGCAAAAAACCGTTTAACAGGCCGACCGCAAATGCGGAAATGGCGAAGGAAAACAACAAAATCAATAAAATTTTGGTGAACACGCCTATGCGGGTGGGCTTTCGGGGGGAACCCGCCGGATGTCCTTTGCTGTCCGCAGGGGGGACGTCACTGAAATCAATGTCATCCATGCGGTTGGCGTTGGCGCGCGCCATGTAGTGGGCATATTTTCCGCCATCGCCGCTGGCGGAGGAAGCGGCTTGTTCACTTGCCACGGTTTTCTTCGGCGTGTGCTTGTAGACGACATGTTCGCGGTGCAAGCCGGTGCGATCATCGTAGTTGTCGCGCACCACCTTCACGCCGTTCAACCCGGGCATGGATTCCAGGGCTTGGGCTTCTGCAATCGCGTCGTCACGGCCCGAAGACGGAAACTGGGCGTGAATGCGCCACTTTCCACCTTGCATCACCTGGACTTCGAAACTTGTAGAACTCGTCATGAGTCAATCCTGTTTACCAGCGGCCAACGGCCATCAATAAACATGGGTTTATGGAAATATGGGTGCGAGTATCGGGCCCTGTTTTGCACAATAAGTACCATAACTATGCGATTCTAAACAGAAAAGGGGAAATTGCATAAAGTTAATGTTGGCCTTGGGTGCGTTGCCCAGGTGGATGGCCCCCGGTCCATACGATTAAGGGGTGCCGACGCGAACCGTCAGCACCCCTTGAAATCGTTCAATCGCGTAGAGCGGCTTAGCCCTTAAGGCCCAAGCCCTTAAAGCGACTGTTAAACTTGGCAAGCTGGCCACCGCTGTCAAGCAGACGGTGAACGCCGGTCCAGGCCGGATGGGTTTTCGGATCAATGTCCAGTTTCAAGATGTCGCCTTCTTTGCCCCAGGTCGAACGGGTCGCGTAGGTCGAACCATCGGTCATTTGCACCGTGATTTCATGATAGTCAGGGTGAATGTCTTGTTTCATCACTCAGCTCCAAAAATGAGAGCGCTTATATAACCAGCCACACACCAGGATGCAAGGACGGAAAAGGCTTTGGCACAATTTAATTTGCTCACAGCCCCACTTGCGGTGGGGGGGCGCTGTGGTTTAGACAGGGAAGCTGAGAAACGTGCAACACGATGAAAAATTCAACAACAGGATCATGACCATGGACGCAACAGCGTTTGAAAATTTGGCAAATGAGACCCTGGAACGTCTGTTTGACGCCATTGAGGATGCGCTTGGCGATGATGGTGAGGTGGATTTCGAAAATGGTATTTTGACTGTTGAACTGTCCGATGGGCGTCAATATGTGATCAATAAACATGCACAGAATCAACAAATATGGCTGTCTTCACCGATCAGTGGAGCGGCACATTTTAAATTTGATGATACACAAAACACGTGGGTTTCGACCCGCAATGAGGCGGTCTTTCTGGACGTATTGAGCGCGGAAATGAGCGCCTTATCAGATTCCCGTGTGGAATTTTCACGGTGATTTTTTAATCAATCGATGCTTTGGCCTTTTCAAGCGCCCGGGCCTTGGCATCCTGATTGTCTTGTAACGATTTAAACCCCAAATAGGCCACCAACACCATCACCGCCATGCCCGCCCAATAGGGCCATTCCTTACCCAATTGGGCAAACAACATGCCCGCCCATGCCGGCCCAACAATGCGCGCCATGGTGGTTGCGGACCGTGTTACGCCCATCACGGTACCTTGTTCTGAACTGCTGGTGCGCAAGGAAATCAGGCTGTTGAGTGCGGGGTTGATGACACTGAACCCATAGGCCACCACGACCATGGCCAGCAGCAAAAACTCAACCGAGGTCGAAAAGGGAATCATCGCCATGCCGATGGCCAGGGCGAGGGCACCTTGAACGATTAAATTGCCCTCGCCAAATCGTTTGGCCAGGCGTCCCACAAGCCCCCCTTGCAACAGCGCCGCGATCACGCCGATAAAGGCAAACAGGTAGCCATTTTGCTCCGGTCCCCAGTCAAACTGGCGGCGCGACCACATGGCAAAGGTGGTTTCCATACCGGCAAAGACAAACGTGGCGAGGAAGGATATGACCACCAGCAAACCAATCCCGGGGCGTTTTACGGTGGCGCGCATCTGCACCCAGCGGCCCGGCCGCGGCCCGGGCACTTTTCGGGCGCGGGCCTCAGGGGGGAGTGATTCTTTGAGCCGGACGACGGTTAACACCAAGGCCGCAAACGATAGCCCGGCGGCGACGAAAGCCGGGGTCTGAAAATCGGCGGTGAGCGGGTCGGGGCCGGCGAGAATGCCGCCGATTGCCGGCCCGGCGATAAATCCCAAACCAAACGCCGCCCCGATCAGACCCATGCCCTTGGCGCGATTTTCCACCGTGGTGACGTCAGCGATGTAGGCAAACGCCGTGGAAATATTGCCGGCCATCAAACCGCCGACCAAACGCGCCGCAAACAACATCCACAAGGTGGTGGCGAAGCCCAGCCACACATAGGACAATACCGCGCCCAAGAGACTTAAAATGAGCACCGGACGACGCCCAATGGAATCGCTCAAACGGCCCCAGAATGGTGCGGCGATAAATTGCCCCAATGAATAGCTGGCCATGATCAGCGATACGGTAAACGGGTCAGCCTGAAAATGTTCACCATAAAAGGGCAGCAACGGGATGACGATGCCGAAACCGACCAGGTCGATGAAAACGATCAGAAAAAGGATATACATAGAGGCTCGGCTGCGCCTTGATTGGAGAGGGAAAAACGACCACACCTTATAACGGTTGTAAAACTTCAGGGCCAGTTGTTTAGCGTTGGGTGAGTTTCAGTTCAATGCGCCGGTTGCGCACCAGGGATTTGGCTCCGGCGTGGGCATCGATGGGCTGAAACTCGCCAAATCCGGCTGCGACCAGCCGCTCGGCAGGGACGCCCTTGGAGATTAAAAACTTAACCACCGAAATCGCCCGAGCCGCGCTGAGTTCCCAGTTGGAGGCAAACCTGGCGGTGTTGATCGGCACCCGGTCGGTGTGGCCGTCAACCCGCAGCACCCAATCGATGTCGGGGGGGATGCGTTTTTGTAAATCGATCAGGGTCCCGGCGAGCCCCGTGAGTTGATCGTGCGCGTTGACATTGATTTCGGCCGCACCGCTGGCGAACAACACTTCGGATTGGAAGACAAACCGGTCACCGACAATTTCTATACCGTTTTGGGAACCGAGAATTTGCGCCAGGCGGCCGAAAAATTCAGACCGGTACGCCGACAGCTCCATGACCTTGGAGGCCAACGCGATGTTGAGCTTTTTGCCCAATGCGACAATTTGTGCGTTTTGATCTTTGGCTTTGACGGCGGATGCGTCCAGCGCCTTGTTCAAGGTCGCAACCTGATCGCGCAAGGCGCTCATTTGGTTGTTGAGCAGGGCCACTTCGGCGCGGGCGCTTGCGGATAAATCCTGTTCCGCCAACAAGGCTTTGTCGTTGTCTTCAAGTTGGGAAGCCAGCGTGCCAATTTCAGTTTCGAGTTGTTCTTTCAGGGCGCTGAGTTTGTCCACGTCGCCGACCAGGCGGGCGACTTCGGCCTGGCCATCGGCAAGACCAAGGCGCAGGCGGTCGCCGTCGGAAATGCTCGCTTGCAATTCACCCGACAAACGGCTGACATTGTCGCGCAATTGGCTGTTGGCGGCGCGTTCCAAAGACAGCATATCGACCAATTCGGCGACCTCGCGGTCGAGCTTTTTCAGCGCGCTGTCGCGTCCCGATAAGGCCTCGCCCAAGAAAAACTGGGCCAAAACAAACACCAGCAACAAAAAGATGATGACCATCAGGATCGACGCCAAAGCATCGACGAACCCGGGCCAAATATCGGTTCTGTTCTTGTTGCGGCGCGACAGGGCGGCCATCGGCGGTGTCTCCTTGGCCTTTAACCGTCGTTGCGACCGGCGACGGTGCGCGCCAGCAGCTTGATTTCACTGCGCATCTGGTTGACCAGATCTTCGCGCCCGGTGCGGCCTTCTTCCAACATCCGCGAAACCGCCACGTCAATGTTGCGAATGTGACTGCGGGTGGCGTCATCCATGTGGCCGCCTTCGCCGAGACCGCCGCCCAACCCTGCGTCGATGGCAATGCGTTCCAGGGCCGGCTTCAGGTCCATGTGGGTTTCGGCCAGTTTTTTCATGATCATCTGTTCGGTTTGCATGAAATCGGTGATGGTGCTCATTTTATCGGATAACTGGATCAGCGCATCGGAGGTATGGATCCGGGTTTCTTCGCCCCTGGCCATGGTGCGTTGCAGGTTTTCCAGGCTTTCGGCGGTTTGTTCCAGCAGGGCTTCGACGTAGGCGGGGACGGTTTGTTCGCCGTCCGCACTGAGCGGGCCGCCGGACAACTTTGCCAAGCTGGCCAGCCAGTCTTCCAATTCGGTGTAAAAACGGTTTTGCGCCTGACCGGTGGTCAAATCCAGAAAGCCCAACACCAATGAGCCAGCCAAACCAAACAGGGAACTGGAAAACGCCGTGCCCATGCCGGTCAGGGGGGCTTCGAGGCCTTGTTTGAGCTCATCAAACATCACCGTGATGTCGCCCTCGCCGCCGATCTGGATATTGGCGATCACGTCGCGGATCGCGCCGAGGGTGTCGAGAAGCCCCCAAAAGGTGCCCAAAAGCCCTAAAAACACCAGCAGTCCGATGGTGTAACGCGAGATGTCGCGCTGTTCATCCAGACGGCTGGCGATGCCGTCCAGAACCGAGCGCAAAGCCATGGCGCTGAGTTTGATTTCCTGGCGGCCCGCGATCATGGCCGCCAATGGGGCCAGCAAACGTGGGGTCGGCACGGGTTTGGACGTTTTGGGTTTTATCGACGACGATGCAATATGGGGCCGTTCGGCTTGCAGTGCGTAGCTGTCGCGAATGCCTTCAATCCACGTCACTTCGGGACCCAGTTGGATCACCTGGCGAAAGTTATAGGCCATGCCCAGCAAAAAAACCCCGACGATTAAGCCGTTCAAGGGCGGGTTGGCCATGAACGCGGTCAACACGGGTTGATAAACAGCCGCGATGGCAAGCAGCACAACCGCTAAAAAAAGCACCAAACGAACCAGAAAACGGTGGGGATTGGACATGTGTTCAATTTCCAGGATGGGGGGTCATCTCCAGGGTGGCGATGGGCTTAAACGGTCGAGAAAAATCAGCGTTCCACCACGGTGATGTCAACCCGTTCGGTGATGGCATCGGTGGACTTGTTGCCCAACGCGCGCACGTCGATGCGCGTGGAACGGACCCCGCTTTCAATCAGGAACGAACGCACCGCCAGGGCGCGCGATAACGACAATCGCCGCGCCGCACTGGCCGAAGCATCCGCGCCACCGGCATAGGCCAGCAGCTGCAAACGCAGGTTGGCCTGGCTGCGAATTTTTGTCGCCATGTCCAAAAGCGCACCGCGCACCGTTTTGGGCAGCTTCGCGGTTTTGGCGTCAAACACGATGCGCAGACTGTCGCCGTCTTTGAGCGCCAGGTTCGATGTACTGGGCGAGGTGCGGGTTTCGGGGGCGATGGAGGTCACCTCCGGCGCGGGGTCGGGCTGGGGGGGCAACGGTACGACCAGGCCGGTCCCGGTGGGGGGCGCGGCAGTGCTCGCCGGGGGCGGGGCCTGGGCAATCACAGGTGCGCCAATGGGGGCCTTGGTGGAGGGCGTTGTGGGTTTGGAAACGCCTGACTTGGAAGCGGACGGCGGGGTGGCCGTCAAGGGCGGAGAAGCGCTGCTGGCCGAAGTTGCGGCTGGGGCCGGAGTTGCGACCGTCGTCGTGGCGACTGCGTCCGGGCTCGGTGTGGGTTTGGCGGTCGTTTGCAGTGTCAGCGGTTGTTGACGCGTGGGGGGGGGCGTTTTCGTTGCGGTTTCCATCATCGGGGCGGGGGGCGCGTCGGTCCGTGTCGGCACCGGGGTGACATCGACCACGGTCACGTCCGGACTGGCGACGGCCCGGGGCATGGGGATTGATGAGGGCATGGGGGGCGTCGGCATGGGGGGGATCGCGGGCATCGCAGTGGTGGTGGGGGTATCTTCCGGTTCGGTTCCGGTTTCGGTGATGTGTGGTTCGGCACGCGCCACCGCCTGGATATTTTGCAGCGATTTGGTTTGCTGCGGCAGACGAACCCCGGAGGACGGTTTGATGTATAGCTGCGATACGGGCGATGGTTTGCCCGGGGGCGGCTGAATAACCGTGCCATCGGCACGTTGTCTTTGTGTGGTGCCGAGTGTGGTGCTGAGTTCGGTGGCGATGCCGCCGTCGTCAAGAACGCTGAGGTCAACACTGACATTGGGATCCGTGAGGTCGACAATCGGACTGTTTTGCGCCACCGCCGAGGTGGGGAGAGCCACGCCCAACGCCACAGCGCAGACACGCCACAGCGGCATATGAAGGGCACGGGCGCAAAACGTTTGCACCACAAGCGTTTTGAACGGAGATCCCGTGAAGACGGGTATTGGGCGGTGTTGGTCCATCGTATTCAGTCTCCCCAATTGGATGTGCGTTCCGATCTTTGGTTTGGTCCCGTTCAAAAACGAAGGACAACACCAAAAAAACGCAGCCAATTTTATGCGTCTTTGTGCGTCAATTTTTTTTGGGCAGGCACCGCACCCCGTTACGTGTCCCCGCCGACCGTCCCCGTTATCACGAAGGCACGCGGTGCGGATGTTCACCCATGGGCAGACACCATATCAATGCGTCTGGGCACACACAACCGCTTTGGCGTGAACCGCGTGCAGACGGCGCAAACCGCACGTTTATTTGATCAGTTTGAGAAGCTGTGGGTGCATTTTGTCGGTGGCGGCGACCACCGATCCGGATTCGAGCATTTTGCGTTTGCCGTCAAGGTCGCTGACAAAACCGCCCGCTTCGCGGACCAGTACGATCCCGGCGGCGATGTCCCACGCCTGCAAGCCCGCTTCCCAATAGCCATCATAGCGCGCTGCCGCGACATATGCCAAATCCAGGGCTGCGGCACCAAACCGACGCACTCCGGCGGACACCCGCGAGACCGCATCAATGCGTTGCAAATAACGGTCGTCATCTTTTTTCATGCCCAAAAACGGCATTCCGGTGGCGAACAGGCTTTCGCCCACGTGGGTGCGCGCCGAGACCCGCAAGCGGCGCCCGTTCAAATACGCGCCCTGGCCCTTTTCGGCCCAGAACATTTCATCGCTTGCGGGGTTATAAACCACCCCGGCATACGGTTCGCTGTCGCGCACCAAGGCAATCGAGATGGCAAAATGCGGGATGCCGTGTAAAAAATTCGTGGTTCCGTCCAAGGGGTCGATGATCCAGGTGTTGGAACTGTCGGAACCTTCGATATTGGCCCCTTCTTCAAGGATAAAGCCGTAATCGGGGCGGGCTTTTTGCAATTCCCTGACCAGCGTCTGTTCGGCTTTTTTGTCGGCGATGGAGACAAAGTCGGCCGGGCCTTTTTTCGACACCTGAAGGTTTTCGACCTCGCCAAAGTCACGGATCTGACGCCGCGCGGCTTTTTGCGCGGCGGCGGTCATGACGTTTAAAAGAGCGGAACGGGGATGGGCCATGGGTTTGGCTCCTTGAAGGTCAATTTTGTATCACGCAGCGGTCAGTCTTTAGCCCGCTCGACATAGGATCCGTCTTCGGTGTTGATCACCACCCGGGTCCCGGTGGCGATGTGCGGCGGAACCAAAGTGCGCACCCCGTTTTCCAATGTGGCGGGTTTATAGCTGCTGGACGCGGTCTGGCCCTTGACCACCGCGTCGGCCTCGGTGATTTCCAGCACCACGGTGGAAGGCAGTTGTACGCCGATCGGGGTGTCTTCGTGGCTTTCGACGCTGATGGTCATGTTTTCCTGAAGATACGCCACCTGGTCTTCGCCGATCATGTCGGCGTTGATTTCAATCTGTTCATAAGTTTCAGTGTCCATGAAGGTGAACGTGTCGCCGTCGTTGAACAGGTATTGATAATCGCGTTGCTCCAAAGTCGCACGGTCAACGGTTTCGGACGAACGAAAGCGCTGGTTCAGTTTCGATCCGCTTTGCAGGTCTTTCAGTTCGACCTGTAAATACGCCCCGCCTTTGCCAGGCTGGGTGTGTTGAATTTTAACCGCGCGCCACAGGCGACCTTGATGTTCGATTACCATACCGGGACGGATGGCATTCCCGTTAATCTTCATGATTTCACCGTCGAAAGAACTGACAAAGGGGCACGCGCAAACCATGCGTGCTTGAGCGCGCGGAAGCTAACACTCACCGGGCCGGGAGGCAACCTTCAATCGCGTTCGGGAACGGTGCGGTTGCGACCTTCGTCTTTGGCTTCATAGAGCGCCTGGTCGGCACGGAAAATCAATTTGTGGGCATTGTCTCCGTGGCGGTAGGTGGACACCCCAACGGACAAGGTTACTTTGCCCATGGTTTCACCGGTTTGGGTGTTTTTCAGCGATCGTGTGGCGATGGATTTGCGCACCGTTTCAGCCACCGTCATGGCATTTTCCAGGCTGGTATTGGGTAAGATGGCGGCGAATTCGTCACCCCCCCAACGCGCCACCACATCGCTGCCTTTGAGGTTGGAAACAAAATTGTCGGCAACCAAACGCAACACCTGATCGCCGACGCCGTGGCCAAGGGTGTCGTTAACAGCTTTGAAGTGGTCTACATCGGCCAGCAGGACCGAGACTTTGTCATTGAAGTCGGACAGATGGGTAAGGATACCTTTGAGGGATTCTTCAAACCGCCGACGATTGCCGATGCCGGTGATGGGGTCGAGCATCGCGGCTTTTTTGGATTGTTCCAACTGACGGGTTAAATCGGTGATCTCCGTCGAATAGTGCGTAAGCTTGCTTTCAAAGCTGCGACCGTGATCGACAATATCGGTAATTTGTTGGCGGATGCCTGCCAGCAAATCACGAATGGTGTCGCCGGCGCTGCCCGCTGGGACGGATGCGGGGTTGTTGATAAACGGGGCATTGTCGCGGGCAACGGTATCGATGGATGCAACCACGCTGGACAGGCCACGGGTGATGCGTCCGGCACTGTCATGCAGATCGGCGAGGGAGAATTCAAAATCGTTTGCGTCGGTCACGGAAGGGCTTTCAAAAGAAAAATGATTGGATCGGAGCGCTTGAAAAGTGTCAGATTTCGGGCGTTTTGTCCATGCATGTATACCGATATGGTGGCGGTGAAAATATCATTTCAGGGTGGCTGGGAGCGAAAAAATCCGGTTAAAGGCCGCGACCGCATGCCCGGGGCCTTTGGGGTGATGCCAAACCCCCGCAGAGACGGCTAAAAAATTGGCCCCGGCGTCGATCAGGGGCGGGGCGTTTTCAATATGAATGCCGCCAATGGCGACGCACGGCACCGTGGTCATGGCACTCCAGGTGTTCAGTGTTTCGAGATCGGCACGGGTCTTGGCGGCTTTGGTCGCGGTGGGGTAAAACGCCCCAAAGGCGACATAGTCCGCACCGTTGTCGGCGGCCTCCATCGCCAAATGGCGGGAATCGTGACAGGTCACGCCAACGATGGCGTCGGGCCCGACGATGGCGCGGGCGGCTTGAACGCTCAGGTCGTCCTGGCCGACGTGAACCCCGTCGGCAGCCAATTCGGCGGCCAGTTCGGGGTCATCGTTGATGATGAACGCCACTTCGCGGTTTTGAACCTCGGCCATCAGGATTTGCGCGGCGTGACGCACCGTGTCGCGCGGCCGGGCAGCGCCGTCGGCGTGTTTCAATCGCAGTTGCACGCAGGCCACATCGCCGCCGTCCAGGGCTTGTTGCAAAATCGGCAAAAAGGCCTCGGGCTCAAAGGCGGGCGGGGTGATCAGATAAAGGCGGCAGGGCATGGGCGAAAAACCTTGGTCGGAAAAACAAAAAAGCGGAGCCCGAAGGCCCCGCTTTTGATTGTAGCCGGTTCGCCCGGTGAAGACGAAGCGTTCGTTGCCCGATCAATTGGCGGCAACGTGTTCGACAAAACGCAACATGTTGCAAGTGTAGCCATATTCGTTGTCATACCACGATACGACTTTGACAAAGGTATCGTCCAGGGCAATCCCGGCCCCGGCGTCAAAGATCGAAGAGGCGCTGACATCGCGGAAATCGGTCGAGACCACTTTGTCTTCGGTGTACGCCAAAGTGCCCTTCATCGGGCCTTCGGAGGCAGCCTTCATGGCGGCGCAAATGTCTTCATAGGACGCCGGTTTTTCCAATTCGACGGTCAAATCAACCACCGACACGTCGGAGGTCGGCACGCGGAACGCCATGCCGGTCAATTTGCCGTTCAATTCCGGCAACACCACGCCAACCGCCTTGGCCGCGCCGGTGGACGACGGGATGATGTTTTCGAGGATCCCACGGCCGCCGCGCCAGTCTTTGGCCGACGGGCCGTCGACGGTTTTTTGCGTCGCGGTGGCGGCGTGAACGGTGGTCATCAGACCGCGTTTCAAACCCCAGTTGTCGTTGAGAACCTTGGCCACCGGAGCCAGGCAGTTGGTGGTGCAGGAAGCTGCCGAAACAATGGCCTGGCCGGCATAATCGGCGTGGTTGACGCCAAACACGAACATCGGCGTGCCATCCTTGGATGGGGCGCTTTGGACGACTTTCCTGGCACCGGCGTCGAGGTGTTTCTGGCAGGTTTCTTCGGTCAGGAAAAAGCCCGTGGACTCGATCACGATGTCGACATCGACGTCGCCCCATTTGAGGTTGGACGGATCGCGTTCGGCGGTCAGACGGATGGTTTTGCCATCAACCACCAGGTTGCCGTCTGTGGCGGATACGTCACCGTTAAAGCGACCGTGAACCGAATCGTATTTCAGCATGTAGGCCAGATATTCGGCATCCAACAGGTCGTTGATGCCGACAATTTCAATGTCGTTGAATTCGTTGTGAACGGCCCGAAAGACCATACGGCCAATACGCCCGAAACCATTGATACCAACACGAACCGCCATTTTTGAAGCTCCCTGAAACTTAATGTCTAAAAACTCAATGTGTTGCGTCTGAAAATGAAGTTAAGCCGTTTCTAACATATTGCGCCCGGGTCCCGAACACCCCGCCGGGTTGCGCGCGACCAACCCGTTGGTGTGGGCTGTGGGACGGTCTGCGGGCGGTTTTGGCAAAATGCGCCGGGTGGCACGGAATTTTCGTGTTTTTGCGATGTCTTTATACGGCTCATACCCCCGTTGTCCAGGCACAATGGCGCGTGTCCGGGCGGGGGTCAATGGCTTTTCGCGGGCGGGTAGGGTGGCGGGTGGTATCGAAATCGCCAGCGGTTTTGTCATGGTGCATGTTTTGCGTAAAGGTGCCGAGGTAAGGGATTGAAGTGGTTGACGATCCCCCGTGGGCCAGATTATGGTCAGGCCATGCCCGCTGGCCCCCCGGGCCATTGACAACCTGTCGCGGGCATGTGTGAGGGGTGTCCAAGTATCATGACCGACGTTGAGGATCGTGAGCCAAAGCGCATAAAACGCGCAGAAAATCGCCTGCAAGCGGCGCTGGACCGTTTGGACACGGCCCTGCACAAGCGCGGCGATCACGGTGATCACGGCGGTGCGGTCGCCGCTGAGGTGCAGGGATTGCAGGTGGAAAACGATCGCTTGCGGGCGTTGCTGACAACCGCGTCCGAGCGTCTCGACGGCACCATCGCCAAATTCAAAACCAGGCTGGCGGGGTAGGCTCATGGCGCGGGTTTCGATCACCGTCAATCATCAAAGCTACGATATTGCCTGTGCCGACGGTGAAGAACAGCACATTTTGGACCTGGCCGGGGTCATGGATGGCAAAGTCGCTGAATTGGTCGAAGCCATCGGTCAGGTCGGCGAAGCGCGCCTGCTGGCGATGGCCGGGGTGCTGATGGCCGACGACATCGCCGAAGCGCGCGACGACATCGTCGCGTTGCAGCAACAGCTCGCCGCCAAGCCATCCCCACCGCCGCCGGTTTCCCCACCGGTTTCCCCACCGGTTTCCCCACCGGTTTCCCCATCCCTGGACGAAGATCGCCTGGCCGAGGTCATGGAAACGATCGCTTTGCGCATCGAAGCCATTGCGGAAAACCTCGAACTTGATTAGGTTCGGCCCTGGACGGTCGCTGCCCGGCGCGTGAGGTCCTGACATCCCTGGGGCTATAAGTCTTCATCGGGAGCTGTCCCTGTCGAACTCGTGGGTTCGGTATTACGGCGCCCACCTGCACCAGCAGGCCACAGAGGATTGCAAACGCCCACGGTCGGCGCGGCACCGTCCGCTTAAAGTTACTCGGATTTTTAGATGGTCGCGGATAATATTTCTGCTCTGAAACAGCCCTTGCGGGTGCGCGCCAAAACGGTTCGTGGCGAAGCCGCCAGACAGTTGGGCGATGCGGGCGTTCGGGGCTTTTTCGAACATTTATTGAAAACATGGTCCACGGTGGCGTCGCGCTTTGGTCATGAGGTGATCGTTGCCGGATATTGGCCGATGGACAGTGAGATGGATGTGCGCCCGGCCCTGGTGGCCCTGGACCGTCTGGGCGTGTTGATGACCTTGCCCGAGGTGGTGGCCGCCCAGCGCCCGTTGCGGTTTCGCGCGTGGCGTGCGAACGAACCGCTGATCGAAGGCCCCCACGGAACCTTTCATCCCCTAAACGATGCGCCGCTCATGCGTCCCGATGTGGTGTTGGTGCCGATGTTGGCGTTTGACCGGCGGGGGTACCGGGTCGGTTGGGGGGGCGGTTATTATGACCGCACCCTGGAGATGTTGCGCAAGGTCGGCGCGTGCACCGCCATCGGGGTGGCTTATAGCGCCCAGGAAGTTGACGCGGTTCCGATCGATTCTCATGACCAGCCGTTGGACTGGATCATCACCGAAACACAAGCCATTCAATGCCCCGGTCAATCGACCGGGCAATTGACCGGGGACAAAGCATGAAGGTCTTGTACGTTGGCGATGTGGTGGGTAAGGCGGGGCGCAAGGCGGTGCGCGATCACGTGCCGCGTTTGCGCACGGAACTGGATTTGGATTTTGTGGTCGTCAACGGCGAAAACGCGGCCCACGGGTTTGGCATCACCGGGGCGATTTGCGAACAATTTTTCGACCTTGGCGTGGATGTGGTGACAACCGGAAACCATGCCTGGGATCAACGCGAAATCGCCGACTATATCCAAGGTGAACCCCGCTTGCTGCGACCGGTAAACTATCCCGAAGGTACCCCCGGACAGGGCATGGGCGTCTTCACCGTCGGGGGGGGGACAAAACGGGGGGGGCAAAAAATTGTCGTCATTCAGGCCATGGGACGGTTGTTCATGGACCCGTTGGATGATCCTTTTGCGGCGGTTTCGCGCGCCATGTTGAACAAAAGATTGGGCGAAACGGTGGATTTCGTGCTGATCGACCTGCACGGTGAAGCGACCAGCGAAAAAATGGCCATGGGCCATTATTTTGACGGTCGTGCGTCGATGGTGGTTGGAAGCCACAGTCATATTCCCACCGCCGATGCGCAAATTTTTCCCGGCGGCACCGCTTACCAGACCGATGCGGGGATGTGTGGCGATTACAATTCCGTGATCGGCATGACCAAAGAATCTGCGATTGCACGTTTTACCACCAAAATGCCCCGCCAGCGCCTGGAACCGGCGGCAGGCGAGGCCACCTTGTGCGCGGTGTTTGTCGACAGCGACGATGCGACCGGGCTGGCGCGGACCATTTCCCCGGTGCGGGTTGGCGGGCGCTTGATGGAAGTGATGCCTGGCTGACAGAAGCTGTCGTGCGGCCTCACTTTTATGGGCGCGTGTGCTATACAGAACGGGCGAGATTCGTCCGATATTCGATTTCGATCAACAACACCTAAGGCAAACCTGATATGGCCGGCCATTCAAAATTTAAAAACATCATGCACCGCAAGGGTGCGCAGGACAAAAAGCGCGCCAAGGTTTTTGCCAAACACGCCCGCGAAATTTTCGTGGCGGCGAAATCCGGCATGCCGGATCCGGACAAAAACCCCCGCCTGCGCACCGCCATTTTGGCCGCACGTGCGGTCAACACGCCCAAAGACAACATCGAACGCGCGATTAAAAAGGCCGAGGGCGGCGGGGGCGAAAGTTATGAAGAGGTGCGCTACGAAGGCTATGGCCCCGCTGGCGTCGCGGTGATCGTCGAAGCCTTAACCGACAACCGCAACCGCACCGCGTCCGAAGTGCGCTCGACGTTCACCAAACACGGCGGCAATTTGGGCGAAACGGGATCGGTCGGGTTCATGTTTGAACGCCGCGGGCTGATCGAATATCCGGCCGATGTGGCGGATGGCGATACCATGTTTGAAGTGGCCCTGGAAGCCGGTGCCGAAGATGTGTCGTCAAGCGACGACAGCCACGAAATTTCCTGTGCGCCCGATGACTTTGCGGCGGTGCGCGATGCCTTGGTGGAAAAATTTGGCGATGCCCAGGAAGCCCGCCTGGAGTGGAAGCCCACCACCACCACCGAATTGGACGAACAGTCCGCCAACACGATGTTGAAACTGATCGACGTTTTGGAAGACAATGACGATGTCCAGACGGTGTCGTCAAATTTTGAAGTGTCCGATGAGGTTTTGGCGAAACTGAGCAGTTAATCAGCAGTTGAACTGGGACGTGGGGACGCAAACGGATGCGCATTATTGGCATTGATCCGGGATTGCGGTGCACCGGTTGGGGCGTGATCGAAGCGCGCGACAACCGTTTGAGTTTCGTCGCCGAAGGCACCGTGACCTCGGTCCCCTCAGCGGCTCTGGCCCAGCGCTTGGTGGAACTGCATGACGGTCTGGTCGAAGTGTTGGCGAGGTGGTCGCCCGACCACGCGGCGGTGGAAGAAACCTTTGTGAACAAAAACCCCACCTCAACCTTGAAGCTCGGTCAGGCACGGGGCATTGCGCTGTTGGTTCCGGCGCGTTTGGGCCTGGTGGTCGGCGAATATACGCCCAACCTGGTGAAAAAAACCGTGGTGGGTGCGGGCCACGCGGCGAAAGAACAGGTGCAAATGATGGTCAAAGTCTTGTTGCCCGGATCGGGCAACGCCGGTCCGGACGCGGCCGATGCGTTGGCGGTGGCGATTTGTCACGCGCATCACTGCGAAACGCAAAACCGGGTCATGAACCGTGGGGGCAGACGATGATTGCCATGCTCAAAGGCCAAATCGAAGAGGTGGGCGACGGCTGGGCGGTCCTCGATGTTAACGGGGTGGGGTATTTGGTGTTTTGTTCCACCCGCACCCTGGCGCGGTTCGGTCCGGGGGATGGTGCCACGCTGCACATCGAAACCCATGTGCGCGAAGATCATATTCACCTGTATGGCTTTGGCGAACGCGGCGAACGGGCATGGTTCAAGTTGCTGACCACCGTGCAAGGGGTCGGGGCGAAAGTCGCCTTGGCGCTGTTGTCGGTGCTGTCGGGGGATGAATTGACCCATGCCATCGCTGCGGGGGACAAAGCGCAAGTGGGCCGGGCCAACGGGGTCGGGCCAAAGCTGGCGCAACGCATCGTGACGGAATTGAAAGACAAGGTCGCGGCCTTGGCGCTGGGACCCGCGGCCGGGCTCCGGGCGGGTGCGCCGGTCGGCACCCCGGATGGGGACGGGGCCGGTCGCGACGCGGTTTCGGCGCTGGTCAACCTGGGCTATGCGCCGTCCGATGCGTTGACGGCGGTCAGCCACGCGGCGGCCAGGGCCGATCACGGTTTGAACGTGGAAGCCTTGATCAAGGGTGCGTTGGGGGAACTTGGTTCTAAGGATCATGGCCGATGAACGGCGAATTTGAAGATCCCGACCGGATGGTCGCAGGCGAAGCCGGTGGGGATGATCGTGGTCCCGGGGGGACCGATTACGCGTTGCGCCCAACCCGTTTGGACGATTTTGTCGGTCAGCAAAAGGTGCGGGAAAACCTGGGGGTGTTCATTCAGGCGGCGCGCGGGCGCAGCGACGCCATGGACCATACGCTGTTTTACGGCCCGCCGGGCCTCGGCAAAACCACCTTGGCGCAAATCGTCGCCCGGGAACTGGGGGTGGGATTTCGCGCCACTTCCGGCCCGGTGGTGGCGAAAGCGGGGGATTTGGCGGCGATTTTAACCAATTTGCAGCCCCATGATGTGTTGTTTATCGATGAAATTCATCGCCTGAGCCCGGTGGTGGAAGAAATTTTGTATCCGGCGATGGAAGACTTTCAACTTGATTTGATCATTGGCGAAGGCCCCGCCGCGCGCTCGGTGCGGATTGATTTGGCACCGTTCACGTTGATCGGCGCGACCACCCGGTCGGGTTTGATCTCGACGCCGTTGCGCGATCGTTTTGGCATTCCGTTGCGCTTGCAATTTTATGCTCCCGAAGAATTGGTGAGCATCGTGCAACGCGGTGCCGGGCTGTTGGGTGTGGACATGACCGACGACGGGGCCCTGGAAATTGCCAAGCGGTCGCGGGGCACCCCACGGGTGGCGGGACGGCTGTTGCGCCGGGTGCGTGATTTTGCCAACGTCGCGGGCCGTGCGGTGGTCGATGCGGTGGCCGCCGACGGGGCGCTGAACCGTTTGGATGTGGACCAGGCCGGGCTGGACAACATGGACCGGCGTTATCTGAGTTGCATCGCCGGAAATTATGGCGGTGGCCCGGTGGGGGTGGAAACCCTGGCCGCGGCCCTGTCGGAACAGCGCGACACCATCGAAGACGTGATCGAACCCTATTTGATCCAGCAAGGTTTTTTGATGCGCACCCCCCGCGGTCGGGCCTTGACGGTGCAGGCGTTCGTGCACCTTGGCCTCAAGGCACCGGTGGACCATCCTTCACGCCCGACGCAAATGGACCTGATCGAAGGGGGCGGTGATGGCTGATCACACCTTGAACATGGCCCCGCGCATCGAAGGCCACACGTTTGTTTTGCCGGTGCGGGTCTATTACGAAGACACCGACGCGGGCGGGGTGGTGTATTACGCCAGTTATTTGAAATTTGCCGAACGCGCGCGCACGGAAATGCTGCGCCATTTAGGGATTGAAAGTTCGCGCATGCAGGACCGGGATGCGATTGCTTTTGTTGTGCGGCGGATCGAAGTCGACTATATCGGGCCCGCGCGCCTTGACGATTTACTGGACGTTCACTTATGCCTGAGCAACGTGGGGGGCGCGTCGATGCAGGGCCAACACCGTATTTTACGCGGCGGCCAGGAGCTGGTGCGCATGGACGTTAAAATCGGTTGTATGAAATTATCCGGCGGGGCGGCAAGATTGCCCGAAAAAACCCGCAATCTTTTGCGAACATTCGAAACAACGACCTAACTTGAGAGAACTGGGACAAAAATATGGAAGGCAATGTTATCGATGCGGTGACCCTGAGTGGGTCCGTGGGGGTGCCCGATTTTTCCATGATCACCTTGTTTTTGCGCGCCGATTGGGTGGTCAAAAGCGTCATTATCATGCTGCTTTTGGCCTCAGTATGGTGCTGGGCGATCATTTTCGAAAAGATCACCAGCTTGAAAAAGCTCAACCGCCAAGCCCAGAAATTTGAACAAAATTTCTGGTCCGGGCAAAGCCTGGACGTGATTTATGACGCCATCGGCAGCCAGCCCAAAGACCCGATGGGGGCGGTGTTTGTTTCGGCCATGCGCGAATGGCGCCGGGCGTCGGAAAAAGGCCACTCCGGGTCGTCGTTGGCCAACACCTCGCTGAATGAACGCATTGAACGGGTCATGCACATCACCGTGGCGCGGGAAATGGACCGCATTGAGCGCTACATGACGTTCCTGGCCTCGACCGGATCAACCGCGCCGTTTATTGGTCTGTTTGGGACCGTGTGGGGCATTATGAACGCCTTTCAATCCATCGCGTTGTCGAAAAACACCTCGTTGGCAGTGGTTGCGCCGGGCATCGCGGAAGCCCTGTTCGCCACCGCGCTGGGCCTGTTGGCGGCCATTCCGGCGGTGTTGGCCTACAACAAATTGTCGCGCGATCTGGAACGTTACACCAGCCGTCTGGATGGCTTTGCGATTGAATTTTCAGCAATTTTGTCGCGGCAATTGGAAGAAAGGGGCTAGATGTCGATGGCGGGAATGCTCCACGGATCGAAACGCCATACGTTTGGTCATGCCAAGCGTCGGCCGCCGATGTCTGACATCAACGTCACCCCGATGGTCGATGTGATGTTGGTGTTGTTGGTGATTTTTATGGTCACGGCACCGTTGTTGACGGTTGGCGTGCAGGTGGATTTACCCAAAACCCAGGCTAAGGCGATTCCCGGATCGGATGAACCGTTGGCGGTGAGTGTTGACCGCGACGGCAATATTTATGTTCAAGACACCCAGATGGATCTCGACGCGGTGGTGCCAAGGCTGCAGGCCATTTCCGAGAATAACCCCGAGGTGCGCATTTTCGTGCGCGGCGATGCCAACGTCGATTACGGCAGCGTCATGCGGGTGATGGGGATTCTCAATGCTGCGGGGTTTTCGCGCGTGGCGTTGATCACCACCCAACAGCAAATTGCGCCCCCAACAAAGCCACAGAAGTAGGGGGCGGGGTTTGTTTCGCAATTTTGCCTTTTCAATTGCCTTGCACGGGGCCTTGGTGATCGTCGCCTATGTGGGATTTCCGGCCTTTCGTGACCGGGAGGATTTTCAGGATATTCCCATGATGGTAGATATTATCACCGTCACGGATGCAACCAATTTACCGACCAAAGTCAAACAGCCCAAAGCGGTGAAACCGCAACCGCCCAAACAGGCGCAACCCAAGCCCCCGCCGAAACCGCCCGCTCCTCCGCCCGCCCCCCCGCCAGCGCCGTCTGGATCGGTCGAAGACCCGCCGGCCCCGGAACCTTTGCCCAAAATGGTCGAGAAAAAGGCCACGGTGGTGGCGAAAGCGGAACCCAAAAAAGCCCCCAAACCCAAGCCTGAGCCAAAAGCGAAGGCCAAGGACCCCCACGGCACAGACACGCTCAAACGTCCGCCGACGCCGCTACCGCCGCGCAAACCCAAAGCACCCGACCAGTTCGCGTCGGTCTTGAAAACGCTGGAAGTGCTCAAACAACAGCCGCGCCCTGAGAAACAAGACCCGGCGCAAAAACCGCCAAAGGCAAAAACGGCGGCGAAAAAACCGGTCCCTGCGGCGGACTTTTCATCGCTGATGAAAAACGCACTGGACAGCACCCGGTCGCGCACGGATATTGGCCCCGATTTGACGATCAGCGAAAAAGATTTGGTGCGCCAGCAAATTCAGCGCTGTTGGAATTTGCCCGCCGGGGCCAAGGATGCCCAAAGCATGATCATTTCCATTGCGATGGTGATGAATCCGGACGGCACCGTACAACAGGCGCGGATTTTGAATCGCGCTCAAATGAGCAGCAATCCGTTTTATCGCACCATGGCGGAAAGCGCGCTCCGCGCGGCTTTGAACCCACGGTGTCAACCGTTCAGACTTCCAGCGGATAAATTCGCCCGCTGGAAAACCATGAAGCTCACCTTCGATCCCAGGGATATGCTTGGCCTATGACCCATCGTTTTTTCGTTCGTTTTGTGATCGCCCTGGTCTTCAACTTGATGGCGTTTTCCGTGTCTGAGGCGCGGGCTCAGTTGGAAATCGATATCACCCGGGGGGTGGCGGAACCGATGCCCATCGCGGTGGCGGATTTCTTTGGCGAGGGGGCGGAAGAAAAGTCTTTCGGGGCAAAAATCGCGGGGGTGGTCGCGGCTGATTTGGAACGCTCCGGCTTGTTCCGTCCGACCGACAAAAAAGCCTTTATCCAGTCGGCGGAAAGCCTCAACGTGTTGCCGCGTTTTGGCGATTGGCGGATTATCAACAGCCAGGCGTTGGTCCAGGGCCGGATCACCAAGACCGTTGACGGACGTTTGCAGGTCGAATTTCGCCTGTGGGACGTGTTGGCGGAAAAACAGATGGTCGGGCAGCGCTATTTCACCATCCCCAGCAATTGGCGCAGCGTCGCGCATATTATCTCCGACTCCATCTACAAGCGCGTCACCGGCGAAGACGGATACTTTGACACGCGCATCGTTTACATTGCGGAAACGGGGCCTAAAACCAAGCGCATCAAACGCTTGGCGATCATGGACCAGGACGGTGAACGCAACCAGTACCTGACCACCGGGCGCGATTTGGTGTTGACGCCGAGGTTTTCACCGACCCTGCAGGAAATCACCTATCTGTCCTATTACAATGGCGTGCCCAGGGTTTACATTTTCAATATCGAAAGTGGTCGCCATGAGGTTTTGGGTGACTTTCCAGGCATGACGTTTGCGCCGCGCTTTTCTCCGGATGGTAAATCGGTGATTTTTTCCATGGCGGAAGGGGGCAATTCCGAAGTTTATCTGATGGACCTCGCGACCCGGTCTTTGCAACAGATGACCAAAAATTCGGCCATCGACACCTCGCCCAGCATGTCTCCGGATGGGCAGCGGGTGGTGTTTAATTCCGATCGGTCGGGATCTCCCCAGTTGTATGTGATCCCCCGTTCGGGGGGCAAGGCCAAACGGATCAGCTTTCAAAGAGGCCGTTATGCGACCCCGGTGTGGTCGCCCAGGGGCGACTTGATCGCTTTCACGCGCAGTTATGGGGGGGAATTCTTTATCGGGGTGATGCGCCCCGATGGGTCGGGGGAACGCTTGCTGACCAAGGGCTTCCTGGTGGAAGCACCAACATGGTCGCCGAACGGACGGGTGTTGATGTTCTTTCGTGAAGAGCCCTCGGACAAGAACGGGGAGGGCGGATCATCAAGGATTTTCTCGATTGACATCACGGGACAGAATGAACGCGAAGTGGTTACACCTGAAAATGCTTCCGATCCTGCGTGGTCCCCCTTGATTCATAATAACTGAGGCCATATAGTCCCAGGTGGAAAAACGTAATAATTCCAGGGGTCAGTCTGTTTTATATATCAGTTAGCAGATGCTCGTCGTTGTCCATACATGGCATTGCCCATAGATGGCATTGTCCGTACAGGGTGCATGACGAGCGTCCATAACATCACACCCGCCCACTTAAGGGCGCTCCAGTGAAGGAGATACCAATGCGTTTCAAAATGTTGAGCCTATTTGCTGTTGTGGGCCTGTTGAGTGCTTGCGGCACCGCTCCGACTTCTGAAACCGCTTCGACGTCCGGTAGCGGCACGGCGACGACGGCCAGTCCGGCGACATCGTCTGTGGAAAGCACGGTGGCGAAGATCACGCCGGGTTCTGCCGAAGACCTGAAAGTCAATGTTGGCGATCGTGTTTTCTTTGGTTTTGACCAATACAACCTGACCGCCGAAGCCCGCAGCACGCTTCAAAAACAGGCGGCGTGGATGACGGCGAACAACCGTGTTCAGGTGGTCATCGAAGGACATGCCGATGAGCGCGGCACGCGTGAATACAACTTGGCCCTGGGCGAACGCCGGGCCAACGCGGTGTCTGACTATTTGGCGACTTTGGGTGTGGCTTCATCGCGGATCAGCACCGTTTCTTACGGCAAGGAACGTCCCGTGGACCCCGCGTCCAATGAGATCGCCTGGGCGAAAAATCGTCGTGGCGTGACGGTGATCAAATAACACTGTAACTTTGCCAGTTGCTGTGCCTGATCTTCGCGCCCGGTCTTTTTATGTGGCCGGGAAGGGCGGGTGCATGTGACCGGCGGGGATCGTTTCCGGGTTTTGTTCTGGGGCATCTGTTCGATCCGGTTTTCCGGTCTGAGCAGGTGCCCTCTTTTCTGAAATGCCCTATTTTTGCCGAAAAATTTCGCCATTCTCCGGTTCTTGATGAGGGAACCTCGACACGCTCAACAAAAACGCCTTGTATCGTCGGCGGGGTGTTTGACTTTTTCGGTCTCTCGACCTTGACGTCCACAGACATAACGGATCACACGCATGCCCGCATATTTCTCTGCTCATCGTTCTTGCTTTTTCAAGGCCCGCCAGGGGGTGGTCGCCATGGTGGTGTTGGCGGCTGTTGCACTGCCCGGCGGCGGGGCGTTCGCGCAAGCATCGGACATGCAGATTTTATTGGACCGTATCTCGCGCCTGGAACGCGATATCCGCACCCTCAATCAGCAAATTGCACGCGGGCCAAGCTCACCTTTTGTCGTCGAACGCTCGCCGGGTGGCGGTGCCACACCTTTGCAAACCGCCCCCCAAACACCGGAGGCCCAAACACCGGGGACACCGTTGCCGGGCGGGGTGCCCGGGGAAAGCGGCTTGTCGCGCGTCACGGTCAGAATCAGCAGCCTGGAACAGGAAATTCGCCAAGCCACCGGGGCGTCGGAAAGCTTGTCGTATCGGGTGGATCAAATTTCCGCCCGCCTGGATAGCTTGATTTCGGATTTGGACTATCGCCTTGCACGGCTTGAACGCGGGGCGTTAAATGGCTCTGGCGGGGAACCGTCCATATCCACGGTCGGAAAACCGGACCCGGTTTCCAGGGCGGGGTCGATGCCGACGATCCCCGGCGGGACGACGGGTGGCACGGTCGGCAAAAATGGCACCTACGTCCCACCTGCGAGCGGCACCCGCGCGCTGGGCAGCATTTCCCAAAAATCTCTGGACCAATTCAATGCCCCGGTGACGGGTATGGACCAGGACGCGGTGAAAACATCCCCACAGACGGCGTTAGCGCCGCCCGCAATGCAAACGCCCGCCGCCCCGCCCGCAATGCAAACGCCCGCCGCCCCGCCCGCAATGCAAACGCCCGCCGCCCCGCCCGCAATGCAAACGCCCGCCGCCCCGCCATCCCCGGTCGCGTTGCCTGCGGAACCCACGGTGGTGTCGGTGTTGCCCGAAGGCACGCCCCGGGAACGTTATCAATTCGCCTTTGGTTTGATGCGCCAAGCCCGCTACGACGAAGCGGAAGTGGCGTTGAAGGAATTTATCGCCCAACATGGCGATGATCCGCTGGCGAACAACGCGCGCTACTGGCTGGGGGAAACTTTTTATGTGCGCAAATCGTTCATGGATGCGGCGCAAACATTTTTCGAGGCTTATAATTCCGCACCCGCCGGGGCCAAGGCCGCCGACAGTTTGTTGAAACTGGGCATGGCGATGGCGAATTTGGAGAAAACCGAAGAAGCCTGCGCCACTTTTGGCAAATTGCGCAGCGAATTTTCCGACCTCAAGCCCGCCATCCAGCAAAATCTGGAACGGCAAACCAAACGTCTTAAATGTCCCTAGAGTATTTCCGGGTTCGAAATGTCGGAGTCAATCCACGAGGCTGTGGCTGAGGACACCCGGAGCCTTGCGAAGGATACCATGACCAACGACCGTGCCGTCTTGTCATCCGCGTTATCCGCAGTTGTGCCCGTTGGCGAAGATGAGTTCGCCGCGATGATGGCGGCGTGCGGGGATGGAAACAAACACCCGGGAGCGGTGGCCGTGGCGGTGTCGGGGGGCGCGGACAGCATGGCGTTGTGCTTGTTGGTTCACCGTTGGGCCGCGCCGCGCGGCGTATCGCTGACCGCACTGACGGTTGATCACGGGTTGCGTCCAGGTTCCGCGTGCGAAGCCGCCAGGGTGGGAACGTGGCTGGCGAAACGTGCGATTGCGCAGACGCATTTAACGTGGACGGACGGTGCGAGCGTGACCTCGCGGGTCCAGGAACGTGCCCGTCAGGCGCGCTATGACTTGATGGGGACGTGGTGTGTCCGCAATGGGGTCAAAGACCTTTTCCTCGGCCATCATATGGAAGACCAGGCGGAAACCGTGTTGATGCGCCTCAAACACGATTCCGGTTTGCTGGGGCTGGCGGCGATGGCCCCTGTGCGGGCGCTGGATGGGGTGTCAGGCTCTGCCACCGTGCACTTGACAAGACCGTTGTTGGGCACGCCCAAGGCCCGCTTGCGGGCCACGTTGCGGGCCTTGGGACAAAACTGGATTGAGGACCCTTCCAACCGCGATCCAGCCTTTGAACGGGTCCGCATCCGTCACCTTTTGGCGCACCTTGAAGACCTTGGCGTCAGTGCCCGGCGGCTGGCCGGGGCCGCTGCGGGGGTGGGGCGGGTGCGTGCGGTGCTGCACCTGGCCGCAGACCGGGTGATGTCGGCCACCGTGATGACGACAGGGGGGCTGCATGTGAATGCACCAAACTTTTTCGCCGAACCCAAAACGGTGCAGCAACTGGCATTGGCGAAGATGTTGGGGGAGGTTTCGGGGGCAAACTACGCGCCGGCGCGGGAAAAATTGCGGCGGCTTTTGGGATGGATGGAAACCGCCCATGTTCAAGGTGCAAGGGCCCGCACGCTCGGCGGTTGTGCGATCCGCACGGTGGGGGGACGCGGTCGAATGCAAAGCCATTGGGGCTTCGATATTGTCAAGGAAGCCCCGCGCAACAACCAAAAGGACGCGCAGATGGGCGATAATTAATTGCGTTTGCGCCCTTGCCCCACAGGCGTAAACGTCTTACATCCAAGGGAACCGATCACGTCATGCAAGGGGCATTGCTTGGCAAGATACAGATTTCGTTCAATTTTGCCCACTATTTTGCTCAATGCACCCCCTGTGCTCAGTACGGTGGTGAGGGCACAGGTTAAGGATCCAGCCTTGAATTTTAGCAGAAACATCGTTTTCTGGGTCATCATCAGCGTGTTGCTGTTTGCTTTGTTCAATATGTTTCAAGGCACCCAACAGCAGTCCACCCAGACGTCCCTTGCGTATTCGGAATTCCTCAATGCCGTGAACGGCGGGGAGGTTCGTGATGTGACCATTACGTCGGGAAAAACCGGCACCACGGTGAGCGGCCTGATGAATGACGGTCGCAAGTTCAAGACTTTTGCACCCGATGATCCCAACCTGGTTTCGGTTTTGACCAAATCGGGGGTGCGCATTCAGGCCGCGCCATCCGAAGACGGACAGTTTTCCTTTATCGGTATGTTGATGTCGTGGTTCCCGTTCCTGATCCTCATCGCGGTTTGGGTGTTCATGTTCAAACAGATGCAGGGCGGTGCCGGTGGCAAAGCCATGGGGTTTGGTAAATCCAAGGCGAAATTGCTGACCGAAAAACAAGGCCGGGTGACGTTTGCCGACGTGGCGGGCATTGATGAGGCCAAGCAGGAACTCGAAGAAGTCGTCGATTTCCTGAAGGATCCTCAGAAATTCCAGCGGTTGGGGGGTAAAATTCCCAAGGGCTGTTTGCTGGTGGGCCCGCCGGGTACCGGCAAGACGTTGTTGGCGCGCGCCATCGCGGGTGAAGCCAATGTCCCGTTTTTCACCATTTCCGGGTCTGACTTTGTTGAAATGTTCGTCGGTGTGGGCGCATCGCGGGTGCGCGATATGTTCGAGCAGGGTAAGAAAAACGCCCCGTGCATCATCTTTATTGATGAAATTGACGCCGTGGGCCGCCACCGGGGTGCCGGTTTGGGCGGGGGCAACGATGAACGCGAACAGACCCTCAACCAGTTGCTGGTGGAAATGGATGGGTTTGAATCCAACGAAGGCGTCATTTTGATCGCGGCCACCAACCGTCCCGATGTTTTGGATCCGGCGCTGTTGCGTCCCGGTCGGTTTGACCGTCAGGTCACGGTGCCCAACCCCGATATTTTGGGTCGGGAAAAAATCCTTCAGGTGCATATGACCAAGGTGCCGTTGGCCCCCGATGTTATCGCCCGCACCATTGCGCGCGGCACGCCGGGGTTCTCGGGTGCGGATTTGGCCAATTTGGTGAACGAAGCGGCCCTGTTGGCGGCGCGTTCGGGCAAACGGGTGGTGACCATGGCGGATTTCGAATCCGCCAAGGATAAAGTCATGATGGGCGCGGAACGGCGTTCCATGGTGATGACCGATGAGGAAAAGAAACTCACCGCCTATCACGAAGCCGGACACGCCCTGGTGGGCATTCACATGCCCAAATCCGATCCCTTGCATAAGGTGACGATTATCCCGCGCGGTCGCGCGTTGGGGGTCACCATGAACTTGCCGGAACGCGATCAATACACGTTTTCGCGGGTGCAGTTGCAGTCGAAGCTGGCGATGATGTTTGGTGGCCGGATCGCCGAAGAATTGATCTTTGGCAAAGAAAACATCACCACCGGTGCCGGCAACGATATTCAGCAAGCCACCGGTATGGCGCGGCGCATGGTCACGGAATTTGGTTTTTCCGATAAACTGGGGCCGTTGCGCTACACCGACAATGACGAAGAAATTTTCCTCGGCCATTCGGTGACCCAACACAAAAACGTCTCGGAAAAAACCGCCAACCTGATTGATGAAGAGGTCCGCTCCCTGATCGACGAGGCCGAAGGCCACGCACGGCGGGTTTTGACCGATCACATGGATCAGCTGGAATTGGTAACTCAAGCGCTGTTGGAATATGAAACCCTGTCCGGTTCCGAGGTTGACGATCTGCTCGCCGGCCATGGCATTCATCGTCCAGATCCCGATGACACACCCACGGATGGGCGCAAAGCGTCGGTGCCGATGTCGGGCAAAGGGACGGGCACGGCGAGAAAAGGCGATTCTCCGGATGGATTGACGGCCCAACCTCAGCCGGAAGGCTAGGCGGGTCCGGTTTTGACACGATCACCCCCCCGTCTTGTGTGTCAAGGCGGGGGGGTTTTTGGATGGGGGGGAACATGGCCCATACATTTGCAGGCTTTGGTTTAGAGCGGCCATTGATCATGGGCATCATCAACGCCACCCCGGATAGTTTTTCCGACGGTGGCGAAGCTTATGCGTTTGAAGACGCGGTGGCGCGGGGCTTGGCGATGCAGGCCGACGGGGCGGATATCATTGATGTGGGCGGCGAAAGCACGCGGCCCGGGGCCCGCCCGGTGAGCATCGATGAAGAACTGGCCCGCACCATCCCGGTGGTCGAGCGGTTGAGCGACGCGGGGCTGTGCGTGTCCATCGACACCCGACATGCCCTGGTGATGGGGAGGGCGGTGGACGCGGGGGCGAAGATCATCAATGACGTCACGGCGTTAACCGGGGACCGGGATGCGCTGGCGGTGGCCGCGGATTTGGCGGCCGGCCGGGGCGTGTCGATTGTCTTGATGCACATGCAGGGCCAGCCGGGCAACATGCAGGACCATCCGGTTTACGGCGATGTGGTCGAAGAGGTGTTCGCGTATCTGGCGGCGCGGGTTGAGGCGTGTTGCGCGGCGGGCATTTCAAAATCGCAATTGGCGCTGGATCCGGGGATTGGATTTGGCAAAACGGTGGCCCACAATGTGTCGATTTTGAAACACCTTGAGCGCTACAACCATCAGGGTTTGCCGATTGTTTTGGGGGTATCGCGCAAAAGCTTTATCGGCACGCTGGCCGCACAGCCCGACGCGCAAAAACGCGTCCCCGGGTCCTTGGCTGCGGCCCTGTTCGCGATTGCCTTGGGGGCGAACATCGTTCGCGTCCACGATGTCGCCGCCACCCGCCAGGCCTTGGACGTGTGGGCGGCGATTGAGGGTGCGGACTGACGGGCACCTCCTTGAAAAGAACCGTAACCAAAGTTTACCCCGTTTTAAGGGCAGATGATTTAAACATAAGGTCTTCAATCCTGGACCTTCAACGACAGACGAACACATGACACGCAAGCTTTTCGGCACCGATGGAATTCGCGGCACCGCCAATGTCCACCCCATGACGGCGATGACCGCGATGATGGTCGGCCAGGCGGCGGCATTGCATTTCAAGCGCGGCGACCACCGTCACCGGGTGATCATTGGCAAGGACACCCGGCTGTCGGGTTACATGTTGGAAAACGCCCTGACGGCGGGGTTCGTGTCATGCGGCATGGACGTTGTCCTCGCCGGCCCGGTGCCGACCCCGGCGGTGGCGATGTTGACGCGCTCGTTACGGGCCGATTTCGGGGTGATGATTTCGGCCTCGCACAATCCTTATCAGGACAACGGCATCAAATTTTTTGGCCCCGACGGGTTCAAATTGTCCGACGCGACGGAGGGGGAAATCGAAGCCCGGATGGGCACCAACATGTCGGCCGACCTGGCCCCGGCCGCCGCGCTTGGCCGGGCCAAGCGTCTGGATGATGTGATTGGGCGTTACACCGAATACGTCAAGCAGACCTTCCCGAAGGGCGCGACGCTGGATGGTTTGAAAGTGGTGCTCGATTGCGCCAATGGCGCGGCTTACAAGGTGGCCCCCGAAGTGTTGTGGGAACTGGGTGCCGAAGTGATCAAAATCGGTGTTGATCCCGATGGCTTCAACATCAACAAAGACTGCGGTTCGACCGCCACCGACACGATGCAAAGCGCCGTGGTCACCCACGGGGCGGATATCGGTATCGCGCTGGACGGCGATGCCGACCGGGTGTTGATCGCCGATGAAAAAGGCCGCCTGGTCGATGGCGATCAGGTGATGGGCTTGATCGCGGCGCACCTGTGCCGGGCCGGCGATCTCAGCGGCGGCGCGGTGGTGGCCACGGTGATGTCGAATTTGGCGCTGGAACATTTTTTGGCTGGTGAAGGCTTGAACCTCACCCGCACCCCGGTGGGGGACCGCTATGTGGTCGAAGAAATGCGCCGCTCCGGCTGTAATGTGGGCGGGGAACAGTCGGGCCATATCGTGTTGGGCGATCACGCCACCACGGGCGATGGATTGATGGCGGCGTTGCAGGTTCTGGCGGTGTTGATCGCCAGCGACAAACCCGCATCGCAAGCGTGCCGTCTGTTTGATCCGTTGCCCCAGGTGTTGAAAAACGTCCGCTACCAGGGGACCTCGCCGTTGAACACATCGCCCGTTCGCAGCGCCGTTGCGGCGGCGGAACGACGCCTTCAAGGCCATGGCCGGGTGTTGATCCGAAAATCGGGCACCGAGCCGTTAATCCGGGTGATGGCCGAAGGCGAAACCGATGCGGTGGTCAAGGATGTGGTGGACGAATTGGTCGGCGTGATCATGGACGCGGTGGCATAAGGGCGATGCGGGGTCGGGTGCTGATCATTGCCGGATCGGATTCGGGCGGCGGTGCCGGCATTCAGGCCGACATCAAAACCGTCACCGCGCTGAACGGTTACGCGATGACCGCGATCACCGCACTGACGGCCCAAAACAGTCACGGCGTGCACGCGGTTTTGCCGGTCCCCGAAGATTTCATCCGTCGTCAAATCGAAGTGGTGTTGGACGATTTTGGTGCCGATGCGATCAAAATCGGCATGTTGCACCGCGCCGAAGTGATCCACGCGGTGGCCGATGTTTTGGACGAAATGGCACCGGGCATCCCCTTGGTGCTGGATCCGGTGATGGTGGCGAAGGGGGGACAGGCATTGCTGCAAGGCGATGCGGTGACGGCGTTGCAAACGCGGCTTTTGGCGCGGGCCTCGGTGATCACCCCGAACGTGCCCGAGGCCGAAGCGTTAAGCGGCCTGAAGATTTTACATGACGCAGACTTTGGCCAAGTGGCGCAAAAACTGGAAAGTTTTGGCGTGCACGATATTTTGTTCAAGGGCGGTCACCTGCCCGGTGATGGATCACCGGACCCAACCATCACCGATGTGTTGTGGCGAGCGGGGCAAAACCAGGTTCGATTTTGTGCGCCGCGTGTCGATACCCGTCACACCCACGGCACCGGGTGCACCTTGGCGGCGGCGCTGGCGTGCGGCCTGGCCCAGGGCCTTGGCCTGGCGGCGGCGGTGGGCCGGGCACACCGTTATGTGCAACAAGCCATTCGCACCGCGCCTGGATATGGCGGTGGCCACGGTCCATTGAACCATGCCCACACGGTGGGTACGTTTGACAATGACGGCTGATCTTACATGACCATCGACCCGTTCACCAACGGGGCTTGGCCGGGTTGGGCCGATAGCACGTCGCGGACCTGAACCAGCGCGGTGCGCAGGCGCTCACGCGTGGGCGGCGCGCCCAAACACAAACGCAAGGTGCGCGGCACGCTGGGTTGGGTGGTGATGAACGATTCCGGTCCCGCCAAAAAAACCCCGCGCCCGGCCAGTTTGTGGATGGTGTTGTCGGCACCGTGACCGTCGGGAAGATCCATCCACATGTGCAGGCTTTCGGGTTTGGCGGCAAACGTGAAATTTTGCAAAATATCTGCCGCCATGCGGTTGCGCGCGATCATTTCAGCGCGGTGCCAGGCGATGATCTGTTGCGCCACCCCGGAGGTGATCCACCGTGCGGCAATTTCGCCCATCAAGGGCGGGGTCATCCAGCCGGTGATTTGCACCGCGCGGGTGAGGCTGGCAAACAGGGCTTTGGGGGATTTGATGAACCCGACCCGAAGCCCCGGCGAAATGCTTTTGGCAAATCCATTGATGTAGATGGTGTGTTCGGGTGCCAATTGTGCCAACGGCACCAAACGATCCTGGGGCTGAAAGCCGTAAACATCGTCCTCGATCACAAGCATGTCATTGCGTTTGACGATTTTGGCAATGGCGTCGAGGCGGTCCTGGTTCATCACCGCAGTGGTGGGGTTTTGGTGCACCGGCATCACGTACACCACCCGGGCACCGGTTTCGAGGATGGCGGCTTCAAGTGCATCGGTGCGCAAGCCGTACTCATCCATGGCCACGGGATGCAGGCGCACGCCCAGATGCGCCGCCAAAGAGGTCATCCCGGGGTAGGTGTAGTTTTCGGTTAACATCACGTCGCCGGATTTTAACACCGCCATGGCGCTGGCGGCCATTGCATGTTGCGCGCCGCTGGTGAGAATTAAATCGTCTGCCGTGGCCTCCAGGCCGAAGGTGTTCAGCAAGCTGGCCATGGCCTCGCGATGATGGCGGATGCCGGGGGCCGGATTGTATTGGGTGAGGGTGGACAAGTTCCCGGATTTGGACAGTGCGCCCAAGGTCTCGGCGAGGGCCTCGGCCTCGGGGCCCGGCGGTGGGCGGTTCATGGATAAATCTATGGTAGTTGCGCTGTTATCGTGGCCTTGTTGAGGGTTTTGCCCGGTGGGCAGGTCCGGCAAATGGTCGGGGTTGAGCAGCGGCGTGATGGTGAAAATCGGCTGATTTTTGTCCGGGTGGTTGGGGGGGTGGAAGTCGGGGGCCACGTTTTGGGACAGCACATAGGTGCCGCGCCCCACCCGTCCGCCAATGACCCCACAGCGCTGCAATTCACCATAAGCCCGGGTCACGGTGCCAACGGTCACGGCCAGTTGAAAGGCCAGTTCACGGTGGGTTGGCAACTGCTCCCCAACCGCCAGAACCCGATTGTGAATGTCATCCTGGATGGCGTCGGCAATGGCCCGGTATTTGGGGCCCGGGCGGTTTTTTAGGGATGGGGTGTATATTGTCATGGTGACAATATTGGCATTGACCGTGAATTGTGTCAAGTTTAGGCTCCGATTGTCCTTTTTTAACGGAGTTTGGTCGATGGGTCCCCACGATTGTACGGATACAATTTTACGGTCTGCTGTGAAACCGTCCTTGACCCTGTCCTGGCAGGGTTGGGTCGCCGATGGCGGGCGTTTGATTGTGGGCGATGTCACCCGTGTCTGGGCCATCATGTCCAAGTGGTGCGAGCGCCGCCGCAGCCGCAACGCCTTGGCACAACTGGACGCCCGGCTGCTGGATGATGTTGGCCTGGATGCGGGCCGGGTGCGTGCGGAAATCAAAAAACCGTTCTGGAAAGCCCCGTGACCCGGGCGCAGTCCGCAACGCTGTCCGGCCTGTCTGGCACCGTTTTTCCAGGGGTGTTCGTGGTGTTGTGGAGCACCGGATTTATTGGTGCCAAGCTGGGTCTGCCGTATATTGAACCGTTCACTTTTTTGATGATCCGGTTTGCCATATTGGTGGTGATTTTGGCCCTTGCAGCGGTGTTGTGGCGCGCCCCGTGGCCGTCCACTTGGGGCCAGGTCGGTCACCTCGGGGTGGTCGGCGTGTTGGTTCACGGGGTCTATTTGGGCGGGGTGTTTTCGGCCATCGCGGCTGGCTTGTCCGCCGGTGTGGTGGCCCTGATCGTGGGCATGCAGCCGTTGTTGACGGCGGCGGGCGCGGGCGTGTTCCTGGGCGAAAGGATTCGACCGCGTCAATGGTTGGGCTTGGTGCTGGGGTTGGTTGGGGTGGTGATGGTGGTTGCAGACAAACTGGGCACGCTCGCCCCTGGTGGGCGTGGGGTCGGTTTCTCGGTGGTGGCACTGGTGGCGATCACGACCGGCACGCTCTATCAAAAACGTCACGGCGGTGCCTTGGACCTGCGGAGCGGCTCGGCCATTCAATACCTGTTTGCGCTGCTGCCGATCGCGCTGATGGCGTGGTTTTTTGAAACCGGTGAGGTCCGTTGGAACCCTGAGTTGGTGTTCGCGCTCGGCTGGTTGGTGGTGGTGTTGTCGTTGGGCGCGCTGTCGATGCTGTTCGTTTTGATCCGCAAAGGCGCGGCCTCTGAGGTGGCCAGCCTGTTTTATTTGACCCCGCCGCTGACGGCGTTGATTGCGTGGGTGTGGTTTGATGAAACCCTCAGTGCGACGGCCTTGATGGGGATGGGCGTGGTGGGGGTTGGGGTGGCGCTGGTCACCCGCAAACCGTAAGGTAAAGGCAAGGAGACACGAACATGGATCACGGTATGCTCAACGCGACGATAGTTGAATTGGAAGCCGCCCGGGCAATTGTTTATCGCCACATGAGCCCGACACCGGCCTACACGTGGCCGTTGCTCAGTCAACGGGCCGGGTGCACGGTATGGGTCAAGCACGAAAACCACACCCCCGTGGGTGCGTTCAAGGTGCGCGGCGGCCTGGTTTATTTGTCGGGCTTGAAGGCCACTCAAGCGGATTTGCAAGGGGTGATTTCCGCCACTCGCGGCAATCACGGCCAAAGCCTGTCTTACGCCGCGACCAAGCTGGGCTTGAAAGCGGTGATCGTGGTGCCCGAATGCAACAGTGTCGATCATAACAATGCCATCAAGGCGTTGGGCGGGGAACTGATTGTTCATGGCGCGGATTTTCAAGAGGCCTTGGAATTTACCCACAATCTGGCCCAACAACGGGGGCTGTTCATGATCGGCCCGTTTGAAAAACCGCTGGTGCGCGGTGTCGCGACCTATGCGCTGGAATTTTTTGAACAGGCCGGACACCTCGACGCGGTGTATGTGCCGGTGGGGATGGGGTCGGGTATTTGCGGGCTGATTTCGGTGCGCGATGCGTTGGGGCTGAAGACCGAGATTATCGGCGTGGTCGCCGATGGCGCACCCGCTTATGCGTTGTCGTTTGAACAGGGAAAAGTGGTCAATACGGACCGCGCCGACACCCTTGCCGGCGGGGTGGCGTGCCGCAGCCCCAGCCCCGAAGCGTTCGAAATCATCAAAAAAGGGGCGGCCCGGGTGATCCGCGTCAGCGATGCGGACATCTTGCAGGCGATGGGTATCTATTTCACCGACACCCATAACCTGGCCGAAGGTGCCGCCGCCACGCCGCTGGCCGGGTTGATGCGGGAAAAGGACCTTCAGGGCGGACGCAAAGTGGGCCTGGTGTTGTCCGGCGGCAACGCCGACCGCAACACCTTTGCCCGGGTGCTGAAATCGTTGGGGGCCACCGCATGACCACGGAACTGTTTCGCGAAGACGCCTATAAAACCACGTGCAGCGCCACCGTGGTGGCGGTGAGCGACGCCGGGATCGAACTGGATCGCACGGTGTTTTACCCCACCGGCGGTGGCCAGCCCGGGGATCGGGGATTGTTGCTGACGGCTGCGGGCGAGGTCATGATCGTGGACACCCGCAAGGGTACGGGCCCCGGGGCTGTTGTCCATGTGCCGGGCGACGGCGCGGTTTTGCCAGCGGTGGGCGATAAGGTGGACGCCGAAATTGATTGGCCGCGCCGCCATGCTCTGATGCGCATGCACACCGCCTTGCACGTGTTGTGTTCCCTGGTGGACGGCGATGTGACCGGGGGCCAGGTGGGTGAAGGCAAAAGCCGGTTGGATTTCAATATCCCCGAAAGCCCGGATAAAGACCACTTGAACGCGGCATTGCGGGCCATTGTCGGTGCCGATCATCCGGTGAGGCAAAGCTGGATCAGCGATGATGAATTGGCGGCCCAACCGGACCTGGTGCGCACCTTGTCGGTGCAGCCTCCGCGTGGCCAGGGGCGCGTGCGGATGGTCGAAATCGTTGGCGTGGACCATCAACCGTGCGGGGGCACGCATGTTAAATCAACCCGCGAAATCGGTCCGGTGCGGATCGGTAAAATCGAAAACAAAGGCAAACAAAATCGCCGCATCCATATTCTGTTTGAGGCGGAAAACGGATGACCGTCAGTTATGCCATCGAAGCGGATTTGACGCGGGATGATTTTTTGACGGTGCTGCACAGCTCCACGCTGGCAAACCGTCGCCCGGTGACGGACCTTGAACGCTTGCAAAAAATGTTGGACGGGGCCGACCTGATCGTGACGGCACGCGATGAGAACCGTAAAATTGTCGGCGTCGCGCGCTCGGTTACGGATTTTTGTTATTGCTGTTATCTGTCGGATCTGGCCGTGGACCAGGATCATCAAGGCCAGGGAATCGGCACCGAATTGATGAAGCAGACCCGCGCGGCGGTGGGCCAGGGCACGACCCTGGTGGTGCTGTCGGCCCCTCAGGCGATGAGCTATTATCCGCGTGCGGGGCTGGATGCGTTTGACAATTGTTTTGGCCTCAAACGTCCATGGGATGACACAAAACCGACAGGAAATTTATGATGGCCGCGACCGTCCCCATTTATCAAATCGACGCGTTCACCCAAACGGTGTTTTCCGGCAATCCGGCCGCGGTGTGTCCGACGGATGCCTGGTTGGACGATGCGCTGATGCAGCGCCTGGCGGGGGAAAACAACCTTTCGGAAACCGCGTTTGTGGTGCCGGACCCTACCGGGGCGGCGGACTTTGCCCTGCGCTGGTTCACGCCTGCGCAAGAGGTTGACCTGTGCGGTCATGCGACCTTGGCCACCGCATGGGTGTTGTTTTATGAACGGGGGCACGCCGCCGATGTTCTGACGTTCACCACCCAAAGCGGTGTTTTGACCGTGACCCGGGGCGAAAACGGCCTGTTGACCCTGGACCTTCCGGCCCATCCGCCCAGCCCGGCGGTGCATCCGGATGAATTGGCCCGGGCGTTGGGAGATGATGGGCGAGGGGGAAGACCGGGGGGTGGACGGGCGCTGGATTACCTAACCGCGCCCAACGGCATGAAGCTTGTGGTGTTGGCTGGGGTTGGCGCGGTGCGCGACCTCACCCCCGATTTTGCCGCGATCGCCCGGTTGAGCGCCAAGGGCCTGATTGTGACGGCAGCCGCACCCGATGAAGATGACGTTGATTTCGTGTCGCGCTATTTCAGCCCGGCTGAAGGTGTGCCCGAAGACCCGGTCACCGGGGCGGCGCATACGGTTTTGGTGCCTTATTGGGCCAAACGGATGAAAAAAGACCGCTTTCATGCGCGGCAAATTTCGTCCCGGGGGGGAGATCTCTTATGCCATGCGGACGGCGCGCGGGTGCGCCTGTCGGGCCACGGGGTGTTGTATTTAAAGGGGGAGGCATACATATAATTACGGGTTTTGTCTTATAAATGACAGATTTGGCATGTACTTGTGTGGGGTGTGTTTCTTCTATGTTTCCCGATCATAAAGGTCCAATATAAATGGGCCCCGATTTTATAAGTTGAGATTGAACCATGCGTTATATCCCTCGTTTGTTGTGTGCCTCTTTTGTCACGGTGGTTGTTGCTGTGGGACTGGTGGGGACAGCGACGGCGCAGAGGCTGGGGGACAATTCTCACATTCAGTTAAAGCATATCTTTGCTGCGGTGCAGTCCAAGCCGGGAAGTTTTATCACCAGGCTTCGTCCCTTGACGCCGATTTTAACGGTGCCAAAGGCGGGTGACGTGGCGCTGGTTTGTCAGCGTGCCCCGCGTGCTGCGGAAGCCATCCTGGCTTATTTCTCCAAAAATCCCGCCCCTTTGAATCGCCGTCGTCAGGTCGATACCGAGGCGCTTAAAAAACAATCGGCAAAGATAGCCGCCTACGTCAATAGGGCGTATGGCAAAAATCTCGTGAGTGAGGTGTTTGTCGTTGAAGGCGGAAAATCATTGGGTCGGGGGGTGATGTCACGCCTGCCCTTTGCGCAGACCCAAGGCTGCGGCCGGGTTTTGGAAGAATATGACCAACGGATCCAGGAATTGCTGGGCGGCGGTAAAAAAGAATAGCCGCCGGGCGGGCGCGGCCTCGTCAAGTCTCACACCCTATATTTAGTGAAAGACTCCCTTAACGATCACACGGTAGTGTTACCCATAAGATTCGAATACGATTCCGGGGCGATTCGGCCCGGCCCATTGCACACGCAGTGATTTTGGGGGCGATCGGAACCGGAAAGGGGGTTTGAAGTGAACCGCACCATCTTGCGCATTGCTGCCGTTGTTTTGTCGTTGACCGGGCTCAGCGGATGCGCGGCCTTGCAGGAAAGCCAGATTTTTCAACCGGAATTTTGGGTTGTGGACGGGCCGCGCGATAATTCTGTAGCGGAATTGGGCCTGGGCGAACTGGCAAAGGGCAACAACGTGCGCGCCCAAGCTCACTTTGAAAGGGCTCTGCGGGCCAATCCGGACGATGTTCAGGCCCTGTTCGGCTCTGCAATGCTGTATCAAAATTCAGGTCAGCCGATCCGTGCACAGCGCTTTTATGAACGGATTCTGGCGCTTCAACCCGCGCCAACGGACGAGTTGCTGGTCTGGGCGGACAAGCAAACCCAACCGATTGTCGATTTGGCGGCGGTGAACCTTCAATTGTTAAAGGGCGATATGAACGGGGCTGCGGACCGCACGGCGTCAGGCGGCGGCGGGGGGTATGGGGCAAGCCCCGCGCTTGCTCCTCAACGTCCCGGTGCCCTGCAGCGCCCCATGGCCACGGTGCCGGTGTCACGTGCCCCCGGGGCGGATTCCGCAGCGATGTTTCAGGCCGCTGATTTGAATGTCGTGGCACGGTTTAAAACGATCCGGGCCTTACTGGATCAAGGCCTGGTCACTCAAGATGAGTTTTTGGTCCGCCGTAAGGTCAACCTGGGGGCGCTTTTGCCGATGACGTCTCCGCCGGCGGCTGCGGGTATTGATCGCCCCGTGCCCGCGACCGACCAGGTCGCGGCGCGGTTGCGCGCCATTGGTCGGGCTTTGGAAATGCGGGTTCTCAGCCCGGCGCAGCACACGGCGGAACGTTCGATGATCCTGGATGCGCTGATGCCGGTTCGGCCCACCGCGCTGGCCAATCCCGTCGCCCCACCGAAAGGGTTGATGGAAGCCGCGGATGCGGTGCGTCGCCTTGAATTGCTCAAAGGGGCCGACCTGATCACATCGGATGAATACGCCAGAGAACGCGCCGCAATTGAAGCGGCCATACAACCGCCGCCGCCCAAGGCCAAAATGAGCGAGGAAAAAACCGCCGAACCCCTTAAAGCCTCCAAAACATCGAAGACCAGCGGATTCCAACCGGGGGTTCATCTGGCCTCTTATCGGCAAAAAAAGTCGGCAAACCGGGGCTGGGCGGATTTATCAAAGCGTTTCAAGTCCGTTTTGGGTGGCTTGCAATACCGCATCGAACGGGTCGATCTGGGCAACAAAAAGGGGGTGTTCTACCGCCTTAAGGCGGGACCTCTGCCCGACAACAATGCGGCCAAGGCAGTGTGCCGTCAGTTCAAGGCAAAACGGCAATATTGCGAACCGACCACCATTAATTTTGGCTAGCCGGCAGCAGGCGTGATTTGTGGTGGCGTTGTGACGATAAAAAACCGGTGTGTCCTGAAATTTAAGGGCGCACCGGTTTTTTGTGGTTATCCGAATGATGATCGGTTGGAACTCAATTCGTCACGGCGGACGGCGCGCGCCGTGGCGACACCGTTAAGGTGATCGAGGCCCCCGTCAACGAAGCGGGTTGGATCTGGATCGACAAAACCCGCCCCTGGCGTTCATAGGTCAACACGCTCACGGGGGCGCGGACCGAGGTGACCTCCTGCCAACCAAAGCTGCCCAGTTCCTGTTTGTAGAAATCGAACATTGCATTGGCGTTGTGGGCGGTCTCCAGGCTCAATTGACCAAACCATGTGTCACCACTGCCAAACACCAGGGTGCGGGCGGTGTCCATTTGCGCCCTGGTGGGGACGGGGATATCGGGGAAACGGTTAAAAGCTTTTTCCTGTGCCGGGCCGGTGGTTGCCGCGCCGTCGGTCTGTGAAGCTTGGGAATCCATCGAACCGGCATTGGGAAGCAGCCCGGTTCCCTGTGCGCAAGCGCCCAGTGACAGCGACAACGTCGTTAAAACAATGAGATTTTTATAGTTCACCTTCACCATATCGGTCCTGTTTCCAAATATCTGATTTAGGGCTGACGGATCAATCGGTTCAAACCTATATCATCAGGTGTCGTTGGTCCACGCCTCCCGGGCCTTGTTTTCCCAAGGGCGAGGGCCTACAATAATCGGCACGGCAGAGGTTGTTCCCCGGGCACAAGTCAACAAAATGAAAATTCCTTCGCGTTTTAGGATTTTTACGTTTGACAAACCCGTCAGAGGGGCCTAAAAACCGGCCTGTCGCGACGGACTGGTTCCGGTAACACGGAACACAAGTTGGTCGCGGTTTTTTGTCCCCGAACCTTACGGTTTGGTTTTATGGGCGGCGGTTTAGATCGTTGTTTCTGTGTGGGGCGAAGTGTTCTTTGACATTGTTGTTAGTTTTGGAAGAGATGCGCAGGCGGCGGTCATTTGGGTTTGACCCATTTCCGGAC
>Ga0316208_1000054_pt1 | contig 174424 bp, 154 predicted proteins | sample 3monopyrite_MG_FD_204944 | JGI IMG/M metagenome (GOLD analysis project Ga0316208, IMG submission 204944) | Microbial mat bacterial communities from mineral coupon in-situ incubated in ocean water Damariscotta River, Maine, United States -... | ecosystem: Environmental > Aquatic > Marine >... | reverse complement strand
AGGATTACCTGTGGTGATTCTTTGTGCTCCCGCCTGAAAATGCAAATCTACATTGCTAACGCAATACACTTTTGTATTTCTTATTCCGTTCTGAAAGCGAGGTTTCAACGTTTATAACAAATGCAAAACCCTGCATTTTCATACAGGGTTTGCGTTTTAAGTGACCTCGGCAGGGGACTGAACGCGTATAAAAGGTCTAGTAGACCTTTTATAGTGAAGGGCCAGGTGGTGCGGCGGCATCCTGCCAAGCAGGATTACCTGTGGTGATTCTTTGTGCTCCCACCTGAAAATGCAAATTTACATTGCTAGCGCAATACACTTTTGTATTTCTTATTCACTTATGAAAGCGAGGTTTCAACGTTTATAACAAATACAAAACCCTGCATTTTCGTACAGGGTTTGCGCTTTAAGTGACCTCGGCAGGATTGTTTCGTTCCACTCAACATCCTAACAAAGCTCCGCTTTGAAAATCAAAAACTCACTAAATCAAAAAAGCAAGCTATTTGTTTTAGCTTGCTTTTGATTTATTCGTGACCTCGGCAGGATTCCAATAATGAAATATTAGGTGGTGTATAAACCAAGTAAAAACCCGATGAACCTACATTTTTGCTAGTAAAAGTAATTGTTTGTAGGGGTTGTGTGGTTTTCACATAATTTCAGTAGTTTTCATACAATGACATAAATGTGGACTAAATACGGACTAAATGTGGGCTAAAATGTATCTTTGCTATCCAAAGACAAGTTTATGCCAATTTCCTTTTACCTTCAATCACAAAAAAATCCTGCTGGAATTTATGTAAGAATCCGTGAGGGACGAAAGACTAAAAATTATGAGGGGATAGATGCCAAGGCAAGGACAATGTATGTTGTTAATCCGAAACACTTTAAAAAAGGCGCAACCCAAAACCTCAACATCCCTAAAAATTCTTCGGTACAACAAAAGAATACGATCCAAGAAATCAATATTGCCCTACTAGAGTTACAGCGTAATTTGGACGATCTTAAATTACGGTTACAATCTGCGTTGAACGAACGTAAAGAATACGAGCGAATTAATTCTGCCTGGTTGAAAAATTTTCTAATACCTGCTTCCCAAGAGGAAGCACCATCCACACTTGGCGAATACTTCGGGTATTTCATAAAGGAAAAGGCGAATGAACTCGCCCCAGGAACAGTTAAAAAGCTACGAACATTTGAGCAGCGAATACTACGTTACGAAAAAGATACGAATGCCCCTATTTATATTCAAGAGGTAGATAGACAGTTTGCCAAGAAAATGCAGCGTTGGTGTACCAAAGAAAACTATGCCCATAACACTACGGTTAAAACAATCAAGCAGATCCTTACTGTATGTAATCATGCCCGAGAAAATGGAATATCCACGCATCCCGAGCTACCTTATTTAACCAAAGGATTAACCTACAAGAAAAGCCCCCATATTCACTTATCCTTTAAGGAGCTAGAAATACTTCAGCGTCTGGAAATTAAAAACGATCGAATGGACGCTGCCAGAGACTGGCTAGTTATTAGCTGTTTTACGGCTCAGCGGGTATCCGATTTTTTAAAGTTTAATCCCAAGCATTTTGTTACGATTAATGGGATTAAGTGCATCGATATTGATCAAGAAAAGACGGGGAACCCCATTTATATTCCTGTTTCCGATGAGGTTGATGATATTTTAAGAAAGTACAACGGTTCTTTTCCACCCTCTTTTAGCCAAAATGTGAATAGCAACGAAACAATTTATAATAGGCTCATAAAACAGGTGTGTAAACAGGCGGGATTTAAAGACTTGGTAACGGCAAATATTCGTAATCCTAAAACCAATCGTTACGAAATTAGAGAGGTTCCAAAATATAAGGCCGTTTCTTCACATATTGGACGCCGTTCTTTTGCAACGAATTTTTATGGTGAGGTTCATACGTCTTTACTTATATCGGCTACTGGTCATTCCTCTGAACGTGAGTTTCGTCGATATGTTGGAAAGGCTCCTAAAGAACGGGTCGAAATGCTTGCTAAAGGACTCAAGCGTGCCACTAATAAAAATGTCGAAAACCCTAGGTTAAAAATTGCCAGCCAGAAGGCGAAAGGCGCATAATGTTAATAAAGGTCAATTTTTGTTCATAAAACACCATCAAAAAGGTAACTTTTCCTTTTTTTTCTTTCAACGAAAATTTCAAAATTGAGGGTTGTTATTAATTCTATTTTATGGAAAATATTTGGAAAAACTACAACTTAAACTTAAATGACTCGTCATTTAATAACGAAGAAAATTTCACAAGAATTCAAACCGAAATCAGGAAATTAGAAAAAGGCGAAAGTATTCCTTCTAGAAAGGCTATGGTTGCAAAACTTTTAACTCATTTCTCAGAGAGGCATTTGCTAGAAAAATCCATTAATTTACTTGTGAATGTCGGGTACATTAGGAATCAAAAAGACTACGAAAAGCAGTATCAGGACTTAATTTCTGTTTTTAAACTAAGTGAAAAGCAGAAGACGCGCTTAAGATCCATTCTATACGGTGATCGCATGTTGATTGAGCTAGTCTCTTTTGGAGATAATAAAGGTCCCGTTAGACCAGAGGACTTCACATTGAGAATACAAAATGGTGAAGTGCTTTCCAATGCAAGACATATAGCGGTTTCACTTGAGAGGCGCAACCATATTGATAAATTAAATAGCTACAAGGGCATGCCTCCCTTTGAGCGAGATCAAGCCTTGAAGGAGCAAATTAAGGAACGAGAAGAGAGTAATTTTATCCTAAAAGGAGAAACAAAAGATGAGATCGTCAAGTATCTGAAAAAACAACCTAATCAAATGAATATTTCCCGACCGAAAAACCTTACCTTTCATTTGAGCCAAACCGAATTAATAGAACTTGTCAAGGCGCTATTGCTTGCTGGTAAAATTAAAGGTTTTGACAAGGATGCGTACGAATATCTATCTATCATTTTTCAAGTTCCACTTAAAACTAATGCTAGTAGTACACTACAACAGATTAAAGGACGTAACAACGACGTAGCCACTAAATTCTTAGATCGATTGAAAAGAGGACTATTGGATTGGTTAGAAAGGTAAAATGTGACACTAGTTAGACACTAGTAGTGCTCTAGCGCTTTCCTTGATTATAATATTTGCTTTCATAAAACTATAATTATGAAAGTACTGCAATTCGTAAACACAACTCCAGAGGACTTTAAAAAGGAGCTAGGCGAGATCATTGATTCCAAACTAAAACAATTCCACCAACACTTTCAACCCAAGGAACCTGAGGAATATATTCCAAGAAAAGAACTTGCGCTGCGATTGAGTATTAGCGAAGCAACACTATGGCGTTATACAAAGAATGGCACTTTTACTGCATATGGTATAGGTAAGCGTGTCTTTTATAAACTTTCTGAGGTCAATGACTCTATATGCGAACTAAAGCAAATGAAGTCGTCATGATCGATGGAGTTACCTTCATTGTTAGAGACGAACCTGCTGTTCTTATTCGTGAAGCATTAAAGCCTCTTCTAATCGAAGAAGTGAGGTGGCATAATAAGGTCCCAGTTCATAAGTATTTAACGTGCGAAGTAGATGGTCTTCGATTTAAAACAAATCATGATGACTTCTCCGATACTCCTTTTGTTAGGGTTTGGGGAAGTTTGCATATGTATAAAAATTATGGAAGACATAATAGTGACGATTACACAAGGCGAGACTTTTACGAGACGATAGAGAATTTGAGGGAAAGATTTAACATTCACCCTTCGGATTGCATATTAACAAACATCGAATTTGGGGTGAACGTAGAGATGCCTTTCGATATTGGATTGGTCCTTAGGAATTTTCTTTTTTTTCGGCGCACTCCTTTTACCACAACGATTGACTCTCCAATGGGGCATAACGTTTTATTGGATGGGTTTGATTTTCAGCTTAAGGCCTACAATAAGGGTCGTCATTACAAGCATTACACTAACGACAGACCGATCCTTAGATTCGAGTTAAAATTACGTTGGAAAAAGCGACTCAGATCACTAGGAGTTATCACAATGGAGGATTTAATAAATACAGAATTTAATGTATTTAAAGAATTGCTACTTGCCGCGTTAGATAACACTATTATTTATGAGTCGTTACTTTTAGATGGCACTAAGTATGAAGATGAGTTTGGCAATATAAGGTCTTGGGAAAAGATAAGGACTGAAAATAATCGTTGGAAGTATAAAAAGGCAAAATACAGACAAGTTCTAGATCAGTGCACTGGAACAATCAAAGAAGTGCTTCGGAATTGTATCGCAGAAAAAGCTAATTACCTTTCTTCCAACTAACCACTTTTCAATACTTAGTATAGTGGTTGAATTTTGGTGAATTGACAGCGGTTGAAACATCGCCTATCAATCTTATGAAAAAGCTGTTAGCAAATATGATGTTACTTAAAGATTCCCAAAAAAGTATTTGACCTTGCTTACAAATAGACTCCACCCCCTAAAACAGATTCAATTTCCTTTTTGGAGCGACCCTTTTTTTGCGGGTATAGGGATGCACCTTCAGAAGCGTACATCGTTTTTTAAAATCATTCCTTGAAAGCAAGTTAGGATGATTAACCTAAGATTACTATTAAACCATCACAGCACTCAGCTCCAGCATGGGCAAGTACATGGAGATCACAATCACCAGCACAATAAACCCAACAAAAAGAGTGAGCAGTAAATTGAGAATACTGGTAAGCATTCCAGCCTTGTACTTAAGCTCGGCGTTGTATTGCTCGTAGAGGCGTTGAAAGATGAATTCAGTTTGATTGGTTTCTTCGGCTACGTGAAGCAAGGCAATCATTCGTTTATCATAAAGGGAATGTTTGCCAAAACTCTCGTTGAGTTTAAGCCCTTTTATCAAGTCTTGCTCCACAACCGCTAGGGAAGCCTCCAAAGGATAAAAGCGGATCATGCTACGCGTTAATCCTATACCTTTTACCACGGGTACTTTTGCATGTGTGAGCAAGGACATCGCCTGGGTAAACTGGATCAAGTAAATGCGCTTAACATAGTTGCCAACAAGCGGGAGTTTGGATTGGAGTATGCCAATAAACTTATAGTATTGAGGGGTCTTTGAAATCAACTTATGAAGAATGATTAGGGCTAGCAAGGCGCCCAGCATCAACCAGCCATACTCCGAAAATAGATTGGAAACTTTTACCACCTGTCGTGTTAACCATGGAAGCTTGGCATTGTTCTGAGCGAACATGCTTTCAAACATAGGCACGATAAACTTCAGCATAAAAATTAGTACCCCTAGGGCCATTAGCAGCGTAATTACAGGATAGGTGAGGGAAGAAATAATTTGCCTTCGTATTTCATTCTTTCGGCTAAAGTATACACCTAGATCTTCAATGATCTTAGCGAGTTCTCCGGATTGTTCTCCGAGTTGTACTGCATGGTATTCATAAGGTGTAAAATCTTTTTGCTGCATCATCGCTTCCGAAAGTGAACTTCCTTTAACAATTGCTTGGGACAAATCCAACCAAACCTTTTGGCTCTTTTTTTTAGTTTGATTTTCAACTACAAGATCGAGCGCCTTTTTTAAATCGATCCCCGATTTTAATAAAATACTAAGCTCCAAATAAAAAACCTCTTTAGCCTTATTCGATAGGGATTTCGAGCCAAAGGAAATTTCATGATCCAATAAAGAAGCATTCTTGCCTTCTTTTGGTGACTCGTTGGTTAGGATAGGTTCTATTTTAATTCCCATAGTTTCGGACTATTGATTGGCTGCTACGTTCTCTAAAGGCAAAAACGGCTTGATCGATCCCTTTATTACTAAATATGACTTTCAAAGCATCTATACTTCCATTTGTTTGTGCTTCGCCTTGATAAAAATACTGACTTTTAAAGGTAATGTCCTTCATCAAGGTGTCGGTATTTCTCAAAATAGCTGAATCGTCAAAGCGGTACACTACCGTATCCAGAGGTGAAATTAATTGCACGTCAATGCCGTCTTTTGAAAGATACGAAATAGCATGAGTATTAAAGTCCAATGAAAGCCGTTGTTGTAAAATACTTCGCTTATTGGTCTGGACGAATCCGCCATCCATTTTGAAATACATATTCGACAAATGGGTGTAAATAGTAAAAGCCATGACAATCGCAATAGTAGATACAATAATAGCTACGAGCATTTCCCGTAGTGTAAATCCTTTTATTTTATGTGGACTACTTATGGGCAATGTACTTCGTTTTACGTTGGTTGGACGATTTGTGGAGCGCTTCGATTACAAAATAATCACTAGTGTTTTCTATAGAGATTTCCCATTTGCGTTCCTCCTCAAAATAGGGAAGTTTTAAGGCTCCGTGAGAGGCAAAGTAACCTAGTTCGTCAATCCGCACATGCATCGCGTTAGTGTCCTTCGATGAACTTGAAGTCAATACATTTTTTATCACCAAGCTGGAGATCACAAAAATACTCATCACGATTACCGTAGCTGCTATGGAACCAATCAAGGATTCCCCTTTTATCTTTTTTAATACAGCCATTGTGCGATCCCTTTTTTTGAAGATTCGAATAAGAGTCCGCAGAACCCATCTGGAATATCATAAGCCAATACCTTACCGTTGTATAAATGGTTGTTATATCTAGAACCTACGGTTGCCGTAAATTGTTTGGTATACACCGAACCATATACCGTTCCTAGAAGTTCGGTATTACCTTCACAATACACCTGCCCCATGACTCTGACATTTTCTTCTAAGAAGACACTGGTGGTCGTAAAATAATTTACTTCTTGTCCCTTGTTTATATAAACAATAGCCCCTTGGACGCGTGTATCTTTTGACAGGTAGATTGCACTGGTATCGTTGGCTCTTTCTTTTGCAGTATCCATCACAACTAAAGAACTTGGATACGCTAACTCTACATCTTCCTCTAGTAAGATCCATTCACTAGCCAAAAAATGTGCATTCCCCGCGAACCCTTTTTCAACTGTAATTTGAGGCGCCACAATCAATACATCGTGCAATTGCGCCCACTTTTTTATGGTGATGGGTTGACTGCTTATAAATGCAATATTACCCCGCAAATCTTGCTCGATAGTGGTATTTTGATTGTAAAGTATAGCCGTTGGGTTTTGAAAGGAATTTCCGTGATAGGCGGCACTCCGTACAAGACTATCTTCTTTTTTTGGAGAATATCTAAGCCATTGTAGGCTGCTTTCTAGCCAAGAACGTTTTAGCTCCGGAAGAATACTTCGCCCTATTTTTATTTCCCCGTCTACCAGAGAAGCTCCAGTGTATGCTAACTGATTTAAAGTAGCAGCAACAATCCCAGATCTTGATACATACGCATCACCTTGCAATCGTGCATTTCCTGCGAGGATTAATGGCTTATCACTGTTAGTTACGTAAACAGATGTAGGCAGTTCTTCGTTGGTTCCTCCTAAAAGGGCACTTTGGCGATGCCTCTTTTTATGCGATTTAGCGGTACTGGTTATTCGTTCAAAAGCGCCCCAAGCTTCTTTTGAAACGGTTAATGGAATAGAATCATTTTTAAAATACGAGGCAATTTCTTCGTCTACTACGGTTTCTATTTTTATTCCATCAAATGCAGCATTTATGACCTCGGTGTATTTCTGAGATTGCAATCTAAAAAGCTGATGAGTATGAGAAAGCATAAGCAAAGCTCCTAACAGCATAGCAATGAGCACAGCAATGGTAATTGCATATTGCACCGCCGAACCCTTTAACTTTTTAACCGTCATTCTATTTTGCTAAATGCTTTGATGGCCCCGTTGAACTTTAACCGAATCGCTTCCGAATTCCCCTTAACTAGGGTTAGCTCTCCTGAGGTTTCTCCTTTTTTTAGTAGTTGTTGCTTGCCATTGATATTGACCACAAAAACAGGTCTTTTGGCTTTAGTATCCGCAACAACCCCTACATATTGGATGTTAGGCCAAGGCCGAGTCTCTTTGGAGTTAATTGGCCCACTTGACTTCTTTTTAGTTTTAGTTCTTGTATATAAAGTTCCTAAGAATGGATCTTTTTCTACTGGTAAGAGTTCAAATTTTTCTTTCACTTTAAACTCAGGTCTGATATAGGCCGTTTTTTCGTCTGTTCTGTAAACAGGTTCGTTGGAGTTGGAGTCAAAAAATTGGAATACGAGTATTGCCCAAAAAAGAAGGGCAGCCAACCAAAGGATTTTATTTGGAACAGCCAACTTCATTAGATTTCATTGACCGTAAAGCTAAAGATACTGCTCACAGGACCTTCATTTCCAGCGGCATCTGTTGCTTGGATGATCCAGTAATAGGTGTCGTTGTCCAGCATAGTTTCGAAGGGCGAACTCACTTCTTGAGACAGCACTAAGTCAGTCAAGGCTTTGTCACGATAGATGGAAATCATATCGACTTCTTCACTCCCCTCTATTGGAGTTCTAGACCACTCAAAGGTGACCGTTTGCATATTGAGTTCAGTACCGTCGGCAGGTGAAGTTAGTGATGGAGTATTGGGTTCAGTGATATCGACCAAGATGTCTCTGGTTGAGTACCCCGTAACTTCTCCATTTTTCTCGGCTCGTACTTGCCAAGAGAGTGTTCCTTCAGGAAACTCAATGGGAAAGTTAGTTTCGGTTGTAGTTTGTTCGTTGACTATCGTTCCATTGTTTAAGATTTGCAAACGGTAAAGGCTGGCATCGGTCACTTCCTGCCAATCCAGTTGCTGAGTTACAACATTCGTGATGAGCCCATTTTCGGGACTCGTTAAGATGACCACATTATCTGAAAAATTCTGTGCAGGAACCACGCTGAAAGAAGCGGTAGCATATTGCGTCTGCGAATTACTATTGGTTGCTCGAACCCGCCATTGGTAACTTCCAATAGGTAACTCCGCTTGACTTGAGGTAATAGAATCTCTGGTATTTACAAATAGTTGTTCTGTATTATCAAAATCGGGTCGGGCGACTTGTATTTCATACGCTGTAGCATCGTCGACCGTTTCCCAATCAAAAAACACCACATTAGTAGAAACCTCTACACCATTGCCAGGGGCCAACAATGTTACTTGACGACCACTAATATCGGTTTCTATTAAAATACTGCCTTCTTCACAGGAGGTGAAAAGAACGATAACACCAAGAATTATAAGAGAGAAATACTTCATTAAAATTTAAATTCGGTTTTACGAGCTGCTTTTTTCGCGGTCGTATAGGTCTGAGAACTACAGGGGCTTCCTACTGGAACCAGGTCTAAAATCCCTACTCTAAATCCTTTTTTAGTTCCCCAACAAAATTGAGAAGCTTTGTACGACGTAATAGTTCCCTCGTCAAATTCAATACGATCAAAGGCTTTGTTCTCTTTGCGCAACTCAATAGATAGTGTTTTCTCCTTGCGCTGCACCAAATACATTTCATCTGCATTTTTTAGTGCGGTTATCTTGTTGTCTGGCAGATGCATCGTTATTTGAGTTACCATGCGATAAACATCCCCTTTTTTTAGATAGGACATTAACTCACGATCCTTGTTTAACTGGTTGATCATACCCAGCGGATCAAGCAATTGAAACGAATAAAGAAGGCTGTCTTTTTTTGTGGCGGGTATGGAATCTTTTTTAGTGAATAGATTACGTTTTGAAACTTTTATGGTTTCCACTTGTAATCGAACGCCTTGTGTTAAGCTAGGAACGCTTTTAGTGAGTGCTCTATTCTCCAAAGCATAATCCTCGTAGAGTCCTATACTCCCCAATTCGGGTAGTTTCACTTCTTTTTCTTGTTTGTGTTGTATAGACTTGCAAGAGACCACACTAAGACAAATAGAAATGGATAGTAGTAATTTCAAAAAATGTGATTTAGTACACTAAAATAGGGGAATGCAATTGTATTCACAAGCGTTTTAGTACGTAATCTTTCTAATTAACTACTATTTTCCTGGTAATGGAACTTCCGTCCATCTCTATGTGTAAAAGATACATCCCCGAAGCCAAAGCCGAAACATCCAATTGGTTGTTATTAAAAGGGGCTAAAACTTCTTTGCCATGCAGGTCGTAAAGCTTTAAATCTTTACTCTTGATCTCAAATCCTGCAGTTAATCTTACTCGCTCATTCGCCGGACTAGGGTATATATTTATAGAAGTTTGAGTGTTATCTTCTACATCTAACGTTTGGCAATCTCCGTTAAAAATATATACTGCGTCCATTGATGAGTACATCCAGGTTCCACCACTATCTGTAAAAGCAAGCTTTAACCCTACATCTGAAGCAGAACTGGATTCCCAACCTACAGCATCAATAATGGGATCAGCCGCAAAAGCGTATAGTTGCACCCAATATTTTGTGCCATTATCTCCACCTTGCAGTGCAAAGGGAATGGCTACGTCCAAGGTAGTTTCATATACATTCCATCCATTAAGAGGGTTTGTACCTATAATTGGTTGGCTACTTGGTGTTATAAGTTCGAAGCCAATCACATTACCAGGAAACCCATTATTATCGTCCCAAATAAAAACATCTACGTTAGAAATTCCATCAACGGCTACGAAATTGGTGATAATCTGCTCTAAATAAAACACTTCTCCTGAGTTCACGTCTATATCGGTTGCTACCAATTGAAGATCATCAGAATTTGATCCGAACCACTCAAAACCGTTGCTGGGATTTGATTGAGAACAATCATTGTCGGGTGCGTGCATTGGCTCTTGAAGTAGCATCATATCTGGAAAACTTCTTCCAATCATTTCTTGAGAAAGCATGGATCCTGTTAAGAGAAACCCCATGAACACTAAATAAATTTTTTTCATATTTCTTAGCAATTTAAGCGGGGAGTTGCTTGTGTCACGAATATAAAAAAAAGATATAACACATTTTACTTTTTGAGGTTGAAGAATGACCGAGGGTTTATTTTAAAAGCTCATATTCCACTTAAAAAATTCTTGCGTTATGAACTCGCTTGTCCAGGATATGATAAGAAATTTAATTGGGTTGGATTTGAGGAAGCCGAAAAGATTTGGTTGAAATAATTGAATATTCTCGGGCACTCAAATAAGAGTGCTTTTTTATTCAGCACCTTAACATAATTTTAATCCCAACTTTTTAAAGTTAGAATGAAATCTTCCAGGCTTTCAGCAATTAAATATAAATTTGATTGCACTTCATCACCTAAAACATTATAGTTAACTTCTTCTTCGTGATTCCAGAAATATACTTTACCATTTATTCTATTCATACAGATTAAGTTCCCTCCTGGATCGTGGCCGATAGGAAAAATTTCACTTGGCATTCTTTTATTTTGAATTTTATAGATATTAAAATATTCTTCAAAATTATCATGTTCTCCATCATAAACTGCTAAAAACCAATCTATATTTGATTCAGTTTCTTTACCATTTTCAATGAAAGAAAAAACATTTGGTTCACATCTACCACCATTATAATTTAATAAATGTTTCCTGTAATCTTTATGTAATTCAAATGAGATTCTTTCTTCCAATTTGGATAAATCTTCTTCCATTAATTTTAATTCCGTATCAAAAAAAGTTATCATATTTATTATAATTTAAATAGTGAAAAACCACCTGTATGACCAGTTCTATTGTGAACAGAGGTTTGTACTAATTGCATTCTACCCTTAACTTGATGATGATGCCAAGTGTATCCCTTTGGAGTACTGTTATAACCCGCTGCTTTATTAGCCGCTGCAAAATCCTTAGCTCTGTTCCCAGTAAGTGCAATTGTTACATCGTTTTTCCCGCCTTTGAATAGAAAATTTTTAAAATCAGGAAAGCCTTTATTGTTAAATGGTACATTAGTTACAGGGTGAGTTTTTCCAGCTAAATGTGCGTTTCGTATTGTTATAGATGCGTGGTATGTTTTAGGTGCCAAACCACCGACAAAATTATATGACCTATTTGTTACTTGACCCCCAGATAATACATTAGGAAAAGCTGCTGAGGCACCTGCCCCATAGGCAGCCATAGTTAGTTGAACAGTAAACATGGCAGCTTCTTTTCTCTCATAATCTTGATAAACACCAATTGTACGACCATTATCTGAAAAAAACATAGTCGGAGTTGCCGGAGCGCCAATGATATCCATAAATGATGCCTCACCCACAACAGCAGTAAACTGGAGAGCGTCGTCAATATTATGAGGAACATAACCTTCTTCTGTCATTCTCCATTCAAGACCACCACCGCCTATAGTTGTAGTTCCGATTGCTGCGTTTTGATCGCAATCACTTCCATCACTTTTAAAACAACCGCCATCAGGATCGATTCCATTCATTGGATTATTCCCCATCCCCATATACGGGCTAAAATATTGCCCATAAGGATCAACCGTCAACCAACGTCCAATCCTACTATCCCAGAGTCGAAGTTCAAAGGCTTCCATTCCAGTCTCACCATCCTTTTCCTGTCCTTGGTATGCGTAGCGATATTCGCCTTCTATATTGCGATTAGGCATTGGCATCCCGAAGGGGAACTAATCTAATATCTTTTTTAAAGACACTTGATTAACTTTCCTTATGCTACTTTTCAAAAATTTAAAGAACTTATTTACTGCCACTAATATACATATTGATATTTAATTCCGCGCAAGTAAAACCCAGTTTTCTCGTGCCTCAAAATCCTCTGTCTTTTACTTGCTTCCTTTGCCTCGGTATGTTACATAATTGGCATTATAAGTCCGCTTCGCACAGTTTTTAAGGTGTTATTTTTTTGTTGTTTAAAAACTGTCGTTATAATGTAAATTATGTAAAATACTCCCATTCGCCCGACTTCCGACGCCCGCTTTTGAACTTGGATTGATGTTTTTAGATTTGATTCAAAAGATTATGAATACTAACGCCTTTCAGTTGTTTCATTTTAAAAGTTGATGCAACTCCTTCGCATTTACCAACCTCTGTTACATCAACTTTTAAAACGTTTGATTCTTTTCGGCAAGCTTCAAACGTTTTAAAAAGATGAAGATTTACAAGCCTATAATCTCGGGTTTAGAAACGACCTTAATCAATCTTCATCTTTTTAAAATGCGATAAACGATAGTGCGTCAGCTTTATAGTTCTAAAGTTTCTTGTTTAGTTCGGGTGTGTCTTTTCGAGTTCTGAAGTGAGCGTTGGCTGAAGTCGGACATTTTACATAATAGCAGTTATAGCTACGAAAATATAATAACTCGCCGTAGGCAACTTTTGAAAGGATTTTTGCTACTATAACTTCTGTTATGTAACTTGGCTTGGGGTAATTTTTGGCTTTTTAGAGGTGGATACAGCTCTTTACTTTTTTAAGATTACAACTTTCTTTAAATAACTGGATTTTCTTAAAAAAGTAATGTGCTGTAATAGTTCGGATAGACAAAAATTACAATGCGGTGGCGCGCGGAACAAAACAAAAGACAGAGGGTTTTTGCTTTTCGCAAAAAACTGGGTTTTGTTTTGTGGGGATTATTTAATCTCTATCAGCTTTATAACCGATTTCTTTTCGAGGTTTTTCGTTGTCTTTCTTTTCAATCAATTCATCAAGATAATTAAACACTAATTCTATATTCTTGCTATGATTTGATAGTTTTTTTTTGATTTCTTCAATTTCAAGTTTCACACTTAAATTATCTGTTAGCATTTCTCTTATCTTGGTAAACACTCTTATGATTTGGATGTTAACCTTTATTGCTGTTGGACTATTCAAAACACTTGACAGCATTGCAACTCCTTGCTCTGTAAAGACTAATGGAGCATATCTATTTCCTCCCCAATTTGAGGTGCCAAATTGGCTCCTCAAGTTATCGAACTCTTGTTTTGTCAACTCAAACATAAAATCTTCAGGAAAACGTTCAATATTTCTACGTACTTGCCTTTTAAGTTGCTTTGTCTCTACTTGATAAAGTTCTGCTAAATCTTTATCTATCATGACTTTTTGGTTTCTAATTAAATAGATTTTGTTTGTGATTATTTCGTCTGGAATAGTGATTTCTTGGCTCATTTCTGGTATGCTTTTCAGTTTGTAAAAATAGATTTTTAAATTGGACATCACAATTTGTGACCTCCAAAATTGGGTGTCGCAATTTGCGATACCTAAAATATTGGATGATATTTATTTACTTCTTCCTGTAAACTCTCCAAGTCGTTTATTAGATAATTTTCGGTTGAACTCACATAACGATGTCCTGCAAAATATTGAGCTTCACGAAGATTATAGTTTTTTACCCAATACGTTATTACAGAAGCTCTAATCTGTTTTAAACTCTCGATTTCTTTATGCTTCTTTTTAAGTTTCTGTAATAACTTTTGTATCGCATTCTGTAAATGGTTTCCTGTGCCTTTACTTATAAAAAGCAAATCAGTTTCTCTATTATTTTTTACTAATAATTCTGCACGTATTTTTAAAGTATATTCCATAAAATCCAAGATTTGGTGCGCTTCCAGTTTTAAGGTTCTTTCGTTACTTCTTCTACTTTGTTTTATATAAATTTTGCCTTCTCTTAATTTTACATCTATAAGCTCTAATCTATTAAGTTCTAAAGTTCCTAAACCTTGATAAATAATTAATCCCAATATAATTTTATTACGTTTTGCAATACTTTGATTTTCTTTGTTATTTAGTTTCTCTACTTCGTAATTGTGATAGATTTTTTCTAATGTTATCTTGTTGATGATATTATATAATTTCCGTCTTTTAATGCCTTTTATATTGATATTTAATGTTGGATTATTATCTCTTAATTCTCTTTTTATTAGCCAATTAAAGTAATGTTTTAAACTTGTAATATTTAATTGTGTAGTGCGTTGTTTTACACCTTTCTTTTTTAGATGCTGTACATAACTTATCAGTTCGTTATATGTACTTTGTTCTGCTTCTATTTTATTATTTTCCGTCCAAGTAATATACTGTAACAGACTTTTATAATAACTTTCTGATGTTGCTGTACTAAAGCCTTTTGAGAGTAAATAATTCTTATAGGTGTTCATTTTGTTGTTCTAATAAATGTGTATACACTTGGGTAGATTCTAAACTACTATGTCCTAAAAACCTGCTTATCTTTTCTAATGGCATTCCGTTCTGTAGTAAGTGAGTTGCAATACTGTGGCGTAATATGTGTAACCTAATATTCTTTTGTTGAAGTTCTATATCATTACTTCTGTATTGCAATAACTTTAAGCGTACTGCGATACTTTGGGCGTTCATTCTTTTGCTTCTCTGACTGATAAAAAAAGCTTCTTCTCGTTTGTCTTTATTTAAAATTGGGCGGTAATCATAAACGTATTCTTCCAAGTATTTTAAATTGGTTTTATTGAGTGGAACAAAGCGTTCTTTATAGCCTTTTCCTTTTCTAACGTGTAGTATTTGTTTATCCCAATACACATCGCTAATGTCTAAATGATAACCTTCATTTCTTCGTAAACCACAACCATAAAAAACGGTTAATATCGCTCTGTCTCTTGATGCTATGGCTTCAAATAAGTATTGCGGATTATATTTAGTTATACAGTTATGAAAATGCCCTGTTACTTTATAAAGTTCTTTAATTTCCGCAACGGTCAACGTTTCTATTTGTGTGGTTTGGTTGGTTTCCCAATCGATGGTAAGTATTGGTAAAATCATTCTTCCGCTCTGACGTAAATATTCTGTAAACTTGTAAAGTGCTTGTAAATGTTTGTTTAAATACGCATTACTTAATCCACCGCCTTGACGTTCATTACTTCGTAATTTTAAGTGGTTGTAATATTCTTTTATAATCCTGTTATCTAGTTGTTTAATGTGATTAATATTGTTTTGTTCAAGGTAATATAACAGTTCTCGTATGTGATTAGGAAGATTATAAACCGTACTTTCTGCATAGCCTAAAATGTCTAACCATTCTCTAAATGATTTCTCGATATATTGGAAGCTCTCATTTTTAAGGATTAATTTTTTCATTGCACTTATCCATTTTTTAGATGTGTTGCGATTTATATTTAAGTAATTGATTTTGTGATTACTATTTCGCAAAAAGAGTGTTTGCGATTTAATTGCGACTTGCGTTTTATTTCTTCTTAATATTCTGTAAAGCCTTATCTAATGCGGTTTGTATATCCTTTTGTAGTTTATCGTAATCTTTAGAGATTACTAATTCAAACGTGTAACTTCTTGTCTTTTTATTAGTGTTTCGTTTGATGTAGCCTAATAGCTGTAAATGCTTGTGATAGTTACGTAACGTACTTTCTTTTATGCGTAATTGCGTTCTTATTTCTAATCCTGTAAATTCTTTCTTCTTTTTAGTTTTTAAATACGCTTTAAGGGTTTCTAAATAGTTTCTGCAACTTCCTGTGAGTTCATCGCTTTTACGAAGTAAAACCTCTTTTAAAAGCATATTTGCATTTTCTATATCTTCTAATGTGGTTTCGATATATATTTCTCCTGTTTCTTTGTCTGTTTGTTGCTCTCGTTGGTATTGATAGTAAAATGTAATCGCTTCTATAAATTGTAAATAATGATTATTGGTTCTTCTTGGTTTAAAGACAGATTGTGGAAGATTGAGTTTGTTGGCAAAAGGATTTCTAATCGTTATTGGTTTTAATATTCTCTGTGTATTCTGTAAAAACTCCTGTATTTCTTTTTGTTCGTAAGTATTGATTTCGCCAGCAGATAATTGTCTTTGATATTGCATTATTTTCTCGTCCTGTATTGTGCTTTCATCCAAATAGAGTAGGAAGCTACGGTTTGCATTATCTTCATAAATATGTTCTTTAGTAGTACAACCTGCAACACAAACAGGACCTTCTACTACTAAATATTTCGTTTGAGTTTCTCCTTTGGTATTTTTACTGGCTATAGTTTTTACTATTCTTTTTTTAGTTTGTAATTCTCGTAATGGATAAAGTGCATTTTCTGCTCCGTCTAAATCTTCGATTAATATGACTTTGTTTTTAAGCTCTTGTTTTCCAAAATAATAAAAGGCATTTTCGGATAATGTTGTTATGCTTACGCGTTCTTCTTCTGGAATGAGTTCGCCTACTTTTTCTTGTAAATGTGTTTTTCCCGTTCCACTACTTCCCAAGCCTATAACGTGTAAAGGTTGTTCTCGTTTTCTGCTTGTAAAAATGATATACATTAACAATCGATTTATTTCTTCGCCAATAACGCCACTTTTACCAATCAATTCATTTGTCTTGCCTAATAGGTCTTTAGACCTTAAAAAGGTTTCAGCTTCTTCGATTTCTCCTAAATTGAGCTTTTTAAATTTTGGTTTTAGGTTTTCTTCTTTGGCTTTGATTTCTTGTAAACGGTATTTTTCAAGTTCTTCTGTGAGTTCGCTTAAACTGGCTGATATTACTGATGTTCCTATTTCTAAACGTTCTGCACATTTTCTAATAAATTTTTCTAATTGCGTATCGTTGTATAAATCTAGATTATGTCTTACTGGTGGTCTGCTACTTTCTTGTAACTGTACTTTTAAGGTACTTCGCATTCTGTCCAGTCCTTCTAACTTTATACCTCCTAAAACTGTTAATTGTAGTAAATCGTTCTCGTAGATTAGTTGGTCTGTGCTGCTTGTGCTGAGCTTAGTCGAAGTATCGGTTTGAAGTTTTATACTCATTATAAAAATATTTTACTGTTACACTTTGGCTACAAAAATAAACAATCTGTAAATGCCAAGCAAGACTTTTGGATTTGTTTTTATCCAAACGATGCTATACTTTTGTAAAAGCCTTTACATATTGGCAACAAATAGCATATTATGAGCGTAGATTTTGGATATAGACTTAAAATAGTACGAGAAGAAAAAGGGTTAAAGCGTGAAGATGTCGCAAAGCAAATAGGCACGTCTGCTGCTATTATTGGACGTTATGAACGTAACGAGCGTACACCATCTATTGACATTGCCAAAAATATTGCCGAAGCTCTTGAAGTAAGTTTAGATTATTTGGTTGGCGATACTACCGTTTTACTAAAGGATAAAAAAATGCTATACCGTATTGAATTACTGCAAAAAATAAATCCTGACTATAAAGACAGGATTTTATATATGCTTGATGTAATGCTTAAAGATGCGCAGAATAATACATTACAGGATAAGTTGGCTTAATCACATAATGTTCTTTTTGTTTCTTTGAATAATTCATTCACATCAACACCTTTTGCTACATTTATATTTTTGATATTCGATTTACAAATCGATAATAAAGTAAACGATTTCTCTCTAAAACTAGTTACCTTATAATCTTTATCACATCTAGTTATTATTTCTGTTTTAGGTTTTAAAAAAGAGGCGTAATAATATATTTTAATATCAGGCTTCTCACTCTTTAAAAATGGCTTCAAAGGATATTTTTCAACTTTATGATAACACGGTCGATTTTGCTCTCTATTGATTAATATTTTATAATCCGAATATTCAACAGAAAAGAATACCTTATAAAAACCTGTTGATTTGTTTTTTGTTATATGATTATTAGCAATTGTTATCAACTCATTTATTTCTTCACTATTAACTTCAAAATTAATATTATGGTTTTTTGAAGATTTACAACCAACAAAAATTATAAAAAATAGAAAAAGTACAACTCTCATTTTAATGCTTATAATTAACTCTAAATCCGTCTATATCCCAAAAACCATTTCCGCTACTATTATAATAACCTCTTGAGCCTCTAAACCCTTGTATTACACCATTTAACTTATTCGTGTAAAATACACCAACGTCTCCATAAGGATCATATTCACCATTTCGATTATAAATTTGACCACTAGGAGCTGGAGTATGTGAATGATTATGATATATTGCTGCTACATTATACACATTATTCTTTATACTTATTGTACCATCACTAATGCTAACCCCTGTTAAAAAATCTGTATTATTTACTCCTCCAGTAACACCATCACCTTGTCCAGCCCAACCATAACCAGCGAAATACAAACCAAAATTATCAGTTTTTAATTTTTCAATATCAGTTACAGCACTTCCAGATAAAAATAATCCACCAGCCTCTTTAAATGTCTTCCCAAATGCATTTCGTGATATATCAGCAGTAAAATCTAAAAATGAATTAAAATCACTACGGTTATTAAATGTAAGTAAGCTAAAGTCTTTACTCAAAAGATTAAAACCATCTAGCTGTTTTAAAACCCCATAATTAGCAGTTCCAAGAACTTTAGTTCCTTCTGCATTATACAACCTATCAGGACCGTCGTTAGCTTTCCAAAAAGTAACAACACCATCAACTAACTTATAATCATCAAGAGGCTCTGCAGTACTACCACCGTCAGGGTCAATCTTATTAATCCAATTATTGCCCATTGCAAGGTATGGGCTATGGAACTCATTGTATGGATCAGTAGTTAGCCAACGATTTATCCTTGAGTCATACAAACGAAGCTCAAAAGCAACCTTTCCAGTTTCTTTGTCAAGTTCCTGACCTTGGTAATTATAACGGTAATCCCCTACGATATTTCTCCCTGGCATCGCCATCCCGCCGGGATAGTAATCTTTATACGCCAACATCACCGGAGGTGTGTCTGTAGTAACATCTACTACACTTACATTATCTAGGTAAAAATTGTTTGGGGAACTGTTATTGTCAAGTGTTAGACTCACGTGCAAGTAAGACATTCCTGTCTGCTCTGGAACATAAGTAATACTATACACCCCATTGTTGTAAGCTGTATTGGGAGCTTCATTTACAATATTCCCTCCTTCGTATGCAAAATATTTGAGCTGATTAGGGGTTTCGTCCAAATCAAGATCGAACTTAATCTTGTAATACCGTCCGGCTGTGGCAGGAAATGCCAGGGTAACATAGTTACTTTGACCACCTGTTACTGTCGCTTTTAATTGTTCGTTGTCAATAGAGAGAGATACAGAGGATGCGTCATGGTCCCAACTAGTAGGAACTGAGGCTCCAGAAAAATCTTCTGAAACTATGGGTGTTTGCTGTCCACTTCGCTGTATGACGCCACGTACATTACCTAAATGGTCTGTAAGCTCATAAGTATATCCACCGGAATTGTACATTCCTAATCTAGATACTCCATAAATGGGATTTTCGGTATATCCTTGTACTATCTTACTCCCTGGAACATTATTAAAATGATGGATGGCTAGCACTTGTCCAGAGGCATCTCTTACGTAAAACGTTTGAGGTACATGACCCAAACTATTGGTGGTGCATTTTTCTACGCGATGCCCACGATCGTTATAAAAGAATTCGACACCTTCATTACTACCGGAAGCTGTTGAGGTGACCGATTTAACTAGACCATTGGTATAATACGTATAGGCAGTTTGATCTTGCGAGTTGCTAACGAGTTGCCCGATACTATTGTATGTGTAATTATTTGGCGTTTGTGTGCCGATATCGCCATTGGTTCCTCCATTTACGGCGTCATACACATAATTTAACTGATTGGTTCCTGCATTGTATTCATAGTCTAAGGCGTCCATATCATTAGAACCAGCTTCCGTATTTTTGTTTCTGATGAGGTTTAAAATATTTCCATTGGCGTCGTAGGAAACACTTGGTACACTATAATCATTAGACGGGTGTGCGCTAAACACGCTTCCGGTATAGGCGCCAAAGGTTGCCTTCTTTAACCAGTTGTTGGTGTTGTATTCATACGAATAACCACTGTCTGTAGTGAGTCCTTCGGTGCCCCAACGTGTTCCTTTAATGTTGCCGTCAAATCGGTCAACGCCGCTTTGAGAGTCGTTAATATTGGTGCCAGTAGTTCTGGAATAATCCTGCTTGTGGTAGTCCAATACAATTCCAAAGGCATCATTGCCATCTTGGCCGGGATCATGAGCGGAGAGCAAGTTAGAGTGATTGATCGCTTTAAGACTTCCTTCCAAGGTGTACACATAGTCCATTCCTTGCAGTCCTTCGGCCAAATTGGTTCTTTTTATTTGCCCCGTTTCGTAATATTCATAACTTGCATGTTCAATAAAATTTTCATTATCGGTGGAGGTTTCCACGCGTTCTAGTTGATTTAATTCGTTGTACGAATAACGATGTGCAAACAATTCGTTTACATTGTCTCTTTGATAAATTACGTTGGTTACTTGACCCGTAATGTCGTCATACACATAGTCGATAGTTTTGGTGCCAAGACCGTTAATATATTGTACCATCCATTCTACACGCCCATAGATATCGTAGCTGTACCAGGTAGTTGAGGTTTCTGGGTTTAGGGTATAGGTTTTAGAAACATTTCCTGAAACAAATTTTTGACTCCGTACTGCAGAATAGTTTTCGGCAGCCAGAGCTGCACTCAATCCTGTAGGATCTGGAAGATCATATTCAGTAAATACCTGTTCTTTGCAAGTACCAGGGTCTAAGGTCCATTCTTCAGGTGGAGGTGGGTTTGTGTTCTGAGTTGTAGATAATTGTTCTAGCTGAATATTTGAAATGTTCGTTCCCGGCGAATAGATAGATCCGTCTACAAAGTAATCCGGGAAGGGGCCTTGTAATCCCGGGGTAGGAGAAAATTGATAGATTACCTGATCATTTTTCTTAAAGTACAGTGTATTTGCGTTTCGCTCAATAGAAAAGACATCGCTTGCCGTATATATGGATGCGTTTCTTGTTAGCGATGCCCCATTATTCAATATGTTAATCGAGTTGTTGTTAAAATACATGGCATATTCTACGGAAGTATAATTGCCATCTGGACTGCTTTGAGAAACTCCAATAACCCCTTCTTTATTTACGGGAAAGTCAAAAGAAAGACTAAAATTTCCAGTACCCGAGCTTTCATTGGAAACAAAACCAGAGTTTAACCAGTTGTTAGATCCTGAACTTTTTGTGATACTTCCGCTAGTGGTGGTTAGGTCACTATCTATTAAAAAAGACGGAATGTTTGAGGTTGTTGCCTGAAAATAGGGGAGGTCTCCATCGCATACGCCGCTTTCTGTGGGTCTCCCCAGATCGTCATAGGTGGTATATGAAAACTCTAGTAAGCTGAGTTGTTTCGAACTTCTTGAAAATAGTATCTGTCCATCTTCTCGATACACATATTGAGCGTTTCCTTCGTCTGGGTTACTTGTGGAGAGTAATTCGCCAGCAGCATTGTAGTTATAGGTGCTTACAAAATCATGGTTAGGTGTTCCTGTGGCAAGATTTAAAGCGGTCATATCAAACCCAATTGGTTGCACTGACTTAACTAGATTGTTTTTTTCGTTGTAGTAGTTAAGTGAATAATCGTAATAATTAACTGGGTATTGAATTCCAACAGAGAAACTCTGATAATTGATAGTTCCAGACGAATCAATGAACGTCTCAGTGCTGCTTGGATTACTATGTGCAATGCGATATACATTGCCACCCGTCATATTTGCTGTGGGTACAGATTCGCCAGTTCGGATGTTCCAAACTGAAAACTGAGAGGAAGGACCACCAATAAAAGAAATTTGATTGTTAGTGATTCCTTTTGGGATATGAACATCTACAAATTCTCTATCACCTATTAATGAAACTACATTGTATGTAGTACTTCCATTGGTTCTTGCAGCCGCGAGGGTTTTGCCTTCCCGATCTGTAAAGATCACTACTTCGTTACCATGAGCATCTATGGATACTGTTTTGTAACATTCTAAAAGCACTTTTTTACCAAGTCCTGAAACTTCTGGACCCTCAAAATAATCTTTTCCAAAGGCATAATACAATTCTTGCGCGGCAGGCATGGAGTATTGGTATCCTTGAGGGAATTTATCTAGGAAATCCTCTTGTGTCCCATTGTTATTTGCATCTTTTTCTTTACCACCTACAACAGCTCGAACCTGCCCTGGATTAAGTTCGTCATAAACGGTCCTAGAAAAAGGACGATTAGTAATGTCTTGAAAAGTTTCAAATGTGTTCGCGTTGCTGTAATACCATCCTAAAGTTCCAACTTCATCGCCAACGGTATTAGGCTGTTCAGGATCCCAAGTATAATGACTTCGATTGTATGGAGTGCCGTCCCATTTCGTTATAAAGACGTCTTCATAATCAAATGAAGAAGGCGTCCCTGCAAGAGGAGCTGTTAACGTTTGTAAGGCAGCGCGACCCTCATGATCATAGCGGGTTTCGCTCGCCCACATCCTATCTGTATATATGTCTTTTGACTGGGATTGAGTAGGTCTTCCCATACAATCATAGTATCCAATTCCAGCTGTTCTATATTTTCCTGTGACATCATAAGATCTAGAAATCATCCAATTAAGCTCATCAGTAGAGGATGGTGGTAATAGCACCCCTCCACCACCTGAATCCATTGTAAATCCAGAGGCTTGGTAGTTGAAAGAAAGTCCAGATGAATAATTGCTGACGATGATGCGATAATTTTGTTCGTCAAAATCGTTTATAATCTCAGTAATATCTTTAGGGGGAGATTCTACGCCATCGTATTCTAGCGTTAATAAACTTGCCGTTTTTATGACCCTTAAAGCCATGTTTTGATGAGGCAAGATTCCATCGGAAGAACCAATTAATACATTGCCGGGTCTATAGATATTTGCCTTCCATGTAATTTGGGAAAACCCATTCACTTCCTGAAAGATAAAACCAATTCGAATCGCGTAGGAAGTGGCAATAATTTCAGCGTTATCATATGTGCTAACAGTACTCGGAGTAAAAAAGAGATTGACCCCTCCGGATTGAACAGTGGGGTGGTCGACTGGCACATCATTCATGTGAAAATTTGATATCTCAAAAGATCCAGGACTTCCAGGTTCTAGTATGCTGGAAGAAATGGCATGTGCCGTTCCGCTGGACAATTCGTTTGTCAAGGTCTGATTGGTTTGATCAACTTGATATCCGTAAGTTTCTAACCATGCAATTTGTTGACCAAAGCCTATCCAACTAGTGAGTAAGATAGGTAGTAATACAATTTTTAGTGAAATTTTTTTCATCTTTTCTCGGTTGTATTAATATTCTTATTCGACTCCGCAAGAAGTACATTGTTCGTAGTGTTCATTTGTAGCTGCTGTATAGTAGGGAGCTAAATTTCCTTCTACTATTTTGCATCTAAATTCTACCCATGTGCCACAGAAGGTTGAGTTTCTGACATCGTAGGACTGAGCAAAATTTGGGGTATCGGTAGTTATTAAACTGGACCAGTCTTGGTAAGTACCTCCTGGTTCTCTCTGTCTAAATTGCCATGTATAGCTTTTTGTACCTCCGCAACCACCATTTGGGGATGCTGTTAAACGATATTCTTTACAGTAATTACAAGTAGGGTCTTGATCGTCGATACAAGAATTTGGAGGGTTTTGTAAAAATCCTATTTCCGAATTAATTGTACCTCCCAGTGGTGTTGTACATGGGTCGTCATTTTGTTGAACATCATCCTCGTTTCCTCTCTTATAATTGTAAATGTAGTCCTGGATTCGTTTGAATCCACCTGTAACAGTAGTTCTATCCACAACTTCTGCAAAGACTTTTGTAAGTCTTCCTGCTTCGTCATATACATAATGGGTAGCTAAGTTATTGGAACCTAGTACTGCCACTAATTCATCCCATTTGTTGTATACGTAGGAGGTCATTGAAGACTCTACGGGATGAAACCTAAAGTCATCAATAAATATGTCTCCGTTAATTGAAACTATTCGAACGTCTTTATCCAGTTCTGTTTGAGCGTTTCGGTCGAAATAATGATTCATTTGCACCCAATCTCCAGCAAAGGTTTTTTCACCATTGAATGGTAAAATAATTCCTCCTGGATCTTTAAAGCGCACATTGGTATGATTGTCCTTATGAGCCCAAATTGATATTTTATATTTTCCTTCTTTATATGTACCTCCTTTTAGTCTCCATTTGAAGTCTGATGATGGATTTAACTTTAACGAGTAATCTCCCGTATGGGCTTTTTCAGAAGTTCTGTACACACTACCAAAAATTTGACTTTCAAGCACATTATTGCCACCACTGCTTTGATCATACTCCGCTCCTGTATAAAAAACTTCTCCGTAACCAGCATTTGAACTAAGAAGTATTTTGGATCCGTCGTCTGTCAATTTAGACGTTGCTTGATTTCCGTTGACATCCTTAACTTCTAACTGCATGGAGTTATGATCGTATAAAGAAATCTCTGCTACCTCTTTCCAAGGTTCTGGTTGGGTAATAGTTTGTCCAACTTGAGGAACGGTCCAATTAAAATTATCATCGGTGTTGAGGTCATAACCATCCAAGAAACCATTCTGGTCAATTTCACCATCCCATAAATAGGTCTTATGCTTACGCCATATTTTTAGGGCAGGATCCGATGGAGAGCCTCCTATACCAAAGTCATTAAAGTATTCCCATTCATTTTTCCAAGTAGTAATTCCCACACCTACGGGTTTCCAAACGCCATTATCATCGAGCAAGGTGTACTGAGCCCTTGATTGAGTTAGCATGTTTTTATTAATACTATTTGTCAATTTCGATCCCATTGTGCTGTATTCTGAATAAGCTGGAACTGAAACTGATTTAACTTGTGTTCCACTGCTCAAGGTACTTAGCGTTTCTGTTGTTTGTCCAGACAAGAAATCATGTTTTACAAATTCAACAGATTCCGAAAACTCCCGAGTCGACACCGATTTTTCCAAGACGTTAGGATAAGTTATTCTACTTGACGACAACAACCAATATTCTGATCCTAAATCAAAAAAGTCATTATCTCCAGGCCATTGGTCGAAGTCCCAACGATAGCTCTGAAAGATCTTATAAGAAGAGAATGTTTCTTGTTCTATTCCTTGAAGATTTGATGTTGTATTGAAATTGCGATACGAATTTGAGGTTTTACCCAATATTTGTCCTTCTCTATTATAGGTAGCCGTGCTTAGTAATCTTCCCACTGCCGCTCTATTATCATGAAGCGTGAAGGATTGTTTTTTTACCGTGTAGTCCCTATTACGTTGGACTATAGTTGGATTCGGTTCAACGTGGTTGATTCTGGTTTTTTTAATAAATCTATCTAAGTCATAATTAATAGTCGTTACCCCGTTAACTACGTCCCAAAATGGAGAAGGAACATCGAAGTTATATTCTTGACTTCCAATTAGATCGTCCGTTTTACTGTAGTCTTTTTTGACCACTTGTCTGTAAAAAACCTGATTTCCAATAGAAAAAGCATCATCTTCGAACTCTTGAAATGCCGTATTGGAAATATAAGGCACTGGCCGCCTATGGACAATACCTCCTGTGTATTCATAAGATACCTTACTTTTATCATTGTTTTCCTCTAGCAGTTCAATCTCCTTAACGCGAAGTCCGCCTTCTGCATGGCTCAGTACATCTTGGTTAGGTCCTACATATTTGTAATCTAAAATCGCCTTGTAGACATCAGATTCGTAGTTGACTTTTATTTTGGCACCTAAAGGGTTTTGAATTTCTTTTAAACTTAGTCTTTCTGGATTTGTAGCATAATATCCCCATCCTTGTTGAACGTTACCACTTGGATCTGCTGATCCATAATAATCAAATTTGTAACTTGGGATAAGCTGTATTCCTTTATGACCTCCTTGTTTAACCTCTTTCAACATTCTTTTTGTTCCATTCGGTGAAAACTGGGTGTCATACTCAAAGGAAATTACCTTAACGGCATTGTCAATTGCTTGTGAAGTGTTTATATCATCGGATTCCAGAACGTTGTTATAGATGTTCGCATCCTAGGTAGACTCATGAACTGTTTTAGTCTCAAACCCAAGATGAGAACCGTTAAAAGAGTACTTGTCAAAAGACTCTTCAAAGAAAAATTCTCCACCATACACTTTGTTAATAGGTCTGTCGGCGCTAGAATAAATATCATCTTCATTATTGAGAAGAACTATTTTATCTAGTTGCATGGTGTTTTGAGCAACCACATCGTAATAACTTCTAAAAGTTCCAGTTGTAATGGTTTGTTGTCCGGTAGCAACGTTGTGAAATTTTCTTACGTTATTGTAAATTTTAGGATTCTGCCTACTGTTGCCTTCACTCAGATTTTTACCACGTCCTATTGAAGTTGTTGACTTTAAAAATAAGGCAGAGTGGGTTCGGGTTTTTATCTTATTTAGATAATAAAGTTCTTTTACACCAAAGCTTTTGTTGTTATAAGCCACGGTATTGCAGTTGGACGGATTGTTTAATGGATCGTCGCAGTTATCGCCTTCAAGTGTATATGTTCTATTGGGTAATGTCTCCCATCCAAAGCCCTCGGACCATTTTCCATATTCAAACCTGACCCAATAGCCGTAGTCATTCTCATCTGGAAATTTGTTGTCATTTAAGTCAATAAAATCTGGTCCGGTAACCGAAGTTAACAACCAATTTGTGGCATAGCTTGAAAAGTCTCTAGACTCGTTAAACTTATTCGATTCATCATTATTTTTTGCCACTTTAGAAATAAGCTCTTTTTGGTATACGGGTAAGCTATAATGATAGGTTTTGCCATCGATAGCGGTTACATTAAACCCAATTACAGAGTAGTCAGAATCAGTGGTTCCATAAATTTCATTGTAATCGACTATTGAGTTGTTGTTGGTGGCATACATAAATCCAGCTGCCTCAGAATTACCTGGTGTTAGGTTGCTTTTTTTGTAGGCCTGAATAAAACCACCCGTTTTCTTCCTTTTTAATGAACCAACGTATCCAACATTACCATTATACACATCTCTTTTTTCGGAATACTGATCAATTTGCGTAATAGAATTGTTGTTGTTTATGTTATTAGTATCCCAATAGGCAAAGGTGTCGGTGGGGTTTGATGAATTGGGATTGTCTTTTGCAATCTCGAGGTAGGAAGCATACTCATTGTTAAAATAAAAATGAGGTTTGTATTCGCCTTTCTTTTCCCATAGAAACTGTCTCCTTAACCATAACGGTTCGTCATTTTGACCTGTATCTAATTGCTTTGTTAACGCCCCTCGTTTCCCTAAAGGCAATGGGAAGTCTTGATAGTATCTTATTGAAAAATCTCCTCCCATACCCTGAGCGTTCACTTGGTATCTATCATAAGTGGGTAAATTGATTTCATTCGTAATGTCGCTATAGACAGAGTTCGGAATATTAGACCCTGTACCAAGCTCATAGGGATTGATGGGCTGTATCATCACATCCGACATTTGTACATTTGGGATATAATCATTGGTGTGCTGGGCTTGAACAGTTTCAAAATTTCTATTAAAGGCCAAACTTCCCACACCATAGTTAAGGTTGTTGCTATATACCCAATGTTTCACCTTCGAATTTGATAGATTTATAGTGAGGCCCGTTATCGGAGTTGGTATTGGGACAGTCCATCCCGAATAACTGGAATTCACAATACCATTAGAAACCGAACCTCCATTATAGGCAGTCGCTCCAAACACGGAGGCGCTACTGGAAACGCCACTGGAACTTGAAAAGTTGAGCCCGACAGAAGAAATATTACTGTCAGCGAACGAATTGGTAGCTCCTACACCGCCAGAAGTTTCCTTATTTTTGAAGTTGTAATTAATACCAACCGAAACATTGGTCTGGAAAACATCGGTACGGTCTCCAGCCGTTCCAGCGGCAACCTTTAAAATGCTTAAGCCAACTCCAGCTGAGAAGCCATTGTCGTACTCAAGCTCAAATGGTCCATAGTTAACAGAGCCTCCAAAACCTTTGTGGGTACTATACGATATACCTAAACCATGACTCGAAGTACCATAATTAATAGACACAGTAAAATTTGAATACTCATCTATTAAATTGTAATAAACATCTTGTCTTTTAAAATTGTCATGATCATCTGGGAGTCCTAATAAATTTCTATTGATGGCCCCAGGATTAATGTTCCAGCCAAGTCCGGTCCATGAGGCATTTTGATCTGCCGAAATTCCCGCATGGTAAGCCAATGAGAGTGGATATCCACCTTCCGGAGAAGGTACATCCAAAATAGGCATTACATAGGTGAAATCACCCGTCAATAGATTTACCATGTCGGTGGCGTCAACGGGTTCAAAACTGGATGGTTCTGGACTAATTGGACCATTATTGTTGGCTAGGACATGGTAAGGAAAAAACGTTTGTAAAAAACTAACAATGAAAAATGAGGCGATAATTCGATGGCTTCTTTTAATTTTCATAAATAAGATTATTGGCAGTTAGTATTATAAAATCGTACGATGCTTTGTAGATCTTTTTTCTTGTATTCTTTTTGTTTTATTTTTTTCGTTAATTCAGGACAATCTTCAAAAAACTTTGTTGTGGATTTAATAAAACTCTTTGAGAAGGGTTGGTTAGAACCTACATAAGTAACTTCGCTCTCATGCTCCTTCTTTAAATAGTATTTTTTAATATCCTCGTTTGACTTCATGGATCTACTATTTGCGTTTCCTGATCTAAAACCAGGGTAGCTATCTTTTACAGTTCTGTAGAGACTAACCTTGTCGATAATAACATGGCGCATTAGGCTTGGACTTCTTTTACCTTTGATAGTTAAAAGCTCGTAAGTAATTAAATTACCTCCCTCTTTATGCTTTATTATTTCGAAAGATTGGAGGTCAATTTTTCGAGGTGGGTCTTCATTGTTTTCCCAAAATTTCACAAATTTATTACCTCGTATCAATCCTTCCCCTTCCGCAACAGTTCCGTCTTTATAATAAAGTATCATGGTGTTTCGCTGACCAATAGCGGTCTCGATTCCGAACAGGATAGAAATAGTGACTAAAATGAAAAGTTTGATGTTCATAACATTAATTAAATCTAATGGTCGGTTGCTTTAATAAATTGTCCGTCTTTAGCCGAAAATTAACCTCTCCGCTGTTTACACCTAAATCTTCTAAAGTTAATTTTAGAGTTTCGCTTTGTTTAAGATCCTGACCTTTCGGATATACCAGTAGGACTGAAGTTGTCTTTCCCATTCCATACACACGGGGATATACATAGTCAAGCATGGGAATGGTATCTCGCTGATTTGCGATTAAATGAATCTTTCTATTCATTCCAAAAGCCAATTGGTTCACCATACCTCCAAACTCACCTTGGTTCTTAGGTACTGAACTTAACAACTCTTTTCCATTCTTAGAAAGGCTTAAATTGAAATACAGATAGTCACTGTATTTATTTCTAAGTGAATCGATTTCTTTTTGAGAAGGTTTTGTAGATAATTCTTGGGAGACTAGGAGATCAGTAGGTCGATATAACAAAGAAAAGTCAACACCGTTGACGTTTTTTTTCTGCAAGTAGCCATTGTCAGGATTCTTTATATAATCCAATAAGGCTTGCTTGTCTTCAAACGAATGTTGTTGACAAGAAGCAAACAAAGTGATGATTGCTACTAAAAAAATAAAGTCTCCCCTCATTAAAATTTTAGTTCTCTTGATAGTCTTTATTGAGGCCTTCCAGGACCTCGTCTGTCAGATCGGCGGCTTCGTCGGCATACATAATATTGCCTGAGCCGCTCGCTCCAAATATGATTCTATAGTTATTCTTTTCGCCAAACGCTTTCACATAATCATTAATGTCATTGATGACGGTTTGCGTAGCCTTTTGATCTTCTTCTTGAATTTGTTTTTGAATGGCCTGCTGGTAACTTCCTATCTGTTGTTGTTTATTGGCCAGTAGCTCTTGTTTCAATTCGAGCTCTTTTTTGCTCATGGAGGAACGCTCTTTTTCATAAACTTTTAATTCTTCTTGCCAAGCTGTAATTAACGTATCCACATTGGCTTGCATCCCTTTCGCTTTTTCTTCAAATTGGGCGCGTTCCACCTTAGTGCGCTCATATCCATCCAATAACTTATTAACGTCTACATAGACGAGGTCGTTCGAGGTTTTTAACAAAAAGAAGGATACAATGGCAGTTAATAAAGCAAGGATGGCAACAGGAAGCGCAATTTTATTCATTCGATGGTTTAGGTTAGTTATAAATGCTGAGAAATCACTCTCATAAAATTCATAGCAAATTATTAAAACTATGAAATGATATAGGTTATTATTAACAGATGGTTAATCTGTTTTCAATACAAATTAGATGGGGAGTGCCGTAAAATTTTATTATTTTACTCAAATAAAAGTAGGAAATAAAAAATAGAAAATCCTACATTTATTGACAGAAAATATTTCTTTTTTTTGTAAACAGTTGATTTCAAATAACTTATAATGGGGATAAAAAAGTTTAGAGGAGATACCACCAGAGAATTCTTAATTGTGCTGGTAGGATCGGCCATTCTATTGTTGATGGCAAGACCCGCATATAACGCAGTAATGCAACGAGTAAAATCCTATGAGGCCAAGATGCAGTTGAGGTTTATATCGAATTTACAAGTGCAGTATCAACTGCAACACGCTAAATATTCAGCCAATTTTGAAGACATCGATTTTGTGCCACCAAAGAAAGTGACAGAAGGTGGCGAGGCGCGTTACGAGTACTATATTACAGAAGCCAGTAATACTTCTTTTAAGGCACGAGCAGAGGCAGTAGAGGATTTTGACGGAGATGGTGTCTTTAATATTTGGGAGATCGATGAGAATGAAAAGCCCATTCAAATTGTAAAAGATTGATCATTCTTCTCAAAATCATATTGATTAGTTCATTGCTCATTATTGCCTATCAGGATTTTAAAGATCGCTATGTTTGGTGGTTTCTGTTCCCTTTGATGGCTTTTTCGGGAACGTCATTGTTCTTTGCCGCTAATGAGGTTTCCTTATTTGTTGCAAACGTGGCCATTAACATACTGATGGTTTTTGTGCTGCTGAGTGTTTTGTTTCTATATGCTCGATATATCTTAAAAAAATCCCTTACCAAAGAGCTTCTAGGCGTGGCCGACATATTACTCTTTATAGGATTCGCGATGAGCTTTCCAACGTTGAGTTTTTTGAGCTTTTTTATTAGTGCATTGATCGGGTCGTTTATTTTGGGCTTGTTATTTCACAGAAAAAAAGGATCTGATTCGAAGGGAATCCCATTAGCAGGTTATTTGTCTGTTTTTTTATTGTTAACATATACTGTTCATTGGACAGGCTGGTATCCTAATATTTATAGAGTATAAATGGACCACTTCGAAATACCCATATCATTAAAACAACTCATTTCGTCTAATGAGGCATTTCACTACCGGGTAATCCCCGTAGAGAAAAATGATGGGTTAGTTGTATTAAAGTCAGATTCGGAAACCTTAGAAGAACTCAAGGCGGAACTTTCAGTGGCTTTTGATTTCTCTTTTCGTATTGAACAGGAAACTTCAGAAAATATTCAGTCCTATTTAACCTATAATTACCGCCAAAAAACACAAAGTACCGAGGAAGTATCTAGATCTAACTTTTTAGGACAACTCATACAAACTGCAAAAGACTTTAACAGTAGTGATATCCATTTAGAGCCCTACGAAAAAAGCTGTCGAGTGCGTTTTCGTTTAGATGGTAAGTTAAAAACTCAGTATACCATTCCGTTGGACGAATATCCTTTGCTCATCAACAAAATTAAGATTGATGCGGGTCTCGATATTGCGCAAAAACGATTACCTCAAGACGGGCGTATTTCTTTTTCGGCCCACCAAGAGAACTTTGATATTCGTGTTTCAACTATGCCAGCGCTGTATGGGGAAAAGATCGTATTGAGAATTTTGGAGCGCGATGCTGAAACGGTCGATTTGGTCAATTTAGGTTTCAGTAAAAAAGAACTGAAGCTATACTTAGAGGGCGTGCGAATGCCTAATGGCATAGTGCTGATATCTGGACCTACAGGATCTGGAAAAACAACTACGCTCTACGGTACGTTGAAATTACTCAACAAAGAAGAAACCAATATCGTAACGGTTGAGGATCCTATTGAATATACCTTGGACGGGATCAATCAAATGCAACTAAAGGAAGACATTGGATATGATTTTCCTACAGCTCTTCGCACATTCTTACGTCAAGATCCAGATATTATCATGGTAGGGGAGATACGTGATGAAAAGACGGCGAACATGGCAATTAAAGCTGCCTTAACGGGACATTTGGTACTGTCTACCATACACACCAATTCGGCCTGGGCTACGGTGTCTAGATTGATCGATATGGGTATCCCGCCTTATTTAGTGGCGAGTACGTTAAATATGAGTGTGGCGCAACGATTGGTACGTAAGCTTTGTGATCATTGTAAAAAATCGGCCACGGCGACGGCTTCTTTGTTTCCAATTGGCTTTGATGACATAGATCAAATTACTACCCATTTTGTTCCAGTGGGCTGTAACGATTGTTTTTTCACTGGATATCAGGGAAGAAAAGCTATTTATGAAATTATACCCATTACTAATGAACTAGAAACGGCCATTAAGCAGAACGATTTACAAATAGATGACTATCTTGCCAGCCAAGATTTGAACTCCCTAAAAAGTAATGCGATACAAATGATAGCTGAAGGAATTACTTCTATAGATGAAGTGTATTCGCTTTTAAAAAATTGAACCATTTATGAATAAAATACTAGCCAGCTTACTTCTTTTCGGATCTCTCTTTTTTTCTGTATCGGCGCAAGTTGATATGGGGAGAATCAATACACTTCAAAATCAGTTGGAGCTTCTCAAAGTAGATGCTCCTGGATTGGATGAACCCATCAATATCAATATTTCACAGACCACCCTTTCTAATTTTTTATTGGCTATTGCCAAAGTTCACAATGTTAATATCAATGTATCACCAGCGCTTAGCAATATCAATATAGTCAATAATTTTTCTGATGTTAGCGTTTCTGATGTCTTGATCTTCCTCATCAAAGAGTATAACTTGGATATCGATTTTACCGGGAATATCCTGTCTATTAAGCGGTATGTTGCGCCAATTGAGACTCCAAAAGAAGAAGAGGTCAATGTTCGCTATTTTCCAGATACGAAAAGCTTAAGTTTTGACTTGAAAGGAGAGCGTTTGGAAAAGGTATTTAGAAAAATCATGGATATCTCAGGTAAGAATCTCTTGTTCTCTCCGGAAATAACCAATAGTCCATTAAAACTATACTTAAATAATGTGCCTTTTGATCTAGCTTTGAGTAAGTTGGCGGAAACAAATAACTTACTCCTTACCAAGTCGAGGGATGGGTTTTACTTGTTTGAAACGGCACTGATTGCGTCTTCGTCAAATGGACAAGCTACCAGTCAACAGAAGCGAAGAAGACCTTCGAATTTTTATTACAGGATAAAGGATACGATCAATAAACGGGTTGAGGTGAATCTCCAAAACACGCCAATTGCCGATGTGGTTTACACTTTGGGAGATGAACTGAACATCGACATATTTACAGCGACCTCATTAGAGAGTGCTGGGACCACAACGGTGGAGGCGAAAAACATCGATTTTGATGTGTTACTGACCAAAATCTTCGAAAGCGGAGGGACGGGCAACGCGCAAAGTCCTAACGGCCAAAACGCCACTACTTCCAATTTTACTTTTAAAAAAGGAAGGGAACATCTACTATTTTGGAACCGAAGATCAGTTGTCACTCAAGGAAGTAGAAATCGTTCAAATGATGAATCGATCCATTCAACTACTGCAAAACCCATCAGGGAATAGGCAGCGAAGAAGGAACAACGGAGGTTTTAACAGTGGATTCAACAACGGATTCAACAATGGCTTCAATCAATTTAATAATAACGGGTCGAATCAAAATACAGGATTCAATAACGCAAATAACGGACAGCGAAATTCTACTTCCAATAACCCCAATATTTCCTCCATTCAAGACATTATTCCAGAAGATATTAAGGAAGGCTTGGATATTAAAATTGACGCCGAGTTAAATAGCTTTGTTATCTCCGGACCGGCGGCCAAAGTGACTCGATTTAAAGAGTTCATTAATTATATTGACAAAAAAGTGCCAGTGATCCTTTTCGAGATAATGATTTTGGAAGTGTCTCGAAGTGCGATTGTTGAAACGGGAGTTTCGTTTGGACTTGGCGAACAACCCTCAGGAAAGACCATAGGCTCTGTCTTCCCAGATGCGAATGTGAGAGTAGGGGCCAGCGATGTCAATAAGATTATTGGGAACTTTGATGGGTTTGGTTCACTTAATGTAGGTAAGGTCGTTCCTGAATTTTACTTAGACATCAAAGCGATGGAATCTAACGGTAACATAAAGGTGAAGTCAACTCCCAAGCTTACCACTATGAACAGCCATAAAGCCTATTTGTCTAGTGGTCAAACAGATTACTTTGCTGTCACGCAACAGAACTTTATTGGCACCCAAAATCCCATAAATTCTGAAATCACCAATTTTGTACCTATTGACGCAGAGCTTGCCATTGAGATTATGCCTTTTGTTTCTGGGGATGGAGAAATCACGTTAGATGTACAAGTTCTCCAATCTTCCTTTAATGGAACGCGAATTTCTGAAGATGCCCCTCCAGGGGTTGATACGAGGGAATTTTCATCTATTATACGGATGCGAGATCAGGATGTGGTGATTTTAGGAGGTATAGAAGAAGTACGAAAAGACGACTCGGGCTCCGGAGTGCCGTTCTTGGCACGTATACCTTTGATAAAGTATCTGTTTAGTAAGAAGCGACGCGAGGATAGCAAACGAAAACTTAACATTTTAATTCGTCCCACGATCATAGATTAATGCTAGCGTCATTTTACTCATATCTTCAATTTGGTTCTACCTTCACCAGCCTCGAGATTTCTTCTATAGGTGATAGAGAAACCTATTATGCGGTAAAAGCAAAGCGAAAAAAAGGTGAGTTTGTTGATTTGGAGTTTGTTGATGGTGATTTAGAAGGACTACAACGAACTTTTGGGAAAGGACAACACTGTTATGTGACGATTAATTCGGGCAAGGTACTTACCAAAGAAGTAGTTTTTGAGCAGGATGTTGAGAAGCTGGTGGCTAAAACATTCCCAAGCTTTTCTTCCGAATCTTTTTTCTATGACGTTTTAAAATGTGGTTCAAAGTGTTTTATCGCGATCTGTAGAAAAGAGTATGTAAATGAGTGTATATCAAAAATTGAATCTCGGGGACTACAGGTGCTTGGTTTCAATTTGAGTTTCTTCGGGACCTCTAACCTTGTGCCCTTAATTAATAGCTTGCAAATTGAAACGTCCAAATTTCTATTAGAGACAGACGGATCGATGATTACTTCCTATGTCAGAGGCTCTGGTGATGAGATCTCTTATACGATTGAAGACATAGAAGTTCCCTCCAAATTTTTAGTGGCATTAGGGGCCCTTTTTAATTATGTAAAGGAAGCAGCTAATATAAAAAACAGTGAAGTACACCAAGGCACTTTGATTCAACTGTACCGAGAGAAGACATTCTTCAAGAAAGGGTTGCGATTTACAGCAGTATTTTTCCTTATATTTTTTGTAGTAAGTTTTATCGCATCTCGTTTTTATAAGAACGAACTACAAGTTCTTGAACGGGAAAACCAAACATCTCAGGTGCAAAAAGAGCTGTTAGAGCAAAAAAAAGGCGAAATGAGCGATAAACAAGCCTTGGTTGATAAATTGGCATCCAGTGGTAATTCAAAATCATCCTTTTACGTTAACCAAATTGTTACCTCAAGTCCTAATACGATTCGACACGATTTAATCGAGTTTCAACCACTAGTTGGAAGCATTCGTTTTGATAAACCCATAAAGCTTCAAACGTCTGTTGTGGTTATCGCTGGTGAAAGTACGAATAAAGAAGAATTTACCCTCTGGATTGATCAATTGGAAGAGATGGGTTGGATACGCAAAGTAACAGTTGTGAAGTATGGGATAGAAGGGAGAAACGACCTTTTTGAATTAAATGTTTTAGTAACCGAGAATGACGGCTAGACATAAAAACATAGCATTGATTGTTGGTTTTATAGCCCTATTAATAGTAGGTTATAGAATTTCATTGTCCAAAACCTTGGACACTAAAAAGCGTGTACAAAAATTAGAACGAGAAGTATCTCATCTTTCAAAATTGAACGGCCAATTTTCAAAGGTAATAGCACATAATGTATACCTTGATTCAGTGCTATCGGTAAACAAAATCAAGAATAATTCGGTTCAAAACACACTATTGGAAATATTGAATACGGCTTCACAAAACAGTTCATTTGAAATAACCGAATTCAACCAACCACATCGATACCAAGATGAGCAGACTACTACCTTGTCGTATTCCTTTTCCCTACGTGGAAGCTATAAAGCGATTGAACAAACAATTTTTGAGTTGGAGCAAAATCACAACCTAGGAGAAATTACCCATCTTAGTTTCGAAAAGAAAAGAGACTACCGAAGGGGAAGAGATTATTTGGAGTGCTTCGTTGTTTTGGAAGGGGTAGGACTGGAGTGATTGGTTGTAACCTATACTCAGGTCTAATCAATAGGTGTGAAATCACCCTTTTTCAATACTTAGTATAGAAGTTGAATTTGGGTGAATTGGCAATGTTTAAATACTAATCGGCTGGAAATAAATCGACCTAACGTTGCTTATTAATATAAAACCCAAAAAGAATTTGCTTTAATTTGAGTAATGCTACCCCACCCCCAAAACAGAATCGATTTCCTTTTTGACCATCCCTTTTAATTATGGGGATATGGAATCACCTTCTCGGGCATATAAATTAGCACCCTTTCGTTTAATATTTATATCTTTATGTAAATTCTCCCCTCTTATTTATTCTTTTTTTAAGCTGGACGACTCTAGTCCAATCGCTTCTTTTATATCCCCAATATTTTTTTTGAAATAATTTAAACATACATATTATGACTAGTTGTTTTGTGCGTTACGCGAAAAAAGGTGATGAGGAGCTGAAAAAGAAGAAAAAAATTTACCTGCAAAGATTTGATACAAAAAAAAATAAACTCGTCAATGAAAGACAAGTCATATGGGGAGATTACCTTCGAATTGATGAGAATTATGATACCTCCAGTTTTGGTGAAGACATTCTTTGCGTTATTTGGTCTCCAAATAGGAACTCGCAACGATTATTTATTCACAAAGATTATACAACAGTTGAGCGTCCTCTCGAAATAATCTTTTTGGATGTTGGACAAGGGGATGGCGCAATTCTTATTTCTCCTGAAAATGGAAAGGAAGGTAAAATCATGGTGGTCGATGCTGGAGAAAGAGACAATATGTATAATTTCCTTAGAGCTAGATTTGCTCCGTATCACAATTTTAAATTCCACAGTGCAATAATCACCCACCCAGACATGGACCATTATCTTGGATTTGAAAGGATATTTGAAGATCAAAAACTCGGCTTTAAACATATATATCAAAACGGCTTGGTTGAGCGACCTGTTAGTGGTCAATTTGAAAAGGTCGGAGGATTTGAAAAAGATGAGGATAACAACGAAGATTATATTTATAACCTCGCAGAAAACAGAAGTCAAATAGAGGCCATCTTCTCAGATAATTCGAATTTTGGAAAATTCGTGTTTCCCAGAATAATGTATAATGCGTTGAATAATCCGAATATTGATGATTTTCATATCCTATCGACGCACCGTAATCATTCAATACAGAATGATGGACGAAATTACATGCCCGACTTTAGCCCCACTGATAACTCAAAATATTCAATTGAAGTTTTAGGCCCAATAATGGAGGAAGATAAGGATGGAAGGTTACGATTAAGAAAAATTAGTAGTGCTTATGGAAAAACGAAAAACGGTCATTCTATAATCCTCAGGCTTCACTTTGGTAAATACAAAATTCTATTTGGAGGAGATCTAAATACCATAGCTGAGAAATTTTTGCTTCAAGAATATACGAAGCGAAATAAATTTCCTCGAAAAGGCACTCAGGATTCTATAAATATGATTGCCGAAGCAAGAAATTGGTTTGGTGCAGATATTATGAAAGTATGCCATCATGGGGCTTCCGATGTTACAGATGAGTTTATATCAGTTGTTAATCCTGCTTGCTACATTATTTCTTCAGGTGACCAAGAGGGGCATGTTCATCCCAAGCCTGATCTGCTTGGGCGTCTAGGAAAATTGTGAAGAGGGGAATCTCCGGTACTTTTAGCTACCGAATTACAAAGATCAACTAGAGAGTATGAAGACAAGAAAAAAACAAAGGCTTTAAATAGACAAATCGATAAGATTTCGATTGAAGGTGACTTAGGTAAGAGGAAGATCCTGAAACAAGTAATAAAAGACTCTATTAAAGAACTTTCAAGGAAAAATGTTGATACCTATGGTGCCATTTATTTAAAAACAGATGGCGATAGATTAATTACGGCCTTTAAGATAGAAGAGGGATCATCGAAGAAAAAGTGGTATTATTTCGAATATGGAATGGATGATGCAACTGGTGAAATTCAATTGGTTAAATAATCAAGTCAAGTCCTTTAAAATAATGCACTGAATGGTGCGTGGTCATAGTGCCATTAGACCTGGCAGACTATTTATTGTATTTGTTTATTGGAACAAAATATTCGTGAGGTGTAGTATATGGCAGGGTATCGGTATATCTCTTCTACCGAACGATATGTGCAGGATGACTTAGAAAATCTACATGAGATGATTGAGAATTAGCATCCTATATCGCAAAGTTATTAACAGTTGATAGCGTCTTATTTTACTATTGTTTCCAAGCAATTTGATCATGTTCCTAAAACCATAACTTGTTAACAACTCAAATTCTTTAAACAACTCTTATCAAGTATCTTTGTTTTGATTATCAACTAAATACATGAAATCAAATGCAAGCAACAGCATTAGATAAGTCGTTTGACGAATTTATTTTTCAAATTTATTATTTGGATTATCACACGGATATGGAAGAGATAGGTGATCCTAACATCGAAGATATTCTATATGTTAAATGCTATCCCAAGTGGGATATGAGAGAAGCGAAACTGAAAAATATCATTGAAGAAAATAAATCTTTCTTGTTGAGGCAAATGAAGGAGATCGTCAGAGCTAATGATCTTTTCTACTGTTATTTTGAAATAGATTTTACTGACATATACGGCACAACAACCAATATTGTCAGTCAAAAAGTCAGGTGGATTGAAGCTCGACCAAAAATTAAAAAGAGGAAGATTGATAGCTCTCCCACTGGATTCATTAATGCTGGCGATTTGCCACCTGAAAATTGAGAATATGAGCAAAAAGTTAGAGAGATACAGAAAGTCAAATGGTTTTTCCAAAAAGGAAATGGCGGGAATACTAGGTGTAAAAATCGGAGAATATAAATTGATTGAAAAAGGCAAAAAGCTCAATGATGACTTAAAGGCGAGAATCAAATCTCTACTAAAAGAAGAAAAAAAGACTGCAAAAATTGAGCTTCCGAAGGGAGTTGTTGATATGTCAAAATCAATGGATCGAATGATCGGGATTTCTGGTCCAGTATTGGAAATGGAAAATAAAGTAAATGAACCATTAAACCAAGCTGTGGCGCTGCAAAGCATTTCCGGCAAAGTAAATCCTAATTTTATGACTATTGATTATTTGAAAGATATTCCTTCGAAGGAGTATATTGGGTTAAATATGTTTGGAGGTACTGCGCATAATATACCCACTTCAATTAAGATTGCTACGGAAAGTAATTTAAAGGCATACAATGGACTTCAGTTTGTTTTTGGCAACCAGTCGAATAGCCTAAAATCCGCCATAGATATGCACGAATGTATATTAATAGGACTTTCTAAGCCATCAGGTTCATTAAGCCATATTACTGATTCCATAGCTTTTCAAAATATAACAGACCATGTAAAAGAGAATAAATCTGGGTACGATAGCTATATTGACTTTAGTTCAACCTTAGCGAAGACTTTGTCAAATTCTGCAATTTCTGGCGCTACATTTAATAATTTTTTCTCAGCAGATAGTTTTGTTGACAAAGCAAAGAATCCGTCTATTTTAGATGTTTTATCTGGAAGTAGCTTTACATTATTTTATGATACCGAAAATTTCGAGGAGGAGAAGGAAATTATAAAGCAAATAGATGATAATCCAGAACTCAAAGAACAAGTTGATAGTTTCTTTAACGAACTCAATGAAATAATAAATGATAATACCACTGAGAATATTGATGAGGAAAAAGTTGAAGGTTTATACTCTAAGTTCGTAAGATGGATATCAGAAACTTTCAATAAAGATGAAATTAAGGCAAAAAAAATTGCCCAGAGGATACTCATGGCATTTCCTTTAATTGCGCTTATATTGACACTTACGTATGCTCGAATCAATGCAGTTAACAATAAAATTCAACATCAAGAAACCCAAGAGGAACTCCACGAAACCAAAGAAGAACTCGAAGAAGTTAAATCAGATTTAAAAGACCTTAGTGTTAAAGTAGAAAATGACTCTCAGAATTTATTAGATTTAAATCAAAAAATACTCGATAGAATAAATAACGAGTCTTCCCAAAACATGGTTGCTTTGAAAGATGTTAATCTAAGAAATGGGCGAAGTTCAAAAAGTAAAGTAATCGGTAAGGTAGCGGTTTCTCAAATAATATTAGTTTTAGATAAGAAAGTTAAATGGATGCAGATCATTTATGTAGATAAAAATGATCAAAAACCAAAAACGGGATGGGTATATATTGAATATTTCGAATAGTTATTTTGATAAATAAGAGTGGAATTTAACTCTATGCACGTCAAGCAAAACTTAATTATTCTATAGACACGCTTGAACTGAATGATATCTCCTAGATAGCCTTAGAAACTCACTCAAGACTATTAAACTGTGCATCCTTTCTTATGAATTTAACTATATTTACTGTTCCTCCCTGATTAATTAGCCTTTCTAGTATTTAAAGTATGCGGTTGACCGTATCTATAATATTGATTTTTTTAAATGAGATTTGCCCACTACTGCAGATTTGAAATCCAGAGTATTAATTAAAATTGAATACAAATAATGCCAAATAGAAACCATCTACGAATGATAGCTGAAAGGCAAATTGAAGAATCAGGAATTGTGAAGCTTAATTATGGTTTTGATGATACTTCAAATGACAATCGTGAGCCCAATTATTATTTTATGGCTAATCGATTTAGGGAAGATCTTACTAACTATAGAAATGACCTCGAATTAAAAATAGCAGCTAAAGATCTTTCTATCGAGGTGCCTTATGATATTGATTACGTTGAAATCGATTTTATGGGGCAATTTAATTTAGAGAAGTATTATTCAATTTGGTTCGACACATTCGGACTTGAAGGTGTAAGCTTCATGAAGTTTAATCGATCGGCTTTATTTTCTATTCATGATAGAGAAAAATTTCGAAATTTTATTAATAGTCTAGAAGGTTTAATCAAAAGAGGAATCGATGACGACAATGATGCGCATTTTTCAAAATATATTTTGTATGTGAAAAATTTCAACCTCCTTACTTTAAGTGATGTGTTGAATGTTGATGCGAAGTCTATTGGAAACGTTGTGACGATTAAAACCATAGAGTTGCCCGCCAATATTGAAGTGGAAAATGCTTTAATCGAGGCTCTAGAGTTTCATTTGCGAAGTAGTAAAATCGAATATTCAATCGATAGAGGCGGAAATAGATTGGAACTTTATAATTCAACAATAGATGAATTAACAATAATTGCTCAGAACTTTGATATAATTCAGAGTATCACCTCTTCGCTTTCCAGTATTATTCGCCCAGGCGTTTACAATATACCTGAAAGGGCCTATGGATTTGAAATTGTAAATTTTGATGATGATTTACCAATAATTGGAATTTTAGATACTGGTATAAGCATGCAGTCACCGCTAGCTTCAATTACTATTCAAGATGATACTTTTACTCTTGGAGGGAGTGCTTTAATTGATACCTGTGATAGACACGGACATGGAACGATGGTAGGTGCTTTAGCTGCATTAGGCAGATCAAATCATTTAAACAATTTCGCAGGAGAGATTCATGCAGACGCCAAATTATTGTCTATGAAATTATTCGACAATGGTAACGGATTCATTTCTGAGAAAAAGGTTATTGAAATGCTCTATAGGTCAAAGGAAAAGTATCCTGATTTGTGTATTTATGTTTTAACGATTTGCTTTAAGTCTCATAAGAAAACGAATGAATCTTTTTCAAACTATACTTATGAGTTGGATAAATTTGCTCATGAAACAGACAGTCTAATTTTCATAAGTACTGGAAATAATGATAATTCGAAAAATGAAAATGAAGACTATGATTTAGGATATTTCAATAAAGAATGTACAAATCTCTGTACTCCGGCGGATTCCATGAATAATGTTACTGTTGGGGCCGCGGCTGATGGTCTTTACAATGGATTATTTCAAGGAATTTCTTCTGGGAGAGAATTCCCGACAATTTATTCTAGAACTGATCACGTTAGTTTAGATTTATTGACTCCAGCTTCTAAGCCAAATAAGAATTTTTTCAAACCCGATGTCTTGGAGAGCGGAGGAGACTACGGCTTTTATAAGCCAAAAGAGATAGATTTCATGGATAATGCCGCAATGACTGTATTGTCGGCAAATCCTGCCTTTGGCTTTACTAAGGAATTAGGAACAAGTTTGTCAGCTCCACTTGTTGCAAATCTTGCTGCTAAACTAAAAATTGCCTATCCAGATTTAAAACCTCAAACGTTAAAAGCCTTGATTATCAATGGAGCTTCAACCGACAAAATAATCTATCCTGATATGCACTCTTCACTACTATCAAGAACTAGTGGTTATGGTTTAATCGAAATTGACGAAACCATTTTTTCAAATGAAAATAGTGCTACAATTATTCTAGAAGATCAGATACAAGCTGGAGAACAAAAAATCTATCCAATCAACTTTCCCGATTATTTGATTTCTAGTGATTTAGGGAAAACTCATAGAGTGTTGAGGGTGACAGGAACCTTGTGTTTTAGCTTTTTACCTTTACAGCACAACCAGTTAACGTATTGTCCTGTACACATTGCGTTTAGTGTTTTTAGAAATCATTCATCAGATGATATAAATCGTGTGCAAAGAGAATTAAACTCTAAGTTAAGAACCAATCTTACATGGTCTCAATCTGGGAGAGATAAGTCAAAACCTGCACCTTACAGTAACGTACAAAAAATTTCATTTAATGTTGACGTGGCTCAATTGAGGGATGAGAGTAAGACTTTTAAATTAGCAGTTCAATCACTATTATCAAACCAAATAATGGCTTCTCAAAGTGAAAATTACCCAGATGAATTTAGTTTTTCGATTGTTTTGAAAATTGAAGAAACTATACCTAATTCTACTGGTCAATTATATGATGAGCTTATCGCAATAAATAGTCTGGAAACTATTGCTTCAACAGAGGCTGACTTGGATATAGATGGAGAAGTTTAATTTATTAAACTCCTAATGATTTTTTTTCTGAAAGAATAAGTTCTTTCCATATAGAAGTATCTATTCTAGCTATGGTTTTATCAGCTTTTTTGTTTTGTCGAAAAAGACTTCTTTTAAGAGCAGTTAAAAGCGTTTTTTGAATACTGTAATAGGATAATCCATAACATTGTTTCATCAAACTATTAGCTGTTCTTTTATTACTGAATACAAAACCACTTTTTGATAAAGTCAATTCAACCAGAATTTTAATCTCAGCTAAATTTGGAAGACTAAACTCAATTATATTGTCAAATCTTCTTGCCAATGCATTATCTAGCATATCTTTTTGATTCGTAGCAGCTATAACAATGCTACTTTGCGGGAGATAATCAAATAATTGAAGAATAGTGTTGACTACTCGCTTCATCTCACCATGATCTTGATTATAGTCCCTTACTTTTCCTAAGCTATCAAATTCATCAATAAAAATTATACAATCTTCTAGAGCTGCTTTCTTAAAAATCTTTGAAAGGTTTTTACTAGTCTCTCCTAACTTGGATGAAACAATAGCGCCTAAATTGACGATAACCATCATTTTGTCCAACTCCCCCGCAATTACATAAGAAGCCAGAGTTTTTCCACAACCTGATGGGCCATGGAGTAATAGTTTATTTGCTACTGGCAAATTAAACTGTTGAAGTAAATCGATTCTATTGTGCTCTTCGATAAAATGTTTCAGTTCAATAATAACCTCATTTTCTGCAACTATATTCTCCAATGAGTAATCAGAAGTTACCTTTTCCAGAATAAGATCTTCAATTTCTTTATCTTGTACTCGCTGGTAATATTTATCAGAGCCAACTTTAGTTAGGCCATTAGATCTTTGTTGCCGAATTGATTCCTTTAAAATTGATTGTAATTGTATTGCGAAGTTGACCTTTTTAGTCTTTTTTGAATATTCGACGAGCTCACTCAGAACTGCCAATAACTGTTCTTGATCATTTTCAAGACCATATTTGGCAATATCCTTTATGTAATCAAATTGACTCAAAAAATTCTCCCTTAATTTTGATACGAAGATAGTGAAAGTTCAGTAATATTTGGTATTTCAACTAAGAAAAGCGGCATTTCATCTGTCTGATAAACAGTGAGATAAGCGTAATAGGTTGTTTAGTTTTCATAAAACTAAACTTATTTTATCACATTTCGTGTTATTTTAGTTAAACGTTGAATGTATAAATAATTGTTCAATCATGAGAAAAAAAACATCTTAGACATATAAAATGTTCATTCAAATAACCCCACTTTCTAAAAGCGGAAGATCGGTTGAAAACGGGTAAAAGCTTTTAAAAATTACGGGTAGTTACTATCCATTTGGCTTGAATCAGGTAGTGAATAGTGGCTTGAAAACTATCAACTTTTTTAATCCCTATTTTGAGCCATAAAATAGTTGATAGGCAATGGCTATTAAACTTTGTGCTTTTCCTCTTTAAACTCTGCTCCTCTATACTTTAAACGTGCAATAAGTACTTCTTTAGTTAAATCACTCATAGAATTCCATTGATTAAGATATTTCTTTTGGAACCAAAAAAGCAACATTCTTTCTTTATTGAGTACTTTTAAAGTCTCAATTGGTGTGGATCTATTACCTTTCTCGAATCGGGTCTTCTTCCCTTTTACAATCAGATTTTCAAAATTAGCCTTGTTTTTAAGGGCGGCTTTTCGTCTTTTTTTATGAACCTCCTGGCTTTCCAATCCTTTCCTGGGATGTAAACCGTACTTATCTTTATATTCTATAGCGGATAGGCCGTGGCGTTTTTTAACGTGATTAGAGATAGATTTATAGGAAAGACCACATATTTCGCAGATAGGGTTTCCTTCTTCAGTATATTTTGGTGTGTTGTATTGTCTGGGAGTCATCTATAAAGTAAAAGTAACTTATAGAAGTTACAAAAAATTAATGTAATTCGGCGAGATTTATTTGAGTGTTTTAGGCAAGTAATCCCAATTGCAATAGGGGGGGTTCAGGAAATAAAATCAAACACTCGCCGAATCAACCAATTTTGAAATGTCCATGTTTTAAGTGAAGCACACGCAGGCGCATGCAGAGTGAAAAGAATACAATGTGGACTAATTGTGGACTAAATTAGAAAACAAAAAATCGCAACACTTTGTAAATAAAGTAATTGCGATTTATTATTGTGACCTCGGCAGGATTCAAACCTGCAACCTTCTGAGCCGTAATCAGATGCGCTATTCAGTTGCGCCACGAGGCCTTGTAACTCCAAAACATGTAGATGTTACTTGTTTCGGGCTGCAAATATATTTCTTTTTGATCGTTCAGCAAAGAACTTTATAAAAATTTACGTAAAACGATACAGTTACCACTTATTACATCAAATTGACCGTTTGTAACATGGCTTTTTAGGATGACTTGGTTTAGTTGGATCTTTGTACTGTAAATAAAAAACCTTTTTCGTCCCAGAAAAACCTACATAAGAAAGTTGTATAAAGTTCGCTGCTTGTATAACTTGATTTGGGAAGCCTGTATGAACATACAGGCTTATTTTTTTAATTCTAGTTTGTGCTTCAGTATTTAATACTTACTTTTAAGTATGCTAGATTTAGAAGACTACATACGTATTATTCCTGATTTTCCGAAACGCGGTATCGTCTTTAAAGACATTACACCGTTATTGGCAAATGCAGCTGCTTCAAACACCTGTTTAGATCAACTTGTGGCGCTAGTTGGAGACCGAAAAATAGATAAAGTAGTTGGTGTAGAGTCCAGAGGATTTTTCTTTGGGATGCTTTTAGCACAAAGATTAGGTGCTGGCTTTGTGCCAGTGCGCAAGCCAGGTAAGCTGCCTTATAATACCCTTAAGGAACCTTATCAATTAGAATATGGCATGGATGTTTTAGAAATACATGAAGACGCTATTGATAAAGGAGAGAAAATCTTAATTCATGATGACGTATTAGCGACCGGTGGAACCGCAAGAGCGGTTTGTAACTTGGTTAACAAGCTCGGTGGGGAAATTGTTCAATGTAACTTTATAATGGAATTGGCATTTTTAGACGGTCGCGAGAAATTGAAAAGACACGAAATCGCTTCTATTCTTCAGTATTAATCCAAGGCATTTTTTGTGACCCACAAGCGGTAGCCAAATAAAGCGAGCTGCAATTTTGTGGCTTTTGTTAAATCGACACGACGTTTTGAAAAACTAGGAAGCATTAATTTATTAGCCTTGGCAAGGGTTTTAAAAAGTACTTTTTTCATACTGTAAAAATACAAAAGCCCTTTTAATTTTAGATCAAAAGGGCTTTTCATTGCAGTTTAATTAATTAGTTGTCTAGATCAATCACAATATCTTCTATCGGTTCTCCGTCGCCGGTCATAGAAGCCGTAACTTTTGAACCTTTGCTTGTGACTACATATTTAATGGCAGTAATTTCTCCGCGATCATTTCTCTTTACTCGTCTGTAGTTAAAATCAATTCCTTGGGTCTTTAAATCGGCTTTAAGTGCCTTAAGATCTGCTTCAGTTGCATCCGAAGGAATAATAATGCGTTCTCCGTTGCCGCGACGGGCCAAATTCGAGTGTTGTCCATGCGATCTATTAGTTGCTCTTGCATGAGCTAACCGATCTTTCAATTCTACTTCCCGCTCTTTCATTTCATGTCGCCGATGCGCAAGACGCTCTTTAAGTTCTACCTCCCGTTCTTCCATATGTTCTCTTCTATTGGCGAAACGTTCTTCCACTTCTACGCGACGTTTCGCCATGCGCTCTTCGCTGCGTTCCATATGTTCGGCGATTTCTACCTCTCTTTCTTCCATTTCTTTCGCTCTGGATTTTATCAGCCCTTTTCGTTCTTTCATTTCGGCTTTTCGTTCTTTAGCACGTGCCTTAATTTCTGCCTTTCTAACTTTTTGAGCTGCTTTGCGCTCTAATTTTCTGGCTTCAGCCGCTTCACTCCAAAAACCGGCCTCGTCTCCTTTCATGTAAAAGTAAAATTCTTCGATCCCAGACGAATCATTACTCACACTGTAGTTGCCATTTCTATCACTGGAGGTATAGGAAAGAGCAATGGATATAATTTCATTTTTGGAATTACGACGCACAGAATAACTCATGTCAATGTCATGTTCGCTCGATAATTCTTCCTTGATTTTATCTAGTTCATCGTTGGTCATATCCTTGTGAATGCGAAAGCGAAATTCTTTGGATAAATTTTGTTCTTCAACAATAGTATTTTTTGTAATCTCGGCATTTCCTTCTACGATAAATACACCATCTTTACCTGCATCTCCGTAGGCCTCTTGTCCTTCTTTTGGAGTAAGACCTGTAATTCCACCACCCTTAGAAATGATTTTGGTATTTTTAGGTAGTTCACTAGATCTCACCTGTTTGCCATTAAGAATATACAGCGGGTTGTCGCCTAGCATTTTATTGTCTTCCTCTCGCAATTTTACATGGGTTGCTTCAAAAGAAAAATCGTCTTGAAAAGAGAGCTTTTCTTTTGAAATTAAAAAATGAACAGCATCCTTACCGGTTTCTTTTACACGAATCGTGTTTTCTGGTAAAAAGCTAATTTGATAATGAGTAGTAAATGGAGTCTCGTTGGGTTTACGCTCAAATCGTTTGTAAAATCGGTCGTTGCCTTCAAATTTTGTTAAGAAACTAAATCCAATTAATTGACCAGATTCGTTTCTAACGCGATCCGATATTTTTATCCTTGAACTAGGATGGTTTTTATCGGTATATGACTCAATAACATCTAAGATTGCATCGCTTGAGGCAGCACTAAAACCAAGTGGAATATCATTATTTGCTTGGGTTGTCAATGCTTTTTCTGAAGTGTTTTCTTCTAGATAGGTAATTTCTTCTTTAACATTAAAACTCCATAAGAAGATTGTTAATAATGGTAAAATGACCATGGTTTTTAACGCATTGCGTTTTCGAGATTGATTTTTGTTTAACATAATTATTCGTTTTTTGATAAATGATTCATAAAAAGGATGCGTCAACATCGGAAAATTGTGGGCTGATGAGGCCTTTACCAAGGTTAACTGATATTGGGTTTTGGATGGTATATCTTGAATGGTTGCGCTATCTGCTAGATATTCCAAGTTCTCTTCCATACTCTTCTTGTATAGCCAAGCAATAGGATTTAACCATTGAATAATGAGTAATACGTTCGAGAAAATTAGGTCGAGTGAATGCCACTGTCGTGCGTGAGCTTGCTCATGTTGCAAAACAAAACCAAGCTCTTCTTCTGTATGCGAAGTTGGATTGTAGACGATGTAATTAAAAAATGAGAACGGAGAAATGGGTTTGTCGACTGCAACGTACTTATAAGTTCCTTTTCGCTGAAAGGAGTACGTTTTTAATAACTTGGTTAACGCAAACCATTGTTTTAAAAAACGGACGGTCATCACAACAATCCCTACTACATATATTCCAATCAATATCCACCACCAGTCTATAGAAAATGACGATGATGCAATTTCTTGTGCAGGTCCCACAGACTGGACTGCCATATCTGTAATTTCTATATTGGGTAATGTCGGTGCTTCAACAAACACCTTTTTTGTGATGCTCCAAAATGGGAGGCAGATGGCTGCCAGTATTCCGCTCAATAAATAGAGTCGATTACTTATAAAAAGAGTCTCTTTACGAAGAAATAAAACATATACTCCATAAAATATGAAGAGAATCAAACCCGATTTTGCTAAATAGATGGTCGTTTCCATATTATTTCTTTTTTTCGATGATTTCTAGAATTTCTCGTAATTCTTCGGCACTTATTTTCTCTTCTTTGGCAAAGAAAGACACCATACTCTTGTAGCTGTTGTCAAAATAACGTTGCGTGGCGAGGTTCATGAATTTCTTAGCATATTCTGTTTTGCTTATGCGCGGATAATATTGATGCGTTTTCCCGAAAGCAGTATAGGCTACGTATCCTTTTTCCTCTAGATTTCGAACAATAGTGGATACGGTGTTATAATGATTTTCATTACCTAAATGAGCAACTATTTCTTTGACAAAAGCTTTTTCTAAATCCCAAAGAGCTTGTAATACTTCTTCTTCTTTATTTGTAAGTTTTTCCATTTTTAAGATTTTATATCAGCGCAATCGATGCACATTTTTATGAGCAAATAGTGTTTTATATTGAATTTTTCACCCCAGTTCTCCACGTCTCTTCCATTAGTGCCTACTTCGCACCATGACTTGGAGCCATCTTCACGTTCGTAAGGTAGGATATATGCCATTAAATAAAATTCTTCACCAATTTTAACAGGTAAATTACTTTCTGTAATTAAATTGCGAAGGCTGTATTCATCGGTTTCTAAAGCGTCAAAATATTTGGTTGTACCGAAACGAGGAAACATAAAATTCATTTTCAACTGGTTCTTAGGTGTACGTTTTGCAAGAACCTTAAAAGACAGCGTCGTATCCTTAAGAACGGCAAATTGAGGAATTCCCATACGTTTACTATCAAAAATAACCGTGTCTGAAATTATTTTTCCATCCCATATTTCATTGGCAACAATTCGATATGGTTTTCCTTTGAGTTCGGTTCCCGTGAATTGCACTGTGTGATACTCTATGTTTTCAAACCGAAGAATGTCATTTAGTGCTTCATCATTTGCATGAGAACTACCGGTCATTGTAATATCTTGACCAAAGGTCATGACCGTTGCCAAGAAATATAACGTACAGGCTAATTTTATAAGCTTCATAGACGGCTGATTGATTGATAGAACAAACTTAAAACTATTTTTATAGTTAAACAACTATTTTTGTAGTTATATAACTTAAATTTTAGTTAAGTATTGTATGTAGCTAAAAAAAAAGTAATGAAAATGTGCAGTCAGGGAAGGTATGTCGGAATTATAACATTACAACGTATATCGCCATCCAAATGGATCTGGTGCTAGGTTATACTGTATATCCATTAGTTCCTTTTTGAAGCGTTGCGCAAAACTATCTTGTTGTTTTGCTATTTCATAAACGTCCTCTTTGTAGTTAAACGCACTAACTGGGCTAATAACAGCTGCCGTACCAGAACCAAAAATTTCTTTAAGACTTCCATCTTTTGCGGCAGCAACTAAATCGTTTACCGTTAGATTTCGTACTTCTACATTAATTCCAGCTCGTTCGGCCAAAGCAATTACACTTTTACGAGTTACTCCATCCAAAATACGGTCTCCCGTTGGTGCTGTTATTAAGGTATTATTTATTCGGAAGAAAACATTCATAGTTCCAGCTTCCTCTAAATATTGGTGAGAATCTGAGTCGGTCCAAATTACTTGATCATAACCTTGTTCTCTAGCCAAGGCAGTTGGGTAAAACTGTGCGCCGTAATTTCCGGCCGCTTTTGCAAAACCAACACCGCCATTCGCAGAACGACTGTACTTCTCGGCTATGACTACGCGAACATCTCCTGTATAATACGCTTGCACTGGAGCCATTAAAATCATGAATTTATATTCGTCTGCGATCGCCGCTGCAACACCAACTTCGGTGGCCATTACAAAAGGACGTAAATACAATGAATTTCCTAAACCAGATCGAATCCATCCTTTATCCAACTCTATTAATTTATGCAAGGCATCAAAAAATATTTCTTTTGGAAATTCAGGAATAGCCATACGTTTCGAAGAAATATTGATTCGTTTCAAATTCTCTTCAGGTCTGAATAAAAATGCATTACCAGCTTCATCTTTATAGGCCTTCATTCCTTCAAAAACGGCTTGTCCGTAATGAAATACTTTTGCACCTGGAGAAATTGTTAACGGTCCGTAAGGTCGAATCGTAGGGTTTTGCCATGAACCATCTTTAAAATCACATTCAAACATGTGATCCGTAAAGACCTTACCAAAAGCAAGATTGTCAAAATCGACGCCCGAAAGTTTAGATTCGGTTGCTTTCTGGATAGTGAGTGCTTGGGTTGTGGTGAGGCTCATGTGGAATATATTTTGTACAAAAATACGGAAATTTTAAGCCACAAAAGATCAAAAAAAATCATAAAATTGCAGTATCTTAAAGATTTTAAACCAAAACTGTAAAAATGAAAAAATTAATAGGAATAATCGCTTTTACAATGCTCTTAGTTAGTTGTAATTCGACCAAAAAAGAAGATGATCAATCAACCAAAGCCACACAAGAACCAGTAGTGCAGGAAGTGGCGTATACGAGTTTCGGTGATCAAGTAGAGGCGGTAGGTGTTTTGTCCACCAACGAAATGACTGAGAAGTTTAAATCGATACAACCTGGAGACTCTATTGCGGTAAAGTTTACTGCTAAGGTAAATGAGGTTTGTCAAAGCAAAGGATGTTGGATGCGTTTGGCAATGGGTGAAGATGAGGCGATGGTACGTTTTAAAGACTATGGTTTTTTTATGCCCAAAGACTTGGCTGGAGAAGAAGTAATTGTGGAAGGAATGGCTTTTGTTGAAGAAATGAGTGTTGATGAACAACGTCATTATGCTGAAGATGCGGGAAAAACACCTGAAGAGATTGCAGCAATTACAGAGCCTAAGCGTACACTGTCTCTAACGTCCAGTGGCGTATTGGTGCCGGAAAAGCAATAGATGAAACGAGAGTTTCTAACCACTGGGGATGGTTCGGTAACTATACACTTACCCGAGTGGAATGAACAATACCATTCCAAACATGGCGCTCTGGCAGAGGCTCAACATGTCTTTATTAAAACTGGGCTGTATCATTTTGTAGAACTACATAAACCCAAAAACATTTCTATTCTTGAAATTGGATTTGGAACTGGTTTGAATGCATTGCTAACTTTACTCGAGGCAAAAACAAACCAATTAACCATTTCTTATCATGGAGTAGAGGGTTATCCAGTTGCCGTGAACGAAGTGGAGCATCTTAATTATGCTGAAATAGTCAATACGGACCTTAACTTGTTCTTGAGTCTACATTCGTGTGACTGGGAGAAACCTCAGGTATTGAGTCCGTATTTTACACTTACTAAACGAGAGCTTTTCTTCGATCAAATAGAAGATATTGATGCCTATCACATCATCTATTTTGACGCATTTGGAGCTAGAGTACAGCCCGAATTATGGACAGAACTTATTTTTGAAAAAATGTATCACGCCTTAAAAGATGGTGGAGTTCTTGTGACGTATTCGGCAAAAGGTAGTGTGCGTCGTGCTATGCAGGCAGTTGGTTTCACTGTGGAACGTCTTCCTGGTCCTCCGGTAAAGCGTGAAATGTTGCGAGCCACAAAGTAGCGGAATTTAATGTCAGTTTAATTTTTTCACAAAATTGAGTTAAGCCTTTTTTTTCGAACCTAGCGGGTCGTATTTTTACATAAACGGAAAAGATATATGAAAGTACTGATTGCTGGTGCCACAGGACTCATTGGGAAAGAATTAGTGAAACAATGCCATAATAGCGGAATTGATGTGCACTATCTTACCACTTCAAAACATAAAATTGTTACTGACTTTAATTATAAAGGGTTTTACTGGAATCCTGCTGCGAACGAAATAGATAGCGCTGCTCTTGATGAGGTTTCTGCCATTGTAAATCTTGCCGGAGCTTCTGTGTCTAAAAAATGGACCACAACCTACAAACAAGAAATTTTACAAAGTAGGGTAGAGGGCGCAGCAGTTTTGTATGAAGCTTTATCTAATTTAGATCATGCTGTGCAGCATTATATTTCTGCTAGCGGAATTAGTATTTACCCATCCTCAGAGGCTGATTTATATACCGAAGATCATGATGCGCCAGATGATTCGTTTTTAGGAGAAGTGACAGTCGCATGGGAAGTCGCAGCAGATAGATTAAAGGAACTAGGCATTAAAGTGGCAAAAATTCGAACAGGAATTGTTTTGGATGGCCAAAATGGTGCGTTGCCTAAAATTACGCAACCTATCAAATATGGAGCTGGAGCACCTTTGGGTAGTGGGAATCAGTGGCAAAGCTGGATTCATATTCAAGATATCGCGGGGATTTATATGCATGTGCTACTCCATGGCTTCGAAGGTGTATTTAATGGAGTAGCTCCGCAAGCCGTTTCCAATAAGGAGATGACCAAACTCATTGCAAAACATCTGAAAAAACCTCTATGGTTGCCGAAGGTTCCTCCTTTTGTCCTAAATCTTATGTTAGGAGAAATGGCGCAGTTAGTTTTGGATGGCCAAAATGTAAGTGCAGCTAAGATTACCGAAAGTGGATATCATTTCAATTATCCCCAACTTTCTGCAGCCTTAGAAGATTTATTGTAAAAATGAGCTTCACAATTTTAGTATTCTTTTTTATGTGAAGTAGGCTCGATATTAAGGTTTATAACCTTTTAAGAAGTTTGGAAGGCTATGGGTTTTACGTTCTTTTTTCCGTTGATGGCTTTAAACTTATTATAGATATGTTCAGAATTATTTCAATTAGAATCACTTCAACGCACATTATTAATAAATAAACCTGTGACATTTTGACATTTTTACCGAAATGGCAGTACTTTTGCACCCTTGAAGAAAATTAAAATACGTTCACATCAATGAGCAAAAAAGATACAAAAGAGGTAGTTGAAGAAATGGAAACTAAAGAAACTACTTCAACAAAAGATACCAAGAAGTCGAAAAAGAAAGACCAAGTAGCCGATATTCAGCAACAACTTGACGATGAAAAAGATAAATATCTGCGTCTTTTTGCCGAATTCGAAAATTACAAAAGACGAACAAGTAAAGAACGAATTGAGCTTTTTAAGACAGCTAGTCAGGATGTAATGGTTGCTATGCTTCCAATTTTGGATGATTTTGATAGAGCGCTAGCCGAATTTAGCAAAGATAAAGATGATGTGCATGTGCAAGGTATCGAATTGATTAGCAATAAACTTAAGGAGACATTGAAGCAAAAAGGCCTAGAAACTGCTACTACCGAGGTAGGAGAGGTCTTTAATGCCGACATTCACGAAGCGATTACTCAAATTCCTGCACCTAGCGATGATATGAAGGGGAAAATTATAGATGTGATTGAAAAAGGGTATACCTTGGGTGATAAAATAATTCGCTACCCTAAAGTAGTAATTGGACAATAAGATGAAGGAAGATTTTTACGACATACTAGGTATCTCAAAAAATGCCACTGCAGCCGAAATAAAGAAGGCTTACAGGAAGAAGGCAATTGAATTTCATCCAGATAAAAATCCTGGTGACTCGAAGGCAGAAGAGCAGTTTAAAAAGGCGGCGGAGGCTTACGAGATATTAAGTGATCCGGATAAGAAAGCACGTTATGATCAGTACGGACATCAAGCGTTTGAAGGTGGTGGTTTTGGTGGAGGTGGAATGAATATGGATGACATATTCAGTCAGTTTGGCGATATTTTTGGCGGCGCTTTTGGCGGAGGCGGCGGCTTTGGTGGTTTCGGTGGATTTGGTGGTGGTCAACGTCGCTCCAAAGGAAGTAATTTACGTATTCGCGTAAAATTGACACTAGAAGAAATTGCCAATGGTGTTGAAAAAAAGATTAAAGTAAAACGCAAGAAGGTAGCCGATGGAACCACTTACAGTACATGTAGTACTTGTAATGGGCACGGACAGGTAACACGCATTCAAAATACTATTTTGGGTCGTATGCAGACTTCTGCTCCTTGTAGCACCTGTGGTGGTTCAGGTCAAATGATGGATAAGAGAGGTGCCGGTGCAGATGCCAATGGTTTGGCTGTGACCGAAGAAACTGTTACCATTAAAATACCTGCTGGTGTGGTAGAAGGAATGCAACTTAAAGTTTCAAGTAAAGGTAATGAAGCTCCAGGTGGCGGTATATCTGGTGATTTGCTAGTAGCAATCGAAGAACTGCCGCATGAGTCTTTACAGCGAGAAGGAGATAATTTGCATTACGATTTGTACATCAGTTTTTCCGAAGCTGCCTTAGGAACTTCGAAAGAAATTGATACAGTTACAGGCAAGGTGCGTATCAAAATTGATGCGGGAGCCCAAAGTGGAAAGATCCTTCGATTACGCAACAAAGGAATACCTAGCATCAATGGATACGGAACAGGTGATTTATTAGTGCATATCAATGTGTGGACACCAAAAACACTTACAAAAGAGCAACGGGAATTTTTTGAAAGAATGAAGGACGATGAACACTTCGCACCTAAACCAGAAAAACAGGATAAATCTTTTTTTGAGAAAGTAAAAGATATGTTTTCATAATAAAGGTATGTTAAAGTTTTTTTACCTATATTTGAATATCGCTTGAACTTTAAGCGATAATTTTTCTTTTTCATAGCAATTTTTTTCCCACCCTTGATTTATTGAGGGTGGGTTTTGTTTTTTTAGCATCTTTTTATCTAGTATTTGTAACAAACCTTTTTATTTAACTACCAACCAACAGAAATGTTTAGACCAGCCTTACTTCAAGGGCAAATGAATATCTTTACACCTTACAAAACCAACTATGGAAAAACTTTTAGTGGCTAATAATGTATCCAAATCTTTTGGAGAGTTTAAAGCCTTAAACGATGTGTCTATCGAAGTTCCCAAAGGGAGTGTATTTGGCCTCCTTGGTCCCAATGGGGCTGGGAAAACCACCTTTATTCGTATCATTAATCAAATTACTATGCCCGACACAGGCAGTGTCTTTCTTGACGGAGAAGCTTTACAGCCTAATCATATCCAACATATTGGTTACTTGCCAGAAGAACGCGGACTTTATAAGTCGATGAAGGTAGGAGAGCAGGCTTTGTATTTGGCACAATTAAAAGGGTTGTCTCAAGCTGAGGCGAAGAAACGCTTAAAGTACTGGTTCGATCGTTTAGAAATTGGCGATTGGTGGAATAAAAAGATTCAAGAGCTTTCCAAAGGTATGGCCCAAAAGATTCAGTTTGTAGTAACCGTATTACACGAGCCAAAATTGTTAATATTCGATGAACCATTTAGTGGTTTCGACCCTATTAATGCCAATTTAATAAAAGACGAAATTCTGCAGCTCCGTAAAAATGGAGCGACTGTTATTTTCTCTACGCATCGAATGGAATCAGTAGAAGAAATGTGTGACCACATCGCATTAATTCACAAGAGTAATAAAATTTTGGATGGAAAGCTACTCGACATCAAAAGGGCGTATAAATCTAATACCTACGAAGTAGGATTAATAACAGATAACGCCGCTGCAGTTTCGGCAGAATTAAAAGAGAAATTTGATCTCTTTCCAGCAGATTTTAAGACAATTAACGACGAATTACAGTATAAAATCAAGATTGCAGAAGATGCTTCGGCGAATGACTTGGTGTCTTACCTCACACAAAAAGGTCAGCTCACTCATTTTGTTGAAGTAGTGCCTAGTGCTAACGATATTTTTATTGAAACCGTAGGAAAACATTAAACGACCAGCTATGAATCATCTTTCCCTCATTATAAAGCGCGAATACTTGAATAAAGTGCGCAATAAGTCATTTATAATCATGACGTTTTTAAGTCCGCTGATTATGGTAGGTATCTTTACTTTGGTGGCATATCTATCGCAATTAAACAATGATAAAACTCGTGTAATTTCCGTATTGGATGAAAGCGGATTATTTGCAAATCAGTTTGAAGATGGCGATAATATAGAGTATAAAATGCTCGATGCTATTTCACTAGAAGAGGCTAAAAAGAATGTTGAAAATTCGGAAGATTACGGACTTTTATTCATTCCTCAAACAGAGAGTATTGATGAGCTTTCTAAGAGTATCACATTTTATTCTGAAGACTCTCCTTCACTACTAGTAATGGATGACATTGAAGATGCTATTCAAGACAAAGCCAATACCATAAAACTAAAAGATGCGGGTATCGACGCCCAAAAAATAAAGGATCTTCGAGTACGAATAGATGCCAAATTAGAAACTTTTAAAGGAGAAGAAACGTCCAAATTAGGTTCTGGTCTTAAACTCGCTTTTGGAGGTGCTGCGGGTTATTTACTCTTTATGTTCATAATTATCTATGGAAACATGATCATGCGAAGCGTTATTGAAGAGAAAACCAGTAGAATTATTGAAGTGATTATTTCTTCAGTAAAACCTATGAAGTTATTACTAGGTAAGATTTTTGGAACCTCTTTAGCCGGAATTACACAATTCCTGGCTTGGGTTATTCTTATAGGAGTATTTAGTATGATTGCCTCATCTATTTTTGGAATAGATCCTCAAGCCGTTCAGGCAGAGCAGGCAGAAGCAGCTTTAGCACAAACAGGTGAAGGAGCTAATATTTTTCAAGAAGTGCTCATGGAAATCAACAATCTGCCTATCGCCAATTTGGTCATTATGTTTATTTTGTTCTTTGTGGGTGGATATCTTCTTTATGCCTCGCTTTATGCTGCCATAGGAGCTGCCGTGGATAGCGAGACAGATACACAACAATTTATGCTACCTATTTTAATGCCTTTAATTTTGGCGGTTTATGTTGGATTTTTCACCGTTATTGAAAATCCACATGGAACGGTATCTCAAGTTTTCTCATTTATTCCATTTACCTCACCTGTGGTTATGCTCATGCGAATTCCTTTTGGAGTACCACTTTGGCAACAAATACTTTCAGTAGTTATTTTATTTGCTACATTTATAGGGACGGTTTGGTTTGCTGCAAAGATTTATCGCGTAGGTATTTTAATGTATGGGAAGAAACCGAGCTATAAAGAACTTATTAAGTGGCTTAAATATTAAACAATTGTGATACAAGAAGGTGTTGCCGATAAATTAGAAGAAGTAGTTACCGAGGATATCTGGGGAGCTATTAAATCATTCCTTAACTGGGGCTATCACTTTGGAGAAGGAGATAATCAGGTTCACATTACGATAGGTTCATTGCTCCTATTGATCGTATCTCTCTTTGTTGCGAGTTTTGTTTTACGATGGACACGAAGCCTGTTTACACGTAAAATGGATGAACAGGATACGCTTAAATTTGTAAGCTTCTTCAAGTTTATAAAATACGTTGTTTACGTAATCGTCTTTTTTGTTATTCTAAGTCTTTCTGGTGTGAATGTGACACCATTTTTGGCGGCATCAGCTGCCCTATTGGTTGGTGTTGGTTTAGCACTCCGCGAAATATTTCAAGATATTTTAGGCGGTATTTTAATTATGGTTGATAAATCTCTCTTAGTGGGAGATATTATTGAAGTTGATAGCAAAGTGGGGCGCGTTTTTGATATTAAGCTACGTACAAGTAGAGCGTTAACACGTGATAATAAAGTGTTGATTATTCCTAATCATAAGTTTATTTCTGATGCCATATTTAACTATACTCAAAATGGGCGAGTAACGCGAGAATTCGTTAGAGTTGGGGTAGCCTATGGTAGTGATACGGAATTGATTAAAACGCTGCTGATGGATATTGCAAATGCCCATACGAAAGTACTCAAGCATCCCGAGCCATTTGTGCTGTTTGAAGATTTCGGAGATTCCTCTCTTAATTTTGCAATTTATTTTTCGATCAATGATAGTTTTTCTGATCCTCGAATAAAAAGTGATATTCGATTTGAAATAGACAAGGCCTTTAGAGAAAATAAGGTGGCAATACCTTTCCCTCAGCGTGATGTTCACGTTATTCAAAAGGGCTCATTAACGTCTTAATTACTGCATTAATTCTAGCATTTTTGCATAGGCCGTTCTACACTTATTATGTAACTTACAGACTTAAAAAATAAATACATGTCAAAGATTTTAATCATTGAAGATGAAGCAGCTATTCGAAGGGTGCTTGTGAAAATACTTTCTGAAGAAAACGATGCTTATCAAGTAACTGAAGCCGAAGATGGATTGGTAGGAATCGATTTGATTAAAAAAGAAGATTTCGATCTCGTACTGTGTGATATTAAGATGCCAAAAATGGACGGTGTCGAAGTACTTGAAGCCGCTAAAAAACTCAAGCCCGAAGTTCCTATGGTGATGATTTCTGGACATGGCGATTTAGATACAGCAGTTAATACGATGCGACTGGGTGCGTTTGATTACATTTCGAAACCGCCGGATCTAAACCGATTGTTAAATACAGTACGTATTGCGTTGGATCGAAAAGAATTGGTGGTTGAAAATACCCGTCTTAAGAAAAAGGTAAGTAAGAATTACGAGATGATAGGGGAGTCTCCTGCAATTTCTCAAATTAAAGAAATGATAGAGAAAGTTGCACCTACTGAGGCACGTGTTTTAATTACTGGACCTAATGGAACAGGAAAGGAACTCGTAGCTCATTGGTTGCATCAAAAAAGCGATAGAAGCAAAGGCCCAATGATTGAAGTAAATTGTGCAGCCATACCTAGCGAATTAATTGAAAGCGAACTGTTTGGACACGTAAAAGGAGCATTTACATCTGCTAATAAAGATCGAGCAGGAAAATTCGAAGCGGCTAATGGAGGCACAATATTTCTCGACGAAGTAGGGGATATGAGTCTTTCAGCGCAGGCTAAAGTGCTTCGTGCGTTGCAAGAAAATAGAGTTCAACGAGTTGGAAGTGACAAAGATATTAAAGTAGATGTGCGCGTTTTGGCAGCAACCAATAAAGACTTAAAGAAAGAGATTGCAGATGGAAGGTTTCGCGAAGATTTATACCATCGTTTAGCGGTAATTTTAATAAAAGTACCTGCCCTCAACGATCGTCGAGATGATATTCCTATGCTGATTAGTTACTTCTCGGAGAAAATAGCAAAAGAACACGGTACTGCTGCGAAAGAGTTTTCAGACAAGGCACTCGAATTATTAAAGGAATACGATTGGACCGGTAATATTAGAGAGTTGCGCAATGTGGTAGAGCGACTCATCATACTAGGAGGAGTCGAAGTAAGTGAGAAAGATGTAAAATTGTTTGCTACGAAATAAAAAAGCTGCCAACTGGCAGCTTTTTTTTAATTAGTTTTTCTTCCATTCACAATTTTGGAGTGTATTGAGCAAATAATTCGCCATTTCACTGGCTTTGTTGGCATAAAATATTTTGGTCGCTTGAAGTGATTCGGCTTCCAACTCATCATTGGTTCGTTTAAAAGTACTTTCGGTAAGCGGAGTTTTTATTCCACATCCCAGATCTTCAGTAAAGCCTAAAATCATCTGCTCCATCTGCTCGAGAGAACTTTCGGCCTTAACCTGAAGCGCTTTTTGCGCAACCAGCATTTCTTCTTTCTGAGCTTTAATTGAGGCTTGAAGTTCCTTTTGCTCTTCTATTTGTTTTGCTAGCCTTCGCTGCTGTTCTTCCAATTCACGTTGTTGTTCTTTAAGAGCAGCTTCCTTTTCTGCTAAACTAACTGCAGCTTCTTCTATGGCAATGGAAGGTTCATTTTGTTTACAGATATCTAACGAAATCATTACCGATTTAGCAAATTTCTTTGCTCTACCAACAAACAAGCGAACTTGGTCGTATTTATCTTTTTCTAATGCTTTGTTTAGATTTTCTAATGCGTCATAACTTGCGTAATTCGCATCGGTACAACCACAAAGTTCGGTAGATGCCCGTACTTTTTCTAAGGCAATTTTAGAGCGCTCAGCATATTGTTTTAATTGTGTCAAGTTATTGGTTTCCATAGCTGTTGTTACATGCTGTAAGCCGTAAGTGGCATCTTGATAGGCCGTAGCGCATTCAGTAGCACGCACTAGTACCGAAGTAAATAGGAATACAATAAGTAGGGTAGTTTTTGAATTCATAGGTTTGGGGATTAAATTTGTAGGAAATTTCTTAATAAATATTGTAAAATGCAAAACTATTGGTAATTAAAATGTTAAAATGATACACTTAACACGCTGTCTTTTAATGTTTTTTGCAAATATTTCGAAAGCGGAATACATTCCATGAATCTTTTCTATCTTTAGCTTTCTTAATAATCATCCATGAAATCTATAGATACCAACGGTTTAAAAACAACTACCACAATACGATTATCAGATAAACCTACAAACATTCCTATGGAGGCGTCCAAAAAAGAAATGGAAGATGCTCTGGAGGATGTGCGGGAACAACTTGGAGAATTGCAAGACACCTTGTATGCGCATGGTAAATACGCTGTATTGGTTTGTTTGCAAGGTATGGATACAGCTGGAAAGGATAGTTTAATTCGAGAAGTGTTTAAAGACTTTAATGCACGCGGAGTAGTCGTGCATAGTTTTAAAGTGCCAACGGAGTTAGAACGTAAACACGACTATTTATGGCGACACTATATAGCCTTGCCTGCACGAGGTAAATTTGGAGTTTTTAATCGGACTCATTATGAAAATGTTTTAGTTACAAGAGTACATCCAGAGTATATACTCGGTGAAGGATTGCCAAACGTGAATTCAATCGAAGATGTAAATGACCAATTTTGGGACAAACGTTTTGAGCAAATTAATGCGTTCGAAAAAACCATTGCAGAAAATGGAACCCTCATTTTTAAGTTCTATCTACACTTATCCAAAGAGGAACAAAAAAATAGATTGCTGCGCAGACTGAATAAAAAGAATAAACATTGGAAATTTTCTCCTGGTGATTTAAAAGAGCGCAAGTTATGGGATTCATACCAACACTGCTACGAAGATGTTATTAATAGAACTTCGCATCCCCATGCGCCGTGGTATATAATCCCAGCCGATGATAAACCTACGGCACGATATATGGTAGCAAAGACATTGTTAGACGAATTACGAACATATGAAGATATTCAAGAACCTGAGCTTGACGACGAAGTAAAAGCAAAAATCGACGAATATAAACGAGAATTGGAAAACGAATAATCCCAAAAAAATGAACAAGATCCTTATAATTGCCGTAGCTTTTATGCTAACAACCTTATCGGCCGCACAAAACCCTACAGCCGATTCGCTAATGGTGCGAAATATTTATGATATGGCTCTTCTTAACGGAAAGAGTTACGATTGGTTAGATCATCTCTCTAATGATATTGGGGGTAGATTATCTGGATCGTTAGAAGCCGAAAAGGCAGTAAAATATACGGAAGCCGAGCTTAACAAGTTGGGATTGGATAAAGTTTGGTTGCAGCCAGTAATGGTTCCCAAATGGGTCCGTGGCGTACCAGAATATGCCTATATAGAAACAGCACCAGGAATTTCGACTACCACAGATATTTGTGCCTTAGGAGGTTCCGTACCAACTCCAGAAGGTGGATTAAAGGCAAGCGTGATTGAGGTGCAAGGCATTGAAGATCTTGCTCGGTATGGTAAAGAACAAATAGAAGGGAAGATTGTGTTTTATAATCGCCCTATGCGTGCGGATTTGATCAACACCTTTGCTGCTTATGGTGGATGCGTAGATCAACGTTATGCAGGAGCAATGGAGGCAGGAAAGTACGGGGCCGTAGGAGTCATAGTGCGTTCTATGAACTTAGATGCAGATGATTTCCCACATACGGGTTCCATGAGTTATGGAGATATTCCTTTAATACAGCGAATACCAGCTGCTGCGATCAGCACCAATGGAGCCGATTATTTGAGTAGAGCCTTGCGTATTCAACCAAACTTAAAATTCTATTTTAATCAGAACTGCCGAATGTTTCCAAACGAAGTAATGTCATACAACGTTATCGGCGAGATTACTGGTAGTGTATATCCGGACAAGTATATGGTTGTTGGAGGTCATCTCGATTCATGGGACTTAGGTGATGGCTCTCATGACGATGGAGCCGGTTGTGTTCAATCCATGGAAGTTCTTCGTTTGTTTAAGGAACTAAATTATAAACCTAGACATAGTATACGAGTAGTTCTGTTTATGAATGAAGAAAATGGTCTACGTGGAGGTCGTGAGTATGCAAAACAATCCAGATTAAAAGGAGAGAAGCATGTTTTCGCCTTAGAAAGTGATGCTGGTGGATTTACGCCTAGAGGATTTTCGTTCGACAGTGATGTGGCAAATTTCAAGCAAATTGAATCTTGGAAAAGTTTATTTGAACCTTATTTAATTCATTCGTTCGAACTTGGAGGGAGTGGTGCCGATATTGGTCCTTTAAAAGAAAAAGGAATGGTGCTAGCGGGGTTACGTCCAGACTCTCAACGTTACTTTAAACACCATCACGCTGCTAATGATACTTTCGATGCAGTAAATAAACGTGAATTAGAGTTGGGCGGTGCAGCAATGGCCGGTTTGATATACCTTATGGATACTTACGGAACGAAAACTGACTTGTCAAAAATAAAGAACTAGCTAATTTGCAGCTTTTTATGTGATTTTTTTCGAACCATACTAATCATCTTGTTTAACTCGGATTTTTGCGTAATTGTGTACGATTCGACCGAGTAAACTATTATCGGGAATTACGGATTTACCCAAAATCTCAAAAAACTAGTTGTATATTTAGACTATCAACGTACATTTTTTGAGGCAGTTTAAACACATATTAGCAACGTTACTTTTACCACTATTAATGCTAGTGGTGAGTACAACTTCATTTGCAACTCAATCTACTCAAGAAAAAACGTATTCAAAAATTTCTCAAGATTCGGCGGTTATTTTAAAGAAGAACGCTTTGTTCTATGCTTACCAGAATCATCCCGATCAAGCAGTTAATCATATCATCAAATACATAAGTGCTACAGGAGACATGACCATAATTAATGATCATGTATTTGATACTATAAAAGATAGTGCTGGCTATATTAACTTGAAAAACAAATATCAGCCAAGGGTAACCGTATTATCGGTTATTTATATCTCTGTGGGTATTGTTGGAATATTCTTGTGCGCGTTATTATTGTTTAAGCGTAGAAGCGATAAAGTTGGATCTGCACTGGTAGCCTTGTTCGTTTTGTTTCACTCGGTGTTTATTTTGCATTTAAGTTTATATATAATAAACGCCCAATACTATTTTCCGCATAGTTTGTTTCTCTCAACAACGTTCTCATTCCTGTATGGACCTCTATTATACTTTTATTTCCGAAGGGTGATAGAAAACTATAAGTTTAAATGGCAGGACTTATTTCATTTACTTCCTACCATTGCTTTATTGATATACATATTGCCGTTTTATGGAATGTCCTCTTACGAGAAATTCCGATTGTTATTCGATCAAGATAAATTTTTATTACCTGGTGCTGATGCAATAATTGCAGGAAAAGTTTTGATTCTACTGGTATATGGAATACTAATTCTGCGATTGCATAGAATTAAAGGGATCTCCTTATTGAAGGCAGGCACTCACAAACATTTGTGGCAACGAAATATGGTGGCTCTGTATTTTCTGTACATTATTTCTTATATACTTTATACCACAACAATTATAGGCTGGTTGGTAATTCCATTGCTCTTCCATTTTCAGATTTTTGCCATGGTAGTATTGGTGTTTTATGTAGCTTACATTGCTTATGAACAACCTCAAATATTTAAGGGTAGTATAACTTTAGTAGATCCGGGAGATTTATTCAAGTATAAAAAATCTAGACTTACTCCTTCATTTTCGGAAGAATTGCGTGATAAATTGCTTCAGTTGTTAAATGAGGAAAAAGTTTTTAAAGAAAATGATATCAATTTAGAAAAGCTTTCTACTCTACTAGAAACGAATAGACACAATACTTCACAAGTAATCAACGAACATTTTAGCATGAACTTTTTTGAGCTCATCAATATGTACCGAGTAAATGAGGCGATTGAAATCTTTAAAAACGACACCCATAATAACTTAAGCATTATTGAAGTGGCCTATGAAGTAGGTTTCAATAATAAAGTTACGTTTAACAAATCTTTCAAAAAGCAGCTCTCTCAAACTCCAACACAATATCTACACTCAATACAGGAGTAAATTTAAGGTAATTGTTTATCGGAAAAGGCAAAGTTTATAGGGGTTACCTAATTCTTTACTATTCGAATCTATATTTAGACTATAGTTTTTTCAATAGCTGAAAAAAATATGGTTGGTGTTTTTTTGTTGTAAGAATCCCACAGTTACGTAAAGCTTCCATAAGCTGCCTGAAACTTACCGTAACGTGGGATTTTTTTTGGAACTAAATGATGCCACTTCCCATTGGGTTTTCTAACTTTGCTAGAAACCAACCTTCACAACTTGCTTTCTCAGTACACCAAAGAGTTTAAATACAACATCACCCTAGCCACTCCGGTTATACTCGGAATGCTAGGTCATACCATGGTTGCATTTATCGATAACATCATGGTTGGTCAACTCGGAACCGCAGAATTAGCAGCGGTATCTCTCGGAAACAGTTTTATGTTTATTGCGATGTCTTTAGGAATCGGTTTTTCTACAGCAATTACCCCATTAGTGGCAGAGGCAGATGGCGAAGGCAATTTAAAGATGGGTAAGTCTTCTTTTAAACACGGTCTCTTTTTGTGTACAGTTTTAGGAGTGTTACTGTTTTTAACTGTCTTTTTTGCCAAGCCAATCATGCACATAATGGATCAGCCAGAAGAGGTTGTCAAACTCGCTATGCCGTATCTAAATTTGGTAGCTGCATCGCTAATTCCATTAATTATTTTTCAAGCTTTTAAGCAATGTAGCGATGGGCTTTCGATGACAAAATATCCGATGTATGCTACTATTTTGGCAAATGTGGTGAATGTAATTCTCAATTATTTATTCATCTTCGGAAAGTTTGGCTTCCCCCAATTAGGTATTGTTGGGGCAGCTATTGGAACCCTAGCTTCTCGAGTAATTATGCTCGTATACTTATGGTATTTAATGTCGCAACACTACAAATCCAGAGAATATGTTTTACGAATCAAACTCTTTAAGCTGAAAAACAGTATGCTGAAGAAATTAATCAGTCTAGGTTTTCCTTCTGCATTACAAATGTTTTTTGAAGTTGCGATTTTTACTGCAGCGATATGGTTGTCTGGAATTCTTGGTAAAAACCCACAAGCCGCAAATCAAATTGCACTTAATCTTTCTTCCATGACCTTTATGGTTGCTATGGGCTTTAGTGTGGCTGCCATGATTCGAGTAGGAAATCAAAAAGGGATGAAACGATTTCGAGAATTAAGACGAATCGCATTTTCGATATTTTTAATCACAACTTTGTCCGGAACCTTTTTCGCAGTTATTTTTCTACTCTTTAGAGGACAGTTGCCAAAAATGTACCTAGATGTTGATGATGCGGCCAATTTTGCCGATAACTTTGAAGTAATTACAATCACGGCCAAACTGTTATTAGTTGCAGCTGTTTTTCAAATCAGTGATGCCGTTCAAGTTGTAGTACTTGGAGCTTTGAGAGGTATGCAAGATGTCCTTATTCCAACACTCATTACGTTCTTTGCGTATTGGTTGGTTGGATTTCCAGTATCTTATTATTTAGGAATGTTTACCGAATATAAGAGTTCGGGTATATGGATGGGTCTCTTGGCTGGATTAACAACGGCAGCCATCTTACTCTATTTAAGATTTAACTATCTTTCAAAAAAATTAATTAACGCAACGTAACGATTCTAAAAATGGAACTTCCAAAATATATTTTAGGCGATAACACCGATCATCCCAATGCCATTTTTGTGATTCATACCGATTTTCCAAGGTTTATAATTAACCTAGAAAATGATGAGGTTGAATGGTTTGAAGAATTTGATCAGCACGATCAAAAAGAACTCGAAACGGAAACAGAAAACTATATAAAGGAGGCTTCGGAGTTTTATGATCGCGAAGTAGCTAGATACAATCATGATTGAACAATTGCTGGAATTTGATGAGACGCTTTTTCTCTTCCTAAACAATTTAGGGAGTGAATCTTGGGACGGGCTCTGGCGATTCATTACCGAAAAGACGTCGTCTATTCCTCTTTACGCCTTGCTTTTGTATTTGGTCTACCGAAAGTTAGGTTGGAAAGGAACGCTTATCGTGATGCTCTGTGCAGCAGCCATGATTGCAGTTACCGATCAAGTATCTCAATTTTTCAAACATGGAGTGCAACGCCCTCGACCTTGCCAGGTAGAGGAGTTGAAAGAGATTATGCGCTACGCCGCCAAGCGCTGTGGCCGTTATGGCTATTTTTCGGGTCACGCATCTAGTTCTATGGCGACGGCTGTGTTTTTAGGTTTACTGCTTAAATCGTCTTACAAATACCTTCCGTTTTTAATGCTATTTTGGGCTGTAATTATCGCTTATAGTCGAGTATATCTTGGGGTTCACTATCCTTTGGATATTATAACAGGAATGTTCTTTGGAGGAATCGTTGGTTGGTTGTTTTACTTGCTTCAAAAAAGATTACAAAGCCGATTTAATTTTTCGGCAATAGCCTAAGTGTCGAATTTTGGAGATTCGACTGCAGATACAAAACCTTAGGGCATACTTTTATATTTTTTTATTGATTTAAAGGCGAACTCCTTATATTGGTGTAGTTAATGTTTTTAGAATAGTTAGAACTTAAAAAGAACCCTATGCGTAAAATTATATTCTACATATTACTGCTGTTCGCATTTACGGCAAAGGCACAATTAGGTTTTCAAGCCAATATTGTAATTGATAGCACCAATAAAATTGGCAATGCGCCTGGGTCTATTCGATGGGTCGATATGGATTTAGATAACGATTTGGACTTATTGCTAGCAGCAAATGAGCGTATTGTCTGGTATGAGAATTTGGACGGTTTGGGTTCTTACAGTGATCAAAAACGAATTTCAAATTTGTTCGACTTTCCAAAGTCAACAGAGGCAGCCGATTTTGATGGTGATGGAGATGTTGATGTAGTGAGTACTTCTAATTCCAGTGATAGGATTTCATGGTTTACAAATGTTGACGGCCAAGGAGAAACTTGGAGCGAACAAATATTATCGTTAAGTATAGATGGTCCACGTTTTGCATTTCCCAGCGACATCGATGGCGATGGAGATCAAGACATAGTATGTGCTGCTTGGGATGATACATTTGAAGTCTTTTGGTTCGAAAATTTAAATGGTCAAGGCGCGTTTTCATCGGCAATTTTAATAGAGCAATTTGCGGGTAATATAAACATATGTTTAACGGCAGATATAGATGGGGATAACGATTTAGATTTGGTTATTGGTTCAGGAGGTAGCGTCTCTTGGTATGAAAACCTTAATGGACAAGGTAACTTCGGAAACCGAATAGGATTAGGTCCATCGCCGTCCGAAAATATTAAGTCTATAGATATTGGAGATATTGATGGAGATGGAGATAATGACATTATTGCGGCATTAGATATAGATGATCGAATTATCTTTTTCGAAAACCTAGATGGACAAGGTACATTTTCTGCGATTCAGGATATTTTAACCAATATAAGTAGACCTGCCTCTGTGGAATTGTTTGACTTGGACGGAGATAATGATCTAGATATTTTGAGTGCTTCCTTGTTTAACGATGAAACCTTTTGGCTAGAGAACACAAATGGACAGGGAAATTTTAGTTTACCAAAAACGATTAGTTTGCTCGATAATTTGGTGAGAGATACACGTGCAGGAGATGTAGACGGAGATGGCGACGCCGATGTGGTCACCATTTCTGATTATGAAATTGCATTGTATTTGAATACTGATGGAGCAGGCACTTTTGCAGATCAAATCATCGTAAGTAGAAGTGCGGGGAGACCACAAATGACTGTTGGAGCCGATTTGGATGGAGACGGCGATACCGATTTACTTTCGGTGTCCGATCTCGACGATAAGGTAGCTTGGTACGAAAACTTGGACGGTCAGGGAAACTTTAGCGAACAACACCACATTAGTTCTACTGTTTTTGGAGCTGATTTGGTTCAGGCGATCGATATCGATAATGACGGAGATATGGATGTATTTGCTGGCGGGTCTGATAGTGATCTTCTGGTGTGGTACGAAAATATAGATGGCTTGGGAACATTTGGGCCTGAAACAGTTGTTGATGCGTCAATTCTTAATATTCAAGAATTAAGAGCAGCTGACATGGATGGGGATAATGATCTTGACCTCGTGGTGGCTGGAGACATAGGCCCAAACAACCCGCCGGTAAATTGGTACGAGAACACAGACGGCCAAGGAGCTTTTGGACCCAAAATTGCTGCGAGTCTAATGACATCTGATCGTCTTTCCATTCATGTAGATGATGTAGATGCCGATGGTGATATGGATATATTATCGGGTACCTCTGGTGGATTATTTTTTCATGAGAATACAGATGGACAAGGTTTATTTGTGTCTGATTTACGGTTAGATCAAAGTGGATTTACAAATTGGCGCGCCATTAGAATGACCGATGTAGATAATGACAATGATCTAGATATCTTGGCGGCTCAATTCAACAATGTTTTTTTATTCGAAAATATAGATGGTCTGGGCACTTTTGCCGAAGAGGAACGCGTGGTCGAAAACCTCGGAGAACTAACCGATTTGGAATTAAGAGATCTTAATCTAGACGGAGACCTCGATATTGTGATTGGATCGGATGGAGATGATACGGTGTATTGGGCCGAAAACCTTCCTGGCGCTTTTAATTATGGTCCGCCCGAGGTCTTAGCAGAGAATTTATTAGGCTTATATCATTTAGGGATGGTTAATATTAATGGTGATAGTCGCCTGGATTTTGTAACATCCTATATTAGTGGTTTTACGATAGCGTGGTTTGAAAACCTAGGCGTACTCGGAAATACCATTTCGGGTCAGGTTCGCTATGACCTAGCGGGAGATGGTTGTGACTCTGGTGATCCGCCTGTTGGCAACTTTCTTGTAACGACCAATAACGGAAACAATGAATTTTCAGAAGTGACTCAACCCGATGGAGGATTTTCAATTCAGACGAACGAAGGAGATTTTATTACTGAGCTTTCCGATGCCTTGCCGTTTTATTTTGACGTATCTCCAGCATTTCACGAGTCAAATTTTACTGGACTTGGAAATAATGATATCGCCGATTTCTGTATCACTTCCAATCAAACAATTAATGATCTTACCATAGCCATTTATCCAATTTCGGATGCCCGACCAGGTTTCGATGCGCGTTACAGAGTGGTGTATGGAAACGTAGGAACCACTGTTTTGGATGGACAGATTACATTTTTATTCGATGATTCGAAGATGGATTTTCTTATGGCGAGTCAACCTGTAGCTACTCAGACCACGGGGAGCTTAGTATTCGATTATGATACTCTTGCCCCCTTTGAGACCCGGTCCACGGATATAGAATTCAATATACTTCCTCCACCAATCAATATGATTGATGATGTATTAACCTTTGAAGTATCGATTGATCCAATTAGTGGTGATTTTTCGGAGGTAGATAATACTTACACCTACGATCAACTAGTGATCGGATCTTTCGATCCCAACGATATTCAAGTAGTAGAAGGAGAGACAATATTTGAAGACGAAACAGACGCGTACTTGCATTATATCATTAGGTTTCAAAATACGGGCACAGCTAGTGCTATCAACGTTCGGGTGGACAATGTCCTCGATATGAATCTTGATTGGGAGACGTTTCAACTAGAAACCTTGAGTCACTCAGGTGTGGTTGAGATTGAAGAAGGAAATGATATCTCTTTTATCTTTGATAATATCAATCTACCACCGCAAAGTGTGAGCGAAGAAGATTCACAAGGATTTATAACCTATAAAATTAAACCTGTAAGCTCGATTGCCTTAGGTGATTCGATGTCGAATAATGCCGATATTTTCTTTGATTTTAATGAACCTATTAGGACCAATACGGTAACAACCACTGTTATTGCGCCCTTGAGTAATGATGAGGTAGCGGATGTCAATTTTTTCTCAATGTATCCCAATCCGGCGAGAAATATAGTATTTATAGAATCTTTGGAGCCCATTCAATCAGTAGAACTTTTCAGCCAACAAGGACGCTTAGTACATCGAGTGTTAAAGCCTACATCCAAGGAATTGTTGCTCATTTCACATTTGGCTTCAGGTATTTATTTTGTAAAGGTTGTAGGTCAAGACTGGAACACCATCGTAATGAAGTTGGTGAAAAAATAGTCTTTATCGATTCACTTTGACGGAAAGACTGAGTAAAACATCAGCCGCGGCAAACGGAGTTGTTTTATTTTCCGAAAGTAAAGCAAGTTGATGATTGAGTTCTTTTTGTATTAACTCATTATTGAAAAAATCACTTTTCAATCGAGATTCGATCGTTTGTAATAGCCAATATTTGTTTTGCTCATTTCTTTTTTCCTGAAAGAATCCCGTTTTCTGCGTATTTGAAATGTATTCTGAAATAACATCCCAAACGTCTACAATACCTTCGTTTTCTAATGCCGAACACGTAAGCGTTTTCGGGGTCCAACCATTGTCTTTTGACGGATATAAATGAAGTGCTCTATTAAATTCGGTCTTTGCTAGTCTTGCCGCCTTTACGTTTTCGCCATCTGCCTTATTGATCACAATGGCATCTGCCATCTCCATAATGCCTCGCTTGATACCTTGTAATTCATCTCCAGCTCCAGCTAACTTTAATAATAAAAAGAAATCGGTCATAGAGTGAACGGCAGTTTCACTTTGTCCAACACCTACTGTTTCTATTAGTAAAGTGTCAAAGCCTGCAGCTTCACACAAGATAATGGTCTCCCGAGTAGTCCGAGCGACTCCGCCCAACGAATCTCCACTTGCAGAAGGTCTAATAAAAGCATTGGGGTTTTTAACCAACTCTTCCATTCGAGTTTTATCTCCCAGTATACTTCCCTTGCTAATACTGCTACTTGGGTCTACAGCCAGAATAGCAACTCTTTTACCTTGCGAAGTTAGTAGGTTCCCAAATTGTTCTATAAAAGTACTTTTTCCTACACCTGGCACACCTGTGATGCCAATGCGAATTGATCTATTTGCAAAAGGTAAACAGCTTTCTATGAGTTCTTTTGCTTGTTTCTGATGCTTGGTAGCCTTGCTTTCAATAATGGTAATTGCCCGACTTAAAGCCGTGATATTCCCTGTTCTCAAGCTTGCATAAAGCTCTTGAGTCGTGGGTTGTTTTTTACGGGAGGCTTTGAGTTTTTTTGCAGACGAAGTACTTACCGAAAGCGGTGCGTCTACACCTTCTTTTTCAGATAAAGCACTGTTGTATTTTTTTTGCTTGGCCACTACGGCAAGGTACTGCGGTTTTGGGATTCTTCCAATTAATTTATTTGAATTGGAAGTGTCGCTTGGGTCGTATCCCAAGTTAACACAAGCTGAACGGTATCATCACTTCCTTCCACTAATTGAATTTTGAAATTTTCTTCCGAAGACGAATTTTGTGACACTGTTGCGATTCCTTTCAATACGTCATACTCACCTTCATGAGCAGGTTTGCCACCAAACCCAACACCCCATCCATACATTTTACTATTGAAAATGACCTCCCAACTTTCCTGTTTTGGAACAGTCCATAAACTGTATTTACCGGCGGGAAGCGTTTTTCCATTAATAACTACGTCTTTAGTAGTGCTAAAAGTGGTTGCTTCATTGGCACCTGTACGCCATATTTGATCATAAGGGACTAGTTCACCAAAAATAGTGCGTCCTTTTTTGGAAGGACTGTTGTAAAAAACTTCCAATTTAAGATCGTTTTTTACATAGTTTGTAGTTACTTCCGGACTGTGCTTTTTGGTGTTCGATTTTAAATAGGGAACAGCTACATACGTAAAGAGTAAACCTAGTACAACTAGGAGTCCGATAATTAGTAAAACTATTTTTCTGCGCTTTTCCATGGGAGTAAAAATTAATTAGTTGAATTAAAGATAGTAAATTTAGAGACTGATTTTGCAACACTGTATTTTATGTGTCGTCTTTAACCCGAACAGCAATCAAAAAAACCATCCAAAATTGAGTGATTTATTACTTGTTGAACAATGCAAACAAAACAACCGCAAGGCGCAAATGACTTTGTATAAGCAATATTGTGACGGTATGTTTATTGTTGCGCAACGGTACATGAAAGATCTCGCAGCCGCCGAAGATGCCATGCAGGAAGCCTTTATTAAAGCGTTTTCTAAGTTGCATCAGTTTAAGGGAGACGTCACCTTTGGCGCGTGGCTGAAACGAATCGTTATCAATACTTGCTTAGACGTTATTAAAGCTCGAAAAATGGAATTGTATTCTATTAACGAAGAAATAATGACGTTGGCAGAAGAAGATTCTTGGGAAGTAGCCGATGACGCAACTGTGAACCAAGTAGTTGAAGCTATTTCGAACTTACCCGACCCTTACCGCATAGTAGTGCAGTTATTTTTATTGGAAGGGTACGATCACAGTGAGATTTCTGGAATTTTGGATATTTCAGAAACTGCTTCAAGAACCCACTTACATCGTGGAAAAAAGAAATTACGAGAAACCCTAAAACATGTGAATTATGGGACAGGATATTAGAGATTTATTAAAAGGACATACTTCGGAAGGAGCTTCGTTGTCGAAAGGACATGAACAACGTTTCGAGGCATTATTGGACGCCTCATTAGAAAAGCAACCAAAACGTTCTTCGTTATTTTGGCTGAAAATAGCTGCAGCAGTAATTGTGCTAATTAGCTTAGGGTATCTTGGATTTAAACAACTTGGTAAGGAAGCAACTCCTTCTACAGAAATGGTAGAGGTAACTCCAGTAGAAGAGAAGAACGATTTGGCAGATAGACCACAGATTACATTTGGAGATCTTTCTCCTAATTTGAAGAAGATTGAAGAGTTTTATCAAAACGGAATAAATGTCCAATTAGCCTCTTTAACCATGGATACGGATAATAAAGAACTTATCGATGGCTATATGAAGCGATTGGCCGAGTTAGATATTGCTTATAACAAATTAAATGAAGAATTAAACGAAGTAGGACCTACCGAAACAACCATCAGTGCATTGATCGATAATTTGAAATTACGTTTGGAATTGCTGTTCAAACTTAAAAACAAATTAAAAGAACTTAAAGACATAGAAAATGAACAATTTAGTCAAACAGAAGTATAATATCATAGTGCTTTTTGCACTATTGGCAAGCACTTTTGCAAGTGCGCAAGAACGATATAAAGAATCCTTTAAAGTAAATAAAGACGCCGTAGTCTCTGTTAATGCAGAATATACGAATGTCATCTTCGAAACCTGGAACAAAGATGTTGTAGAAGTGGAAGCTTTTGTAGAAGGAGATCTTTCAAATAAAGAAAAGCAAGAAATCTTTGACGATTGGAGCTTTGATGTATTAGGAAATAGTAAAAAAGTACTCGTGACCTCAAATGCGAGTAGTTATTGGGGAGGTATGGAATCACTTAGTTCTTTCCCAAATGCCCTTGAAGGTCTGGAAGGATTGGGTGCGATAACTGGACTAGAAGCCTTAAAAGGCTTGGAAAGTTTATCCATTTTAGGAGAATTAGGTGATATGAACTGGGATGTGATAGTTCCAGATTTACCGGACAATTTAGATAAGATGCCGAGATGGCCATTTAATGGATACCGTCCAAATCTTAAGAATGGCGATGAGTATAACTATTATGTTGAGAAGAATAAAAAGAACTATACATTCGATCTAGGTGAATACAAACAAAACAAGCAACGATACGTTGATAAACTGAATAAAAAATACAGAACCGATGTAAGTGTGCGCGAAGTAGACACCTGGTTAGATGAAGTGGATAAATGGTCTGAAGACCTTGAGAAAGTAATGGAAGAATGGGGTGAAAATTTTGGTGAACAATTTGAACAGAAATTTGGACCCGAGTTCGAGCAAAAAATGGAAAAGTGGGGAGAAGAGTTTGGAAAAAGCATGGAAAAATGGGGCGAAGAATTTGGAGAGAAATTTGGTGCCGAAATGGAAAAGTGGGGTGAAGAATTTGGTAAGGACATGGAGAAATGGGCCGAACAGTTTGAGAAAGATGCCGAAAAATGGGCCGAACAATTTGATGATGAAGATGGAGAATATTCGAAAGAAGTGACTACCGATAAAAATGGTAACAAATCTGTTATTATTAAAAGTAATCGTAAAGGAGGATTGTTCGAAGATGAGAGCAATAGCCGTGCAAAAAAGACGATCATTATTAGAATGCCTAAAGGAACTAAGACCGATATTAACGTTCGACATGGGGAGGTTAAGATGGCCGACTTATATAATGTGAAGGCGACTTTGGAATACACAAGATTTGCAGCAAATAGCATTGATGGCGGGGATACCCGCATCAATGCTTCGTATGCCCCCGTTTATGTAAATCACTGGCAAGATGGTGTGCTTAATTTACGATATGTAGATGACTGTAAAATAAACAAAGTCGATAAGATAAATCTTCAAGCAAACTCTAGTGATGTTAACGTAAATGTGCTCGAAGAAGAAGGGTTACTCATGGGATCTTTTGGGAGTTTGTTTGTAAATAATATAGGAGATGGATTTCGATCTTTAGATATTATTTTAGAAAACACGGATGCCACTTTAAGTATGCCATCAGCTGCGTTCGATTTTTATTACAGTGGTAAAAAGTCGCGTTTTAAGTGCCCAACGTCCATTAAACTTACGACAGAGAACCAAGATAAATACAGGTCACTTCTCAAAGGAGTACATCGCAGCACAAATTCAGGGAAATCGATTACTATTAATGCGTCATATAGCAACGTATCATTTCAGAATAATTAACGATCTTCATACCCAAATAAGCCTATAAATACTAACTCTACACCAAAGATTATAGCGAATGCCAATGCCCCCAAAAGTACTTTCTTCCACTTTGCAGGACTTTTTTCATTGTTTTTTACACTCGTAAAAAGAAGCTGTACTACTTCCACTAATTTCCCTCTACTTCCATATAACACGATTAGGACACTTAATAAATAGAAGCAGGCACTAAATAAGGCACCATATGATACTTTATAAAAAATGTCTACTAGAATTATATTGATGAGTATAGGTATGATCATAAGTCCTCCTACGAGTTTAGTTCTTGGGATGAGAAATAATACGGCGCCAATAATTTGTGAAAGACCTATGACTAGAATGTATCCTTTGGAATGACCAAAGAACGTCCAAGCCAAATTGTAACTACCCGTATTTTCGAGTGGAATGCTCCCTATCTCCTCAGGAATTGCTCCTTTTAAATAAAACTGCCCGCCAATTATTTTGCCAAGACCATAATGACATAGTTTAAAAAATACATTGAAACGTAATGCCCATTCAAATAGGTTGTAAAGTTTTAAGTCTTTCATAGATAATTAGGTGTTAAAAAAAAGCTGCCTCAGAAAAATATTCTAAAACAGCTCTCTCACTAAAAACCAACTCTGGTTTATGTGTTGCTAGCGACTTTTTTTGTGATAAAGAAACCTGCCAAAAGTCCAGCTCCAGCAGTTAAAAAGATCATTCCTGGGATGGCTACATCTTCGTCAAATCCTGATTTAACTAACAGTTCCGACAGCAAAGTGCCTAGCCCAATTCCCATTAATAAGCAGGCGAAGTTGATAACGACAACCTTCCAGATTGGGGTGGCTTTTCGTTCTTTTCCGTAAAAGATAGAAGCCTCTGCGCCTTTATCAATAAGTGCTAAACGTTCTTTGTTACGTGCCGAAATGTATAAGTAAAAAATTCCGAAGATGACTCCGAAAATAATAGGTAAAATAATGACTTCTGCTCCCATAGTTATATTGTTTTAGGGTTAATTATTTGATTGATTCCTACCTAGGACGTACATAGTTAGAATTTGGTTACAACTTTTGTGAGTTTTTATTTTTCTCGGTGAGTTGCTAGTTAGGTGTCGAGCTTAATTTATCACTTATCTTGTAACCAAGTGAAACAAAAAGACGTCTTACGTTAAATGACCACTAACACCGACCAATATTTTATCACGCAGACACTGGCTGGGAACACCCAGGCCTATGGTCAATTGGTGGAAAAATATCAGGATTATGTGTTTACTGTTGTTGTGCGTATGATAAAGGTACGCGAAGAAGCCGAAGAAATTGCTCAGGATACGTTTATAAAAGCTTACGAATCTCTAGCTAGTTTTCGTGGAGATTCCAAATTTTCAAGTTGGCTGTATAGCATTGCCTATCGTAAAACGTTGGATGCGCTGCGAAAAAAAAAGAGGCAAGGAACCCGTGAACTCATTCAAGATGTGACCGAAGGAACCATTGATCAAATAGATAATGCGTTAGAGCAATTGGAACGAAAAGAACAACGTGTGCTTATTCAAGAAAGTATTTCGAAGTTGCCAGCAGAAGAAGCGGCCTTGATCACGTTCTACTATTTTGAAGACCAAAGCATCAGAGAAATTGCTGGAATTACAAATTTGAGCGAGCAAAACATTAAAGTTAAATTATACCGAAGCAGAAAGAAATTGTGTACCTTGTTACAAGGACAGTTATTTTTGGAAGATTATATAAGTCATGGAAAAGCACTCTAAAAAAATAGAAAATTTTACCGATAAAGCGTTGGAAAGAGCAGGCCTAGAAAAGCCTTCTGTTTCATTTTTGGATGACGTGATGGAGAAGGTGGAGCAAACGAGTATTCAAACAGTCTATACGCCATTGGTAACAAAAAAAGGGTGGTGGTTAGTCGCAGCGGTTTTTGTTGGAGTCGTCGCTATGCTCTATTTCTATCAACCCGAGATATTGCCTTATTTTTCTAACTCCATACAAACTCCTATGTTTAAAAATCCATTTGAAGATGTTGAGGTGTCCAAAACAACGATCTATGCGATTGGATTTTTAGGACTCTTCTTAGTGCAACTTCCGTTTCTAAAACGCCTAATTGGTAACCAACAATCATAAAAAAAAGCAGCTCTCTTGAGCTGCTTTTTTCTTTTCAATAAATGAATTATTAGTCGTTAACCAATACCCATTCTCCTTTGTTGATCAACGGAATGGCTTGCTTGTATTTCACCTCTTTACTTTCACCACTCATAATGTGTTTAATCGTGACTTTATCGTTACGACCAATTTTTGGTTGCTCGCGCACTATAGTTTCAGTTACCTGCTGTTGTTGCGGTTGTGTTTGTCCAGCGGCTCGACTTTCGGCAGCACGTTCGTCTAAGTTTTGTATTTCGTCTTTTTGCTCATTCAACTTTTGCTTCGGGCGTGTTTGCCTTGCTTCCTGAATTTGCTGCTGGTTCTCTTGTGGTAGTTCTCCTTTGAATAAGAAAGAAATAACATCTTTATTTACTTTTTCTACAACGGTCTTAAACAATTCAAAAGCCTCAAACTTATAAATTAGTAATGGGTCTTTTTGTTCGTGAACTGCCAATTGAACACTCTGTTTTAGCTCATCCATTTTACGCAAATGTGTCTTCCAAGCGTCATCGATGATGGCTAGTGATATGTTCTTTTCGAAATCTGTAATTAATTCTTTTCCTTCCGTTTCATAAGCACGCTCTAAGTCGGTTGCCACATTAAGGGTTTTAACGCCATCGGTAAAAGGAACTAAAATCCGTTTGTATTGATCTTTATGATTTTCGTACACATTTTTAATGACTGGAAACGCCATCTCTGCATTACGCACCATTTTTTCTTGATAGTGCTCGTAAGCCGTTTTGTATACTTTACCAGCGATGTCCTGCACACTCATACTCTCAAACTCGCTATCGGAAATAGGAGAACTCATTGAAAAGTAACGAATTAATTCGAATTCAAAATTCTTATAATCTTGCGCTCCTTTGTTGCTTTCGGCAATTACCTCTGCTGTATCATAAATCATATTCGCAACATCCACACGAAGACGTTCTCCAAACAAAGCGTTGTATCGACGTTTGTAAACTACTTCACGTTGTGCGTTCATTACATCGTCATATTCTAACAATCGTTTACGAACACCAAAGTTGTTTTCTTCTACTTTTTTCTGGGCACGCTCAATGGATTTAGAGATCATAGAATGCTGAATTACTTCACCTTCTTTTAATCCCATTCTATCCATCATTTTAGCAATTCGCTCGCTACCAAATAAACGCATAAGGTTGTCTTCAAGGGATACATAAAATTGAGAACTTCCTGGATCTCCTTGACGCCCACTTCTACCACGTAACTGTCTGTCTACACGACGTGAGTCATGACGTTCGGTACCTACGATTGCTAGTCCGCCGGCGGCTTTCACTTCATCGCTTAATTTAATATCGGTTCCACGACCTGCCATGTTGGTGGCTATAGTTACCATTCCGCCTTTTCCAGCTTCGGCAACAATATCTGCTTCTTTTTTGTGCAGTTTTGCGTTCAATACGTTATGCGGAATGTCTCTAATTTTCAACATCCTACTTAGTAATTCTGAAATCTCCACCGAAGTTGTTCCAATAAGAACAGGTCGTCCTGCCTTAGATAATTCGGTTACTTCTTCGATTACCGCATTGTATTTTTCACGCTTGGTCTTATAAATTTTGTCTTCTCTATCGAACCGTGCAATAGGACGGTTGGTTGGGATTTCGACTACATCCAATTTGTAGATTTCCCATAACTCGCCTGCTTCTGTTACTGCAGTACCGGTCATACCCGAAAGTTTGCGGTACATTCTAAAGTAATTTTGAAGTGTAATAGTTGCGAACGTTTGTGTTACCGCTTCGATCTTTACATTTTCTTTTGCTTCAATCGCTTGATGCAGGCCATCACTATAACGACGACCATCCATGATACGTCCGGTTTGTTCGTCGACTATCATTACTTTGTTGTCCATGACAACATACTGATCGTCTTTTTCGAATAGCGAGTAGGCTTTCAACAGCTGATTCATGGTGTGAATACGTTCACTTTTAATCCCGAAATCTCGAAATAAGTCTTCTTTTAATTCAGCTTCAGCTTCAGGAGCCAATCCTTTGTCTTCAATTTTTGCAATTTCGGTACCAATATCTGGCATCACGAAGAAATCGGGTTCGTCTTCTCCCGAAAGGTAATTCACTCCCTTGTCGGTTAACTCGATCTGATTGTTTTTCTCTTCAATTACATAGTATAACTCGGCGTCTACCTTTGGCATTTCGCGGTTATTATCTTGCATATAGAAGTTCTCTGTCTTCTGCAGAATTTGCTTGACACCTTCTTCCGATAAGAATTTAATCAAGGCTTTGTTTTTCGGAATACCTCGATACACACGTAACAACTGAAAACCACCTTCCTTGGTGTCACCTTCTTTAATTAGCTTTTTTGCATCTGCTAAAACTCCAGTTAAGTATTTTTTCTGCACGGCAACGATATCGGCAATCTTTGGCTTTAACTCGTTGAATTCATGACGATCTCCTTGCGGCACTGGCCCAGAGATAATTAATGGTGTACGTGCATCATCAATTAATACACTATCCACCTCATCTACGATTGCGTAATGATGTGGGCGTTGCACTAAGTCTTTTGGCGCATGCGACATATTATCACGTAGATAATCGAAACCAAATTCATTGTTGGTTCCGTAGGTGATGTCTGCATTATAGGCTTTGCGACGTTCCTCACTATTGGGTTTATGGTAATCGATACAATCGACGCTCATTCCGTGGAACTCAAAAATAGGAGCCATCCAAGCGCTATCACGTTTTGCCAAGTAGTCGTTAACCGTTACTAAGTGTACACCATTTCCTGCAAGTGCGTTGAGATATACAGGTAAGGTTGCAACTAAGGTCTTTCCTTCACCAGTTTGCATTTCGGCCACCTTCCCTTGGTGTAAGGCAATACCACCAATAAGTTGTACATCGTAATGCACCATATCCCAGGTAACTTCTTTACCAGCTGCATCCCACGAGTTTTTCCAAACGGCTTTGTCACCTTCAAGGGTCACATAATCTTTTTCACCAGAGATTTCTCGGTCGAAGGCGGAAGCCGTTACCGTAAGAGTTGTATTGTCTTTAAATCGCTTCGCGGTTTCTTTCACTACAGAAAAAGCTTCGGGTAGAATATCGAGCAGCGTCACCTTTTCAACTTCGTAACGATCGTCCTTAAGCGCATCTATTTGGTTGTAGATATCTTCTTTTTTGTCGATATCTACCATTGTTTCGGCTTCTTTTGCCAATGCGTCTATTTGCTCCTGAATCTCTTTTTGATCTTCTTTAATACGGGCTCTAAAAGCATCACTTTTGGCACGAAGTTCATCCAAGGACAAAGCTGCTATGGCTGCTTCGTGCTTTTTAATTTCGTTCACCAAGGGTTGGATATCTCCAATATCTTTTTTGGATTTATCTCCTACAAATACTTTTAATACATTATCTAAAAATCCCATGTTATCTCGTTCGGTTTTAGGCTCAAAAATGGGTTGTATTTTGGGCTTTTCAATTCCCTACAAAAAAACTGAAAAAAAAGACCAATCACAAACAGTTGGCGCGTTTTTACAGTATTGTTTTTGAGCATAAAAAAAGTCTCGTCCTAGAAACTAGGAGAGACTTTTTTTGGTTTGTTTTTATGTTGTAACCGTCTAGCGGTATACGTACGTGTTAATATTCATCTTCGTTCCACAGATAATCTTCGTCTGTGGGATAGTCGGGCCAAATTTCTTCGATAGAATCATACGAATCGCCTTCATCTTCAATTGCTTGTAAGTTCTCTACTACTTCTAGTGGAGCTCCTGTTCTAATGGCGTAATCTATCAATTCGTCTTTTGTCGCCGGCCAAGGCGCATCACTTAAATACGATGCAAGTTCTAATGTCCAGTACATTACAGATATTAATTTTAATTTTTTGCAAAAATAATTTTTTCGATTAAAAAGTCAAGAAAAATCGAAACTATTTGCAATTTATTTTAAAGAACGTTGTAAATCCCTAGTTTTTTCGGGGGTTTACAAAGCAGCTTCAAAATAGCTTACAATTTTTTAGGTATCCACTTTATTTCGTCTGCTTGTAGATCGTGGGACAATTTCCGTGCCATCACAAAAAGGTAGTCAGATAGGCGGTTGAGGTACTTTAAAACGGCCTCGTCTGTGGGTTCAGTGTCGTGTAATAGCGTGGCTAAACGCTCGGCACGGCGGCAAACACAACGGGCAATGTGACAATATGACACCGTAGTGTGTCCACCAGGTAAAACAAAATGTGTCATGGGAGGGAGGCTGTCGTTCATTGCGTCCATTTCGGTCTCGAGCAATGCGATGTCTTCATCTTCGATTTTAGGGATGTTGAGACGTTCTTTACCACTTTTTAAGATCGCTTTCTCGGGATCGGTAGCTAGGATAGCGCCAACGGTAAATAGTTTATCTTGAATATGGATGAGAATTTCTTTGGAACGCGGATCGATTTGTTGATCACGTATAAGGCCAATATAGGAATTGAGTTCATCAACTGTTCCGTAGCTTTCAATGCGAATATGGTGTTTGGGAACTCGGGTGCCTCCAAAGAGTGCGGTAGTTCCTTTGTCACCTGTTTTGGTGTATATTTTCATAACGTTACTTAGAATATCAAAGGTACATAACTTGTCTTAATTTACTGGCTTGCTATTTAGGTGTACTCGTTTTGTCGCTAGAATAGATTGTTATATCTTTAAGTTCTAACTTTTAAATAATTCTATCATGAAACCAATGATTTCTCTGGGGAGAGGATATCAAGTGTTCGTTTCCCTTTTATTTATTTTTCTTACGGCTAAAAGTGTTGCTCAAGAAGAGACGTTTTGTATAACCCCGGATGGAACTAATCCAAGTAGTTTGGGTTATTCGGGATCCACAGATGTAGCCGCTTTACCCAATAATGATATTCTTGTTTATAACATCTATTTTTGGGAGATACGTCGCGACGATGGGAGTACAGATAATGAGCTTACCCGCGATGAAGCGTTAAATATGGTGGCCGATCTTAATATTGAGTACAACAGCTATAATATTTTCTTCAAGTATTACGGAATGGAAGTGTTAAATAATACTGATTATTACATTGCTCCGATATTTGGAGGCGATGAACGTATCTTGCGGTATATGGAAGACAATGGCCACATGCAGGCAAATTCGTTTAATGTATATGTTCCGTATCGTTTTGAAGAAGGTGGTGCTGGTTATGCCGAACGCAATACTCGAAACTTGGTGATTAATGCCTCCAATGTAACCAATGAAAAAGTATCGGTGCATGAGATAGGACATAATTTTGATTTAAGCCATACCCATAGAAACTGGGCCAATAGTTCTTGCGAGCGCGTTACAAGAAATGAAAGTGATCCTTCTTACAATGCAAATGTAGCGGGAGATGCAGTAACTGATACGGCTGCCGTACCCAATTTTAGAAGGGAGTATTGCTTTGAACAAGGAATACCTCCAGCAGAATGTGAGGATTTTCTGGTCTACGTAGACGAAAGTTCGTGTCAATATATTGGAGATGGAGATGACTGTGGAGGTGTGTTATACTTAATATCTCAATCTGACGTAAGAAATACAATGTCGTATAGCTATGCCAGTTGTAGAGATCAATTTACCGACGGGCAAATAGTACGGATGCGCGAGGCTATAACAAATGATGTAAATGGAGATTTTGCAGCTGCCGAAACATCCGTAGATCAATTGTACGAGCCTTACGAGGGATCCTATTATTTTGCGGGGCCCGTGTTGCCCGAACATACGCCGCTATTTCAGCCTGGATTTGAATACCGGTTTGTAGAATGCGACTGTAATTGCCCTGCACCTGCCGATTATGATGATATTTCATTTAGTTATAATGACAATGTGGTGTTGTCACAATTTCCGAAAGATGAATCCAATTATGGGTCCATTACGCATCCCAACCACTCGGCTATTCAAATAGTGCATAACGATCCTGTATTTATGCCACAACCGCGTAAATGTTATGATAACAATAACAAGTCCCCAAGCGGAGGAAGTGTGACCCGATTTAACGATGGAACGTTTAATACCAATGTAACGGTAACCCCCAAAGATTCAATAGGCATTAACGATCAACATTTAATTCAAAACTTACAAAATGGATTGTATAAAATTGACAAAACCTACGACGATGGAAGTACCCAACAAACCGTTATTCAAAAAGGAAACAATAATTAAGTATTCGTTTTTAGGTCTGTTGTTATGTCTTTCGGTGTCTAGTTATGGACAGTTGTTTGTTGAACGCCATGAGATAGGGAACATTAATACTCCGCGAATTATTAGCTCGGCGGACTTGGATGGAGATGGTGATATGGATGCGCTTACCTCTTCTTTTGATTTTATTTCTTGGTACGAAAATACAGATGGCCTTGGCAACTTTGGTTCAGCCCAAGCCGTCGCGATGGGTACCCAACAATCGTTTTCTCATCAGGCAGCTGATATTGATGGCGATGGCGATATGGATGTGGTAGCTACCTCTTTTGACCAACATACAGTGTTTTGGAATGAGAATTTAGATGGTCAAGGCAATTTTGGCGCAATGCAGATAATCGACAATACATTATTAGGTGCTGTTAAAGTACGAGCGGGTGATTTGGATGGTGATGGAGATTTAGACGTGATCGCCGCTTCCGATTCTAACAGAGAATTGTATTGGTATGAGAATATAGATGGAGCTGGTGTTTTTGGAACAGGACAATTAATTTCGTCAACTGGGGTAAATAGTCGGGGGCTCTTTATTGGAGATATGGATGGTGATTTGGATAATGATATTGTAGCCGCGTCTGCCGGTAGTATTACTATCTCCTGGTTCGAAAATTTAGATGGGCTGGGTAGTTTTAGTACAGTCAATGTGATAGCAGGTGCAGCTTTGTCTGTTAATTCGGTATATGGAGCGGATTTGGATGGGGATATAGATTTAGATATCGTCGCGTGTACGAACGCGGAAGATATTGTAGCTTGGCATGAAAACTTGGATGGACAAGGGAATTTTGGATCACAACAAGTGATAACAAATCAAGCTGATGTCGCTATTAATGTATTTGCTATTGATTTAGATAATGATAATGACGTTGACGTCTTATCCGCCTCTGCTGGAGACAATACCATTGCCTGGTATGAAAACCTAGATGGCTCGGGGAATTTTAGTGTGTTAAAAGTAATTGACGACACCGTTACCAATTGCCGTACCGTTTTTGCAGCCGATATCGATGGGGATGGCGATCAGGATGTGTTGGCTGCCTCTCTCACAGATGGAGATTTGTATTGGTATGAAAATGGGACTATTTTAAATTCGGAAGAATTTTCGATTCCATCTTTAAAGTTGTACCCCAGCCCTGTGGAAAGTAGCTTGTTTATAGAAAGTAAAGTTCCTGTTCTTAATGTTACTGTGCATGACCTTTCAGGAAAAAAGGTGTTGGAGACACCGTTAATAAACGATCAAATAAACCTCAGTGCTTTGTCTAGTGGTCTGTGGTTGGTCGTGGTGCAAACGGAACAAGGTGCCGTTGTTAAAAAAGTAGTGAAGGAGTAGGTTAGACTTTTGTTCAAAACGATAACATAGAAATTTTGTAGTATTGAAATATAACTGACTCATCAATACAAATTTTGATGTTCATTTTCTTTGTATGAGCAAAGAAAACGAACCAAAAGAAAACACACTTTTCTTAGGTATTTCTTTCACTTTGTTCAAGAACCATGAAGTTTTTACTAAATTTTCTCCAAGGCTTCAAAAATTCTTTACGCAAAAACTTCATCTATACTGAAGAAAAGGGTCGAAAACCTAACTTTAATTGAGGAGGGTATATAGTCATTGCTTTTTTAAGGACAGTAATTCCTTAAAAGAGCCGTTCTTGATAACTAAAAATTGCGATTCTTAGTATCAGAAAATCGAATTCAGCACTCCCAATAATACTGCTGAGCCAAAATGGGTAGATCCATACGGGTTAAAGGAGTCGATAGGCGCTCCTCGATAGGGATTGTTTGCAATGGCAATCGATTTGGAAAAAGAAAAGTTGCTTCTATAGCTTAAATAGTTGTCGTTTAATCCTGTGGTTTTGTTGTATACCGAAAATGCAAACGGTTTTTTGGCAGAAAACGCCTGGCGAAAGTCGGTAGGACTGCTTTGTAGCACAGGTAATTGGTAAAACGGATTGTTAGTTACCGTAATTCCTTGATTGGATTGGGCATTCACAGCCAGTCCTCCAAGCACACAAAAAATAACCACTAGTATCTTTTTCATTAGTATCTTCAATTAATTTTGTTCACGCTCCGCTTTTCGTCGCTCTTGGTAGTTTTTTCTAAAGCTGCGCTGTCGACGGTTTCGATTTCGATTGGTATTGGCTTTATTCCAAAGGTATAAGATCACTAACAGCAATAAGAAACCGATAGTAAGTACATACGGGTTGGAAAGTAAGTCAATTTCCATAGGTATTCAACTTGAGAAGACAAGATACGATTTTGAACAAAACCAAAAAAACGGCAAAACCGTAACACTACAAAAGTTGAAATTTCTTATCAAGAACAAAGAACAAAGAACAAAGAACAAAAACAATTTACGAAGTACGATTTACAATGTTAATATTGATCAACCATTGAATTCTGCAACTTTGAAACTTTGCAGCTTTGATGCCTACAGCTTATAGCTTAAAGCCATTTCAATTTCAATTTCGATTTCAATTTCAATTTCGATTTCAATTCAATGTTCACTACCTCGTCACCGTATCGCTTTCAATCATACCATCACGTAGGCGAATAACACGATGTGCATGTAAAGCAATTTCTTCTTCGTGGGTTACAAGAATCACTGTGTTTCCAGAGGCGTGTATTTCGTCAAATAGCGCCATTATTTCTACCGAGGTTTTGGAGTCTAAGTTTCCTGTAGGCTCATCGGCCAAAATAATAGTGGGTTTGTTCACTAAGGCCCGTCCTACCGCAACACGTTGGCGTTGTCCTCCAGAGAGTTGGTTGGGTTTGTGGTCCATGCGATCGGCCAGTCCAACATCGGTTAAAACTTCGGCAGCACGCTCGTGACGAGCCGCTTTGGAGCTTCCAGCATATACCATGGGTAAAGCCACATTGTCCAGGGCGGTGGTTCTAGGTAAGAGATTAAACGTTTGAAACACAAAGCCAATCTCTTTGTTTCGTATGTCGGCCAATTGGTCGTCGGTCATACTGCTTACATCGGTACCGTTGAGCTCGTAGGTTCCAGAGGTAGGCGTATCTAAGCATCCTAAAAGATTCATGAGCGTAGATTTTCCAGAACCAGAAGGTCCCATTAAAGCCACGTATTCTCCCTTTTTAATATCGAGATCAATTCCTTTCAGTACTTTAACAATTTCTTGTCCCAACGGGAAATCTCGCTTAATGTCTCTAATTTTAATGACTAGACTCATAGGTGTTTCAATCGGTTTTTTTGGTAACTGCAAGATAGCAGAATTTATCATAAGACGCAGGGGAGGAGTGCTTGTTACAATCTAATTGCGAAATGTTGCTTTGGTTGTTCTTTTCTAAAGAAAACCAATCCCCATTGATACGTGTCTATACTTACCGTTACCGTTGGGTGAGCACTAATTTCTTTCCAGGCTTCTGTCATAGCCTCGCTCCAATAAATGTCATCGAAAATTAAGAGTGTTTCATTATGGCAATACGGAAGTAGCGCCTTAAAATATTCCAGCGTGCGATCCTTGCTGTGATTTCCATCAATAAATACAAGATCGTACTTAAGAGGCTCTTTTTTTGCAAAGAATTGTTCGAAGGTCTGGTTTAGATTCTCAATGCTCGTAAGATGAAACGCTTCGAATATCTCTTTTGCAACAGCCATAGTAGCTGGACAGCCTTCGACGGTTAAAACGCGCGCCGATGGAGCACCCAGTGCCAGTGCCGAAGTAGCTAAGCCTACCGAAGTTCCTAATTCCAATACTTGTTTGGGTTGAAGAAATCTCACCAAACGAAAAAGCAGTTGTTGCCGTTTTGCCGTGATACCGGCGTTCTTGGCTATAGCAGAAATACTGCGTTCGTTAGAGGTAAACACTCTAGATCCTGCACCAAAATCTGTAACCGAAATCGTTTCGTTGGTATTCCTTAGTCGCTTTCGTATGGTTGATAAGGTTTTGTATTCTGCCCATTTTTTTCGTTGGTAGAAGCACTTAGTGGTTAATTCGTAAACAAAAGGAGAATGTATTCCATGCTGATTGCTGGAACTTAAAAGAAACTTTATGTAAGACGTGATTTGGTATCTCATGCGTTAGTCTTATAAATAGTCTCTAGAAGTTTAGTCTTCTAGTTTGGCCGAAAGTTCAAACCATCGTTCCTCTTTTTCTTCCAGATCGGTCATGATTTTTTGAAGGATTAACGATTGCTTTTGAATTTCTTCGGTTTCCCAATTTTCGGTGGCAAACTTATTTTGTAACGTTTCTCGTTCTCGTTCTAATTTTGCTATTTCCCTTTCTAGTTTGCTGTGTTCTTTTTGCTCGTTATAACTCAGTTTTGCTTTAGAACTATCCTGCTTCCAATTCGTTTTTGGTTGCGATTCTTTTTCGGTGGTTGGTTTTTCTTTAGGCGCACTGTCTTCATAAGCTCTAAAATCGGAATAATTTCCTGGGAAATCGTCTATGACACCTTTGCCTCGAAAGACGAACAAATGATCTACAATTTTGTCCATAAAATAACGATCGTGAGAAACTACTATAAGACAGCCTGGGAAGTCTAACAAAAAGCTTTCAAGAACATTTAACGTAACAATATCTAGATCGTTAGTAGGTTCATCGAGAATTAAAAAATTAGGGTTTTTAATAAGAACCGTGCACAGGTAGAGGCGTTTGCGTTCTCCACCACTTAGTTTTTCCACAAAATCGTATTGTTTTTTGCGATCGAATAAAAACCGCTCCAACAATTGCTGAGCAGAAATTTGCCTTCCTTTTTTTAGCGGAATGTAATCACCAAATTCTCGCACTACATCAATTACTTTTTGGCCTTCTTTTATGTTAATTCCATTTTGGGTGTAGTATCCAAACTTTACCGTATCGCCAATCACCACTTTACCAGAATCGGGAAGAAGGCTACCAGTGAGAATATTGAGGAAGGTTGATTTTCCTGTTCCATTTTTACCAATAATTCCAACACGTTCGCCTCTTAGAAAGTTGTAATTGAATTTGTTGAATAGTTCTTTTTCGGCATAACTTTTCGAAATCCCATGCAGCTCAACCACTTTGGTTCCCAATCGCTCCATATTGAGTTCTAACTGTACTTCATGGTCATTTCGACGTTGATGTGCACGCGATTTAATTTCGCCAAAGTCGTCTATCCTACTTTTGCTTTTGGTTGTTCGTGCTTTGGGTTGACGACGCATCCAATCCAATTCCTTTTTATAGAGCTGTTTGGCTTTTGCTGTTTCTGTTGCTTCATTTTCAATACGTGCGTCTCTTTTTTCTAGATAGTAGCTGTAACTTCCTTTATAACCATAGAGCTTCCCTTGATCTAGTTCTACAATTTCATTACACACCCGCTCCAAAAAGTAGCGATCGTGAGTTACCATAAACAACGAAATGTTTTCTTTGGCAAAAAAGGATTCTAACCATTCTATCATTTCTAGATCCAAATGGTTAGTGGGCTCATCTAAAACCATTAAATCGGGTTGTGAAAGTAAAGCATTGGCTAGCGCAAGACGTTTTTTTTGACCACCACTTAAATTGCTCACCTTTTGCTGCAGGTCATCTAGCTTTAATTTGGATAATATTTGCTTGTATAAGGTTTCAAAATCCCATGCTTGATGTGCATCCATAGCATCAAAAGCCTTTTGATAAGCTTCAGATTCTTCAGGATTTTGTAAAGCTTTTTCATAGGCCTCAATGATTTTTAGAATAGGCGTAGAAGAAGAGAAAATGACCTGTTCTATAGTGAGGTTAGGATCTAAGTTTGGTTCTTGTGAAAGAAAAGCGACGTTGAGGTTTTTTCGAAACACGACTTGCCCTGTATCTGGGCTGTCATCACCCGAAAGGATATTAAGTAGCGAGGTCTTACCCGTACCATTTTTAGCAACAAATCCGATCTTTTGCCCTGCATTAATTCCGAAGGAAATCCCTTCAAAAAGCACACGTTCACCATAGGATTTTGCTATATTTTCTACCGATACGTAGTTCATTCGTTCATTTTTTTGCAAAATAAGTGTATTTTGGGCACTTCCCCGAAAATATGTTTTATTATTACGAGGGTTACGCTATATTTGTCGATTAAGAATCCAAGTCCTATGAATGTAAAACATCTATTGCTTTGCCTACTTCTTGCAATAGTCGCAACTTCCTGTGTATCAAGGAAACAGCTTACGTATCTTCAACAAGATGAACAGAAGATAGATAGTTTGCTAACCATAATCAAGAGCATAGAACCATATCGTCTTCAAATTAATGATCTCTTAAGTATTCGAATTAAAGCTTTAGACGATAACTTAGCGACCCTATTTAACCCTGTTAGTGAAACCAACCCAAATGCCACTGGGGAGCAACGTCTTTATTACGATGGTTTTAAGGTTGATAATCACGGGGAAGTTCGAATCCCGACCTTAGGGAATGTTCCTGTTTTAGGCCTTACGGTTGAAGAGGTGCGCGAGAGGATTGAAGAGAAACTATTAGAAAAATATTTTAAGGAAGAATCTAATCTTTTTGTTACAGTTAAGCTTGCTGGTATTAGGTATACGATTAACGGAGAAATTGGCCGTAGTGGTTCAAACATTATTTATCGAGACCAGGTAACCATTATGGAGGCTATAGGTAATAGTGGAGATATTCCTACTACGGGTGATAAGTCTAACGTAGTCATCATACGGAAATATCCTTTAGGGCAAAAAGTACATCATATCGACTTAACTACTATAGACGCTATGAATTCGCCTTATTTCTTTGTGCAGCCCAACGATCAAATTATAATCAACCCGTTACCGCAAAAGTCTATTGGAACCGGAACCACGGGGATCGAGTCGCTTACCACTATCTTAACCATAGTCACGGCACTTACTACAACGATCTTATTATTTATTAGACTATAAACTATGAGCGAGGAATTTGAGATAAGTGAAATAGAAACTACCTTCGATTTTAAAGGTTTCTTGATGAAGCTGTTGAGCTTCTGGCCACTGTTTGTGTTTTGTCTTTCGATTGCATTAGGAATCGCTTATTACATAAACATCAGAAAACTTCCAGTATATCAGCTGGGTAATATGATTTCTGTTAAGGATGATAGAAATCCATTTTTCACAAGTAATACAAGTTTAACCTTTAACTGGGGTGGAGCAACAGAAAAGGTAAACACAACGGTAATTACTTTAAAATCTCGTTCACATAATGAGAAGGTTGTAGAACACTTGCAATACTATCTAAACTATTGGATGGATGGTAAGTATAAAAAAGTTGATGCTTATAAAAGAACACCTTTTTTCATAAGTATAGATACAGCTAAGCCACAGTTGTTAGGTCAACATATCAATGTGGTTTTCAAGGACTCGGTGAATTTTACATTAAGCACCAATTTTGAAGTAGCAGGTAATAAAGCGTTGCAGTACTACAATAGCGAAAAGGAGGTTATTCGTTCTTACTTTGAAGCAGGCGAGTTCTCTCAAGATTTTCAAATTGGACAAGCCATCGAACTCCCTTTTTTTAGTGGACGTTTCTTCCCGAATCCCGACCGACCTTTTAGGGCAGGTCGATCTTACTCATTTAATTTCAGTCAGTTTGATAGAGCTGTGCGTGGAAACCTAAATATCAATGTGATCCCAGATCCGAATGCGGGTTCTATTCTTCGGATGAGTAAATCGGGGAATAATAAGGCAAAGATTGTTGATTATTTAAATTCTTCAGTTGCTGTTTTAAGCGCCGATATGCTTGAACGTAAAAATTTGTTCGCTACAAAAACAATTGCATTTATCGATAGTAGTTTGAATGCTAAATCCAAGGAGCTTTCAGATGTAGAGAACGAACTCAATACATTTAAAAACACTAATGAGATTTTCGATTTAAATGCCGAAGGGAAAGAAATCAATGCCAAACTAAATGCACTCGACGTAGCAGAAGATGGGATTAAGAATGAAATAGATTATTACAATACCCTTCAAAATTATTTAATCACACGTACCGACTATAAGGATGTTCCAGCACCATCGGTCTCTGGTATTTCTGAAGGGAGTATTAGTAGAGGTGTAGCTCAAATCTTAGAACGAGCACAAGAGCGAAGTAAATTAGAGTATTCTTATAAAGATGGAGCACCTGTTTTTGACGATATTGATCGACAGATTAATGCGATTAAAACGGTATTGCTTGAAAATATTCGATCTACCAAAGGTCTCAAAAATCAGGAATTAGCTCGTATTAGTGGAGAAATTGGCAAATACGAAGCCGAAATTAGAAGACTTCCGAAAGAACAACAAGAATTGCTTAAAATTGAGCGTCGTTATCAACTAAATCAAGGGACCTATAATTTATTCTTGGCTAAACGTAGCGAAGCAGGATTAGTAAAGGCAGCCAATGTAAGTGATGTTGTAATTATAGATCCGGCAAAAGACACAGGAGGAGGTAGAGTTGGTCCAAATACCAGTCTAAACTATATAATGGCCTTGCTTTTTGGATTCCTTATACCTTTTGTATTTGTTTTCGTGCTCGTATTCTTCAATAATAAAATACACACAGCAAAAGAAGTAGAAAGAGTTTCGAAAATTCCTATTTTGGGAGTGGTAGGTAAGAATCGCGCGAGCGGTAATTTGGCTGTTATTAGTAAACCAAAATCTGCCATTGCAGAATCGTTTAGAGCGTTGCGTTCTAGTCTTCAGTTTATCTATAAAAAACAAGGTGTAGAAGGAAGCAAGACAGTATTGGTTACCTCTTCAATTAGTGGAGAAGGAAAGACGTTTTGTTCGATAAATATAGCTTCTGTTTTTGCTCTTAGTGAAAAGAAAACGGTTTTGGTGGGCTTAGATTTACGAAAGCCAAAAATATTCGGAGATTTCGATATCAACAATGACGTAGGGGTTGTAAATTATTTGATAGGAGATGCCACAGAAGACGAGATTATACAGTCGACTATGTTAGATTCTTTGGATGTAATTACGGCTGGACCTATACCTCCAAATCCGTCCGAATTGCTCATGAGCGATCGAATGGAAGAACTTATAGAAAAGCTGAAAGTTAAGTACGACTACATTGTGCTGGATTCACCGCCACTAGGGTTGGTAGCCGATTCGCTTGAATTATTGCGCTATGCCGACGCGACATTGTATATAGTGCGTCAAAATTATACCAAACGAGGCATGTTTGGTCTAGTGAACGAAAAGTATAAAAACAAAGAGATTTCTAATATTAGTTTTGTACTCAACTTCTTTGAAGGGAAAGCAAAATACGGCTATGGTTATGGCTATGGTTACGGTTATGGCTATGGTTATGGTTATGGCTATGGACAGGGTTATCATGAAGATGACTGGAAACCAACACTCTGGAAGCGCATTAAAAAGCTATTAAGGCGAAAAAAGTAAAAGCTTCTAAGGTAAAAATTACAAAAAGGAATGCTTACGACTAGGCAACAACGTATAAAGCGTGTTTTCGATCTGTTTGTTTCGATTATGCTATTTCCGATTGTAATTGTACCTGTGATTTTACTGAGTGTTCTCGCTAGTTTGAGTACTAGACAAAATGGAATTTTTGTACAAACTAGAATTGGACAAAATGGACTCCCTTTTCGTTTGTATAAAGTGCGTTCATTAAAAGGCTGCGATCACGATAACTTTGCCGAGATGAAGGCAAGCGAAACAAGTTTTGGTAACTGGATTCGCAAGACAAAGTTAGACGAACTCCCTCAAATATTTAATGTTTTGTGGGGAGATATGAGCTGGGTTGGACCTCGGCCCGATATTCCTGGATATGCAGATGTGCTAGAAGGAGAGGATCGAGTTATATTATCAGTAAGACCAGGTATTACAGGTCCAGCAACTTTAAAATACAAGAATGAGGATGCTTTGTTAGAAAAACAGAAGAATCCACAAGAATATAATGATACGATCATTTGGCCTGATAAGGTAGAGATCAATAAACTATATGTAGCCCAATGGAGTTTGAAAAAAGACATTTCATATTTATGGGCTTCGGTATTTAATTAAAAATCCTCGTATAGCAACGAGAATCAACATGAAAGAACAACCAACTATTGCTATTATTGGACTAGGTTATGTAGGGCTGCCATTGGCAGTGGCTTTTGCAGAAAAGTATCGTGTGATAGGTTTTGATATCAATTCAGAACGAGTAGGAGAACTGCAAAACGGTAAGGATGGAACGTTAGAGGTAGACGAAACTACGTTGATTTCTGCGATGAAACTTTCGGATGAAAGAGGATTGATCATAAGCGATCAAACCGAAGTTTTAGCAGAAGCTACTGTTTTTATTGTTACTGTTCCAACGCCTACAAACAAGCACAACCAACCTGTTTTAATCCCATTAGAGAAGGCGAGCGAAACTGTGGGGAATGTGTTGAAGAAAGGAGATGTTGTGATCTACGAATCTACCGTATACCCGGGAGTTACCGAAGATATCTGTGTTCCAATTTTAGAAAAAGTTTCGGGATTATCATTCAACAAAGATTTCTACGCTGGTTATTCACCAGAACGAATCAATCCAGGAGATAAGGAACATACAGTAACAAAAATCTTGAAAGTTACTTCAGGTTCTACACCCGAAGCGGCGAAATTTGTCGATGATTTATATGCTTCTGTAATTACAGCTGGTACACATCTTGCTCCGAGCATTAAAGTGGCGGAGGCTGCAAAGGTGATAGAAAATTCTCAAAGAGATATCAATATTGCATTTGTGAATGAGCTCTCTAAGATATTTCGATTGTTAGAGATAGATACTCAGGCAGTTTTAGAAGCGGCAGGGACCAAATGGAATTTCTTAAAGTTTACTCCTGGTTTAGTGGGAGGGCACTGCATTGGGGTAGATCCGTACTATCTCGCCCAAAAGGCAATGGAAGAAGGCTACAATCCTGAAATAATTTTAGCAGGAAGACGAATGAATGATGGAATGGGAATTTACATTGCCCAGGAAGTAGTTAAGTTGATGATTCAAAAAGATACTAAGGTTAAAGGCGGCAATGTCTTGATGTTAGGGATCACCTTTAAAGAAAACTGTCCAGATATACGCAATAGTAAAGTGATTGATGTGATATCCGAATTGAAAAAATATAGCCTAAATGTGGATGTTTACGACCCGTGGGCAAAAGAAGAAGAAGTTGCTTCCGAATTTGGGATACAATTGTTGAAAAGATCCGAACTGAAGAAAAATTATGACAGTATAGTGCTCGCTGTTGCACATGCTGCTTTTAAAGAGTTGGATATTGAAGCCTACAAAGCTCAAAATGCTGTAGTATTTGACGTGAAGTCATTTTTGGATGCCTCTCAAACCGATGGTCGCTTATAATATGTATACCACTTTATATCATACACAACCCATTTCAAATTACGCCTTTTTAGTTACTGGTGGTGCAGGTTTTATAGGATCCAATTTGGTCGAATATTTACTCAAATACAATGCGAAAAAAGTACGAGTGCTCGATAACTTAGCGACAGGTTCACTAGAAAACTTATCCGAATTTTTAGAAAATCCGTCATTTGAATTTATGGAAGGAGATATTCGAGATTTAGCGACCTGTAAAAAAGCAATGGAAGGAATTGACTTTGTTTCACATCAAGCGGCTTTGGGTTCTGTTCCTAGATCGATTAATGATCCAATTACTTCGAATGAAGTAAATGTAGCGGGTTTCTTAAATATGTTGGTGGCTCAAAAGGAAAGTGATACTGTGCAACGAATGGTTTATGCGGCGTCTAGTAGTACGTATGGTGATAGTAAAAAACTTCCAAAAGAAGAGCATACCATAGGGAAACCACTTTCGCCATATGCTGTTACCAAACTGGTTAACGAACTTTATGCCGATGTCTTTTATAAAACGTACGAGACTGCTACCATAGGATTGCGCTATTTTAATGTATTTGGGCCAAAGCAAAGCCCTAACGGTGCTTATGCGGCAGTTATTCCGCTGTTTATGAAAGCACTTCAAGAAAATAGTCCACCTACTATTAATGGAGATGGTGGACAAACTCGAGATTTTACCTTTGTAGAAAATGCGGTGCAAGCAAATATTCGCGCGTTTTTTGCTGATAAAAATGCTGATAATGAAATTTTTAACGTGGCTTGTGGCGAACGATTGGATTTAAATTCTCTTTGGAAAACTTTGACCCAGTTGTCAGGGCAAGAAGTAACACCTAATTACGGGCCTTGGAGGAAAGGAGATGTTCGAGATTCTTTGGCGAATATAGACAAGGCGAAAAATATGATGGGCTACGAACCTGGAATATCGGTTAAAGAAGGTTTGAAACAAACTTGGGAGTATTTTAATATGAGTTAATTCAACCATGCAGAAAAACGAAAATTGGCTATACGAAATATCGGCAAAGCGAAAGCTTTTGGATCTTAATTTTAAAGAGGTCTGGAGGTATCGTGATTTGTTGGTACTGTTTATCAAACGGGATATTGTAACCGTATATAAACAAACGCTGTTAGGACCTCTTTGGTACTTTATTCAGCCCTTATTTACTTCGTTAGTTTTCACCTTGGTGTTTAATAACTTGGGAAATATCCAAACTAATGGTGTGCCTCCCTTTTTATTCAATTTAGCAGGAATTACAGCATGGAATTATTTCAAGGCTTGTCTCACAGGAGCTTCAGGAACTTTCAAAACAAATGCAGGTATTTTTGGTAAAGTGTATTTTCCTCGAGTGATTATGCCACTGTCTATAACGATATCTAATCTGTTGAAATTCGGAATCCAACTACTCATATTTATTGGATTCTATATTTATTATTATACCCAAGGATTCGATGCAACTTTTAATTCATTGCTTTTTCTTTTTCCAGTTTATGTGATTTTAATGGCAATGATAGGCTTGGGGTTAGGAATGACTATTTCGGCTTTAACAACGAAGTACAGAGACCTTAATATTTTGGTTGGTTTTGCCATTTCATTACTGATGTATTTATCGGCTGTTCCGTATCCAGTATCGGAAGCACAAAATAAGATTCCTGGTGCATTTGCCAATATTGTTACCTACAATCCTTTAACCCAAATTATTGAAGGATTTAGAGTGATGCTACTAAATAGTGGTTCGTTCTCTTGGTTAGGCTTTTTGTATACGGTACTTATTTCTTTGGGATTATTTTTTATTGGATTTATTATTTTTAATAAAACTGAAAAGGACTTTATAGACACCATCTAATGAAGGATATAATTTTAAAAGCGGAGAATATTAGCAAGCAATATCGTTTAGGTGTGGTTGGTACAGGTACGCTTAGTCACGACCTCAATAGATTATGGCATAAAATACGTGGCAAAGAAGATCCGTATTTGAAAGTGGGAGCAGTAAATACGCGTTCAGAAAAATCAGAATCAGATTATGTATGGGCATTGCGTAACATCAATTTCGAAGTAGAACGAGGTGAAGTGTTAGGTATTATTGGAAAAAATGGAGCAGGCAAGTCTACCTTACTAAAAATTCTTTCCAAAGTAACAGGCCCCACAACAGGTGTTATTAAAACACGTGGACGCATAGCTTCCTTATTAGAAGTAGGAACCGGGTTCCATCCCGAACTTACAGGGCGTGAAAATATCTACTTAAACGGTGCTATTTTAGGGATGACAAAGGCGGAGATTAATTCAAAGCTGGATGAGATTATCGATTTCTCTGGCTGTGAAATGTACGTGGATACTCCCGTAAAACGATACAGTAGTGGTATGCGTGTGCGATTGGCTTTTGCAGTAGCGGCGCATTTGGAACCGGATATATTGGTTGTTGATGAAGTATTGGCCGTGGGAGATGCTGGATTTCAAAAAAAGGCCATTGGTAAAATGCAGGACATTAGCAAAGGAGCAGGTCGTACTGTTCTATTTGTAAGTCATAATATGGCAGCAGTAAAGCAATTATGTACTCGCGCGGTTGTTCTTGAATTCGGAGAGGTTATTTTTGAAGGAACTGCAGATGAGGCGGTAGATTTTTACCTAACTAGGGAAACGGAAAAGGCGAGTATTAATCTCTTAGAACGAACCGATAGAAAAGGTACTGGGGAAGTTCGGTTTTCGAAAGTTGAAATGTTAAATCCACAAGGAGAAAATATTGCCGAAGTATTATCTGGCAGTGAGGTTACTTTTAAGGTTCATCTAAAACGTTACGAGACGCTGGAAAAATATGTGATGGGACTCGTAGTGTATGGGCCTAACGAATTAAAGGTAGCCGATTTCTATAGCGATGAAATGGGTGTTAAGATAGACACCACATCCGATTTTGTGAATTTGCATATTCCAGCATTAACGCTAAGAGGTGGAAATTACAGTTTGGTTTTAGTACTACAGCGACCAGTAGATGGTCAAATATCTCAAATCGATTTGGTTCATAATGCTTTTAATTTTGAAGTGTTTGCGAGTGACTTTTGGAATAGCGGTAAACGAAATAGAGCTACAAATGTGGCATTAATAGATGGTATGTTTACACAATAAATTTAAGGTGTAAAGAGTGCATATAATTTCTTAAATGATAAAAAAGGTAGTAAATAGAATAAAGAATAAATTAGTTGCCGAGGATTTATTTCCCGAAAACGCCCAATTGTTAGATCTCTTTGGAGATAGAGCAAAAGGATATCTATTGGGAACTTCTATTGCTATTAACAATTTTGATTTAACGAATCTTGAAGAAGATGCCTTAAAAATAACAATGGGTAATTTTTATGAGCATCCGGAAATAAAAAAGATAAATCCATCCATTCACTTATTTGCCGCTTCTCATCCACCCATTACTGAAACCGTTCTCAGAAACTGGTGGGGTCGTTGTGATACTGTTTTGCCAAAGGGAATACCAGTTATGGTTGCTCATACCGATAAGGAAATTGCCGAAGCTGTTTTTAGCTATCGAGAGGTGTATTACTACAGTTATGGAGGTGAATTTCCTATAGATTTTTGCAATCAAATAATCTCACCTTGGAGCGTATCTGTTCTTGGGGTTCAATTGGCTTTATATCTAAGATCTAAAAATACATACATGCTAGGTATCGATCATGATTGGAGACATAAAGCACCTTATCGCCATTTTTATACGCATGAAGAGCCGTGCCTAGAATATTATTTGTTTCAAGAAGGGCTGTTTAAAAAAGGACTTAAAACTCCAACAAAAGTAAACATGCCTCCTAAAAGTTCGTTGTATAAGTTTTACGAGTTGTACCAGCAGCACGAGACGTTGAATAGTTATGCGGAACAATTGGGTCTGAATGTTTTTAACGGGGATTTAAACTCTATTTTTGATGTATATGGTAGGAAAGAATACACAAATTAGCAGCTATTAGCCGTCACTATGAAGCCATTGAAAAAAAACCTTAAAAAATTAATTATTAAGATGCTGCCAAAGGGAGTGAAGCAATCTATTATCAAAGATGCTACTCATGCCTCAAGCGCTGCAACGCATTACTCTCAGGAAGGAGAAGACATAATTTTAAGTCGCATTTTTCCAAATAAGCAAGAAGGCTTCTATATAGATGTTGGTGCGCATCACCCCAAACGGTTTTCAAATACGTATCTATTTTACTTAAAAGGATGGAGTGGAGTCAATATCGATGCAATGCCAGGAAGTATGAAAGCTTTTGAAGCAACTCGTCCCAAAGATATTAATCTTGAAATCCCTATTTCAGATACCACTGAAACCTTGACTTATTACTCTTTTAATGAACCTGCTCTCAATACATTTTCGAAAGAAGAAGCTCTCAAAAAAAATGGACTCAGGAATTATAAAATTATCGAGGAAATTCCCTTAACTACCCGCCCCTTATCTGAAGTGTTAAACCAACATATTTCGAAAAATAAAGAAATCGATTTTATGACCATAGATGTCGAAGGTCTTGACTTAACAGTGCTCAAGTCTAATGATTGGGACACTTACAGACCTCGAGTAGTTTTGATAGAAGACTTAAAAAAAAATATAGAACAAATAACCAAAGGAGAAGTTTACGAATTTATGAATAACAAGAACTATTCGTTTTTTGCGAAAAGTTACAATACCTTGTTTTTCATTGATAAGAGCTGGAGGTTCGACTAATTTAAGCAGTATATTTAACAGTAAACTTATTATCAGTGAGTATTAAACAAACTATAAAAGCCATTCTAGTCCTATTTAAACGGCGATCTGTAGCACCTGTTTTTATCGTAGGTTGTGGGCATAGTGGAACATCTATCATGATATCACTTTTAGATAATCATGAAGATGTATATACAGTTATAGGAGAGACCTCATTGTTTTTTAAAAAACGTTTAGAAATTTATGCCAAGATGCATAACTGGCTTAAACTGGCTAAATTGAAAAATAAGTCGGTTGTGGTAGAAAAAACACCTTCACATATTCGAAAATTGGATCGAATTTTTAATCTTTTTCCAAAGGCTCGTGTCATCATAATGCTGCGAGATGGTCGAGATGTTACATGTTCCATTAGATCAAGAACTGGAGATTTTGATGCGGCAGCAACCAAATGGGTGAGTGAAAATGAACTTGCCTATGCGTATTGGAATCACTCGCAAGTGGAAGTAGTAAAGTTGGAGGATCTTACTTCCAAACCCGAAGCGACCATTGCGAGGGTATGTCAATTTCTCAATATTCCTTTCAGTGATAAAATTTTGGCGAAGCAGGGCGAAGAGGAAAAATTATATTACACCAATAAATTGACCAAAGAAGAAGACTTTAAAGACGATGCTATACCTTCGGAAGAAGCTCATGTGAATCGAAGAAATTGGCAAATTAATCAAGGCCTTTTTGCCAACACCTCTCGATGGGAAAAAGATATGTCTAAACAAGAAATAGAACGATTTTTTGAATTGGCAGAGTCGTCGATGAAGTTGTACGGATATGTTTAGCAAATCGGTTAAAAATTAAATAATGAAAACTAGCTTAAGTCCAATTGTAATGTTTGTCTATAAACGACCATGGCATACTCGCCAGGCGTTAGAGGCATTGCAAAAAAATGACTTAGCAGATCAATCGATGTTGTATGTTTATGCAGACGGGGCGAAAAGAGATGCGACGCTCGATGATCTTAACGCTATAGAAGAGACTAGAGCGCTGGTTAAAAGTAAATCTTGGTGTGGCAAAGTACAACTCATAGAGCGAGAATCTAATTTAGGTTTGGCCGAAAATGTAATATCAGGCATTACGGAGGTTGTGCAAAAACATGGTCGTGTTATTGTATTAGAGGATGATTTAATCACTTCGCCTTATTTTTTAACCTATTGCAATGACGGCCTGGATTTATATGAAAACGATTCAAATGTTTACGCCATTAATGGTTATCAATTCCCGATTGATGTTGAGAAGGTGGATACTTTTTTATGTCCGTTGGCCACTAGTTCATGGGGTTGGGCGACTTGGAGTAGTAGTTGGGCTAGTTTTTCTAGACAACTTAACTTTAAAGATGTGATTCAAAATAAAGACGTGATCAAAGCTCGATTTAATATTGCTGATTATGATTATGCAACTATGTTGAATAATGAGAAATCATGGGCTATCAAATGGTATTACAGCGTATTTCTGAAAAATGGTCTGGGACTGTTTCCAACACGAACTTTGGTGACGAATATTGGGTTTGATGGTTCTGGAGAACACTCTTCTAATACAGATCATCAGCAAGCATTAGTGCAGTCACGAGTTGTTTTGGAAAAGAAAGAAATCATTCACTTAGGACTTTATGCAAAGCTTTTGGATTATTTCAAAATTGATAACAAGAAACAAGAAACATTTTTTACTCGAATTGCAAAAAAGATAAGCAGATAAAAGACACTAATTAAGTGTCAGTTTTTAATGGTGATAAAGAAAATTATAAACCGTATTAAAGCCGAAAAGGCAAAAAGTTCTTATAAGGCAGAGCTAGCACAGGTACGCGATATTCTGAATAAAGGAGAACGTCCAATTTACCATGTTCATGTGCGCAAAACGGCTGGAACGTCTATAAACTTTGCATTTCTTTCTAATGCCGAAGCCACCAATACTCAAGAGTTTTATCGCTCGTTAGCATTAAAGGCCAATCAGCGAAAAATAAAAAATAATAAAGTTTTTGTTGGTTGGAATGTCAAGCTTATTAACCAAGGTGACTTTTCGTATGCCTTCTCACATACTCCTTTTCATCAACTGAATTTACCAAGTCAAGTTCGAACATTTACATGTTTGAGAGATCCGGCTAAGCGAGTTATTTCTCATTATAATATGTTGCGATATTTTCAGCTGAATGAGGTAGCGCATCCATGCATGAAGGTTGAAGGAAAATGGTTAGGTAATTCTTTCGATGATTTTTTGGATCGAGTACCCAAAGAACATTTAATGAATCAACTGTATATGTTTTCTGAATCTATGAACGTAGAAGATGCATTGAATAACCTACGTTCACTGGATAAAATTATTTATACCGAACAATTAGATCGAGGATTACTAGAATTAGAAGAATTCACGCAATGGAAGCTACCTGTATCAAATCAAAAAAAGTACAGCCACAAAGAGGATATCACGGCTGAGCAGCTAGAAAAATTAAAAAAACTATTGGCAGCAGAATATCAATTAATGGAATTACTAGCAAAAGAACATTTAACTTCGTAAAAATCGCCATTTTTTAAATTCGTTACATGCTTAGAAAAATCAAGACATATTTAAAACGTACACAACGAAAGGAACCTAAAATGTCACGTTTTGAAACTTTGGTGCAACAAGGATTTGTTTCGGTTGGTGTTGATGCTTTGGTCAAGAATTGTAATGTTGAAGTTCGATCAGAAAAAAATAAAACTTTTGTGAAGTTTGGTGATGAGTCTGTCATTTCTGGAAGTTATTTTATTGAGAATGACAAGGGCGGCATTACCGTAGGAGATAGGACTTTTATTGGAGGCGGGAAATTTATTTCTATCGACTCCATAACCATAGGGAATGATGTGCTTATTTCATGGGGTTGTACGTTTATGGATAACAACGCCCACTCATTGCATTGGGAGCATAGAAAGAATGATGTGGCGGACTGGAAACGAGGACTGGAAGAAAATAAACCAGGGTTCTATAAAGATTGGAGTCATGTAAATAGTGCTCCAATTGTAGTCGAGGATAAAGCATGGATTGGCTTCGATGTTATTATTTTAAAAGGAGTAACCATTGGTGAAGGTGCTGTAGTTGCAGCGGGATCGGTTGTGACCAAGGATGTATCACCCTATACCGTAGTTGCCGGCAATCCAGCGCAAGTTGTTAAAGAATTAGACAAAGCCTAACATGACTTGGGAAGAAACCATACAAATGATTCGCAAGGATAGCGATTATCTCGATTTGGTCGAAAAGGCCTATTTCGATGAGGACCTACCCTTAAATATCGAGCGATTTGCGGGGAGTGATGAATTTCAGGAAACCTTAAAAATAGTTAACCAATATCAAGGTAATGGCAAGACCATTTTAGATATAGGAAGTGGAAATGGGGTGAGCGCTGTTAACTTTGCGCGCAAAGGATATGTAGTGACTGCGGTGGAACCAGATACTAGCGAAACTGTAGGTGCTGGAGCGATCGAACTGTTGAAAAAGCACTACGATTTAGAAAATTTAACGGTGCATTCTGCATTTGCGGAAGATATAAACTTTGAAAGTAATTCTTTCGATGTAGTATACATTCGTCAAGCCATGCATCACGCCAATGATTTAGAAGCTTTTATGAGGGAGAGTGTTCGAGTTTTAAAGCCAGGAGGTCTTCTATTAACGGTGCGAGATCATGTAATTTATGACGAACATGATAAGGCTTGGTTTCTTGAAGCTCATCCTTTGCATAAATTTTATGGAGGGGAAAATGCATATACGGCGCCTACTTATAAAAACGCTATTGAAAAGGCAGGTGCTGAGGTGGTTCGTGAATTAAAATACTACGATAGTGTGATCAATTATTTTCCGGTAACCTCTGGTGAATTAATTAAACAATCGGCAGCAAACAAGAACAGCATAAAGAAGAATTTGAAGAGAAAATTAGGTATTATTGCTAAATTCCCTTTTGTGTTCAATTTATATTGTTGGGCCAAAAGAATTGCTATTCTGGATGAGAAACAAATTCCGGGAAGAATGTATTCGTATATAGCTATTAAAAGATGAAAGTACTCATAATAGGAAGTAAAGGTTTTATTGGTCAGCATTGTGTTGCTTTTTTTTCGAAAGAACATGAGGTCTGGCAATGCGATGTAGCTACAGATTACAGAGCGAAGAACTATAGCGTTATTGACGCTACCAATTCTAATTATGATGCCATTTTTAGCGCTAACACCTATGATTTATGTATTAATTGTTCGGGAGCGGCAAATGTTTCCGAGTCAGTTAAAAACCCCTTACGTGATTATCATTTAAACACACTGAACGTATTTCGGCAGCTGGATGCCATCCGTCGGTACAGTCCGAGTTGTAAATACATCAATTTATCGAGTGCAGCAGTGTACGGGAATCCTCAAGAATTGCCAATCAAGGAAGAACATCGTTTGGCTCCTATTTCTCCATACGGCCGGCATAAAAAAATGGCCGAAGAAATTTGTACCGAATTTTATGAACTTTATAATATTCCTACCTTATCCTTGCGAATTTTCTCTGCCTATGGGCCTGGTTTGATGAAACAACTTTTTTGGGACCTGTATAAGAAATTTAAAGTTGGAGGTACCATTAGTTTGTATGGCACTGGAGAAGAATCCAGAGATTTCATACATATAGAAGATATACTACAAGCGATTAACAAAACAATTAAGGAGGCACAATTTAAAGGAGAGGCAATCAACGTGGCAAATGGCGAAGAACTCAAAATTAAAGATGTTGTTGAATTGTATTTTAATCACCTCGATAAAGAAATCACTTATGTCTTTAACGGTGCAACTCGAAAAGGAGATCCTATTAATTGGCAAGCAGACATTACGCACATAAAGAAAATGGGATATAGTCAAAAAGTATCTATTGATAAAGGGTTACAAGGGTATGTAAACTGGTTGCTAAAAGAGGATCTATAATGGAGCGTAAACGCATTGGGCTGGCTTTTTCTTATTCAGAAAATTGGATTGCAGGAACCTATTACATTTTTAATATGGTTCATGCCATGCGGTTAATTCCCGATGAGAAAAAACCTCATGTCGTGGTGATAACTTCATCATTAGAAAATTTCAATTTAATTCAAAAAGAAACAGCGTATCCTTATCTGGAGTATTTTCAATTTCCGTTCCCTGCACCAAAATTCTCTTTGATTGAGAGAGCTATAAATAAAGCGAGTAGAATCGTTATCAAACGAAACTTGATCCGTAAGAAACCTAAGCAGCCAAATATAGAGTTCCTGTATCCAAATGAGATTGAAGGTATAGAGGTTACAAGTGGAAAAAGAGTCAATTGGGTTCCCGATTTTCAAGAAAAACATTTACCACATCTCTTTACCGAAGAAGGCTTGAAATATCGTGAGAATTTTCAAAAAGAAGTTGTCTGCGAAGGAGATTTAGTCGTGCTGAGTAGCGAAGATTCTTTAAATGATTTTAATCGCTTTTACCCACACGCATCCTTGGAAACTTTTGTTATTCCTTTTGCGGTGACTCATCCCGATTTTTCGGATCTGCATGTGAACGATTTGTTGAAAAAGTATCAATTACCCACTTCTTATTTTTTGGTGCCAAATCAATTTTGGGCTCATAAAAATCACAAGGTGGTTATAGAAGCAGTAGCTCAACTTGTAAAAAACAAACGCGAGATTACGGTGGCCTTTTCTGGTAAAGAAAATGACTACCGTAACAAGGATTATGTCGTAGAATTAAAAAAGTTGATCAACGAATTGGGCATCGAAAAAAATATAGTCTTTTTAGGCTTTATCGATCGAAAAGATCAACTAGGGCTTATGGATAATGCGCTTGCCATTGTACAACCTTCATTATTCGAAGGGTGGAGCACGGTGGTGGAAGATGCCAAGGCTGTGAACACATTTTTAATAGCTTCGAGTATAGAAGTGCATAAGGAGCAAGTTTCAAAAAATGTACTCTTTTTTGATCCGCACGATGTTTCGGAACTTACTAATGCTATGGAGCAACTTATTTCTCAATCCGTTGTTGTTTCGCCACATGATTATGGGCGAGATCAGCAAGTTTTTTCGGATCGAATATCAGAATTAATAGAAAAAATCAACCAACTATAACGCCATTATTTTGTCCTCATTTTTTTCGATCATTATTCCAACTTTTAATTCCGCTAAGGATATACAAGACTGTATTGATTCTATCTTGATTCAAGACTGTAAAGACATGGAAATTTGTGTTATTGACGGTGGGTCAACCGATGCAACGGTTTCTATAGTGGAAAGTAATAGGGATAAAGGTGCGAAAATAAAGTTGATCTCTGAAAAAGATAAAGGTACCTACGATGCTATGAATAAAGGTGTCGAATTGGCTTCAGGTGAGTGGATTTTGTTTCTCGGTAGTGACGATTCATTTTTTGACGCAACCGTTCTCAGTGAACTCAAGGCTGAATTAAACCATACTTCAGAAGTTGTGGTCTATGGAAATGCGAAAATTAACGGAAATACGGGTTGGGCTAAAGACGGACAACTTTATGATGGTCTATTTACCCTACCAAAATTGTTGAACCAAAACATATGTCATCAGGCTATGTTATACAAACGGTCTTTTGTTTTGAATCAGGTGGGAACGTTTCGTTTGGATTATCCAATTAGTAGCGATTGGGATTTTAATTTGAGATGTTGGGCGCAACAGTCTTTTCGATATATTCCTATCACCATTGCTAATTTTAATGCAGGCGGGGTATCTACCGATGCGTTCGATGCAAATTTTTCTAAAGACTATCTAAGCAATATCTGTAAATACTTTGCCATTACTTGTTTTCATCCTTTGTTGAATAGTCCTACATTTATACATTATCAAGAAGTGCTGCGAATGCAAAAAAGAGAGAATCGTTTTCGATACTATGCAGGAAGGCTTCGATCTAAAATAATGGGCAAATAATTATGAAACAAACGTCACAACATATTGGCTTTACTATTTGTTCCAATAATTACTTGGGTCAAGCAAATGCTTTAAGACATTCATTCTTAAAACACAATCCTAGTTATGAGTTTTATTTTATCGTTATAGATCAACCAAGTGATCGTGTTAATTATGAAGAGCTCCTTCCGGGAAAAGTAATATTTATAGCAGATATCGATGGAGTAGATATTTTATCGCTGGCTGCAAAGTATGATATTATTGAACTAAACACCTGTGTTAAGCCTTCTGTTTTTAAGTATTTGATGACGAATAATCCACATGTGGAAAGCATGTATTACCTGGATCCAGATTTATACTTTTACGACAGCCTTGAAGACTGTTCAAATATCTTGAAAACGGCTTCTATGACGCTCACTCCGCATATCTTTTCTGAGATAGAACGAGATGGTCTTTTACCTGAAGAAAATACATTTTTGAACTTCGGAATCTATAACCTGGGATTTATAGGCGTGAATACCAAACACCAAGAGACTATAAAAATGTTAGACTGGTGGGAGCAACGAACCTTAGAGCATGGTTATAATAATATAAGTAAAGGATATTTCGTAGATCAATTATGGATGAATTTTGCTCCTCTGTTTTACAAAGATGTGCATATTCTTGAAAGTCGTGGATATAATATGGGGCCTTGGAATTTACATGAGCGAAAGGTTGAAAAGATTGATAAAGATGGTGCTTGGTTAGATGATCAATCCAAATTAATTTTTTATCACTTTAGTAAAATAGCGCAAGACGATACAGCTGTATCAAGAGAATACGATCGCTTTACATTGCTTGATTTTCCATTACTCGCGAGGCTCTATGCAGGCTATAAAAAAGACTTAGAAACATTTAGGTTTTATGAATACAAAGAGGTGCCTATAGCCTATAACGTTGGGTCTTGGCGTCAAAAAAAAGAAATAAAAAGATCTGCGGTGAAACGATTTATTCGTCGACTGGCTAAAAAAATGATCAAGAAAACCGAATAAGTTTATTCATGACACAAAGTATAACCATCATAACTGTGAATTTTAATAACGCTTCGGGACTGCAGAAGACCATGAAGAGCGTATTAGAACAGACCTATCAATCTATCCAGTATGTTGTTATAGATGGAGCATCTACGGACGATAGTGTTCAAGTAATAAAAGGATTTGAACACCACCAAAATTTGCAATGGATTTCAGAACCCGACTCCGGAATTTACAATGCGATGAATAAAGGCATTCGTCAAGCTTCTGGAAACTATTTGTTATTTATAAATAGTGGCGATGTTTTGGAGAAGTCCGATGTTATAGAACACACAGTTGGACAAATACAAAATAATAGTGCATTTGTTGGCTGTGATCTACTTTTGGACACAGATGAAGGGCTAGTGAAAAAGTCCCATCCAGAAGTGATTCGATTTGGATATTTGATCTCTAGAACCATATTTCATCCCTCTACCTTTATACGACGGGATTTGTTTGATACGTACGGATTGTACAACGAGTCCAATAAAATTGTTTCCGATTGGGAGTTTTTCTTCAAAACTATAGGGCTACATGGAGAAAGCTTTCAAAAAATAGGATATACACTCACTCGTTTTGATATGACGGGAATTTCTTCAAATCCAGAGAATAAGCAGCAAATTAAAGATGAAAAAGACCGAGTTATTTCAAACCATGTGTCCTCAATGAAAAATAACGCATTCGATGCCTTTTTGTTTGAGCAATATAAGAGTCCGAACAAACGAGTAACCTATCTCGCAAAAATCGAAAAGAGTCCTTTTTTAAGGAAATGTGCAACAGTACTATTACGAATACTCTCGTTTTTTAATAAGTAAGACAGATGCTATGAAGAAAGTAATTAGAAGTTTAATTAAGTCGATTCCAATGGTGAAGCGAATGGATTTTGAAGTAAAACGATACCATAAAAACGCTTGCTTCCCTCCAGGGCATTTTTATTCTCCTATAGTAAACGTTGACGAAATAGAAAAAAATGCTTCTAGAATATGGGCTGGTCGTGAATTGAAAGAATTGAAGGGAATAGATTTACATGTAGATCAACAAATGGAGCATCTTTCAAAAATAGCTTCTTACTATAACGAAATTCCTTTTAAAGAAGAAATTGAAGAATCAAGCGATTTGCGATATAGCTTCAATAATGGGATGTATTCTTTTACCGATGGAATAATTCTCTATGGAATGTTGCGACACCTTTCTCCTAAAAAAGTCATCGAAATAGGATCTGGACATTCTTCGGCATTAATGCTAGATACCAATAGATTGTTTTTTAGTAATACGATTGAACTCACTTTTATTGAGCCTTATCCCGATAGACTTTATAAAACCATTTCGGAAAAAGATAAAGACAATACCCATATTATTGAACAAGGTGTGCAAGAAGTGCCACTTTCGGTCTTTGCGGCGCTAAACGAAGGTGATATATTGTTTGTAGACAGTACACATGTTTCTAAATGTGGTAGTGATGTAAATTACATACTATTTGATATCTTACCCATATTAAAACCTGGGGTGTTTATTCATTTTCACGACATATTTTACCCTTTCGAATACCCTAAAGAATGGGTTTTAAAAGGTTATAATTGGAATGAGAATTACTTGCTAAAAGCTTTTTTAATGCATAATAAAAACTATAGCATGCAGTTTTTTGCAGATTTTATGCATTTGCATTACCGTTCTGCCTTTGATAAAATGCCACTTTGTTATAAAAACACGGGTGGTAATCTTTGGCTCAAAAAGGAGCAATAAATCAACCTATTGTGGATTCAAGAAAAAGTATACTTATACTAGCTCCGCTCTCCAAGAGTGGAGGTAGAGAATTGGAAACAGGTTTCATAGCGCAAACAGTATCCAAGTCTCATTTGGTTAGAGTTATCTCTATAGGCATGCATCTAAGACATTCTCAGGTTTTAGAATTTGATGGGTTTTCTTCTAGCAGTCTACTGGCACAAATTTTGAAAAAGTTTAAATGGGTCAATTTCTTGGCGAATTTACTTGCTTTTTTTAGTAAAAATCGTGTTCCCGAAGAACAACTTCGACGTCCACTTTTTAAGAAAAGTTTGGATGTTGAGCGTAAAAAACATCAAATTTTAAAACAGGAAATTGATCAGGCTGATCTTGTATTTATTTGTGCGCAGGTCTATTCGAATTATTTGGAACTGATTGTGAAATACGCGAGCGATAAGGGAATTCCAATTTTGTTTAGAACCACCGGTACTATCCACGATGATGAGAGGTTAACTAAATTATCATGGCTTTCTCGCGTAGATCATTTTATACATCATTCATCCAACAACGCTAAAGGACTGCTTCGTTGTTTTGAACACTCTTATTCAGTCATCGATCAATGCGCTTATAACGAAGAGGAATTGCTCAAATTACCCATAAAGAAAGGCCCAGTGCGCTCCTTTTTTGTTTGCGCCAGACTTACTTCCGAAAAACAAATAGATACGGTGATACAAGCGTTTATCAATCAAGCTCAGTCAGATTGGGAATTGCATATCTATGGTGAAGGCGTATTATTAGATTATCTACAAGATACGGCTGCTAACCACTCACAGGTTTATTTTCATGGATATGTAAATTATAATCTGGTGTCCACTATCTTTGCCAAACATGATTGTTTGGTGATTTCTTCCAAAGAAGAAGCGGGACCTTTAACCGGGATTGAGGCAATGGCCGCTGGTAATTGGCTTGTTTCAACCAGAGTAGGTGCGATGCCTGAGCGTTTTGGAGAGCGACCCATATGGTATGACGGAAGTCAGAAAAGCTTGGAGGGCAAAATGAGAGAAATTACAGATGATCAATCCATAAAGAATAACGATTATAGAGCTGTCATGCGAAATGAATATATAGCTAAGTATTCATTGGAGGCAGTAAAACAGATGTACGCGAACTGTATAGAAGATTTGTTGGCAAGTACCGATAAGAAAATTAAGAAGTAGGATGACTAAAATAGCATTTATAACAGGAGTAACAGGGCAGGATGGTGCCTATTTGAGCGAATTTTTATTAAAAAAAGGATACATCGTTCATGGTTTAAAGCGAAGAGCTTCTCTTTTTAACACCGATCGTATTGATCATTTATACCAAGATCCTCATATCTCCAATAGAAATTTTATTCTCCACTATGGTGATATGACCGATAGTACCAATCTTATTCGATTGATTAAAGAAATTCAGCCAGACGAGATTTATAACCTCGCCGCTATGAGTCATGTACAAGTTTCGTTTCAGGTTCCTGAGTATACGGCCAATGCGGATGGCATTGGTGCACTTCGTATTCTTGAAGCAGTCCGTTTTTTAGGACTTGAAAATAAGACAAAAGTATACCAAGCATCAACATCCGAATTGTACGGAAAAGTGCAGGAGATTCCACAAACAGAAACAACTCCTTTCTATCCTAGAAGTCCATATGCAGTAGCGAAAATGTATGCGTATTGGGCTACGGTTAATTATCGAGAAGCCTATGGCATTTTTGCTTCCAATGGAATTCTTTTCAATCACGAGTCTCCTGTGCGAGGAGAGACTTTTGTGACTCGTAAAATTACGAGAGCAACTGCGAAGATAGCGCTCGGTTTACAAGACAAGTTTTATATTGGAAATCTTGATGCTAAAAGAGACTGGGGACATGCAAAAGATTATGTTCGAATGATGTGGATGATTCTTCAAGCCGAAGCTCCAGAAGATTGGGTAATCGCAACTGGCGTGACTACAAGTGTTCGTGATTTTATTCGAATGGCTTTTGCTAGAATTGGAGTAACCCTTCGTTTTGAAGGAACAGGTGTAGATGAAAAAGGTTACGTGGAGAAATCAGATCATCCAGACAATAAAATCGAAGTTGGAAAAGAAGTGGTCGAAGTAGATCCAGCATATTTTAGACCTACCGAAGTAGACTTGCTTGTAGGGGATGCTTCCAAGGCTAAAGAAAAGTTAGGTTGGATTCCAGAATATAAATTGGCAGATTTGGTCAACGAAATGATGGAAAGCGATCTCAATTTAATGCGAAAAGATCAATACCTCAAAGAAGGCGGATATACCATTCATAATTATTTTGAATAAGATGCAGAAGGACTCCAAAATTTTTGTAGCTGGTCATCGAGGACTTGTAGGAAGTGCAATTATGCGCGAATTGCAAGACCGAGGTTTGACAAATCTTATCACTCGAACCAGTAGTGAACTCGATTTACGAGATACAAAGGTGGTTGCTCATTTTTTTGAAACCGAAAAGCCAGAATATGTGTTCTTGGCTGCTGCCAAAGTTGGGGGTATTGCTGCTAACAATACGTTTCGCGGTTCTTTTATCTATGATAATTTGATGATTCAAAACAATGTAATTCATCAAAGTTACCTCAATAAGGTGACCAAGTTGTTGTTTTTAGGTAGTACATGTATTTATCCAAAAGAAGCTGCTCAACCCATTAAAGAAGAGTATTTGCTCACGGATGTTTTAGAATATACCAATGAGCCTTATGCGATTGCTAAAATCGCAGGTATTAAGCTTTGTGAAAGCTATAATATTCAATACGGCACTAATTTTATCTCGGCTATGCCTACCAATCTCTATGGATCGAATGATAATTTCGATTTGGAGAAAGCACATGTGCTTCCCGCGTTGTTGCGGAAGATTCACTTAGGAAAAGCGCTAGAGAACAATGATTGGGAAACCTTGCGATTAGATTTGAATCAATTGCCAATTTCGGGAATAGATGGTAAGGCTTCTGAAGAAGAAATTAAAGAGATTCTTGCGCAATTTGGAGTGTCGCATGGTGAGCAAACCACCGTAGAGATATGGGGTTCTGGGAAACCCATGCGAGAATTTTTATGGGTAGATGATATGGCAGAGGCCTGTGTTTTTTTGATGAATAAAATAGACTTCGAAGCCAATCACAACCATAAGGAGCAAAGAAACACACATATTAATATAGGCACGGGAAGTGATATTTCAATTGCGGCGCTGGCGAACCTTATCCAAGAGATCGTTGGTTTTGAGGGGACATTTGTTTTTAATAGTGACAAACCAGATGGAACCATGCGCAAGGTTACAGATGTGTCGAAAATCGAACAAATGGGTTGGAAAGCTCAGGTAGCGTTACCCGAAGGCATTAAAAAAATGTATAGCTGGTACACAAATAAGCTCGTTACGAGTAACATTTAAAAGGTATGCGTGTAGGACAGAATCCAGAAAAAGATAAAGAAATTCATGACGATGCCTACCATCGAATCATTGTCCCTATTTATGTCCCTAATTTAGAAGGTTATTTTGAAAAGGGGTTGGAAGTAACTAAGTTGTGTTTGGATTCCCTCTTTATAACGAAGCACGAAAAATGTCGTGTTAGCATTGTGGATAATGGGAGCTGTAAAGAAGTTAGAGAATATCTTCAAGAGCGATACAGGGATGGTAACATAGATCAACTTGTACAATTAAAGCAAAATGTTGGAAAGATTGATGCGGTTATTCCTATTGCTAAGAATGCTGTTGAGGCTTTGGTTACAATTAGTGACGGAGATGTATTATTTTTAGATGGGTGGGTACAAGCAGTTGAGTCGGTTTATGTGCACTTCCCTGAAGCGGGAATGGTTTCTCCGGTGCCACATGGTACTACATTTGCTAATTTCACGGTTAACACCCTCTACGATGCTTATTTTAAAAAGTTGTTGAAGTTTCAGGAAGTATGTGACCCAGAAGATATGTTGCGATTTGCGGCGAGCATTGGAAGAGAAGCCACGATGTATAAAAAGCGAATTCGTCTAAAATATCAACTAACCGTATCTAGGAAGTCGAACCATGCAGTAGTAGGATGCGGACATTTTGTTTCTACTTTGCGAAAAGAAGTGTTTAAAGAATCTCCAGAGGGACCGAGTAAATTAGCATACGCCACTAGCGCAGATCGAAATTACATAGATATTCCCAATGAAAAAGCAGGGCTTTGGAGGTTGGCTACTACGGGTAACTATGCGTATCACATAGGAAATCAACCTGAAGGCTGGATGCAAGATTTTTTTAAAGACACCAAAGGAACGATAAAGAATATCCAAGCCATCCCCAGTAGTAAGAAAAATAGCACTTCATTTTGGTTTAAAAACTGGGTGGTGCGAATTATGCTAAGTCGTTATTGTCGGGCATGGTTTTTTAAAAGATGGGGATTGAAAGAAACAAATGGTATTTATTAATTTTGAATATTAGTAAAGTCATTAAATCTATTGAAAAGTCAAAGCCTCGTATTTTTTTAGCACATCGCTTTGAGAGTCTCAATTTTTACTAATTTTAGCCTATGATCCTTCAAAAAATATTTAAACTTCTTCAGAGAATTTTATACAGAACGCGACCAGAACAAAATGGTCGTGTTGTTGTCACAGGAAAGGTGTCGGGTGTAAACCAAGTAAATTTTGAAGGTAACAACGCAGTACTTCAATATTCAAATTTCAATGGTAATGTTCAAGTTGGATATGCTACTACGTTCAGTACCAATTGCTTTATTCATGGCGATATCACCATAGGTAAATATTGTCAGTTTGGGCCTTTTGCTTCTATTAATACGTTTAACCACCCTATCAATCACATGTCTACCTACATTAACAAGCGATTGTTGAACGGCTTGTTATCGAAATATAAGACATCGGCTAAAACGCAAATTGGAAATGATGTATGGGTAGGTAAAAATGCTATAATCTTAGGAGGGGTTACCATTGGAAATGGTGCCATCATAGCAGCAGGAGCAGTAGTTACTGCAGATGTCCCACCTTATACGGTGTATGCAGGGGTTCCTGCAAAACACATTAAAGATCGCTTTTCATCAACTGTGGTGGCAGAGTTGGAGGCTTTGGCTTGGTGGGATAAAACGGAATCGGAATTGGAAGCGATGAGTGCATTATTCGAAAAGGACTTAACCCAAGTAACATCTATATATGAGTAGCCCCAATTTTATAATTGCTGGCGAACGTAGATCTGGATCTACTTCCTTATATCATCTTTTAAAGAAGCACCCCCAAATTGGAATGCTCGATCAAGCCGATTTTGATTATTTCATCGAACCTGAATTGTTTTCACGAACACCACATAAATCCAATGAAACAAGAAATTGGGATAAAACGCATAGTTTAGATGAGTATGAATCTTATTTCAAAGACTGTTCTGGAGTTATTGGGCAAAAAGATGCAGACCTACTTTGGTGGCCCGATGCACATATTCGGTTAAAAGAGTATTTGCCCAACACGAAATTTATTATTGTTTTACGAAACCCTGTAGAACGAGCTGCGAGTCAATATTATAACGAATGGTCCAAAGGGCGAGAAACAATGAGTTTCGAGGAGGCGCTTCATCTAGAAGAAGAGCGGCTAAGCACTCCTTGGAGTCGTCTTCATTTGGTGTACAAGGCGAGAGGATGTTATGTAGAAAGTCTTCGCCGTTTTTTTGAAAACATTCCAAGAGAACGTGTGAAGGTTGTCATTTTGGAAGAGCTCAATGCAAACAAAGAGAAAGTGCTTGCCGATGTCTTCGAGTTTTTAAATGTCGATGTGGAAGCAGGATTAAGTATTCCTTCTATTCATACGAACAAAGAGGCTGCCCTAGTAAGAAAATCATTTTCTCTAAAGCCAGGCTTAAAAATTATTTTTGACCTATGGGATAGGGTTACCGAAGCCGCTGTGGTTAGGATTCACAGGCATAAGGCAGGACGTGATCGATTGCGTAATGCATTGAGAGGGTTTTATTATACATCGATGCGTAAAAAAAGTGACTTAAAACCTACCATCGAAAATAGCTTGTATGAGTTTTATAAACCCTATATTTTAGCCTTAGAAACTGAATTGAATTTGAATTTAAATTGTTGGTCGAAGGATGCTTAAAAGACTTATTCAGAAAATAGAATCCATATTCAAGTATCGCTATCTCGCTAATAACGAAAAAGGGGCGTATAATTTTTTGCTGCAAAAATTATATAAATCAACCGATATTGATTTCCTAGAAAATGTCTGGCAATTAGATTTTTTTAGAGAAGTATTAGTGCCGCAAGAGCTTGATATCTCTGAGATGAAAAACGTCTTAGTCTTAGCTCCTCATCAAGATGATGAAGCTATTGGTTGTGGAGGTCTTTTACTGAAGTTGTCTGAACAAAAAACAAACGTACATCTATGCTTTTTAACCGATGGAGCCGAATTATCAAATGCCGATGATTCCCCTCGAACAAGAGCAGAGGAGGCAGCTAAAGTTGCACAAAAACTGAATGCAGAAATAAGTAGCTTAGAGATTAATAATATTACGTTAGAGATCCAAAACGAGGACCTAGATACCTTGGTGCAGTTAATAAATAAGGGTTGGGATACAATCGTAACTGTTTGGCCGTTAGATCAACCTGCAAAGCATAGGCTGTGTTCTTATTTAGTAGGAGAAGCAGTTCGGCGTTCTACATTTAAAAAGGATCTTTTATTTTATGCTGTTCATACAGATTTACTGCCAAATTATTATTTAGATATAACCCAAAGTATTGATCAAAAACAAGCGTTAATAAACACCTATACATCTCAGATAAATGCGCAGAGATATGATCATATTTCTCGAGGTTTAGATGCTTGGAGATCGAGATTTTTAAAAGTTTCTAATGAAGAACGGTTTGTGGAGGTTTTTATGAAAATAGGGCATGCTGGTTATGTCGATTTTCAGGAGATTTACAGAAAGGTAGATGCTAAAAAATTATTGAAGGGTAATGATGCTGCCATACAATCGTTTCAACGTTTAAAACAATTAAAATGAGTAAACCAATTGTAGTTATACCGGCGCGAGGAGGTTCGAAAAGATTGCCTCAAAAGAATATACTTCCGTTAGGTGGAATACCCTTAATTGCACATAGTATTTTGTACGCTAAGAAATTTTCTCATTTAATTTCGGAAATCTATGTCTCAACAAATGATACGCAAATTGCGAAGGTAGCGATTGAATACGGTGCCGAAGTAATTGAACGCCCAGAAGCGATAAGTGGAGATCAATCGCCTACTTCCGAAACACTTCAACATGCAGTGCTTGAGGCCAGGCACGAACCAGACGCTGTAATCTTGTTGCAACCAACCAATCCTATTAGACCTGATAGTTTACTCGAAGACGCACTTTCTGTTTTTAATGAAAAGCAATGCGATAGTTTATTGACAGTTAGTTTATTTCAAGAGAAGCTCGGAAAAATTGCTGGAGATTGCTTTGAGCCATTCAATTACGAGTTCGGACAAAGAAGTCAGGATTTAGAACCACTTTATCAGGAAAACGGACTTTTGTACATAACAAAAACTGCTTTTATAAAAGAAGGGATTATTTTAGCCGATAGAAATTATTCGTATATCGTAGATGCTAATTTTCCTTTGGTAGATATAGATACAGAGAAGGATTTCAATTACGCCAAGTTTATACTTAAGAGTCAAGAAAAAAAATGAATCCAAATTTTGAAATAGCCGGTCGAAAAATCGGCCCAGATTTTCCCCCATTAGTGATCGCCGAAATTGGGATCAATCACGAAGGATCTTTAGCTGTTGCTAAAGAAATGGTGGATGCCGCCCATAGGGCCGGAGCCGAAGTGGTAAAACATCAAACTCATATTGTTGAGGATGAAATGAGTGGTGCTGCAAAAAAAGTTATTCCAGGAAATGCAGATGTTTCCATTTATGATATTATGGAGCGTTGCTCACTTAATGAGGCAGACGAACGCGAATTGATGGAATATGTAGAAAGTAAAGGAATGATTTTTATTTCTACGCCCTTTTCTAGAGCAGCAGCAAATCGACTAGAGAGTTTTAATGTATCTGCATATAAAATTGGTAGTGGAGAATGCAATAACTATCCGTTATTGGATCATATTGCTGCCCTCGGTAAACCTGTAATTTTAAGTACGGGTATGAACACCATCGAGAGTGTCCAAAAAGCTGTCGATGTATTTAAAAAACACAACACTCCTTTAGCGCTTTTGCACACAACTAATTTATATCCAACTCCAACGCATTTGGTGCGCTTTGGAGCAATGATGGAGTTACATGAGGCGTTTCCAAATCAGGTGTATGGTCTATCAGATCATACCTTGAATAATAATGCATGTTTGGGTGCGGTTGCCTTGGGAGCTTCTATTTTGGAACGTCACTTTACAGATCATATGGATCGTACAGGGCCGGACATTGTTTGTAGCATGGATGAAAATGCTTGCAAAGAACTCATTGTGAGTAGTAAAGAAATTTGGTTGATGCGTGGTGGGACCAAAGAGCCTGCTAAAGAAGAACAAGTTACCATCGATTTTGCCTTCGCAACTTTATGTACCATCGCCGATATTCGTAAAGGTGAAGTGTTCACTAAAGATAATATTTGGGTGAAACGTCCAGGTACAGGAGAGATTTTAGCCGAAGAATACGAGTCTATCCTCGGTAAAATAGCGACTCGAGATATCCAAAAAGACGAACAGTTGCGCAGAACAGATATTGTTTAATATGAAGAAAATTGCATTTCTTACAGGAACTCGTGCCGATTTTGGAAAAATAAAATCACTTCTCCAAGTGTTGGAAGCACATCCTGGATATGAAGTTTTTATTTTTGTGACAGGAATGCACATGATGGAGCTCTATGGATATACGCTGCTTGAAGTTGAGCGTTGCGGTTTCAAGAATATCCATTCTTTTAGCAATCATACTTCCGAAACGACTATGGACTTGACGTTAGCTAAAACCATCGATGGTTTTTCGGAATATATTAAAACGATCTCACCGGATTTAATCGTGGTGCATGGAGATCGAGTTGAAGCCTTAGCTGGCGCATTGGTTGGATCATTAAATAACATATTAGTGGCTCATATTGAAGGGGGTGAAGTCTCTGGGACTATAGACGAGTTAATTCGCCACTCCACAAGTAAGATGTGTCAAATACATTTTGTTTCGACTCAAGACGCTAAAAGACGTTTGCTTCAAATGGGAGAAACTCCTTCTTCTATTTATGTCATAGGATCACCTGATGTAGATATTATGTTTTCAAACGATCTTCCTTCCTTAAAGGCTGTTAAAGATCATTACCAAATAGAATTTGATCATTATGCGGTTGCTATGTTTCATCCTGTAACTACAGAAGTGGAAAACATGGCATCCTATGCCAATTCATTTGTAAATGCATTGGAACGAAGTGGCGATCAATTTGTGGTAATTTATCCTAACAATGATCTAGGAAGTGCAGCCATTTTATCGGCTTATGAGAAATTAAAGGGCCAAGAGAAATTTAGGTTGTTTCCTTCCATACGATTTGAATTCTTCCTTACGCTCTTAAAAAACGCACAATATATTATTGGTAATTCTAGCGCTGGAATTAGAGAAGCACCCTATTATGGGATTCCAACGGTAAACGTAGGAACAAGACAAGAAAATCGTGCACTTCATGATCATATCATCAATACATCTTACGATGAAGATGAAATTGCTTCTGCCATTTCAAAACAGTTAGGCGAAGTTACTACAGATTTAACGGGATACGGGAAGGGAAATAGCAGTGACTTATTTTTAGAAAGCCTAGAAAATGATCAGTTGTGGCAAATTGATCATCAAAAACGATTTATGGATATATAATGAGAAGATCAACCAAACAACAGAGTTCATGAAATCGCTTTTGTATCGTTATAAACATTGGGATGTAATTCTATTATTTGCAATCTGTGTATGTGTCTTTTCATACTTGATTATTTATGTAAATACCGATATTCAAGCGCATGTGCGATTTATCAAACAAATCAATGATGGATCTGTAGCCTATCCACCTAATCTGGGATTCTATTTCATCGTAAATTTGTTGTCTGGTTTTAGCTCCAATAATACCATAATGTTGGTGATGACCGGCGTATTGCTTTCGAGCGCTTCGGTTGCGAAATACGTAGTGTCGAAGAAGGTTATTTTAAGCCTCAATAGAAATGTTAGTGCACAGCATCAGTATCTTAAAGTTACGGCCATCGCGCTCGGATTGTTTTTTTGTTTTGCCATTCCAGATCCAGTTTCGCTTATTTTTTTAAAGAAAATGTATCTGGGTAAAATCGTACCCTTGGTATGGCATAACTCTACGACCATTCTCCTTTTTCCTTTTGCCTTGTTGTTATTTTGGAAACAGCTTGAAAGCTTTGAGACTGAAAGGAATTTGTCTTTTAAAAAGTCGGCACTTATCCATCTGTTGGTTGTAATCAATATTATTATAAAACCATCCTTCCTTTTTTGCTATTTACCTGCTACATTTTTGTTCTTGATGACTTATGTTCGCAAACGCAATATGCGATGGTTGCTGGTAAATCTGTCTCCTTTGTTTCTAGGAGGAGTGCTTATCTTGTTGCAATACTATCTTATTTATACGTTGAATATAGGATCTTTTAAAAAGGCTCAAAGTGGCGTGATGCTCACCTGGCCTTTTCATGTATACACATTCTGGATCCCGGGTTGGTTGATACCACTTTCCTTTTTACTTTCTTACGCATTACCCATTGGGGCGGTAATTCTATACCGAGAAATATTAAAATACAAACCGTTTTTTTACGCCTTATTATTATCGGCTGTTGGGCTAGGGATTTCAGCCGTATTATTAGAATCAGGGCCGAGAATGGAACATGGTAATTTTACATGGCAAAATGTGGTTTGTTCTTTTATTTTATTTCTTGCGGTGGTCTCTTTTCTTGTTCAGAAGTTTTTGAAAGAACCCGTTCTCAATCGGAAGAATAAAATTTTAGTACTATTATTCGCACTTCATGTGGTCTCTGGATTCTTATATTTATTCAAGATTTTGATCACAAACAGCTATACATAGGGAGTCAACAATGAACTTTCTGTGTGAATTACAGCGACCACCCTGCATAATTTAGTAGCTTTGTAAGAAACCAATCTTAACCTTTGAATATAGAAGACTCCATAAGTGTTGTAATTCCCGTTTACAGAAATGAAACGAGTATAACTCCTCTAGCCGAAAGACTTATCAATGTTTTTAAATCGATAGAAGTCAAAGGAACAATTGTATTCGTAAATGATTCGAGCCCCGATAATTCGTGGTCGGTTATAAAACAATTGGCTTCAAAACATCCTGAAGTCATTGGCTTAAATCTAAGTAAGAATTTTGGACAACACTACGCCATTTCTGCAGGTTTGGCGAACACCATTGGCAATTGGGTGGTGGTTATGGATGCGGATTTACAAGATGTTCCTGAAGAAATTCCCAAATTGTTTCGTAAAGCGAAAGAAGGCTTTGACATTGTTCTCGGACAACGAGAAAAACGAAAAGATGGTTGGATTAAAAAGCTGTTTTCTCGAAAATTTTATACGTTATTATCTTATTTATCCGGCGTGAAATACGATGGAACTATTGCCAATTTTGGTATCTACAGTAGAAAAGTGATAGACGAAATAGTTCGTTTGCCAGAAAAGAATCGATTTTTCCCTTCCATGGTTAAATGGGTGGGATTTCATTCCACTTCTATTCCCATCGAACACAGTGATAGAGAAGAAGGAAAATCGTCTTATAATTTTAAACGACGATTCGATTTGGCACTCGATATAATTTTATCTTATTCAGATAAACCTTTGCGCTTAGCCATAAAACTAGGGATTTCATTTATGTCCCTTTCACTAATTTTCGCGATCGTCGTATTCGTAAAATGGGCGATGGGCGACATTGAAGTTTTGGGTTATACTTCACTCATACTAAGTATTTGGTTTCTTTCAGGAATCATCATACTCATATTGGGTGTTACTGGTCTCTACATTGGAAAAATATTCGAAAATGTTAAAGATCGCCCAACCTACATCATTAAGGATAAAGTATGAGTGTAAAGACACTTTCTTGGGATTCAGAATTTTTTAACCAACGAGTAGGCGAATTTATCTGTGCTAGCGAAGAGTTTACTCCCCCTGAGAATGCATCTAATTACGATCTTATCTATGTGAAATGTTCGCAAGATTGCGCGATTAGAATTCCCTCCTTTTCTGAACTTTTTTCTGAAGTAAAAGTCATTTACCAAAAGCGACTCGTCAAAGAACATCCAGCCGATATTAGGATATCAACCTTAGAACTCGCAGATTATAATTTAGATGATTTATACGAATTGGCATATGAAAGTGGAACTTATAGTCGATTTCGACTGGATACAAACTTCTCAGATCAACAATTTAAAGACTTATTTTCTCGCTGGATAGACGCTTCTATTACAGGAACTATGGCAGATGGTTTTTTTGTGTGTATATTGGATGATAAGATACAGGGTTTTGTAACCTACCGAATTCAGGAGTCCGTGGCTACTATCGGACTTATAGCCGTATCTCCAGAAAGTCAGGGGATGGGACTGGGGCGAGCATTGATTCAGTCTGTTGAAAATGATTTGTTGGTGAAAGAAATAGATACATTACGAATTCCAACACAATTAAAAAACGAACAAGCTTGTAGGTTTTATGAAAAACTTGGATATTCGGCAGTAGAACGAATACCAATTAAACATTTTTGGCGTGATACCATTTAATAAACCTTATATATCTGGTAAAGAGATGTCTTATATTGAAGACGCAGTCTCTCGAGGTAAAATTTCTGGAAATGGGCACTACTCTAAAAAGTGCCATGCTTTTTTTGAAAACCGTTATCAATTTGAGAAAGTTTTGGTAACTACTAGTTGTACTGATGCACTTGAAATGTGCGCCTTGCTGCTAGATATCAAAGAAGGCGATGAGGTCATAATGCCTTCCTATACGTTTGTTTCTACAGCTAATGCGTTTGTACTGCGTGGTGCTAAAATTGTTTTTGCCGACTCGAGAAGTGATCACCCAGGAATCGATGAAGCATCCATAGAATCTCTCATTACCGATAAAACCAAAGCCATTGTTGTCGTGCATTACGCGGGTGTTGCCTGCGACATGGATTTAGTGATGGAGATTGCCAATAAACACTCACTATTTGTAGTAGAAGATGCTGCTCAGGCTATCGAAAGTTTTTACAAAGGAAAACCGCTCGGCGGGATAGGTCACTTGGCTACATTTTCGTTCCATGAAACCAAAAATATTCAGTGCGGTGAAGGAGGCTTACTTGTTATTAATGATAAAAAGTTTGCCGCAAGAGCAGAAATATTATGGGAGAAAGGAACCAATCGAAGTGCATTTTTTAGAGGCGAAATCGACAAATATGGATGGGTAGATGTAGGTTCTTCATTCTTGCCAAGCGAATTGAACTCAGCTTATTTATTTGCTCAGCTAGAGCAGTTGGAAGACATACAAAATAAGCGTATTAATGTTTGTGAGACTTATCGTTCTGCCTTGTTTGACTGGGCTTCGAAAAATGAAATCCAACTTCCGGAAATACCTGAATTTGCTTCACAGAATGGACATATGTTTTACTTATTATGTAAAAATCAGGAGCAGCGTCGCGCTATTATCAAACACTTAAAAGAGCAAGATGTGTTGTCTGTGTTTCACTATTTAAGTTTACACGAAAGCTCTTATTATAAAAATAAGCACGACGGAAGATCTCTACCCAATAGTGATCGATATACAGAAACATTATTGCGTTTACCGCTTTATTACGAATTAGACGCTGAGAACGTGATTCCTTATTTATGTTCGTATGGGAGCTAAAATCATACGTGTTTTATTTCGTACATCTGTTGTTCTTTACGCTTTATTGTCGGGATATTATTTTCTCACCAAACCTGCTGGAGGGGGCGATGAATCTTTATTCATAAGTGATCTTCAACTTATCCAAAAAGATGGCTGGGTGACTGCTATCTCGAAAGGCATTTCTATTACGTATATGGCGCTGTCTTATCCGCTAACTTTTCTGTTGGAATCCCATATAGCCTTGCGGGTGGTAAATGTTTTATTGTTTGCTGCGTTGTTGTTTTATTTCTACAAGCGCTTTAAAATAAAAGAGCTTAATTTTTATCTGCTTTTACTTTTCTTTTATAGTACGGTTGGATATTTTATGGCAGGAACCAATGATACTATGTTTGTGGTTCCTTTGGTGCTTTTTATTTGTGAAACATATTATTTACTCACTACAACAAAAGCGCGCTCACTGGCCGCTTTAGGTTGCGCTTTGGTCCTTTCGGTATTTACCCGAGAATTAATTATTCTATTTCTACCGGTGGTTGTATTGGCAGTCATACTTTTAATTAGGAAGAAAAAAGGATCGTTAAAATCTTTGGGTATTCCTGTTCTTTTATTGTTGATAGGATTGCTTGTAAATTTACCTTCACTCCAAACCAACGGAAGGTTGTCTTATGACCAAAAACTACCACCAGATGGTGTTCAAGCCACTTGGCCACAGCGACAGTATTTAGCTCAGTTGTTAGTGAACGAAGGAAAATTAAAAAATTACAATCACCCAGATTGGCAGCAGACCGATGCATACTTAATAGATAATGGTGAGACATCTCTACCCAAAAGTTTAGGGGAAGGTATTTTCTTTAATCCCACATTAACGGTAAAAGAATTTTTTAAAGATGCTGTTTATAGTGTTGCATACGGCAGTAGGCAGTTAGGCTTAATGTTGCCAACATTATTGATATTGGGTGTATTAAGTTTGTTTAAATTTCGAAAAATTGATGTTAAAGATTTCATTCCGCTTACGGTTTTGGGTGTGATATGTACGTTTAGTTTTCTTATCATTTCTTATGTAGAATTACGCTGGTTAGCACCCGTTTTTATCGCAGGTATTTTTTACTTTTACACTCTTGAACAACGCAAGACCTTGCCTAGTTTATTAGTCAATACCAACTATATTTTTATTGGATTGCTTAGTTGGTACGGAGCTTATGGAATTATTACAAAACTTTAAGTATTGAAGTCAGAAAAACACATTTTAGTTTTAACCCCAGATGGCACTGGAATCAAAAACTATTTGTATGCAGATGTGTTTAAAAATACAGATGCTCGAATAAGTTTATATCATAATTTTGATGCAGATACGCTGTCACATATTGAAACTAATGTTTCGCTTCATGAAAAAGTGATACTTCCGGAATACAAAGAAAGTATACGTGAAAAATTTTTAAGAGAAGCCATTCATACGGCTCGAATCAAATTTAATGCGAAGCAGGAAAAGAACCCAACGATATTGACTTTTCGAAAGACGCGTCATAAAAGCCTAAAACTAAAAGTTTTCTATGCCACTGTTTCTTTCGCTGCCTATTGGTACAAGAGGTATAAAGCAATAGAACGACTTGAAGATAAATATTCAAATTCTCTAGTAAAAAACCCTTTTTACAATCAAGTAAAAAATCAACTTTCTCAATTGCAACCCGATGTGATATTTTGTACGCATCAACGCGCAGTGAAAGCGGCGACCGTTTTTAAGGCAGCTAGCGATTTGGGAATTGAGACTACAACCGTAATCTATTCTTGGGACAATCTACCAAAAGCACGATTAGCTCTTCGAGCAGATAAATACTTTGTATGGTCCGAATTCATGAAAGATGAATTAGTCCGATTTTATCCAGAAATTCCCTCTAAATCTATCCATGTAACAGGGACACCACAATTCGAATTCTATTTTAATAAAGAAAATATTATCGATCGAGCCGATTTTTATAATGAGAACGGTCTGGATCTGGATAAAAAAATTATTTGTTTTTCGGGTGATGATGTACTTACGTCACCACATGATCCCCATTATTTAAACGATTTAGCCGAAGGTATAACAAAAGCAGGAATGGATAGTTACTGTCAAATTGCTTTTAGAAGATGTCCAGTGGACCTAACAGGTCGTTACGATTGGGTGGTTCAAAAGTATCCCGATCTCATTATAGAAATGCCGCCTTTATGGAATTTCAATAGTAAAGTTTGGACGGCTGTATACCCGCAAGTAGCAGATATAAAACTACTCGTCAGTTTGGCGTATTATAGTGACATGGTTGTTAATGTGGGCTCTACCATGGCCTTCGACTTTGGGATGTTTCAAAAACCATGTGTCTATATCAATTATGATCATGTTGAAGATACTAACTGGTCTGTAAATACCATTTACAACTACCAACATTTTAGAAGTATGCCCTCCAAAAAAGCGGTATATTGGTGGAACAAACGTGAAGAAATAGCTACCGTAATTAACGAAGCATTGGAAGAACCGCGCACAGAAATTGACTCATGGTTCCAAATAGTAGTTAATCATCCCGAGGCAGCATCACATAACTTAAAAAACCAACTGCTCTAATGCATATCGTTTTTCTTTCTGGCGAATACCCTTTGTGGACTTCTGGTGGTGTTGGGACGTTTATCCAAACATTGGGAAGAAAGTTGGTCAAACAAGGGCATCTAGTTACAGTAGTGGGAATGGGCAAAGAGACAAAAGATGTTTATTTGGAAGATGATGGAGTTGCAATTTATCGATTGAGAAAGAATACGACGCGATTGCCAAACTTTATGATGAATTCGTATTTGGTCAATAAAAAACTTAAACAGCTTCAGAAACAACAACCCATAGATATAATCGAATCTGCCGAAGGAGGATTGGCATTGCTTTCAAGCAAACATGTAGCTAAAAAAGTAATTCGTTTACATGGTGGTCATCATTTTTTTGCTGAAGCAGAAAAACGGGGCATTAACTGGCGTAAGGGCTGGCTGGAAAAACGGTCTTTTAGTAAAGCAGATGGGTTTATAGCTATTTCTAACTATGTTCGTACTCATACGGCTACGTATCTTTCCTACCATCAGAAACCTGTAACGACAATTCCTTTGCCATTAAATACCTCGATAGAAATTCCGAAAGTACCTATCGATAACAATCGAATTCTATTTGCTGGAACCGTTTGTGAGAAAAAAGGTGTGCGACAGTTGTTGGAAGCGTTTGATATAGTTCGCGAACGTTACCCTAACAAACAATTGGATTTGTATGGTCGTGAATGGTTTTTTCCCAACGGAGATTCGTACGAACAATTGCTACGGTCGACGTACAAAACGGAATTTTTTAAAAATGTACATTTTCACGGGGCCGTTTCAAGAGACGAGTTGGACCAAAAGTATATGGCAGCTGCTTTTTGTGTATTTCCATCCTTAATGGAAACTCAAGGTTTGGTTTCTATTGAAGCTATGTTATTAGAGAAGCCTGTTTTGTTTTCTTCTTATGGTCCAGGATCAGAAACTGTAGAGCATGAAAAAACCGGGCTCTTGTGCGATGTATATGAGCCAAAAGATATTGCAGATAAAATGATATGGTTTATTGAAAACCCGGAAGCTGCTTCTGCTTTTGGTAAAAGGGCTCGATCTGTAGTAATTGAGAAATACGATGCGGCAAAGGTAATGGAGCAGAACGTGTCTTTTTATAAACAACTATTAGCGACTTAATTCTAGCAATCATGAGGCCTACTGTGTTTTTAGCATACTCTATTGGAGATTCCTCGGTTTCTGCTTTTTTTTCGAAGTTGGCTTCGCAATTATCTCTAGAGTTCGATGTGGTCATTTTTTCGGATAGAAAAAATGCGTTTCCATTCAAGTCCACCGCTATTCAAGTCTTGCATTGGCCTTCTCCAAGACCTACAAAATTGAAGGATTTTGTGTTTCTTCGGAAGGCAATTAAACAACACAAACCACAACTTATGTTGGCTACTTTTGGAGCCAATAATCTATTTGCGTTAGCTGGTAAATTAAGTGGGGTAAAACATCGAATTGCAACGCATCGTAGTATTTCTAGCCATTTTAAAAGTAGTGTCTTTAAAGTTTTGCGAAAGCGTTTCGTCTTTAGTTGGGTGACCCAAATTATCACCAATTCTAAGGCAACCAAGCAGGATGTAATGGATACATTTGGAGTAAGTGATGCTAAAATAAAAGTTGTTTACAATGCTGTGCCAGATCCGCAGTTAGAGTTGGAGAGAGATCCAAATAAAATTGCTTATGTAGGTCGTTTAAGTGTAAATAAAGGAATCGATGTTTTATTAGATGCATTTCAGATAGTTGTTCAAAAAAAGCCTGAATTACGATTGGAGTTGTTAGGAGGAAGTGAAACAGACGTTGCTCGTTATAAAACGATTGCATTAGAACGTAAAATCAACAATAGCATTCAGTTTTATGGATCTCAACCCAAAGAAAAAGTGCTAGAGACTTTTGCGACTGCTTCTTTTGCCGTTGTGCCTTCGCTTTCTGAAGGATTCGGATTTGTTGTTATTGAAGCTTTTTCGGTAAGAACTCCCGTTATAGGTTCTAACACTGGGGGTATTAAAGAGATTATTAGAAATGAGTTGGATGGTGTTTTAGTTACTCCCGGAGATGCGCAGATCCTATCGGAAGAAATTTTAGCGTTGAGTGAAGATGCCGAAAAACGAACAAGATTGGGGGCAAATGCTTATGATCGATTTTTAACAACTTTTGAACTGAATAGAGCCGTAGAAGAATTAGCGTTGTATCTTGCAACTCAAATCAAATCTTAGCCATGCGAACTGTTTTTTGGGTCCGTTTTCTGTGTTCTTTTTTTCCACCCGTGCTGGCGCAACAGCTGCGTAGCAAACTAATTTCCATTCGTGCGGCTGAGGAGTTGGCATTACCTTTTAAAAGACGCAGCTTTACAGGCAGTTATTTAAAAGGGAATACGGCAGATTTCCATGCGTTTAAATTCTTGATTCACGGTTATTTTGATTGGAGAAATGTCGTTTTGGCGAAGAAGATTGCTAGGTTGAAAAAAGGAGATATTATCGAGGTTGGAGCTAACATTGGCACCGAAACGATTGGTCTGGCGGATATAAATCCAAATGGGCGTGTTTATGCCTTCGAACCACTTCCGAGTAATTTTGAAAGTTTAAAAGCTATTAAAGATGTAAACGATTTGCAAAACCTCGAACTTTATGACGTTTTGGTTTCCGATAAAAAAGGAGAAGCCTTTTTCAAAATTCCGGCGAAGAATAGTTCTGGTTCAGGTCATATTGCTTCGGAAGAAAATGAAACTACGCAACGATTTGAGGTAGTCACTTTGGATGAAACTTTAGAGACAAACAGAGCGGTGTCTTCAATTATAGCCGATGTAGAAGGATACGAGCCGCAAGTGTTAGCCGGTGCAAAAGAGGTGTTAGAGCGATCCAAACCGTTTTTGATATTGGAAGTAAATGAACGGTTTTTAAGAGAACGAGCACAAACAAACGTTGCTCAGTTTTATGATTCTTTAGTACAACAAGGTTATAACTGTTATTATATAGAACGACTAGGAATTTCTAAAGTCGATCCAAAGGAATTTAAAACAAAGTCCAATAAAAACTGGCTCTGTATTCCAAATGAGTATATCGATAAAAAAGGCGCTTTAGGAAGAACTATCGCCTTAAATGCATGGAATCCGTTCTTGCGGTTTTTTGTGTTTTAAATTTCAGAAAAGGAAATTTACATGAAGTTAGCGATCATTACACATGTTTCACATTTACAAGAAAAGGGTACTTTTTTTGGATATAGTGCGTATGTACGTGAAATGAATATATGGTCAAAATATGCTGCCGAATTACTTATTGCTGCACCGTTAATATCAGGCATTCCAGGGAATATTCATCTTGGTTACGATCATAAGAATATTCGATTTTTTAAGACTCCACCAATGGCTTTTACTTCGATTGCTAAAGCCATACAAACTCTTTTTCTTTTACCAGTGATATCGTTTCAGTTATGGCAAGTGATGCGAAAAGCAGATCATATTCATTTGCGATGTCCAGGTACGCTCGGATTATTAGGTTGTTTCATTCAAATCCTATTTCCGAAGAAACCCAAGACAGCTAAATACGCTGGAAACTGGGATCCAAATGCCGAACAGCCTTTTAGTTACCGACTACAGAAACGTTTGTTGTCCAACACCTTTCTAACTAGAAATATGAAGGTGTTGGTATATGGTGATTGGGACAATCAAACGCATAATATTGAGCCTTTTTTTACGGCATCTTATCCCAAATCGAAAGTTTATACTCCAGTTGAAAAAACTTTGGAGGCTCCTTTTAAGTTTGTTTTTGTTGGAACCTTAAGTCCTGGAAAGCAACCAGAATATGCGTTGCAAATGGTGTATGAACTTCAAAAGAATGAGATACCTTGTAGCTTGAATTATTTTGGTGAAGGTGAAAAGCGAATTTTTCTGGAAGAATATATCAAAGACCATGGTCTAAAAGATTCTGTGATCTTACATGGAAACGTGACTGCCGAAATCGTATTAGAAGTCTATAAAAAAAGTCACTTTTTAATCTTGCCTTCCAAATCTGAAGGTTGGCCTAAAGTTGTGGCTGAAGCTATGTTTTGGGGATGTATTCCTATGGCAACTCAAGTTTCTTGCGTGTCGTGGATGTTGGGTCATGGAGAGAGAGGTTTGTTGTTAAGTAATGATTTAAGTCAAGACGTAGCTGCGGTAATGACATTGTTATCCGATTCTAGTCAATATGGCAAAATGACCGTAGCAGCCCAAAAGTGGTCTCATAATTATACGCTTGATGATTTCGAGAATGCCATTAAAGAACTATTGGTGTCATGAAGGTTTTACAACTCATAGATTCATTAGATGTAGGTGGAGCAGAGCGTGTTGCTGTAACCTATGCCAATGCCTTGGCCTCAGAAGGAGTTCGCTCACATCTTATGGTTACCCGTTCTGAAGGCATGTTAAAAGGGCAATTGAATAAAAATGTGGGCTATGTGTTTGTACAGAAAAAGAAAACAATAGATTTTAAAGCCTTGCTAAAAGCAAGACGCTATGTGAAAGATCATGGTATATCAATTATTCATGCTCATACGACATCTTATTTTTTTGCTACCTTAATTAAATTGTCCCTTCCTAAAGTAAAATTGATTTGGCATACTCATTTTGGAAATCGCGCCACAATGGGCAGAAAACAAAATAGGATGTTGGTTTTATGTTCAAATTTTTTCAACCAAATTTTTACCGTAAATCAAGAGTTAAAGCAATGGTGTCAAGAGTTTCTAAAAACAAAAGATGTAGAATATTTACCTAATTTTGTATCGTTACTTTCAGGTGTTAACACAATTCAAGACAGAGATAACACCATTGTTAGCGTAGCCAATTTAAAAACTCCGAAAAATCACATGAATTTGTTGGAGGCTTTTTTCGATGTTCATAAGCATTATCCAGACTGGAAATTGAAATTGGTTGGAACCGATTTTTTGGATGCTTATTCAATGGAGTTAAAGAAGTTCGTTAAAGAAAAAGGCATTGAGGACCAGGTGGTTTTTATGGGGCGACAGGAAAATGTATCTCAAATTTTGAGAACTGCCAGTATTGGGGTGTTATCATCAGATAGTGAAGGTTTACCAATGGCTCTGCTAGAATATGGTGCGGCTGGATTAGCAGCAGTTGTTACTGCAGTTGGGCATTGTGAAGAAGTGTTAAGTGGTAATGGACTTACTGTTCCTAGCAATGACTCTGAAGCTTTGTCTAATGGAATTTTACACTACATTCGCGATATTGAAACAAGGCAGAAGGACGCGAGTAACTTTGCCAATCATATTAACAAAAACTATTCGGTTGCTGCGGTTATTCCAAAAATATTACAACACTATAAAAAGCTAGATTATTAAGGGGATAAAGAAAATAACATATATCCAGTTGTTACTGGTACACGCTGCGGTTGCATTCGCTACCTATAACTTCGGCTTCGTATCCAAACTATGGGTGCCGGCTGTAGTGGGTGTGTTTTTACTCCGAATTATCACGAACGGAAATAAGAACAACGAAGTTCTTGTGGCGGCTGCCTACATGACTGGAATAGAGGTGTTTGCTCGAATGACGGGAGGAGCTGTATCGTACGAGTTTTCGAAGTATGCTGTGATGGGATTCTTAATAATAGGGATGTTTTTTAATGGATTTAATAAAAATGCTTGGCCCTATTTCTTCTACATTATTTTACTAGTTCCCGGTATTCTTTTTTCGGCAATGAACCTGAATTATGAAACCAATATGGTTAAAACGATTGCCTCCAATTTAAGTGGCCCAGTCACCTTAGGAGTGGCCGCACTTTATTGCAATGACCGAAAGGTAAGTCCTGAACGATTGCAGCATATTTTACTAGCTATACTATTACCTGTTGTTACCACCACTGTTTATTTGTATTTGTACACTCCTTCCATAAAGAATATTTTACGAGGTACTCAATCTAATTTTGCTGCCTCAGGTGGTTTTGGCCCCAATCAGGTTGCTACCATTCTCGGACTGGGCATCTTTATATTGTTTACGCGTTTAATCTTAAATAAAAGTAAGTTACTCAACATTATAGATCTTTCCTTGATAGGTCTTATCGCCTACCGTGCGATCGTTACCTTCTCTAGGGGAGGTGTGCTTACGGCCGGAGTATGTGCGGTTATATTTGTTTTTATTTATTTTAGACATACAACCATTAAAGGCAAAGCCAATTTAATACCTAAAATCTTGATGCTTGTTGGTGTGGTGTTGGCTACTTGGATATATTCTTCGGTGACTACATCGGGGCTCATCGATAAACGTTATGCAAATCAAGATGCTGCGGGAAGGGTAAAGCAGGATGTTACTACGGGTAGAGTCGAACTATTTAATAAGGAACTCGAAGCCTTTTACGAATATCCTATAACTGGAGTTGGAGTAGGGAAGGTGCGCGAATATCGTTTAGAAAAAACCGGGCGTAGTTCGGCAACGCATAATGAGGTAAGTAGAATCCTTTCAGAACATGGCCTCTTTGGACTTTCGGCAATATTGTTGCTGTTGCTCAAGCCTTTATATATGCGAATTCGAAATCGAACCAATTTATATCTATTTTCGTTTGTGGCGTTTTGGTTTTTGACAATTAATCATTCATCGATGCGAGTCGCCGCGCCTGCTTTTATATACGGACTCGCACTTTTATCTATAGTAAGTGAAACAAAAAAGACTTCTTTACATAGGAAACAACCTTCAAGCTAGCGGTGCTACGGTGACAACGGTCGAAACTTTGTCGGCACAGTTGCGTTCCATAGGTTTTGTGGTTACTACTGCCTCCTCGGTAAAAAACAAGTTGGGTCGTTTGTTCCATATGCTGTGGTCGGTCCTTAAGAACCGTAAAGAAGTGGATTATGTGCTTATTGATACTTATAGTACACAAAATTTCTACTTTGCCGTTGCGGTTGGTAATCTATGTCGTCTTTTACGTTTGCCTTATATCCCAATTCTTCACGGAGGTAATCTGCCTGCTCGTCTTCAAAAAAGCAGACAACAAGCTAGAAAATTATTTCACAGCGCTTTTATGAATGTGGCTCCATCTATGTATCTCTATACCGAATTTAATAAAGAAGGTTATACCAATTTAGTTCATATTCCAAATGTTATTGATATAGCTCAATACCCTTTTCAGCTTCGAAATCCTGTGAAGGCTAAATTACTTTGGGTGCGTTCTTTTGCTAAAATTTATAACCCAAAACTAGCGCTCGAAATACTCAAAAATTTAGGTGACGAAGGAATAGATGCATCGCTATGCATGGTAGGGCCTGATAAGGACGGAAGTCTTAAAGAATGTCAAGAGTTTGCTAAAGCCAATGATCTTCCTGTTCGTTTTACGGGGAAACTGGAAAAAAGTGATTGGATTCAACTCTCTAAAGATTATGATATCTTTATCAATACCACCAATTTTGATAACACACCGGTAAGTATAATGGAGGCGATGGCATTAGGACTTCCAGTAATTTCTACAAATGTGGGTGGAATGCCGTTTTTAGTTACACATAAGAAGGAAGGTAATTTATTACCGCCAAATGATAAAAATGCTTTTGTTCAAGCCATAAAACAATATTTGAATGAGCCTCAGGAAGTTGTTGCTTTTACTAAGGTTGCGAGGAAGAAAGCGGAGAGTTTCGATTGGCAGTTGGTAAAACAACAATGGTTGTCGCTTCTCAAAAGTTAAAAATTGCCTACATTTATATTCCCAAAGACCAACCTAACCAATGACCCAAAAATCCAATATCCATTTTGATATTTCGGAACGTAAAGTACTACTTCGCATTTTTGATGTCGTAAGTGTTCTTGGGCTACTGTATTTGGTTGGTGAATTATTTGAGTTCGAATATTTTATGATTAATTCGGATCACTGGGTTTGGTCTATAGTACTTGCGCTATATCTAACCGTATTTGCCTCTATTTTTGAACTTTATAATTTGCAAAAGGCGAGTAAATTTGAAGTCGTCGTTCAAAATATTATTCTCACTGCTTCGGTCACGGTACTGTTTTATTTGTTGACACCGTTTTTCACACCCGAACTTCCTGAGAATCGCTTGCAGATCGTGTATTTTTATTTGGCGGTTAACATAGCCTTATTTTTATGGCGATATGCTTATGTCACTTTAATATCGGCGCCAAGATTTTTTAAAAAAGTACTCCTTATTTGCGATGCAAATGAAGTAAATACCATTGTTAGTTCTCTTCAAAAGTCCGATCCTAATTATAGAGTTATAGGCTACATAAATACGTCTCAAGATAAAGTAAAACTACCTGCCGAGATGTTGACTTTCGCAAAAAGCAAAGTTGCAGAGACTGTTAAAGAACACACTATTTCAGAAATTGTTGTAGCGACGATAGAGGGAAGTGGAATGACAGTTTCTTTATATAACCAGTTGGTCGGGTTATTAGAGCAAGGAATTCCTATTCGCGAGTATACGCAGGTTTATGAGGAAATCACGCATCGGGTTCCTGTACAGCATATAGATAAAGATTTCTATCGTTATTTTCCATTCAGTAGAAGTAATCAGAACAAACTCTATCTGTTTTTCCATCGGTTGTTAGATTTATTGTTCTCTGTTCTTGGATTAATTTTTGGCGTCCTTATTTCACCTGTTATTATTATTGGTAATCTTGTTGGAAATCGTGGGCCGTTATTTTATACGCAAACACGCGTTGGACGAAATGGAAGGAACTTCAAAATTTATAAGCTGAGAAGTATGGTTACCGATGCCGAAAAAGACGGCGCTCAGTTTGCACAAAAAAAAGATACACGAGTGACGCGTTTTGGTAAATTTCTTCGGAAATCACGATTTGATGAAATTCCTCAATTTATCAATGTAATCAAAGGCGAAATGAGTGTGATTGGACCTCGTCCAGAGCGCCCGGTTTTTGTTAAACAATTAGCAGAAGAAATTCCTTTCTACGAAATTCGACACATCGTTAAACCCGGAGTAACTGGATGGGCTCAGGTAAATGCTAAGTACGGTGTTTCTGCCGAAGATGCGCTAGAAAAACTTCAGTACGATCTTTACTATATCAAAAAACGAAGCTTATTTCTTGATATTAGCATCGTGATTAAAACCTTGAGTACAATAATCTTCTTTAGAGGGCAGTAATTAAGTCGCAGAAAATAATTCCACTTAGAAGTAATTTAATTATTTATTGGTGCTGTTTTTTCAGAAATGAAAAGACATAAATATATCTTGTAAATAGAGCAATAAATAGCGGTATAAAACCAATTGCGAAACGTTGAACTCCAGTTATCCAATGCAAAATTAAAAGCGCAAAACATAACAACAGAAATAAGACGTAGTTTTTCATCCACCTTTTAGGTTGTTTCTTGGCAATTAAACCGACAAATACCAAAGACAATGGGAAGGCCCATAGGAGATTATAGTTGTTAACGGTCGCTGTGTGATCAGTTCCCCACCAAAGAAAAGCCAACGCAATTCCAATAAAACCCGTAATTGCAAAAATTCCAGCATCTAAATATCTACTTCTGTGTCTTTTTTTAATGTCTTTATAAGTGCATAACAAGATTATGATTCCGATGATGCCAAAAACAAAGAGCGGACTTGTTATAAATCGGGAGGATTCGTTCTGAGGATCGTTTTCAAAGGCCATGCGCGTTTCCTTCACCAAAGGGGTGCTAGATCCATTGCGATTCGTAAAACTGGTATGGGCGATCGCATTGGAAAAGTACTCTGGGATAAATTGATGTTCCCAGGGACTTGCTTTGCGATCTACTACGGCGCCAATGGCAACATCCATTCCTAAGCTGCCCCATGAATTAGCAGCGACATTTTTTTGAATGAGCTGGCGGAAAGTAAGTTGATCTTCCAAATGTGAATCATCATAGGTTAGTTGATTCTTCAGAATTTTTTGAACGACATCTCTTGGACGTGTGGCACAATTATCATAACAAAAATCGTAGAGGTATCCTCGATTTTCTGGCAGCGCATTGTTTTGTAGAAAAAAGAAGAACTGCTGCTTCTGTTCATAACTCAAATCTAGTATTTGCTCTTTGACCCATCGGTTTTGTTTTTTGTAAAGATTTAGAAAACCATCATAAGGCCATACATCTAGAATGTATAACAATTTGCCTTTTGCAAAATTGGTATAAAACCCAGGAGCGTCGAAATCGTATACACCGTAATTATAGGCTTTGTCAAAATTTTCATCCTTGACCCTAATAGCGGTGTGACCAAACTTGTCAAATAATTCGCTTCCAGGTCCAACAGTTATAATACTTATTTCGGCCTTTTCTGAAATAGAAAATTGCCCAAATGAAGCCGTTGTTATCAAAAAGAATAGGAAATAAAAGGAAAGGTGCTTCACGATATGTTATCTAAAAATACTCCAGTCCAAGGTAAGAGAAAATACATTAGAATACAATGCAGCACTTTGATCGCCAATATCGGTAAGAGCATAATCAACTTGAATTCCTTTGTATTTAAAACCAACACCAATATTAGGTTGGAAGCCTACATTTTCGCTACCATCCAATTGAGTGATATTTTGGAAATTTCCAGCACCTGCTCTCACGAATACCAAATCGATATATCCAAATTCCAAGCCCACCGCTGGTGTAATACTGGCGAACGATGTAGATACAATATCATTGGTTTCTGCAAATCGAAAATTAAGATCAACTTCAGCTAGGAGCGAAAAGTCATAATGAAAAACAAATTGCTTAGCCATACCAAATTGGAGTTTTGGAATGGTGATTTCAGTAGTTTCTGGTAATTCTTGATTTTGCCCTTCAACAGCACCTTGAATGGTGGCGAACTCATCTTCGTCAATATTCCAAGCATTAAAAGTCGTGGTAATATCGCGTGCCATAAGTCCAAATTTCCAATTGTTCTTCGTTTCGAACTGAATGGCAGCATCGAGCCCAAATCCCCAAGAGGAAGCAAAATCACCAATAATTCGACGAACTACTTTAGCGTTTACGCCAATATTTAAACCGTCCAATGGTAATTTGCGAGCATAGGAGAAGGTAACGCCATAATCGGCAGTAGAAAATAGGCTAATGCGATCGTAGTTAATGTTTCCTTGTTCGTCAATTAGTTGGGTAGTATTCAAAATATCATCTACCCCGAAACGTATGACAGAGAGCCCAATTGCACTTTTATCATCCAGCGGCATTGCAAATGCAGCGTAGTCGTAGTTTGCGATGTTCGCAAAATAAGAGGCGTGCATTAACGAAAGTTGATTGTCTTCAAGATTTACTAATCCTGCAGGATTCCAATACCCAGAATTTACATCGGCCGAAGAGGCCACCACAGCGTTCGCCATACCAAATGCAGCGGCATCTACACCAATATTTAGAAATTCGTTCGAATACTTTCTACTGGTCTGGGCTGCAGCAATGGAGGCAACTAAAAAAAGGATGCAAATTAAGGTCTTTTTCAAGCGTACAATTTTGTGCAAATATCTCACTATTTTACAGAATACTAAACTACAATTTGTCCTGTATATTGTAATAGACGTAAATATTTTGTTATTTTTACGGTTATGGTAAAACAAATACCCAACCTAATAACTTCTCTAAATTTACTTTGCGGCTGTGTTGCTGCACTGTTGGCGGCAAGTGGAAACCTCGTTCCGGCTGCGATTTTTGTTTTTTTAGGGATCTTTTTCGATTTTTTTGACGGCTTTGCTGCACGTCTTCTCAAAGCGCAAAGTGATGTGGGATTGCAGTTAGATTCTCTGGCCGATATGGTAACGAGTGGCTTGGTTCCTGCTATTGTGATGGTACAGTTGCTTAGCCTGTCAATTTCTGGGGAGTATTACGTGATCTCTAACGTTTTTGCTGAAGGTAATTGGAATACTTCATATGCTTCGGCTATACCACTAATTGGACTTTTAGTTGCGGTGGCTTCCGCTTACCGTTTGGCGAAATTCAATGTAGACACACGACAAACAGATAGTTTTATTGGTTTGCCTACGCCTGCAAATAGTTTGTTGATTTTAAGTTTGCCACTTATTGTGGAGTTTCAGTCGAATGAATCTATAACCGAGTTTATTTTTAACCAATGGATATTGATTGGACTTACGTTGTTAAGTGCCATTTTGCTGAATATGGAGCTTCCACTTTTCAGTTTAAAGTTTAAGACTTGGGATTTTAAAAACAACGCGAAGCGATACTTGTTTTTATTGATGAGTGTGGTTTTACTTGTGTTTCTTAAGTTTCTAGCGATTCCAGTGATCATATTTTTTTATATCTTTATGTCACTACTCCCCAGGAATAAATAATTCCTAGTTATGAAAAATCTAGTTTTTTTCCTAGTTTGTACTTTTTCTATTCAATTTTGCTTTGCTCAGCCTGCCTGGGAACAATTAAATAATTTTCCTGAAGCCGGTCAATTTACTGCGAGTTTTACTACAATTAATGCTCCGTATGTTATTCGAGATTTATCAATGTATCGTTATGTTAGGGATACAGATACTTGGGAGCAGAAAAATAATCTGCCCAATGAGATTGCTACTACTGGTCATGAAGGGTTTGAATACAATGGAATAGGGTATATCTTCGGTAAGGAATTAGCTGGTAATCATACAGGTGTTATATGGGAATATAATGAATCGAACGATAGTTGGATTCAAATAACGAGTCACGATTTTGGTGATTTTGGGCTTTACGATTTGGATGCATCTGTTTTCGTTGCGGGTTCGAAAGCTTATATTTTAACACCTACTGGAGGGAATAATTTCCGGTCTTACGATTTTGTTAGTCAATCTTGGGAATTATTGGAACCATACCCGCATGCAGTTGTTTACGATACCAAAGCGGTCTCTGTTAATGATAGACATTATGTGATTTTTGTGAACCTCATGCCAGGAATGCAGCCTTATTTATATGAATATGATATTCCTTCCAACTCTTGGATTAGAAGGGCAGACTATATTGGTACATTGGTTGATTGGTTTCCAACCGGGGTTTTTGGTATTGATTCCTTTTTATATGCCGGTGTGAATAATTTGAGCCCTAATTTCTATAGATATGACATATCGAATGACAGCTGGCTGCAAATAGAATCTCCCAACTTGCAAAGTGCATTCTCAGCAAGTTTTATGTTTAATGGTAAGGGATATATTGTTGGAGGTTTTAATTTTGATTCCGTTAACCCAATTCCACTTGATGTGGTCTGGCAATTCTCACCTGAACTCCTTTCTGTTGAGGAAGGTCCTATATGGAGGGGAGTTAACGTTTTTCCGAGTCCAGTGAGAAGCCGAATTAATTTATCAGGAACTGAATTTGATAGTTCTTATCAGATCACGAATACGCATGGTCAAATTCTAATGGAAGGACAAGTAGACTCGGGAAGTATTTTGGTGTCAAATTTATTTTCAGGAATGTATTTTATATCTATTGTGGATAAAAATGGTGTACGACAAGTGAAAAAATTTCTAAAACTCTAACTTCTTCTTGCGCAGCTCAAAATTCTGACCTAAGTATACCTTACGAACCATCTCATCGCTCGCCAACTCTTCAGGTTCTCCATGTTTTAAGATACTTCCTTCAAACATAAGATACGTACGGTCTGTAATCGCCAACGTTTCCTGAACATTGTGATCGGTAATAAGAATACCTATGTTTTTTTGTTTTAAACGTGCTACAATTCGTTGAATGTCCTCTACAGCAACGGGATCAACTCCCGCAAAGGGTTCGTCAAGAAGAATAAAATTTGGACTGGTCGCCAATGCACGAGCAATTTCGGTACGTCGTCGTTCACCACCGCTTAGCAAGTCGCCGCGGTTTTTGCGAATGTGTCCTAAGCTAAATTCGTCAATGAGTTCATCCATTTTCATGCGTTGCTCTTTCTTCGAGAGCTTCGTAAGTTGAAGAACACTTAAGATATTGTCTTCGATGCTTAACTTTCTAAAAACAGACGCTTCCTGCGCTAAATACCCAATACCATTCTGCGCCCGTTTGTACATAGGGTACTTTGTAATGTTGGTGTTTTCTAGAAATATTTGACCTCCATTAGGTTTCACTAAACCTACAATCATGTAAAAGGAAGTCGTTTTACCAGCACCATTGGGTCCTAACAGACCTACGATTTCGCCTTGGTTGACTTCTACAGTTATGCCTTTTACAACCTTACGGCCTTTATAGGATTTAACGAGATTTTCGGCTTTTAGCTTCATGAGAGGATAAAAGTACTGTTTCTGGAGAACAACAAAAAAAGATTATGAATTTTCTAACGCTTCCCAGTATTCATAAGCGCGACGTAAATGAGGAATTACAATGGTTCCTCCAATTAGTAACGAAATACTCATAGCTTCCACAACCTCTTCTTTTTGCATACCTAGTTTATGGCACTCTTCTAAATGATAACGTACACAATCATCACATCGTAAAACTAGTGAATTTCCAAGTCCGAGTATTTCTTTGGTTTTCTTCGGAAGCGCTCCTTCAGTAAAGGCGTTAGTGTCTAGATTAAAAATTCGCTTGAGAACTTTGTTATTGTCGGCAAGCATTTTTTCGTTCATTTGCGAACGGTAGGCGTTAAATTCTTCTACTATATTAGCCACGTTTTTTAATTTTTTTTTCTTGATTTCTTATTACAATTCTTGAAATAACGATGCTTATTTCATAAAGTATAATCACTGGTATGGTCACAATAACTTGACTAGCGATATCTGGTGGGGTGATAATAGCCGAGATGATAAGTACAATTACCAAGGCAAATTTTCTATATTTTTTAAGGAATTCGGGCGTTACCAATCCTATTTTGGTTAAAAAGTACATGATAATTGGCAACTCAAAAATAACACCTCCCGAAAGAGCACAAGCTCTCACAAGACCTATATAACTGGATAAATCAAATTCGTTGAGTACTAACTCACTTACCTTGTAGTTTCCAAGGAAATTAATAGAAAGAGGTGTCACTACAAAATAGCCGAATAGAACACCAATAAAGAATAAAAGAGATGCGATAAAGATAAAACCACGAGCCGACTTTCGTTCGTTTCTGTGTAATCCTGGACTTACAAATTTCCAGAATTCATAGAGAACAAAAGGAAATCCAACGATAAACCCTGCAGTAATTGAGGTCCAAATATGAGCAGAAAATTGACCCGCCATTGTTCTACTCTGTAAATCAAAAGGAAATTCACTGAAGCAAAAATTATCGAGTCCTATGGTTTGAGCCGATTTACATAGAAATCGGTAAGTAGGGAAGTCAGATTTTTCGGGCCAGAATAAAATTCCGTCGAAAATAAATTCCTTGAAAATAAATGCAATAGTGGCAAAAACAACTACGGCTCCTGTGGACTTAATTAAATGCCAGCGGAGTTCTTCTAGATGGTCCAAAAAGGACATTTCTTTTTCTTCGGAATGGTTTTGTGTCATTAAATAATTCCTTCTTTCGTAAGGTTGTGAATGTGAACTACCCCGAAATATTTACCATCTTTTTCAGAGAGTAATTGTGTAATGCCATGTGCGTCCATTAATTCCATCGCTTCCACAGCCATCGCATCGTTATCAATGCGCTTCGGGTTGGTACTCATAATATCCTTAGCGGTGAGTCCTGCAAAGCTATCAACTTTTGTTAACATACGACGCAAATCACCGTCAGTAATTATGCCTACAATTTCATTATTTGTCACAACAGCAGTTACACCAAGCATTTTTTCGGAAATTTCTACAATCACATCCTTCACATTGGTGTCTAATTCAACCTGAGGTTTTTCATTGAGAGAAGTGAGATCGCTCACGCGCAAGTAAAGCTTTTTTCCCAAAGATCCACCTGGATGAAACTTGGCGAAATCTCGAGATGAAAAGCCGCGTAAATCTAATAAACACATAGCCAACGCATCTCCAATTACTAATTGGGCTGTTGTACTTGTGGTAGGGGCTAGGTTGTTAGGGCAGGCTTCTTTTTCTACAAACGCATTGAGAACATAATCGGCTTGTTCACCTAGAAAAGAACTTCGGTTGGAAGTAATCGCAATAAGGGTATTACCACGACCTTTAATTAGCGGCACTAAAACTTTGATTTCTGGGGTATTACCACTTTTTGAAATGCAAATTACTTGATCATCTTCTAATATGGTGCCAAGATCTCCATGAATGGCATCTGCCGCATGCATAAATACAGCAGGAGTTCCAGTCGAGTTTAAGGTAGCGACAATTTTAGTAGCAATATTGGCGCTTTTTCCTATACCCGTTATAATAACACGTCCTTTAGAATTAAAAATAGAGTCAACCGCGGCAGCAAATTCCTTGTCTACAAGACTTGAAAGATGAAGTATTGCTTTACTTTCAGTTTCAATGGTTTGCTGTGCAATTGAAATAATTCTTTCTTGATGGTTCAAAATTTACGCTTTTAATAGTTTGTAACTCTTTCAGAAATTAGTATATTTAGTTTGCAAACACAGATCAACTATTAAATGTTGTGTTTGTAACTAACCAACCAATAATCAATTATTAGATACACGGATGCACTAAAGGTTGCAAAATTACGATTGTTAACTTGTTAAAACAATTTTAATCCAGCAATACTGGCATGTCCGAAAAACGACACTGTAAAGTGGCTGAGCTAGATTTATACGCAGCACTCAAAAAATATTTTGGATTTTCACAGTTCAAAGGACTTCAAGAAGACGTAATAAGAAGTATTTTACGTGGAGAGAGCACATTTGTGATTATGCCTACTGGAGGTGGGAAATCCCTATGTTATCAATTGCCAGCTCTCATGCAGGAAGGAACTGCTATTGTTGTTTCTCCTTTGATTGCTTTAATGAAAAATCAAGTGGATGCACTTCGTGCATTGTCTTCTGAAAACGGGATCGCTCATGTTTTAAATTCTTCTTTAAATAAAACAGAAATAAAACAAGTTAAGGCCGACATTACGAATGGCATTACCAAACTGCTTTATGTAGCTCCCGAATCCTTGACGAAAGATGAAAATGTAGAATTTCTGAAATCGGTTGGTATTTCTTTTGTTGCGATAGATGAGGCACACTGTATTAGTGAATGGGGGCATGATTTTAGACCCGAATACAGAAACCTTCGTACTATCATTAAACGCATTGGTGATAACATTCCAATTATTGGCTTAACCGCTACCGCTACGCCAAAAGTACAAGAAGATATTCTTAAAAATCTAGGTATTCAAGATGCGAATACGTTTAAAGCCTCCTTTAATAGGCCTAACCTGTACTACGAAATACGACCGAAAACAAAAAATGTAGATAGCGATATCACGCGTTTCGTAAAACAAAACGAAGGTAAAAGTGGTATTATTTATTGTTTGAGTAGAAAACGTGTTGAAGAGTTAGCGCAAACGCTTCAAGTAAATGGAATTAAAGCAGTGCCCTACCATGCCGGATTAGATGCGAAAACTCGAGTTAAGCATCAAGACATGTTTTTGATGGAAGACGTAGATGTAGTGGTTGCTACTATTGCATTTGGAATGGGCATCGACAAACCAGATGTTCGCTTTGTTATTCATAACGATATTCCGAAGAGTATTGAGAGTTATTATCAGGAAACCGGACGGGCCGGTCGTGATGGTGGAGAAGGACATTGTTTAGCTTATTATAGTTATAAGGATATAGAAAAGCTGGAGAAGTTTATGAGTGGTAAACCTGTAGCCGAACAAGAAATAGGACATGCCTTGCTTCAAGAAGTAGTCGGATTTGCCGAGACCTCTATGTCTCGCCGAAAATTTATTCTACATTATTTTGGTGAAGAGTTTGATAATGAAACAGGGGACGGTGGAGATATGGATGATAATATGCGTCATCCAAAAAAGAAAAATGAAGCAAAAGAAGAAGCTACTACACTTTTAAAAGTGGTTTCTAGAACCAATCAACAATACAAATCCAAGGAGGTGGTAAATGTTCTTACCGGAAACGTAAATGCACTCATTAAATCGCATCGCACAGATACACAAGACTTTTTTGGAGTGGGTAGTGAAAAATCGCCAGAATATTGGATGGCACTTTTACGTCAGTTATTGGTTGCGGGTTATTTAAGAAAGGATATCGAAACCTACGGTGTTATTAAATTGACGCCAGCTGGGCAAGCCTATATTGAGAGCCCTTCTTCTTTTATGATGACCGAAGATCATCGCTTTAAAGAGGCGAATGATGATGCGATTGTAACGGTCCAAAAAGGCGGAGGCGCTGCGGCAGATGATAAATTGTTCAAATTACTCAAAGCCCAACGAAAGAAAGTGGCAGATGCCCTCAATCTTCCTCCTTTTGTAATTTTTCAGGATCCCTCGTTGGAAGATATGGCCTTAAAATATCCGATTACTCAAGAGGAACTTTCAAATGTGCACGGTGTAGGTGAAGGGAAGGCAAAAAAATATGGTACTTCATTCGTTCAGCTCATTAAAAATTATGTAGAGGAAAATGAAATAGAGCGTCCAGATGATTTTGTTGTGAAATCGACAGGAACGAATAGTGCATTGAAACTGTACATCATTCAAAGCGTAGATCGCAAGCTGCCTTTAACCGACATTGCCGATGCAAAAGGGTTAGAAATGAAAGAGTTTATAAAAGAAATGGAAGCTATTGTTTATAGTGGAACGAAGCTCAATATTTCCTATTGGATCGATGATATTCTTGATGAGGATCAACAAGAAGAAATTCATGAATATTTTCTTGAAGCTGAAAATGACAAAATAGATGTAGCAATAGACGAATTTGATGGCGATTATGATGATGAAGAACTTCGTCTTTATCGCATTAAATTTATAAGCGAGGTCGCAAATTAACGACTTCATTCTCTCTCCAACTTCTAAAATATTTTATAATTCTCACGCCGTTTTCTTGTTATTTCTTAAAGAATTATGTTAATCATAGAATTTTCATATATTTAAATGTTAATTTTTTAACATTTAGCTAACCATAAGAGGTCGACTACCATCAATTAGACCTCTTAAATTATACATATGAAAACCATCAACCTCCTCCCTAAAGGGATTATATCTCTTTGGTTGGTATTTGCTTTTACGGGCTGTAAAAAGGAAACTACACCGCCCATATCTCTAGTGAAGCCAGCATTGTTTACTCAAATGTCATCTCAGCATACGGGTATAAGCTTTAAAAACACTTCGATAGAAACTCCCAAACGACACATCGCACATTACGACTATTTTTATAACGGCAGTGGTGTGGCCATTGGAGATTTTAACAATGACGAGAAACCAGATATATTTTTTGCAGGGAATGATGCTCCTAATGAATTATATGTCAATGAAGGTGACTTCGTATTTACCAATAAAACAGAACAGGCAGGTATTGCCAACAAAAAGTGGTCTACTGGCGTTAGCTTGGTCGATATTAATAATGACGGGTGGATGGATGTTTACGTTTGTAATTCTGGTCCCTATATAAGTGATCATTTACTAGCCAATGAGCTCTACATTAACAACGGAGATCTAACTTTTACCGAAAGTGCAAAAGACTTTGGGATCGCAGATGCGTCTTATTCATCTCAAGCTAATTTTTTCGATATGGATAAGGATGGTGATCTTGATTTATTTGTAATGAACCATTCCCTTATTGGATACGGGAAAGACCTTATACAATGGGAGAAATCATTCAATTCGCAAGAGGAACATGTTCAGAAAAAATCCATGAGCACACTGTACAGAAATAATGGAGATGGTTCATTTACCGACATCACCAAAGAGGCGGGCTTGGATCGTCCAGGATTTGGATTAGGAGTTTCTGTGAGTGATTTTGATGAAAACGGCTTCCTAGATATCTACGTCGCTAACGATTATTTCATTCCAGATTTTCTATTTTTTAATCTCGGAAATGGAAAATTTGTAGAAAATATTAAAGCACGTGCTTCTCACACCTCTTTTTTCTCTATGGGTTGCGATGCGGCCGATTTTAATAATGACGGACTTATAGATCTAGCTGTGGCCGATATGACTCCTTCAGATCATTACCGAAGTAAAACACTTATGGAAAGTATGGATGTGGAAAAATATCGATATCTAGTTGATCATAAAGGATATGTGCCTCAATATATGTTTAATGCCCTTCATTTAAATCGTAGTAAAGGAAATTTTAGTGAAATAGGGCATCAAGCTGGAATAGCCCAAACCGATTGGAGTTGGGCAACGCTCTTAGTTGATTTAGATAATGACACATGGAAAGATCTTGTTATAACCAATGGGTTTAAAAGAGATACAAAAGATAGAGATTGGGCGCAAAAATTGGAGTTGGCTTTTGCTGCAGACAATGCAACCGAAGAAACTGTCTTTGATGTAATTAAGGAAGCTCCGTCCAATCCAATGCCCAATTTTGTGTTTAAAAATAATGGTGACCTTAGTTTTGAAAATAAATCTAAAGAATGGGGGTTTGCACAACCCTCATTTTCTCAAGGTGCAGCCTATGGGGATTTAGATAATGACGGTGATTTGGATTTAGTAGTAAATAATCTAGAAAAAGAAGCTTTTGTTTATCGTAATAACACTCAAGATCATACCGATAAAAACTATATACAATTTGTTCTGTCTCAGAAAGATTTGTCCGCTAGTGTTATGAATACACAAATAAAAATTAGCACGGCTTCTGGGTCTCAAATGTTAGAATATAGTTTTGTGCGAGGGTATTTATCTACGATGCAACCCATGGCACATTTTGGTTTGGGGACTATTGAGAATATTGATGATGTCGAATTTTTGTGGCCAGATGGAACAGTTAGTTCCATTTCGAATCCTCAAATAAATATCAAGCATCATATTGATAAAAGCACGTTGAGCAGTAAAATGCCATTACCCGATAAAGAATCTTTACCCTTTACCGATATTGCCTCACGTATGGGCCTTGGCGCTTATAAGCATACTGAAAATACCTTTGATGACTATCAAAAAGAAATATTGCTGCCCCATAAACAGAGCACTTTAGGTCCTGCGCTCACTGTTGGAGATGTAAACGGAGATGGATATGATGATTTATTTGTTGGGGGCGCGAAAGGACAAGCGGCAATGCTGTATTTTCAGGACCTTAAAAAAGGATTTCTGCCAGTTTCAACTCCTTTATTCCAACAAGAAGCTAGGTATGAAGATTTGGGTGCAACTATGCTCGATGTTGATCTTGATGGAGATTTAGATTTATATGTCGCCAGCGGAGGTGGTGGTGATGTAGAGAGCCAAACATCACTTTTACAAGATCGAATCTATTTAAATAATGGAAAAGGTGGTTTTACCAAAACAAAAAATCTGCTTCCCGAAATCAGTACCAGTACTTCATGGGTTTCACCGCACGATTGGGATGCAGATGGAGATTTAGATCTTTTTATAGGTGGAAGGAATACGCCAGGGAAATATCCATTACCATCAACTTCCTATCTGTTAGAAAATCAAAACGGTATTTTTATTGATGTTACTGAGCAATTAGCACCAGAGTTATCGAATTTAGGAATGGTCACTTCATCCTGTTGGTCTGATGTTAATGGAGATGGTAAGAAAGATATTGTGATTGGAGGAGAGTGGATGCCAATAAGTATTTTTTTAAACACAGAAAATGGGTTCGTTAATAATACCGAAGCCTATGGTTTATCCAAGGAAACAGGGTGGTGGTACAGCATAAAGAATGGAGATTTTGACAATGATGGGGATGATGATTACATCGTAGGGAATATTGGTTTAAATAATAAATTCCATCCCAAAAAAGACAAGCCGCTGCATGTTTTTTCAAATGATTTTGATTCAAACGGCACATTAGACATTGTTTTAAGTAAAGAATATAAAGGCAATTTAGCTCCGGTACGAGGGAAAGAGTGTTCAACACAACAAATGCCGTTTATTTCTGAAAAGTTCCCCATGTTCTCCGACTTTGCTTCTTCTAAGTTAGAAGATATTTATGGCGCGGAGAAAATAGCGAGTGCTTTGCACTATACTGCTTACAATTTTGCGAGCGTCTATATGGAAAATTTAGGCAATGGGACCTTCGATATGAAGCAACTACCATCTATAGCTCAACTTGCTCCTATTAAGGATATGGTAGTTTTGGATTTTGACAAAGATGGTAACCTAGATCTAGTAGTTGGCGGAAATCAATTGCACACCGAAGTTGAAACTACTTCCTATGATGCCGGTAAAGGTTTGTTTCTCAGGGGTCTTGGTAATGGCACGTTTCTGCCTTATACCAAGATTGAAGAAAGTGGAATTTTTATGCCAAAAAATGTGCGCCAGTTGGAACTTATTGGTGTATTTAGAGAAAAGCGTCCGGCCGTTCTGGTAGCTAATAACGACGAGCGCCTGCAACTATTTGTTTGGACCCAGTAAGATTTCCATGTCTTGCAATTTTTGAACTATCTTTTAATCTTTTTTTAAATAACACAGAATATAGGTCTTCAATTTTCAAAATCTAATCGTACCTTTGCGGCTTCAAAAGCACTGCTGAAAAGCGAGTGTTATCTACTTTAAAATAAACGATATGCAAGAAGGTATTTACGTAAAAATAACCACCGAAAAAGGAGAGATCCTTGCCAAATTAACTCATGACAAAACACCTGGAACTGTAGGTAATTTTGTAGCCTTATCTGAAGGAAATTTAGAAAACGATGCCAAACCTCAAGGAACTCCTTATTACGATGGTTTAAAGTTTCATCGTGTAATTCCAGACTTTATGGTGCAAGGAGGCGATCCTGCAGGTACTGGAGCTGGTGGACCAGGATATAATTTTGATGATGAGTTTCATCCAGACTTACGCCATAGCGGACCTGGGGTTTTATCAATGGCAAATGCCGGACCTGGCACCAATGGAAGTCAGTTTTTTATCACGCATGTGGCGACTGATTGGTTAGACGACAAACATACCGTATTTGGACATGTAGTAGAAGGTCAAGATGTTGTAGATAGCGTTGCTCAAGGAGATACTATGCAGAAAGTAGAGATCGTTCGTGTTGGTGCTGAAGCCGAAAGTTGGAATGCTGTTGAGGCGTTTCGTCAATTCAACGGTGCTAAGGCCGAACGAGAGGCCGCTGCATTGAATGCACAGAAAGAGTTGCTTACTTCTATTTCGGAAGGATTTGATGAAACTGAAAGTGGATTGAGGTATCAAATTATTCAAAAAGGTGACGGAGCACAAGCAGAAAAAGGAAAAACAGTAGCGGTTCATTATAAAGGAATGTTCGCCGATGGTGGTGAATTTGATAATTCATACAAACGCGGAAATCCAATTGAATTTCCAGTTGGAATGGGGAATGTTATTCCTGGCTGGGATGAGGGAATTCTATTGTTGAAAGTAGGAGACAAGGCACGCTTTGTAATCCCATCGCATTTAGGCTATGGTAGTCGCGGTGCAGGAGGAGTAATTCCACCTAATGCTACGCTAGTATTCGACGTAGAACTTATGAATGTAAAATAGTTCATAACCTGTTCAGAAAATAGATAAGAAAACGTCTTCCGCAAGGAGGGCGTTTTTTATTTTTACAAAAAACCTTTCAACTCGATGAATTTAGAACAACAGCGTTATCCTATTGGTCGTTTTCAAGCACCAGCAAACATTTCAGAAAAACTATTACAAGAAGCCATCACTATTTTGGAAATTTTTCCAGAAAATCTGAAAACATTGGTGCAAGGTATTAGTGAAGAGTCCTTAGATACTCCTTATCGCGAAGGTGGTTGGACCGTTAGACAATTATTGCACCATATATCCGATAGTCATCACAATAGTTATATTCGTTTTAAATGGGCACTAACCGAAGAGAATCCGGTGATTAAGGCATATGATCAAACGGCGTGGGCAGAAGTAGGTGATTATAAAACAACACCAATTGCTTGGTCATTGGAACACGTAGAAATTGTTCATCATAAGTTGGTGCATCTACTAAAAATGCTTTCTGACGATCAATGGCAACGTACTTTTAGGCATCCAGAAACGAACGAGGAAACAAATCTGAAAGAAAATGCATTGCGATATGCTTGGCATAGCATGCATCACTATGCACATATAAAGAATGCGTTATAAGCGGACTGAATAGTACTTATTCTTTCCACTTAATATTGCAACCAATACTGGGTTTCTGATCTTTTCTTTGCGGATTGTTATTTAGAATGTTATCCAACGCTTCTCGAACGTCACGTCCATTGACAGGGATACCATTTCCAGGCCTGGAATTATCCAGCTGTCCTCTATAGACTAATTTAAGAGACGTGTCGAAAACGTAAAAGTCAGGCGTGCAGGCGGCGTCATACGCTTTCGCTACTTCCTGTGTTTCGTCGAAAAGGTAAGGAAAGGGGTATTTAAGTTTTCTCGCTACTTTCCACATATGCTCTGGTCCATCTTGCGGATAATTTTCTATATCATTGCTGCTAATGGCAACAAAACCAAATCCGGTAACGCGATAATCGTTCGCTATACGCACCAATTCGTCGTTGACATGAACTACAAACGGACAATGATTACAAATAAACATAACCACAGTTCCTTTTTCACCCCGAATATCTTGTAGTGTAACTGGTTGGTTGGTAATCGAATCAATAAGATTAAAATTTGGCGCTTGCGTACCTAACGGAAGCATCGTAGAAGGAGTTAAAGCCATTGTTTATTAGTATTAGTATGTTCGATACTGTCAAAGTTACACTTTAAAAGGCTAGTTTTTCGGGTACAGATACTTTAAATTGTAACACGGCGTTGCGCTCGTCGTCTTTTATTTACTAACTCAATCTTATGAAGTATACAATCGCGTTACTAGTACTTGTTTTTTCGGTATCAGCATGTACGAAAGAAACTCCATCGCATATCGAGTATGAAATATCACATCATGTTCAAGATAGCACAGCCTTTCTAAAAATTGTAATGAGTTTTGAGCCAGATTCAGATGGTACTACCGAATTATCATTTCAAAATAAAGCTTGGGGTCAAGATAGTTTACATCATGTAATTGGTTCTATGAAACTTTTAGAAATAGAAGGAGAAGTTAAAGCCGATCCTGAGAATCATGTGATTAAATTAAGCCATCCTGCGGGCCTTAAGAACTTGAATTTCGAATATACATTACAACAAGATTATAGGGGAGCCGTGACCACCCGAAACGATTTTAGACCTATTGTTCAACCACATTTTTTTCACGTGTTTTCTCATAACCTATTTATGCTGCCAATGCATATATTGGAAAGTACGAACGATCAATTCAATCTAGAGGTACTCTGGCAGAATTTACCTGATTCTTTTACAATTGCAAATAGCTTTGGAACGAATAAAACCAAACAATTCATTGAAGGGATTTCTGAGCAAGAATTTCATAGTGCAATCTGGACCGGTGGGGATTTTAGAGTGCATACTATGGAAGTTCAAGGAAACGAAGTTGTATTCGCAATTCGGGGTGATTGGAAGAATTTTACTGATGAAGAAATGACGGGTATCCTTGAGAAAACTGTAAAGGCGCAACGTGATTTTTGGCAAGATCATTCACAGCCCTATTTTTTAGTGACTATGATTCCAACATTTGAAAAAAATGGCTCCAGTTTTCATGGTACAGGACTTACAGATTCGTTTGCGGTGTCTGCTTCCAACAACGAACGCTTGGAAGTAGAGGGGCTTGTGTATCTCTTTAATCATGAACTTATGCATAATTGGACTGGTAAGGTGATTAAAAACGAAAATGAAGAAGAACAATACTGGTTTAGTGAAGGGTTCACCGAATATTACGCCTTCAAAAATATTGCTAGAAACTCCATTTATGGATTAGATGCCTCTTATTTTCTGAAAGAAATAAATAGGACGGTTATGGAACTCACTGCTTCACCTGTTCAAACGGCGCCTAATAATGAGATTAACTATGATAATTTTTGGTCGAACCGCGACTATGGAAAGTTACCATACTATCGAGGTGCCTTTTTTGCATTTTACTTGGACTATAAAATTAAACAGGATTCTAATAATAAAAAAAGTTTGGACGATCTGATCTTGAAGATCAAAGAGGAAGCTGTTGCGCATGGTCAAAATTTGAATCATTCTTTTTTTATAGAAACAGCAAATACGTTCTTACAGGAAGATATTACACCATTTTTTGAACAGCATATTCTGAAAGGAGAATCGATGCCAATCGATAAAATTTATAGAAATTTTGAATTCGAATTTCATCCTACTTCGGAAGTATTTGGATTGGGGTTTGAAATTTCTGAAGACAAAAAAATAACTCATATCGATCTTACGTCCAATGCGTATGCTGCGGGACTTCGAAATGGAGATCAACTTGTGTCGGGGACGTACGGGTATGATATATCTGAGCTCGCCAACTTCAAAATTAAAAAAGGAGGTGAGGAAAAAGAAATTGCTTTTTATCCAGCTGTAGCGTCTGCTATACCAAGCTTAAAGATTAAGCAAGAGCTGAAATTAGATTAGCAAAGAATTGCTGTTAAAAGACGCTCAGCGGTTCTGTTATCAACTGATAAAAACCACTTATCTTTGAGAAAAACTCACAGTTAATGAAATCATTCGTTTTTCTTATTGGTTGTACACTCCTATTTTCAGCTTGTAAAGATTCCAAATCACAAGCGACAGCACCGCTTGAAAAAATAGCATCTTTTGAAAAATTAAACAACTTGGAGTGGGTTCTTGGTAATTGGTCTAATATCAACGAGAATACACAGTCGTTTGAGGTATGGGAAAAGGAAAGCGATAGCGTTTTTATTGCAATGAGTGTAACGCTGCAGGAAGGTGATACTATCTTTGCCGAAAGTATGCGGTTGTATCAAACAGACAATCGTTTACACTTATATATAGAAACGGTGGGCGCAGATGCAAATCCCGTAACGTTTACACAAATTGAAAATGCGCAATATCCATTTACCTTCGAGAATCAGGCCAATGAATTTCCATCTCAAATAACTTATTCGCAGCCTTCGAAAGATAAAATACATGCATGGGTAAGCGGGACTATAGATGGTGCGCCGCAAACATCCGATTTTTATTTCAATAAAACGAACTAATAGCTACACCTCGGTGTCTATTGTGCTGGTAACAACATAATACCGTGGGTCGTCAATAGAGTCTTCTATTACGGTTTCAAACTCTGGATTCCATTTAAGAAGCAATGCCTTACAATCGGGACTTAAATGTGTTAGCGTAACTTTTTTGTCTTGCTCTTGATATTTGTTTACGATTCCGCGAAGAGCTTCTACACCAGAATGATCAGATACTTTTGATTCAATAAAATCAATCTGTACATGTTTTGGATCCGTAGCTATGTCGAATTTGCTATTAAAAGCCCCTGTTGACCCAAAAAATAAAGGCCCCCAAATTTCATAGACTTTGGTGCCATCTTCTTTCATACTCTTACGTGCTCGGATCATAGTTGCATTTTTCCAGGCAAAAACTAAGGCCGAAATAATTACTCCCGCAATTACAGCCACAGCTAAATCCTGCCAAACAGTAATTGCCGAAACGGCAATAAGTACAATGGCGTCACTCAATGGAATTTTGTGTAAAATTCTGAAGCTACTCCAAGCAAAAGTTCCTATAACTACCATAAACATCACTCCTACGAGCGCGGCAATAGGAATTTGTTCTATCAGACCAGCGCCAAACAATACAAAACAAAGGAGGGCTACGGCAGCAACAATACCCGATAAGCGTCCGCGTCCACCAGAACTAACATTAATAATGGACTGACCAATCATGGCACATCCACCCATACCTCCAAACAGTCCGTTCAGAATGTTGGCAGCTCCTTGGGCCGCACATTCGCGGTTTCCACTACCACGAGTTTCTGTCATTTCATCGATGAGGTTGAGCGTCATTAAGCTTTCAATAAGTCCAACTGCAGCTAAGACGAGAGCGGTTGAAAAAATAAGTCCCCAATGCCCGGATAGGGTATCGAATAAACCAAAAATTTGCCCTTGAAATGTTGGTAATCCGCCTTGCAATCCTTCACCACCACCATCGCGAATAAATGAGCCAACTGTACTCACATCAATTCCTCCAAATATGGTTATACAAGCCACAACAATAATTGCGGTTAACGCAGCGGGTACTTTCTTGGTTAATTTAGGTAGTCCAAACATAATTCCCATTGTGAGTGCTACTAGACCCAGCATGACTAGTAATTGTGTTCCTTGCAGCCATTGCGTTTGCCCATTAACAGTTTCTTTAAAAAGTCCAAGTTGCGATAAAAAGATAACGATCGCGAGCCCATTCACAAAGCCCATCATAACTGGATGTGGGATTAAACGAACAAATTTTCCTAGGCGCAATACACCGGCTAAAATTTGAATGGCTCCCACTAATAATAAAGTGATAAATAGCCACTGTAAACCAAGATTTTCTACAGGTGCTGTTAGCGCATCGCCTACCTCGTTTCCTTTCTGAATAAGATGGACCATGACAACTGCCATTGCGCCAGTCGCTCCAGAAATCATACCAGGACGTCCACCTGCGATAGCGGTAACAATTCCCATCATAAAAGCACCATATAATCCAACCAAAGGATCGATACCAGCAACAAAAGCAAAAGCTACAGCTTCTGGAACTAAAGCCAATGCAACTGTAAGTCCAGATAGAATATCATTCTTTGGATTGAAGGTGAAATTTTTAAATAGAAAGGTTTTCATGATGCTATCTTTTGAAGGGCGCAAAGATAGTTTTTTCCTTTCGATCTTGGAGGAGAAGCACTTATAAATTAAATCTCCGCTTGTAACGCTTCTATTTGCTCTGCAATGCGTTGTGCTTCTGCGTATTTTTGGTCACTTAACGCGCGGTTAGTCGTGGATAATTTGTGGTAATCACCCATTAAGATTTCATACTTTTTCTGAAGTACTGCAATGGGGTCTTTCTTCTTGAATATTCCAAACATCTGTTTTTTTTCAAAGTTACAAACTGCCAGTGGCTCAATCTGTTAAGATGGTACTAAAAGAATAAGGATCGTATTAAAAATGACGCCTAATTGGCGCCATTTTTAATACATAATTTTTGTGGATTTATTTTTTGGAGGCTACCCACTTATTAATTTTATTCTCCAATAAAGCCAATGGTACACAGCCTGTTTCAAGCACTTGATTATGAAACTCGCGAATATCGAATTTGTCACCTAATTCATTAGCTGCGTTCGTGCGAAGCTCTCTAATTTTTAATTGACCAATTTTATATGAAAGTGCTTGTCCTGGGTTGGCCATATAACGCTCTATTTCAGAAATAATACTCGCTTCAGACTCTGCTTCATTATCTAAAGAATATTGGATGGCTTGCTCTCTCGTCCATCCTTTGCTGTGCATTCCAGTATCCACTACAAGACGAATAGCACGATGCATTTCGGCGCCTAACATTCCAAAATACTGATAAGGATCTGTCATTAATCCGAGTTCTTTACCAAGCGATTCGGTGTATAAGGCCCAGCCTTCACCATAGCCGCTATACCATAGCGTCTTTCTGAATTGAGGTAATTCTTCGCTTTCCTGTGTTAAGGAAATTTGATAGTGATGCCCTGGAATCGCTTCGTGCAAAAACAAAGATTCATCACTATAGGTGTTGTATTTGGTTACATCTGGAATAGGGGTATAGAATATTCCAGGGCGTGTTCCATCTAAGGAACCAGGATTGTATTCTGCACTGGCCGAATTTTCACGAAACGCTTCTGTCCTTCTAACTTCAAAAGCGGTTTTCGGTTTAACGTCGAATAACTTTTCAATTTGAGGTTTCATACGTTCGTGAATGGCGTTAAAATTATCAATGACTTGCTGTGGATCTGTGAACGGCATCAATTCTTTATTGTTGCGAACATAATCGAAGAAAGATTTCAAATCCTTATCATAGCCTACTTCTGCTTTTACTTTTTCCATTTCTCCTCGAATGCGGGCTACTTCGGCTAATCCTAGATCGTGAATTTCACTAGCCGTCATATTGGTTGTAGTGTATAATTTAATTTGGTAATTATAATAATCACTTCCGTTAGGTAGTGCATCAATACCGCTACTTTCTCGTCCCGATTCCAAATATTCATTAGCCATAAAATCATGAAGACTTTTGTATGCGGGAATGATACGTGAGGAAACTAATCGTTTATAATCGGAAGTTAGGGACGACTTTTCTTCTTCCGTAAAATCTTCTGGAAAATTTCGAATTGGAGCTGTAAATAAGTGTTTGTCCAAATCGCTTATGGTCATCGCTTCTAACTGCGGCAATACTTTAACGATAAGTGATTTAGGGAGTACATAGCCTTCTGTCATCCCTTTTCGCATGTTGGCTTCTGCCGATGCTAGCCAGTCTATATAGCCATTAAGACGTTGCATCCAGTTTTGATAATCTTCTACTGTTTTAAATGGTTGTGCTCCAGCACCACTTGCCAATTGTCCGGCTCCAAGATTTAAAGACCACATTTGGTCTATAGGCATATATTCTGGTTTTTTGAAATTCATTCCTTCTAGTGCCATATTACACTCCCAAAGAAGAATTTCTTTTGTCATGCGCTCCGTTTCGGTCAAGTTTGCTTCGGGGAAACCGGCTAAACTATCCTTGTAACTTTTAAAATGTGCTTTTGCTTTTGCGATGTTCTCTGGTGCTAACGGATTTGGAAACTGATCGTTGTAACGGTTGTCACCAGCAAAGGTTGCTTGAATGGGGTTTAACTTCAAACCGTCTTCATAATAATTATCAAGTAATGTATTAAACTCGCTGCTCATTGAAACAGTCGATGCGTCGGTTTTTGCCTCCTCTTTGCAACCTACTAATAGGGTAATTGCAAAGATGTATACTAGGGATTTTTTAAACATAATATCATTGGATTGATTGAATTTATAAAGATACTCGAACAGCACACAATAACCAATGATGCTGGTAGAATTAACAAAAGACATGTAGATAGTTTTGAACCCGCTTTTGTCCCTTGGTCTAAGTTTCTGTTCTAGGTAATAAATTCCTATCTTTCTTCTATGATTACAAATACGACTAGACGGTTTTTAATCTCGCTATTAACAACAACGGCATTACTATATAGAGATAAGCGATCAAGACGATATTCTCTTATTCCTGCTGTTATTATAGGTATTGGATTTTTACTACCTCAGCAAATGATAATTCCAGTCGATGGCGCTACGGTCAAGGATTGGGATGATCATTCGTTTTGGGCGTACCCTTGGGGGAGCTCAATTACGCATAAGGGCATCGATATTTTTAAAGAGCGAGGGACTCCAGTCGTTTCATCAACACATGGAATTGTCGTATATACACATGAAGGTGGAAAAGGAGGGAAGAGTGTTATGGTTTTGGGCCCGAAATGGCGTTTTCATTACTATGCTCATTTAGATAAGATAGAAGCTACAACATTGCAACCGTTAAAAAGGGGTGCTATTTTAGGCACGGTTGGAGATACCGGAAATGCCAAAGGCAAACCTCCGCATTTGCATTATGCAATTACGACCCCTTTTCCCTATTGGTGGCTCCGTGATGCCGAAGCAGTGCAAGGCAATCGAAAAATGTTTCACTTAGATCCAGATACATGGCTCAGAAATTAACTTTGGCACTTCTTTTGTATTTAGTACATCAAAATGAAACATACAGTAAATTTCTACCTACTAGAAATCACTAAAAAGAAACATTTTTAATAAAAACACCCCTATTTAATTTAAACAGGGGTGTTTTGATTGTTGTGTATTTGGATTACATCTGATCGCCAAAGAAAATAGCATTCATCAATAATTTATTTGTTCCATACCAAAATGCTCTAAAGTTTGTGTTATCGGTAAAATAGATTACTTGCCCTCTACCCATACCTCTCGTTTTAAAAGGTACCGTGTTTTTAAGATCTTCGAGGTTTTCTTCAGAAATATAACCACTCAGCAATGGTTGGTTGGTGTATTGGATAGGGTTGTTGTAACTGTTCTTATCTGCTTCAGCAAACAAGGTTGTATTTCGAAACATTGCCAAAGTATTGTTTTTATATCCAAACGCAATGGGATGTGATCTATCCAGTATCGTCTCAAAAATGGCACCTCCAATCACTTGCGCACCACGGAAGTCGTTGCGTTGTTCAAATGTGATCGACTTAGCACTGTCATTTCTAGATTTAAATGTCATTTCTAGCAATTTATGCGAGTTAAGCCAGCGACCTGCGCTTCGATATCCTATGAGCGTTCCGCCACCGCGTACCCACGTTTTTAGTTTTTCAGCATTATCTTTAGAAAGACCGCTTCCCCAACTGGCCGGTAATATGATGTCTGTATAGCGACTTAAATCGGCACGCCCGAAATTACGACTGTCAATTTTGGTAATGTGCATGTCGTAACGCGTGTCGAATAAATGCCACATTTCTCCAGCATCATACGGATTAATACCATCGCCAATAATGATCGCAACCTTAGGCGCTTCCAATGCTCGAAATTGATTACTTCCTAAGTCGATACCTTTGGTTAAACCAGTGCTAACTGCAACAATATCTAGATGACTTTCACTGGCGACCTTTTGTAGAAATTGGGCCATCTCGTTAGCATCCATTTTCTGATTTTGAACAGGAATTAAAATGGTTCCATAATCATATTCTTTATTTTCTACCGAAAAAGGTTTCATGCCCACTTTAGCCCTCAAACCTGCTTGTAAAATCTGATTAAGAGCTTTAGGTGTATAATATTCGTGCCATTGCATTAAATACCCATACGTAGATGTGCGAACAGGTGCGGGAGACTTCATGGAGAGCTGAGTAACTTCTTGACCAGCACGGCTTAAATTTGTCTCTTCATAATCTAAGTTAAATGCGAGTGGAAATGTCCAAGCGCTAATGTCGTAAAATAAACTATCCTGAAAGCTAGTTCGTTTCTCAAACATGGCGTTGATAAGGCGATGTTGTTTTTGATTCTTTGGAACGATATACGCATGTCCTTTTTTGTAATTCTTACCGTTGGAAGAAAAATCGCTTTTTAGCTCATGAAATTTAATTTTGTGTCTCTCTAAGATTTCGGCCAAATGAAATGTCTTAGCTGCGTCAGTCTCATCTCCAAAAACAATAGCGCCTCCTTTTGAAGCTTCTTTACGTGCATTACTAAAGAAATCTCGTTGGTAGTTTAGCATTTCCGCACGCATGTTAACTGCTGCATCTAAGGTAGATAGAGCCGCTGTAAATTGATTGCGTATGGTAAAAGGAAAGGTTAGTACACCATTGGCACTTTCTTGAGCATGGCCTCGAGAAGAAGCCTGTTCGAATAGAATTCCCACCGCTCCATTGATATCTGGAAATGTAGAACCTTTTCCGTAGTAGAAGTCATCGAAACTTTCCTCAGTGTAGTAGAAACTTCCTAGTTTGTCGAAAGCTTTTACATGGAATTTGGCGATAGCTCCTGTTAAATCTTGATTTTTTTGTGGTGTTAATGGGTGTGTTCGTGAGGGAATTCCAGGCTGGAAGAAAAAACTAGCATTGGTTCCCATTTCGTGATGATCGGTCAATATGTTTGGATACCAATCGTGGAAAGATTTAATTCGAGCACGACTTTCTGGTAACTGAACTGGAAGCCAGTCTCTATTCATATCAAACCAATAATGGTTGGTACGTCCTCCAGGCCAAACTTCACTGTATTCACGGTCGTTCGGGTCTGGATTTATATTCTGACTCTTATGCATGTTGGCCCAATAGGCGAAGCGCTGCAGTCCATCTGGATTGTACGATGGATCGAACAAGATCACCACATTGTTTAGTAGCTCGTCTATTTTAGGACCTTGAGCTGCTGCCAAATAGTAGGCGGCTGCGAGTGAAGCATTAGATCCACTAGGTTCATTACCATGGATAGAAAACCCTTGATACACTACTATAGGCATTTCTGCTGTGTTTTGGCTACCACTGTTCGCTTCGGTGAGCGCCACATGATTGCTCTTTATGGATGCTATATTGTTATGATTGCTGGGTGAAGTAATTGTTAAGAGTAACAGTGGGCGTCCTTCAAAAGTACTGCCTCTATTTTCGATGGTAATTCGATCACTTGCTGCAGCAACTGCCTTCATATACTGAGCAAGTTTATCATGAGTGATATGCCAATCACCTACTTCATGACCAATAACACTTTTAGGTGTAGGTATGTTATGGTTATACGTTACATCTTTAGGAAGGTAGTAATCTAAATCTACTTGAAAATCTTGGGCAAGAGTCGCTATTGAAATAAACAAAGCGAAAAGAAAAGGAAAATTCTTCATTTGGTTAGTTTTGTTAGAATGTGCTTTAGGGATCGTAACAATGTTCGGTTATAATAAAATGCTTCAGCAAATTAAAAACAAAGTGATTAGCCCAGTGAATAGGGAGGCAAAGTAAGCTTTGCATTTCGCCCAAAGCATAAATATAAAAAAACCGCCTCAATTGCTTGAGACGGTTTAACGTAAATTTATAGTGTCGACCGATTAAATGTCGTCAAAATCGATATCAGTGAAAGATGAAGTGTCTGCTTCACCATTCTCTTCATGCGTTGCGTCAGCAGTTACAGTATCTTCTGTAGTTGATTCTTCTCTTTTGTAGTCAGCTTGGTGACGTTCGCTAATTACCTCTTCTCCTTTAGCATCGATAATGTAGTCGATCATTTCAGCGAGGTGATCTTTAAATTCAATAAAATCTTCCTTGTACAAATAGATTTTGTGCTTTTTGTAATGGAAGGAACCATCGTCGTTGGTAAATTTCTTGCTTTCGGTAATCGTTAGGTAGTAATCCCCACCTTTTGTAGAACGTACATCAAAAAAATACGTTCTTCTTCCTGCCCTCATTACTTTCGAGAAAATTTCCTCTTTCTCCATCGTATAATCACTCATATTGGTCAATTTTTTATAAGACTCTGCCAAAAATCCAAAAAAAAACCAAAAATGCCAAAGCATGTTCTAGATTTCTTTTTCGCTCAGCTGTTTTCGATATAGTTCTTTATAATACCCATCGGTGTTTACTAGCTCATTATGAGAACCTTGCTGGATTATTTTACCTTCCTCTAATACAATTATTTTGTCCGCATTTTTTGCTGAAGATACCCGATGACTCACTAATATGGTCGTCTTATCGGCCGAAATTCGGTGTAAGTTTTGAAGAATCTCCTCTTCGGTTTCGGTGTCTACAGCGCTAAGGCAATCGTCGAAAAGTAAAATATTTGGATCTTTAATAATGGCTCTTGCAATCGAAACTCGCTGCTTTTGTCCACCGCTTAAAGTAATTCCACGCTCTCCTAATACAGTGTCGTATCCTTGATTAAATTCAACTATATTTTTGTGGACTGCAGCATTTTTGGCAGCCTGAATGACTTCATCTTCTGTGGCATTTTCTTTACCGAACTTAATATTGTTTTTAATAGAGTCGCTAAACAAGAATGCATCCTGAGGAACATAACCTATGCTGTCCCGTAAATTCATAAGATTGAGTTCTTTTGCAATTGTATTATCCACCAAATAATCGCCTTGATCGATATCGTATAAGCGCCCGACAAGCTCTAAGATTGTAGATTTCCCAGAGCCGGTGTTTCCTACAATTGCCAGGGTTTCTCCAGGAGCAACTTCAAAAGATACTTCTTTAAGGGCTGTTATGTTCGTATCAGGATATGTGAAACTCACATTTTTAAATTGTATGGCTCCAGTGACAGGTGTTGCAGCCTCTTGATGATTTTTAATTTCCGGAACTTCATCCAAAAACTCATTGATTCGTTTTTGCGAAGCCTCTGCTTGTTGTATGATGGAAGACACCCAGCCAACTATGGCTACAGGCCATGTGAGCATGTTAACGTAAATAAGAAACTCTACAATGGTACCAAAATCTATCTTCCCATCGATATATTGATTACCTCCTATGTATACTACTAACAAGTTACTCGCGCCTATTAATAAAACCATAAGTGGGAAAAACAAGGCTTGGACCTGCGTAAGTCTTATGTTTTTGTCTTTACTTCCTTCGGAAAGCACATTAAAATTTGCGTTAGTTCTTGGCTCAATACCGTACGCTTTAATCACCGAAATTCCGCTAAAACTTTCTTGTGTAAAAGTGGTAAGTTTAGATAAATATTCCTGAACAATTGTACTTCGCTTGTGAATCTCAATACTTAATTTATAAATACTCAAAGATAGAATTGGAAGAGGAGCTATCGCATAAAGGGTTAGCAAGGGAGCTGTGTAAAACATATACGAAAGCGCAACAATAAAGAGCGTTACCGTAGTTGTGCTATACATAAGTGCTGGACCCGCATACATGCGCACTTTCGAAACATCTTCACTGATGCGACTCATAAGATCACCAGTTCTGTTTTGTTTGTAAAAACTCAATGATAACTTTTCGTATTGTTTAAAGATTACATTCTTTAAATCGAATTCGATGTACCTAGACACTACGATGATGGTTTGTCGCATTAAAAACGTAAAAAAGGCAGAAAGTAGGGCAGCGCCAATAATTGTCAAAATATTATTGAGAAGTTCAGCTTTTAACATTTCGGCAGGCAAGTTTCCTTTCAAATAGGAGTCGATTGCGTTGGTAGAAGCCCCAATTTGAGCGGGGACTACAATCCGAAAAACGGTTGCAATCATCGTAATAACAAGACCTAGGAGCAAACGACCTCTATATTTTACGAAGTAGCGATTCAGGAACTTAAGTTCTTTCATAGGAACGATCGACTATTTATTAACAAATTCTTCTTTTAACAACTATTTTTTTGTGGAATTTACAATTATCAGCTAATTTTGCACGTCCTTTTTAAGGAATGTATAAACTTATAACTTTATGGTGACTGATGTAGTAAATGCGAATGACCTGAAAAAGATTGCCCCAGTCTTTGGACAATTTTCTTTCGATGATCACGAACAAATTGTATTCTGTAACGACAAAGATACAGGATTAAAAGCAATAATAGGAATCCACAATACCGTTTTAGGACCAGCTCTAGGAGGAACCAGAATGTGGCAATATGCAACGGAATGGGATGCTTTAAACGATGTGCTCCGTTTGTCTCGTGGAATGACTTATAAAAGCGCAATCACTGGTTTAAATCTTGGTGGAGGTAAAGCTGTTATAATTGGTGATGCCAAGACACAAAAGACACCAGAATTAATGCTTCGTTTTGGAGAGTTCGTTCATTCATTAAGTGGAAGATACATTACGGCAGAAGATGTAGGAATGGCTACTAGCGATATGGATTTAGTGCGAACAGTGACTCCTTACGTGACAGGAATTTCTGAAGACAAAGGTGGTGCCGGAAATCCTTCACCAATTACAGCGTATGGTGTTTTTATGGGAATGAAGGCAGCCGCAAAATATGCGTATGGAAATGACGACCTTGAAAATAAAGTAGTTTATGTTCAAGGAATCGGTAATGTAGGTGAGGCCTTGGTAGAGCACTTATCTAACGAAGGAGCTAAGGTGGTAATAAGTGATATAAATCAAGAGCGACTTGAAGAAGTTCGAGATAAATATAGCGTCTCCATTTACGAGGGCAGTAATCTTTATGCCGAAGAGATGGATATCTACGCTCCATGTGCTTTAGGCGCTACGGTTAATGATTCAACATTACCACAACTTAAAGCTAAGGTTATTGCTGGTGCGGCCAACAACCAATTAGCTAATGAAGATAAACATGGAATGTTACTTCGTGAAAAAGGAATTGTATATGCTCCAGATTTCTTAATAAATGCAGGTGGAATTATAAATGTATATGCCGAGTTGGAAAATTACGGTAAGCAGGAAATCATTCGAAAGACCGAAAATATTTACAATACTACTCTTGAAATTCTAAGCAATGCCGAGGCTAATGGTGTGACCACACATCAAGCAGCTTTTGATATTGCACAGGGACGAATTGATGCTCGAAAAAAAGAGCAATAGTTGTCTCTAAAATAGTATCTTTGCAGCGCACAGGAGTTCCCTGTGCGTTGTTAGTTTTTCAACTTAAGTTCTTTGCAACTATGCTTACCAGACGACATATTCGCGTAAAAGTATTACAATCCATTTATGCTGCCAATCAGGCACAGCAAGACGATTTAGGTAAACAAGAAAAATTTCTTGTGTATAGCATGGGGCAAATGCAAGATTTATATGTATTGCTGTTGCAATTGACCGTGGCGATTAAAAAGCACGCCGAAAGTTATTTGGAAAAGTCTCAAAAAAAGCACTTGGCAACCGCCGAAGAAAAAAATCCGAGTCGCTCGTTTGTAGAAAACAAAGTACTTCATCTTATTTCCGAAAACCCTCAATTAAAGGAAATTTTAAAGAACAAAAAATTGGATTACTGGACGCAGGATGATGAATATGTTGCGATTCTCTTTAACGAACTTAAAACCCAAGACTGGTATCAAGATTATTTGAATAAGAATGAAACTAGTTTTAAAGAAGACCGAGAGTTAGTCGTTCAACTCTACAAGCGAATAATTGCACCTAATGAACAACTTTATGAATATTTAGAAGACAAGCGTCTTACTTGGCTAGACGATTTCCCTCTTGTAAATACAGCCTTGGTAAAAATGCTTTCTAAAATTACGGAAAGCAATGTTGCTGATGTCTTGTTGCCAACTTTATACAAAAATGAAGATGATCAAGAATATGCCATTCAGTTGTTGCGAAAAACGATTTTAAACGATGACAAGCTATCCCAATCAATTGAAGGGAAAACGCCAAATTGGGATAAAGATCGCATCGCCGAATTAGATATGATTATTTTAAAATTGGGTATTTCGGAGTTTTTATATTTCCCTTCTATACCCGCGAAGGCAACAATTAACGAATATTTAGAGGTTGCGAAAGAGTATTCTACTCCTAAAAGTAGTATTTTTATCAACGGAATTTTAGATAAACTGGTGAAAGAGTTCACCGAAAATGGACAATTAAATAAAATAGGGCGGGGACTTCTATAGCTTTTAAAAAATTCCTACATTAGCCTCGCTTTTTTATAATTTAAATAACACACTATGAAAAAATCGATTTTTGTACTGGCCTTAGTTTCAGTATTTGCTTTTACTTCTTGTAAAGACAACGCTGTTAAGCAAGTAAACGAAGATAATGTAGCTGCTGCTGCTGAACGTGATGTAAATGCTGGAAAGTTTCCTGCCATTACATTTGCTGAAAAAGAATTTGACTTTGGAACCATTACACAAGGAACTAATGTTGAGCACGTATTCAAATTTACAAACACAGGAGATGCTCCTTTGGTTATTGTAGATGCGAAGAGTAGCTGTGGATGTACTGTTCCTGAATTCCCAAAAACACCTGTTGCTCCTGGAGAAGAAGGAGAAATGTTGGTTAAGTTTAACGGAAGTGGTAAAAACCAGGTAAGTAAGACAGTTACGATTACTGCTAATACAAAAGCTGGAAAAGAAACTATCAAGATTAAAGCGTTTGTAAACCCTAAAGATGGAGCTGCTGCTGGCGTTCCTGTACAAACTAAATAATCTGGAGGAATAACTTTTATGGAACAACTACAGAGCTTTGCTCCCTTAATTTTAATGTTCTTGGTGGTGTATTTATTTATGATACGCCCTCAGATGAAACGATCGAAGCAAGAAAAGCAATTTTCATCCGATCTTAAAAAAGGAGACAAAGTAGTAACCAAAAGTGGGATTCATGGTAAAATAGTTGGCTTGAGTGACGACGGGACCTGTGTCATTGAAACGAATGCAGGTAACATTAAGTTTGAGCGTTCTTCTATTTCTATGGAAATGAGCAAAAAATTAAATCCACCATTGGTTAAGAAATAACAGTTTTTACTGTACAAAAAAACCCTTTAGATCTCTAAAGGGTTTTTTTATGTCATATAATCTTTTTTATAATCGATATCCTACGGATACCCCTCCTCTAAAAAAGGCCTCAGGAGCAAAATCGTCATCGCCAAAGTTTCTTCCTACACCCGCACTTATTTCTCTACAATAAAACCATTTTGGCTTATCCACTTTTGCCCTATGGCAAAACCGATCCCAAAGGCACTCCAATCTTCTTCAGTTGGACTAAAATCGTTGCCGGTAAAGAAATCTACAGTCCCTGAACTATAGTTAAGAAGCCCTTCTGCAAAGAAACCACGTGCACCATAGTCTTGTTTATTAAAAAAGTACTGTCGATAATAAGGAGTAAAAGCAAATTTTGGATAATCACCCGAGTTTTCATTGGTTAGACCAATTAATACGGAGACTCCCGCGCCAGAGTATTTACTAATTACATATTCATAGCTTACGTCTATTGCCGGAGCAACAAGCCCTTCAAGAGCATCAACTCGAAATTCATGTTTACGCTCTGCAATTGGCGTTGTGGATTCTTCTGTTTCTTCTTGAGCAAACGCAAAAAGAGAACACCCTAAGAATAGGGCTGTCATTAATTTTTTCATAATTGCAATTTTTTTAATTAGATGATATAAGTACAACGTAGTTGCGCACGAATTATGCCAAATTGCATATTATTTTTTTGCTGCAGTGATTTGTGCAATGTTAACGATTACCTCAATAGCCTTTAACATGCTCTCAACAGGAACGTATTCGTAGCGGCCGTGAAAGTTATGTCCTCCGGCAAAAATATTGGGACAAGGTAATCCCATAAAGCTTAGTTGAGAACCGTCCGTCCCACCGCGAATAGGTTTAATGATTGGTTCGATATTTGCCATTTTCATGGCCTCTTCGGCAATTGAAACAATATGCATTACGGGTTCTATTTTTTCACGCATATTAAAGTATTGGTCTTTTATATCCACCAAAACGCGTTCCATGCCTAACTCTTTGTTGATGCTTGCGGCTACTTGCAACATCGTTTCCTTTCTAGCCTCAAATTCGGCTTTGTCGTGATCTCTTATAATATATTGCAAACGCGTATGATCAACTTCGCCGTCTACACTGTATAAATGAAAGAACCCTTCTCGGCCATCGGTATGTTCGGGACTTTCCTTACGAGGTAATGAATTAATATATTCGGCAGCTATGTGCATACTGTTCACCATTTTACCTTTGGCATATCCTGGATGAACTATTTTCCCTTTAATGGTAACAACAGCGCCAGCTGCATTAAAGTTTTCATATTCCAATTCGCCTATCTGACTTCCATCCATGGTATACGCCCATTCTGCGCCAAATTTATCGACGTCAAACTTGTGAGCACCTCTTCCAATTTCTTCATCTGGTGTAAAGCCCACTCGTATTTTTCCATGTTCAATTTCTGGATGTTGAACCAAATATTCCATAGCCGAAATAATTTCAGCAATACCCGCTTTATCATCAGCTCCTAACAATGTAGTTCCGTCAGTCGTAATAAGTGTTTGTCCTTTATAGAGCAATAGATCTTCAAATTCCTCCGGGCGCAAAACAATACCTTCAGCTTCATTTAAAACAATTGCCTCACCATTATAATTGTCAATTATTTGCGGATTAACATTGGCTCCTGTAAAATCGGGAGTCGTATCAAAATGCGACACAAATCCTATAGTTGGTACATCGCGATCCACGTTACTAGGAAGGGTGGCCATGATATATGCATTTTCATCTATAGATACTTCTTCTAAGCCAATTGCTTTTAGTTCTTCAACTAAGGCATTCGCAAGATCCCATTGTTTTGCAGTACTTGGTGTTGTATTGCTATTAGGATCACTTTCAGTATCAACTGTAACGTAACCTATAAATCGATCTATGAGTCGCTGTTTGTCTATCATAATATTATTTAATGTGGAAAGTAAAAGTAGGTAAATTTTAGATTTCTCTAGGTGATGATTTTCTTGAAAATTTTGGGTTACGATAACGTTTTCGCAACAAATTTATAGGGCGATACCTTTCTTTTGCTTTGATTTCTTTCACTTTTCTATATTTTAGCTGTAAAATGAAACTAATCGAAACTATATGGATTCACTCATTAGCAATATAGACCTTACGGTTATAGGTATTTACTTTATCATTGTTCTCTTTATTGGCTTCTGGGTGGCGCGAAAAACCAAATCTGGTGAGGACCTTTTTTTAGGAGGCCGTACCTTAACATGGGGTGTAATAGGGCTTTCTCTATTCGCTTCGAATATTTCGAGTACCACGATTATAGGATTAACGGGAGCGGCTTATTCCTCAGGAATTGTTCAGTCAGTTTATGAATGGATTTCTGGGATCCCGTTAATTATTGCGGCGTTTATATTTGTTCCGTTATATTTAAATTCAAAGATTACGACTATACCCGAATTCTTGGCAAAACGTTTTGATAGACGTTCCCAAGTGTTCTTTTCTGTGGTAACTATTTTTACCAGCATCATTGTGGAAACGGCTGGCGGACTATACGCCGGGGCCATTGTTTTAAAAACATTTTTTCCAGACCTTATTATATGGCAAACCTGTATTGTTTTAGCATTAGTGGCTGGAGCATATACAGCTGTGGGTGGGTTAAAGGCAGTAGTTTATACAGATACTTTACAAGCTGTTGTTCTAATTGTAGGTAGCTCCATTCTCGCCTATACGATGTTCGAAAAAATCGATTTTTCTTTAGATACGATGTTCGCCGCTGCTCCTGATGGTCATTTTTCTATAATACGTCCTTTAGATGATGATACGCTGCCATGGCCGGGATTGTTTTTAGGAGTGCCACTACTCGGATTTTGGTATTGGTCAACAAATCAGTATATCGTTCAGAGAGTACTTGGAGCTAAAAATGTAAAACATGCTCGATGGGGTGTCATTCTTGGAGGTTTCTTAAAACTAATTCCACTATTTATTATGGTAATACCTGGAGCTATGGCGATTAGTATTTATACCAACATAGAAAATGCCGATATGGTGTATCCAACAATGGTATTGGAGGCGTTGCCAGTAGGATTGGTAGGTCTAGTTCTGGCTGGTTTAATTTCGGCTATTATGTCCAGCGTTGATTCTACTTTAAATTCATCTTCAACCTTAATCGTTATTGATTTTATCAAACCGAGAAATCCGAATATTACGCCCAAAAAGGTGGCTTACTACGGTAGGTTGTCAACGCTTGTTTTGATGATCGTTGCAGCCTTATGGGCGCCAATGATTGAAAACTTTGGAGGGCTATGGGTTTATCTACAACAAATGTATTCCATTTTTGTACCTCCTATTGTCGTGCTCTTTTTGGTTGGAACTTTTTATAAACGAGGGAATGGACATGGTGCTTATTGGACATTATTGTTAGGTACACTTTTAGGAATATTGTTTTTTATCCTCGCTCAAATAGGTTGGTGGCCTGTTCACTTTACAATCACTGCAGGTGTCGTGGTCGCTCTTTCGGCCATCGGATTTGTATATTTCAGTTTACAAGCTCCGCCGCCTTCAGCCGAAATTATAGAAAAGTACACGTTTAATCGTGCTCTAATAAATCAGGATAACGACGGATTGGCGTGGTATCAGAATTATAAAATTTGGGCATTCATATTATTCCTATGCATTGTCAGAATATTTATGCTCTTGTTTTAAAAAAAGCTTACTGAAAAATTATCAATTGTTACCATCACCTACTAATACAAATTGCGAATGAATTCTACATGGTGGAAAGAAAGTGTGGTCTATCAAATCTACCCTAGGTCTTTTAATGATACAAATGGAGATGGTATTGGAGATTTACAAGGTGTACACGAAAAATTAGATTATATAAAATCTTTGGGAGTAGATGTTATTTGGCTGTGTCCCGTTTACGAATCACCCAATGACGATAACGGATATGATATAAGCGACTATCGTAAAATCATGACCGATTTTGGTACGCAAGCTGATTTTGATGTTTTGCTGGCTGAAATTCACCGCAAAGGAATGAAGCTTGTGATGGATTTAGTGGCTAATCATACTTCCGATGAGCACTATTGGTTCGAGGAAGCAAAAAAATCTAAAGACAATCCGTATCGAGACTACTACATATGGAGGGATGGTAAAAATGAGGGCCCTCCTAATAATTGGCAATCCATCTTTAAAGGAAGTGCTTGGAGGTACAATGAAGCTACGGACGATTACTTTTTACACCTTTTCACAAAAAAACAGCCCGATTTAAACTGGGAAAACCCCAATGTTAGAAAGGAAATATATGCAGTCATAAAGTATTGGTTGGATAAAGGTGTAGACGGTTTTAGAATGGATGTTATATCGCTTATCTCAAAACAACTGGACTTTCCTGATGCGACGACGCCGAATTTTAATGAGGTAATTACAAAGTATTACGCCAATGGCCCCAAAGTCCACACCTATTTAAATGAAATGAATAAGGAGGTTTTGTCTAAATATGATATTATGACGGTGGGGGAAGGGCCGGGAATTAATTTGGCAAATGGTCTTGACTATGTTCATTCTGATAGAGACGAATTAAATATGGTTTTTCATTTCGATCATATGTATATCGATTGTGGAGAAGGAGGGAAATACGATCCTATTGCTGTAGACCTAGTTCGTTTTAAAGAAGTTTTCACTCAATGGGATGAGAAATTAAAAGGGAAAGGTTGGGGAAGCATCTATTTAGGAAATCACGACTTTTCGCGCATGGTGTCACGTTTTGGAAATGCAAAAAACTACCATTTCGAATCTGCTACCTTATTATGTTCTCTTCTATGCAGTATGCGAGGGACCGTATACATTTATCAAGGAGATGAAATAGGAATGACTAACGTCGCATTTCCCACTATTGATTATTACAATGATGTTGAAACATTAAATAGTTGGAAGGAGGCCGAAGATAATGGACAAGATATGAATGCGTTTTTGAAACTAGTGCATATGCAGAGCAGAGATAATGCTCGAACACCAATGCAGTGGAATGAACAGGATCATGCTGGCTTTACAGAAGGGCAACCTTGGTTGAAAGTCAATCCCAACTACAAATCGATTAATGTGGCTTCGCAGAATGATAGTCCAAATTCAATATTGAATTTTTACCGAAGAATGATTGCTTATCGTAAGAAAAATAAAACGATGGTATATGGAGACTATAAATGTTTAGATGAAAAAAATGACACCTTTTATGCGTATGAGCGCTGGGATGAAAAATCCAGCTATATAATCGTGCATAATTTTTCGGACAACAGGCGAAGTTGGGATTACCCCATTTCGTGGAGTGAGTATGTAGAAGAGTTGTCCAATTACAATCAAAATGGGGCCGCTAAAATGTTTAAGCCTTGGCAAACGAAAATATTTGTAAAAAGTAGATAAGATGTATACTAGCTAACAGGGTTACCTTTTAGCACTGCATGTTAAATTCACTGATTTCTTACTACTACAAATTACGAAATCGTTTTCGTTTATCATATTGATGGTTTTTGATCCGTTTTTTTTTGTTTTTTGAAAAAATAGCCAATCTTAGTAAATTATTAACTAAACCTTAAGTTTGAGTTACCATACCTAAAATTTGATTATATTTAGAGGTATTAGCTCATACGAAATTGATGTATTACAACAAATACTTGATGAACATTAACATTAAATCACAAACTGTATGAAAAACAAATTACTAACTAAACTCTTTTTGCTCCCCATTTTCTTGATGGTGGGAACAGTGGCGATGGCGCAGATCACCGTTACTGGAACAGTCTCGGACGCGACAGGACCCGTTCCTGGTGTGAACATTATTGTAAAAGGGACAACTAATGGAGCACAGTCTGATTTTGACGGAAACTACACTTTAAATGATGTAGCTTCAGATGCTACACTTGTTTTTAGCTATTTAGGGTATGTTACCCAAGAAATTGCTGTAAACGGACAGACTACTATTAATGTAACAATGTCTGATGACATTCAAGCTTTAGACCAAGTAGTATTAATTGGATATGGTTCTACTACAGTTCGTGATGCAACCGGTTCGGTAGCCTCTGTTACTGCTAAAGATTTTAACCAAGGGGTTATTTCATCTCCAGAACAATTAATTCAAGGTAAAACTGCCGGGGTTCAAATTACGGAAACGTCAGGTGAGCCAGGTGCTGGGATTAATTTCAATATTCGTGGATCGAACTCGATTCGTTCTGGTAACAATCCATTATTTGTAATTGACGGAGTGCCTCTTTCAGGAGGTGGAGCTCCAGCTGCTGGCGTAGGAACGATTGGTGGTGGTCAAGCAAGAAACCCATTGGCTTTCTTGAATCCAAATGATATTGAAAGTATTAGTATCTTGAAGGATGCCTCTGCGACCGCTATTTATGGTTCTCGTGGTGCCAACGGTGTTGTAATTATACAAACAAAAGGTGGACGAGGAAATTCAGAAGGTGTTTGGGAACTTAGTAGTTCAATCAGTTCTTCTGGTGTGAGAAATTCATATGATCTTCTAGATAGAGGTCAGTACCTTCAAGCATTAGAAGATTTTGGTAACAATCCGGACGCTTTGGATTTTGGATTCAACAACGATTTCCAACAAGCAATCTTAAGAACATCAACTTCTACAAGAAACGATGTTAGTTATTCAAAAAGCTATAAGGGAGGTAACTTCCGTGCATCTTTTGGTTATAGTAACCAATTTGGTGTGATTAAAAATTCAGATCAAGAGCGTATAGCTGGACGATTAAATGCACAACATAAATTCTTCGACAATAAATTAACGGTGTCTTTACAGTCATCTATTTCTCGAGTGAACGATCAAGGCGCTCCTATTAGTGCGCAAGCTGGATCGACTGGAGATTTAATTGGGTCGGCAATTACTGCGAACCCAACATGGCCGCTAAGTGAAACTTTTGACCCAGGAAGTAACCTGTTGAATCCAGTAAATTTATTGGCGAACTACCAGAGTAATTCAAAGACCAACAGATTTTTAGCGAACCTATCTCTTAACTACGACTTTACAGATGAATTATCTGCTAAAGTTACTGGTGGTTACGATTTAAGTGACGGTGAGACAGTTTCAGTATTTGGTCCTGGTGTAGCCGGGCTGAATCAAGTATCAGGAGTTGGTGATGGTATCTATAATACTAATGAAAACGAGAACACACTTTTAGAAGCAACCTTGCGATATGAGAAGGACTTAGGAAATGTAAACTTGGATGTTTTAGGAGGTTATTCTTACCAGAAATTTGACAGAAACGGAATTAATTCAGGTGGACGTGGTTTTAGAACTGGAACTTTAGATGATCTACAAGATCAACTTGTAGGGACTTTTGAAGCTGCAGACGCTGCTATTCAAGGTGGTTATCAGCAATTTGGATACGATGCAAACGGCGGTTTTGTTGCTCGTTTCGATCCTAATGCAGAGACTCCATTCGAATTTGACAATACGATTCCAACCTTTAGAAGAACGATTAGAGCATATTACGCTACTGTATTCGACAACTTTGACGAATTACAATCTTTCTTCGCAAGAGCGAACGTAAATATTAACGACAAGTATTTATTTACAGGAACGTTTAGAGCAGATGGTTCTACATTGTTTGGTGAGGATAACAAATATGGTCTTTTCCCATCGGGTGCTTTTGCATGGAACATACATAATGAAGATTTCGTAGGTGAAAGTGTTTCTACTTTGAAGTTGAGAGTTGGTGCTGGTGCTGTTGGTAACTCAGAAGGGTTAGCTTTTGGACAGGCATTATTAAGAACTGGATTAGTAGGGATCGGATTTAATGGTGATGGTACTTTAACACCTGCAGGAACTCGATTTGTTGGAAACAGTAACCCAGAATTACAATGGGAATCTACAATTGATTATAACGTTGGATTCGACTTTGGGTTTAACAATGACCGTTTTAATGGTACATTAAACGTTTACCGTAGAGAAACAGATAACTTGATTTTAACA